>Ga0214474_1000254_pt1 | contig 27970 bp, 24 predicted proteins | sample RVTome_2_FD_187335 | JGI IMG/M metagenome (GOLD analysis project Ga0214474, IMG submission 187335) | Soil microbial communities from uranium-contaminated site in the Upper Colorado River Basin, Wyoming, United States - RVT95D214 HiSeq ... | reverse complement strand
AGATATCTCTCCCTTATCGCTTCGGCGTATTCGAATATGCTGCGTCGCGTCACCTCGCCTCCTTTGGGTAACACTATTTATGACGCAACGATACCATTTTTGGTAACTTTAATTATGAGTCAATTCGCATACTGGCGGGCGGAAGCACTCTGTAGTATAATTGACCAACTTCTAAATCTCGAACGGAAAGGAACGAAATGCCAAATATTGATGCTGCACGAATTGCCGCAACCGGCAATAAGGTGAAAGAAAGCGTCGGGCGCGTAATTGTCGGCAAGGATGATGTTGTGGAACTGGCGATAATAGCCCTGCTCTGTGAGGGGCACCTGCTGATTGAGGATGTTCCCGGCATCGGCAAAACGATGCTCGCCAAATCTATTGCACGGTCGCTCGGTTGTAGCTTCCGGCGCATCCAATGCACCCCAGACCTTCTCCCCTCCGATATCACCGGCACATACATATACAATCAGAAGACTTCAGATTTTGAGTTTCGTCCCGGTCCTATCATGGCACAAATGGTGCTCGTCGACGAGATAAACCGGGCAACCCCGCGCACCCAGTCCGCTATGCTTGAAGCGATGCAGGAACGCCAGGTCACTGCTGAAGGAGAAACAAAGCCACTGCCAAGTCCCTTTATGCTATTGGCAACACAAAATCCCATTGAACTTGAAGGCACTTTCCCACTCCCTGAAGCACAGCTCGACCGATTTTTGCTGAAAATCAAAATCGGTTATCCCACCGTTGAAGACGACCATCTCATTCTCGCGCGGTTCCGCCAGACAGACCCGCTTGAAGAACTGATACCAGTGGTCGATTCTGCAGAACTCCTGCAATTACAATCGGAGACACGTAAAGTACAGGTCAATGCTGATTTAGAGGATTATATCATCCGCCTTATTCAGGCTACACGAACACACCCAGCTCTACAATTAGGTGCCAGCCCCCGTGCTATGCTGGCTCTCTACCATGCATCACAAGCGCTGGCAGCCTTGAGAGGAAGAGAATTCGTCATTCCGGACGATGTAAAATACCTGACACCTTTTGTGTTGACTCACCGCATTATTCCCAGAATGGAAAGTCACCTGCGAGGACAAACCGCCGAACAGGCGCTGAGCGAAGTACTCGCTTCCGTAGCGGTACCGGTTGAGGGAGATATCGGGGTAGAAAAGTGAAACACCGTAGTGGCATCTGGCTCTTCATCACCCTGATATTACTTTTCTTTGGACTACTTCTACGACAGGGTCCTCTAATACTGGTGGCAGCATCACTGGTGTTGGCTGAAATCCTGACCAGACTGTGGGAACGGTACGGATTATCCAGGGTAACGTACCATCGACGGCTCAGTTCTTTACGGGTTTTTTGCGGTGAAGAAGTCCAACTCGAAGTTGAAGTAGCAAATGGGAAACCCCTACCACTCCCCTGGATAGAAATCGAGGATGAAATACCGGAGAGTATTACCCTTCTCACTGGCAAAGCTTTTCCTTCCTCCAGCCCGGGGCGCATGGAAATTACTCACCTTTTCCCGATGATGTGGTACGAAAAGGTAAAGCGATGTTACCGGGTCTGTTGCCCACAGAGAGGTTTTTACACATTCGGACCCGCGCGTATTGTTACCGGTGACCTGTTGGGGCTTGCCGCTTCCGAGACCAATTACCTTGGAGCAGACAACCTTATCGTCTACCCAAAAATTGTGCCGCTGGAAAACCTGGGCATCCCTTCCGCCCATCTATCTGGTGAAGTGCTTACTAAAAAACGTGTCTACGAAGACCCCATACTTACAATGGGCATACGTGATTATAGAAGCGGCGACAGCCTGAAGCGAATCCACTGGAAATCCAGTGCCCGCACAGGTCAACTTCAGACAAAAATGTTCGAACCTTCCACAACCATGGATATGGGCATTTTTCTAGATGTCAGGACCACCATGCCGCCGATGTTCGGGACGATGCCTCATTTGACCGAACTGGGTATCATTGCCGCCGCATCAATGTGTTACCACGCGATGATGGAGGGTTTCCGAGTTGGTCTTTATATCAATGAATGGCGATACCAAGCCGGGGAGGCTATCAGAATTCCCCCCAGCCAGCACACCGAACAATTGCCTCACATGTTGGAAAATCTGGCTAAAATCGACCCTGCGCCCAACGAGTGCATGCCGATGCCAACTCTTGTCCTGCGTGAAGGAACCAGTCTGCCGTGGGGGAGTACGGTTGTAGTCATCAGCGCCGCCCCGACCGAAGGTTTGCTTTCCTCCTTGCATAAAGTCCGAAAAGCCGGACGGATGGTAGCGCTCGTTATTGTAGGCAGTGGAGAAATACCACCAGGGAAAGACAATTTGAATATTTACAGGATATCCGATGATACATCATGGCAGAATCTTAAAGGGCTTTCTTTAAAAAAATAACGGCAGATTGATTAGTACAATGCATAAGACAATTCTGGATAGGATAGCATTACTTCTCCTCCCTCTATCGGCGGTGCTTATGGAGGTCTTCTGGGGTTATCCCTGGCTAATCTGGACAGGAAAATGGGCAACATTAGGCTGGCAGAAACCACCTCTAAGTGTATTCACCGTCCTCTTGCTGGTCGGTATTTCATTCCTCGCCACTCGGCTACTCATCAATCGGTCATGGTCATCTCTTGCCATAAAACTGATGATTACCGGACTCGGGCTAATCGTGGTCCTTATAGCCATACGCATTGAGTACGGAAACGGGGTAGAGCTTTTATCCAACCGTTGGTTTGTCTACATCGGACAAATTATTCTTAACAGCTTCAGCAATTTAAACAGTATTGTCTTAGCATTTCCTGCCGCCGCTTATTTCTGGTGGCGTGGTATGCTGTTGGGACGCAGGCAAGATTACAATTACATCCACTCAAACGTCGTATTTGGTGCCGGGTCGTTTGTGGTACTGAGTCTGGTCTGGTGGGCAACGATGGGAACCGGCACTTTCAGTGACATGGCAAAAAGTATCGGACCCTATGTGGCTGGCTTTTTTTTCTTCGGTTTAGCAGGCACGGCTTTCAACAATCTCCACAACGTACAGAAAAGAATGTCGCCAGGAGAGACACAGCCTGTATCCTATGGTCGTTGGCTCCCCGTCGTACTTGGCATGGTAGCAACTATCGTAACACTGGGTGGCATCATCGCTACCGCAACTTCTCTGGACGTTGCCGGTTTCCTCAAGAGCTTGTTTGGAGCTATTTCTAAATATATACAGACAGTGCTGTACTGGTTGTCTTTTCCACTGAAATACATTCTGATGCCTTTTGAGTGGCTTGCCCGAAATTTTATCGAGTGGCTGGTGAGGTTATTCGGTGTCAAACCGCTTCAGCCGCAAGGTGAAGACGGTGCAGGCGGACAACTACCAGAAATAGTCCCGGGCACAACTCCGGAAGAATGGCTGACGGTAATCAAGTGGGCGCTTTTCATCATCGTGGTTATCGTGGTGACTGTGCTCATCGCTCGATCGATTGAGAAAAACCGTCGCCGCAGAGCCGAAACCGAGCCGGATTTTGAAGAAACACACGAATCGCTGTGGAGCTGGCGTGCGCTATTCATTACCCTGATGCTGTTTTTAAAAAGGCTTTTCGGGCATTTCCTGCCGAAAAAGGCAGTCAGGAGAATAGTATCATCAGATGGCGCGATAATAAACCTAATAGAGCCACCGGCCTCTACCTTAAAAATCCGAGAGGTGTTCAAGCACCTGTTACGAGATGCCGAAAAGGCAGGCTTGGGGCGACGGCGCTACGAGACACCCTTTGAATATGCGCAACGCTTTACCGAAGAAATCCCCGACACTGTTATCCCCATGCACGAACTCACCGAGCTTTATGTGCATGTTCGCTACAGTGATGTAGATGCAGGTAGCCACCAGATTGTCCGGGCAAATAGTCTCTGGCGACAAATCAAAGAGCTACTAAAAATACGAAAAACAGACCAGGATTGACCCGAAACATAGATATTTTTCTTGACAAAATCATTTTTCGGGTAGATAATGTGGGCGTTATTGCGCCCGATAAGTAAAGGCAATTTTTAAGATAGAGGGGGTAAGCTATGAACGAAAAAATCGTCGATACAACTGCGGGTCAAGTAGCTGGTTACATGGAACGAGAAGTCTATGCATTTAAAGGCGTGCCGTATGGTGCACCGACCGGCGGCAACCAGCGTTTTTTACCGCCAAAACCTGTTGAACCGTGGACAGGGATAAGATACGCCGGTGAATATGGACCAATCTGTCCGCAAACAGGGTCGTTGGTTGATGAATCAAGACCTTTCTCAATCGCCCGTACGGAGGGACATACCAGACTCCTGCCACAGAGTGAAAACTGTCTGGTACTGAATGTCTGGACACCCGCGGTGGGTGATGGCGGAAAGCGCCCCGTGTTGGTGTGGCTTCATGGTCGTGGTTTCACAGCGGGAGCAGGTTCAGAAACCCAGTATATCGGTGCCGCGCTGGCAAAACGAGGGGATGTAGTCGTCGTCACTATTAACCATAGACTCAATATCTTCGGTCATCTATACCTAGCGGATATCGCAGGTAAAGAATATGCCGCTTCTGGCATTACTGGTTCGCTGGATATGATACTGGCTTTACAGTGGGTACAAGATAACATCGAGGTATTCGGTGGGGATAAAAGCCGGGTGACCATTTTTGGTGAATCAGGTGGTGGAGCTAAGGTCTGTACCACGCTGGCTATGCCCGCCGCGAAAGGTTTGTTCCACCGCGCTGTTATTCAGAGCGGTTCAATGGGAACCTGGGCTGTAGAGCCTAAGTCAGCCACAGCCGTGGCAGAACGTCTGCTGGCAGAGTTAGGTATCAAAACCAATCAGATTGACAAACTCCAGCAGTTACCAGCCCAGCAATTATTGGATGCCTTGACTGCAATCACCTCAAGAAGATCGAGTCTGGGTTTAGGCGCACCGGGTGGAGTAGCTATGCAACTAGCCCCCGTTGTAGATGGGCATTATCTACCGCAACATCCCTTCGAGCCGGTGGCGGCGCCATCAGGAGCGGATATACCGTTGATTGTCGGCTGCAACCGTGATGAAAACGCCACATTTGTAGCGGCTGACCCACGACGGCGTCGTCTCAGCGAGGCAGAATTACGTGAACGACTGAAGCCTGTACTCGGATTTAAGCTGGATGAAATACTAGATGTGTACAAAAGCACCAGACCTAACGCCACTCCCTGGGACTTATTCATTGGAATTACCAGTGAACGAGAACGGCGTACGGTAATACAGCTTGCAGAAAGGAAAGCGGCGGGTGGTCGTGCTCCGGTGTTTGTGTATTTATTCACTTACCAGTCCAATTTCCTCGGCGGTCTTTTCAAGGCAGGTCACGGTCTCGAAATCCCATTTGTGTTCGATATTACTGATGACGTACCCTGGACGGGCGACCGTTCGGATAGATACGAGTTATCTGCGGCAATGAGCCAGGCATGGGCAGCTTTCGCACGTACAGGAAATCCCAGTCATCCGGGAATTCCGAAATGGGAACCTTTTACTGCTAATTATAGGGCGACCATGCTTTTCGATGTTCCCTCAAAATTAGTGGTTGACCCATTCCGCAAAGAGCTTGATGCCTGGAAAGGAATACCGATTCGAAGTTAATGTTTCACCTGTGCCAGCAAGTCAATGTAATAATTAACAAGTTGAAAAAATATTAAAGAGGAGACGAAAAATGATCAAGGAGATTATTGCTGAAACCACTGCGGGGAAAATTTGTGGTATCGAAGAAAGAGGCGTCCTGGCTTTCAAAGGCGTGCCTTACGGTGCGCCGACAGGTGGCAAACGGCGTTTCTTACCACCCGAACCAGTCGCACCGTGGGAGGGGATACGGTATGCTGGTGACTTCGGTCCAATTTGTCCCCAGACAGGACATCTTGTCGATGAAGCCAGACTTTTCACATATGTACGGACAGAGGGACACATCAGATACCTTCCCCCGAGTGAGAACTGCCTCGTATTAAACGTCTGGACACCTGCTCTTAACGATGGTGGAAAACGTCCGGTCTTCGTGTGGCTTCATGGTCGGGGTTTTGCACAAGGTGCGGGTTCAGAGACCCAGTATCACGGCGCCAATCTTGCCAAGCGCGGTAATGCCGTCGTCATCACAATTAATCACAGGCTAAATGTATTCGGTTACCTCCACCTTACTGATATCGCCGGTGCAGAATATGCCGGTTCGGGAATAGCAGGCATGCTGGATGCAGTCCTGGCACTCCAGTGGGTACAGGACAACATCGAAGCATTCGGTGGAGATAAAAACCGGGTGACCATTTTCGGTGAGTCCGGCGGAGGTGCGAAAGTCAGTACCATGCTTGCTATGCCCTCAGCGAAAGGACTTTTTCATACTGCCTGTATTCAAAGCGGCGCAGGATTACGGGGCGTGGAAGCCAAAGATGCCTCGGATGTAGCGGAACGTCTCTTAGCCGCGGTTAGTATTAAAAAGAATGAAATCAATAAACTCCAGGAACTGCCAGCACAACAACTACTGGATGCTCTAAACAGACTACCGGGACGACCTACAGTAGCCGGTAGCGGTTTACCCACTGGCGCTATCATGCGGTTCAGTCCAGTAGTCGATGGCAAGTATATGCCCTGCCATCCGTTCGACCCTGTCGCCGCACCGACTGGATTGAATGTGCCGGTGATGGTCGGTACTAACCGGGACGAATCAGCCACTTTCCTTGCCAATGACCCCAAGCGACGCAGACTCTCAGAGGCAGAACTACGTCAGCGCTTGATACCTTTATGTGGCGATAAAACTGATAGCATAATTGCTGTTTATAAAAAATCCCGACCGCAAGCCACCCCCTGGGATTTGCTAATTGGCATCCAGAGCGAAGGAGCACGACGGTCATCTATTACACTCGCAGAACGCAAAGCGGCAGCTGGTGGTGCTCCAGTATTCATGTATCTGGTAAACTATCAATCTGATTTTCTCGGTGGGCTGTTCAAAGCAGGACATGGCATCGAGATAGCCTATGTTTTCGATGTTGTCGATGATGTACCTTACGTTGGTAGCCGTCCCGATAGACACGAGTTTGCCGCGGCGATGAGTGAGGCGTGGCTTGCTTTTGGACGTACCGGCAATCCAAGCCATCCGGGTATTCCCAAGTGGGAATCTTACACTATAAAGAACCGCGCTACCATGGTCTTCGATATGCCATCAAAGCTGGTAGTTGACCCGTATCGTGAAGAGCTTGATGCCTGGAAAGGTATGGAGATACGTAGATAGCGGAGATAGTCACAATAATGAGGGCGGGTGTAAAACCCGCCCTTCTGTTTTGAAGTAAATATATATTACTGCTTTATACCCTTTCTAATATCTTCGCTCCTTTTATATGTGTCAGCCGTGCACTCCTTCCCGCATTTGTTCTCTATTTCACTCTTTCTCCTTTAGGGTGAGGGTAGTGTTAAGGTTAGTCCGCCGGGTACAGTCACTACCTTATCGGTGCCTTTTATTGCCTGAATGAAAAGGTATTGGAGTAGTTCTGGACTTAGTCCTTCCTTAAGAATTTCAAAAGCCTCTGCCTGACCTTCTGCCAGTGCAACCTGAGCAGCAGCCTCACCTTTTGCCTTTGCTTCTGCCTGACGGGCTTCCACTTCAATTTGTTTCAATTTGTTTTCTGCTTCCAGTACTTTCTGAACTGCAACTACCTTTGCCTCGATAGCGTTGGTAAATTCTGGACTAAACTGGAAGTTGATGATATTTACTGACTCTGTGATGATTCCTCTTTCTGCAAGTCGTGCTACTAGGGCAGTAGTTATATCATTCTTTACTTCGGGTCTGCGGAGAATCATATCTTCGGCATTGTACTTGGCGGTTATTTCTTTTACTGTTTCCTGAACTACTGGGTTGGCAATTACTCCAATGAAGTCTCTACCAATGGTTTGATATACGGTTGCTGACTCGTTGAAGTCAAGTTTGTAGTTGATGGCTATCTTCAGTGTTACGTCCTGAAGATCCTTGGAGGCTGAGGTTGCTTCGTCCTCGAACAGCTGAGTCTTGATACTCATATTTACCGGTACGTCAAGTATTCCTTTCCAGTGTAAGCCATTCTCAAAGATCACTCCAGTAGTTTTCTGAAATCTTAGCATAACTCCAGCATGGCCGTTGGGTACTACTATTACGGAGCCCATAAAGAAAAATATTACTGCAATGAGGAAAGGAATCCCGAGGAACCATTTTGCCTGATACCTGGTTTTTTCATCTTTTGAGGATAGTAAGACTATGAGTGCTACAAGTGAGGTGAATAGACATAGGATGATTACAACTAGTACTAACATTGTTCCCCTTTCTCTTTCTTATTGGGAGGCATTGAGGGCAGCCTACCCCTTTTTACTTTAGCTTTCTTTGGGAAAGAGCAGTGAAATTGGATTACCGTTAAGGAGTATGACCTTCTCCTTTATGCTTCGCTCCTTTCATATATGTTAGCCACGCGCTCCTTCCCGCAGTTGTTCTCTATTATACAGCCCCGGCAGGAAGGTCGCGAGACTGTCCATCTCGTCAAGATCATGCCTGAGCGAGTCGCTACAGGCGGCGGCATCCAAGCCCCGCATGTAGAAACGCATACGCATCTCCGCGCCGTAGTAGGTCTTACGCACGCCCTGGATGAATGAGCAGACGCGAGCGCCGTTGGGTGAAAAGACGCTACCCACTGTGACAGTCTTGAGGTCGGGATCGGGATATTTCGTGACACCGAGTACCTCGGCAGGGTCAAAGAAAGATATCTTCATAGGTACGACGCGGTCACCGATCTTTTCAGCGCTGATGTGGCTCGCGCCGATGACGGTGCCCGGACGTTTGTTTTCATCCCATGCGAAAGTGCCGTGCCCTTGATGCCAGAGCTGGTAGTCATGGGTATCCTTTACATAGCTTCCCATCCACCACTTGAGCATCTCGACCGTGCAGTTGTCGAAGCGGTTGCGCGTGTAAATGATGACGTGCCCGTCAGGCAAGAGCTTGTAGCCCGCCTCGATGGGAGCATAACCCGGCGAAAGGACTTCGTCTATCACATCCTGCGGCATTTTAAATTTATCTGGCATTGATTCTCCTTTTCTTGATAAGATTTGAATTGTATGCTCTTATTTAGTTGAATCGGTATGCACCGGTACAGCAATATAAGTCTATAAAGGCTCGCCCCATATATTAGAGTAAGCCACTTCCTTCAGATTTTTCCTGGTGCGCCGGCTCAGTTTGTCTCGAGCCGCTTCATCGTATGAATCCAGCCTCGGATAAGAAAGAGGAGTGGCTGCAATAAACCGTACTTCATCAGGTATTTTCAACGCTTCTTTTAATCTCTTCTCGTTTACCGATGACATCGGGTGCGTTATCAATCCGAGGTCAGTCACGGCTAAGAGCAGGTTCTCAAATGCCAAGCCTGCATCTTCATGTCACGGAACTCCGGGATGACGAAGTCCAGGTACTGCTAATTCTTTTTATTTCACTGTTTTGGGTATTCCTAGCCATCTTGGAGTTCTATTTATATATTCACGATAGGCAGTGCCAAATTTTTCTAGGCAGGAACGCTCTTCAGCCTTTATGAGAGTAGCGCATAAAATTATATATACAACTGAAAACAATAAGAAAACCCATGAGGCTGAAGCTATACCTGCACCTACAAGTATCAAATAGCCAGCTAGAGTCATGGGATGCCGTGAATATCGATAGAGCCCCCTGTTCCACGGCTCACCGAGAGGGATAACGACAATATTCAGTATAGCTATCGTCCAGGTAACCACCCCTAGTACACATAAAGCAAGGCCTACATAAAGCCACGCCGTTCCTAATTGTAACGGAAGAAAAATAGAGTATATAAAGAGTCCAAACAATAAAACAAAGTTACTAAAAATATTTATTATCCTCTCAGTCTTGTTAAGAGTAGGCTCCCCCATTTTTTTAAATATATCTCCGTTACCCACCAATTTATCAATTAGCATCATAATAAGAGGGTGCAAAGGAAGATACAGTGTGAGAATCCAGGCATTCCACAGACCTATTTCGAAAGCTGGTACAAGCGTCATTATTATCTCCTCAGTATCTGCCACTCAATGACAATTGTTTCAGTCTACGCCTTCAGTATCTCTTTGTGCCTCAGCGCCCGCTCCAGCGAAGGTTGATTTTAGGGAACCAAAACCACTCTCAGAAATCCCCTACAGCTGTGAGGGAAGATTCTCTCCCGAAAATATCTATCCGCCGCTAAAGAAAGGCGATGCCAGTCGCCTTATTCCATCTTCTGCCTTAGTCTCATAACCACCACTCCCAAAAAGGTGAGGCCGCCAGCAAGGGCGAGGGCAGCGATGTCCGCCATCTGCATCATATCAGTACTGAATAAATCCCCACGGATGGCCATGCAAACTAAGATAATGAGCGCCGTCAACAATCCACAAATCCACAGTATCCAGGCAGTTATTGATGCTAGAGTCCTAAAAATCGGTGGCATTTCTCCCTCCTTACAGTTTTTTATTCGGGCACTTTATATTACGCCTTCAATATCTCCTTGTGCCTCAGATCCCGCTCCATTTATGCTGCTTTATACTGGTATGTCAAATATAGATTCCGGGCTGGGAATATGCTCGGGTGGTCGCACCAGTTTCATTTTACGAGCCTCATTAGGGCAGGTGAGCACGCAGAGACCGCAACCGATACACTCTTCAATATCGGTATATGAGCGTTGGCCACCTAATTCCGGGAAATCCTTCATAGTGATGGCACCAGCTGGGCACCTGTTATCGGTACAAATACCACAGGCCATGCACTTTTCCGGATTGTCTTCGATTACAAAGCGGCTCTTGGCATATGGGACCTGACCCAATACTGGTTTTGTTCGAGCGGCTCTGACAAACAGACCGCAGCAATCGTTACAACAGGAGCATAATATAGAAGGCATGCGGTTAGAGTTTCCGGTAGTGCTGACGAGTGGGAACTCATCCAGCTTGTCCAGAAAAGCTATAAGCTCATCATAAGTAATTTCTCTACCAGCACCGCGCCTCAGAAAACTCCGACCATTGCTGCCCATTGCCAAGCATATATCGATCGGAACGGTATCCTTACAGGGTCTGTCTCTGTATACTACCCGGCAGGGGCAATTATGCACGACTATCGGAGAATTGGCTTTAAATATTTCGCGCATGTCCTCAATGGGCAAAATACCCGGAATATCTTTGATAGACCTCCATTTAGGTACAACCCTCATTCCCTTTATTACGGGCGGGATCTTTTCCCCTTTTTTCAGGCGTTCTGCTAGATTATCTGAATCCTCAAGACTCATCTCCCGAAGCAAGTCGAAAAGTTCATTGTCATCATACTTGGGATTGGCTGAACCGACGAGGTCTTTTACAAGGACCAGGTTGTTCACCAGGTTCCATTTACCCCGACCAGGTGTAGCCAGACCCCGTTCATACAGGTATTGCAGGTCTTTCTCCACTGTTACTTCGTCTAGTGACAGTTTTTTAGCAATCCCTTCAGTAGTATTGGGTAGTTCGCGCAGAATCTTAGCTTGCCCCAGACTAGCAATTTTTTTCAACACTCCTGGGAGAGCTTTATTTTCTTCCTTGGTTACCTTGCTAGCTATCTCCCGGTAAATAGGTTCTATATCGGCCATAAATCTCCCTTTAGTTCAAATTTTTTACACCAGAAAAACGCAACAGCTTGTTTACGTGGATATATATGGCATTTTCCCCCCATATGTTTTCTTTATTTCTCCTCTGGCCAGAATTGCGCTTTGAGTATACGATGTGATATGCAATATGTCAAGATTTGAACAAGTTACACTTTGTGACGAAAAGTGCAATCCTTAGTTTGAATCCTGCGCTTTACCAGAAGGGACAGTACAGTGAACTCTTGAGTCTTGCCGCTTCGTCTTTTCAAGTAGGTAGAGCATCATCCCCCGGTGGCAGCAGCCAGAATCCCTATCTTGTCGCCTTTGCGGATGCGGATGTCCTGGTCATCAAAGTAAAAACGTCCGTTAATGTTGAAGACGTAATGTTCCGTCAGTTGCTCTTCCTCGGCACAAATGACAGACCCCGCCAGTGTAGGGATTTTACGGCGGAGTGCCGCAATCACGTCGGTCAGGGTCGCCTTATCTGGAAGTTCAACCTCCACCTCGTGCCCGCTGATGATTTTGCGCGGTATTCCGAACAAGCCGACAACACACGTAAACAATGTTTATCTGGGTCTCCTCGGATACAGTTCGGCGGCGATGTCATCGAAGCCGAGGTCTAATAGTTTCTTTCTACTCGGCTTGGTTGTGAAACGGTCATAATCCAGGGCGCCGAGATTCCAGTATATCTGAGCTTGAATGTCTGCGGTCACGCCAGTCAGGGGCCCTTTCTCCTGGGGGGGTGTGCCGGTAATCCTGGGATGCACGGGCCAATTCAGGGGATTGATGCCTTCCCGAAGATTAAATAAATGCCGCATAGCAAATATCCGTTCGCTTGCTTTAAGGTATTCGGCTTCAGTATAATTCCAGCCGGTTACGGCGTTCATGTACATGGGTATCATCCGATTCAGACTGCCAAAGAAGCAAATACCGACCACATTAGCGAGATGGAGTACGAAACCGCTGGGCCCAAAAGATTGATTGTGACGGCCAGGGGTGGCATCCATCTGGTATCGCGCCGCCGCCGCCTGGATATCGCCTACTGCCGGCGGCATGAGCTTCGGGTCATGCATCCCCAACTCTTGACCACCAATGTGCACGGCGTACTTCTCGGCGCCTTTGCCGATTTTCTCAGCGGCTACTTTGACCCCATCGGCGAGAATATCGCCGAAACCTTCCCGCAGAGCGAGTTTTTCCGTCATAGCCACGATAGACCGGTGGTTTCCCCAGGTCAACTCAATGCCCTGCGTATCCTTTTTTGTGATGAGACCATTCTCATAGCACTCAATCGCAAAGGCAATCGTCGTGCCGGCGGAGATCGTGTCTAAGCCATATCGATTGCAGATATAGTTGGCCATAGCGATGGATTCGGTATCATTGTTGAGACACATGCAACCGAATGAAGCCAGAGTCTCATATTCTGGTCGCCGCGAACCAGCAACGTATTTGTATTCGCCAGTTCCTTCTTTCAAGCTTGCCTGGCAGACCATGGGACAATGCCAGCAACCGGTCCGTTTGTCCAGGTTAGCAATTACTTTCTCAGCCTCAATTCCGGAGACATCCGGGAAATCGACAACCCCGATACCGCCCCAATTCTTGACCGGAGAATCGCCGGCGTGGGCTGAGCGGGCTGCACCAAGGGCGGTACCGTATTTACGAAACGGCTGAAGTATTGCATATTGTCTGGAATGTTTATCATTGATTCCCGTCAAATACTGTTTTCTCATGTTTTCAACAGCTTCTTTATCGGCGAGAGGTACGGTCTGGTCTCCCTTGGCGACAACCGCCTTAAGTTTCTTGGAACCCATCACAGCACCCAGGCCTGAACGCGCCGCGGCAGCGCCCTTATCCGTGATAATGCAAGAGATGAGCGATAATCTTTCTCCGGAAGGACCGATGCACGCAACCTGGCTCTTGGGACCGTGTTCCGCTTGTAATACATTCTCTGTCTCGCAGGTGTCTTTTCCCCACAGATATCCGGCGTCTCTCAGCTCCACTTTGCCGTCGTCGATAAGGAGGTAAACCGGCTTTGCAGAGATACCAGTAAAGAAAACCCCATCGTATCCGGCGAACTTGAGATAGGGTCCGAATTGTCCGCCCGAGTTGGCTTCCCCCCATGTCCCCGTTAAAGGCGACTTTGCTACAACGGTATACCTTGTCCCTGTAGGGGTCGGCGTACCGGTGAGAGGCCCGGTAATAAATCCAAGCATGTTCTCAGGTCCTAGAGGAGCAACGCCTGCCTTTTGACGGTTATATAATATCTTGACGCCAAAGCCATAGCCTCCGATGAAATCCCGGCACATCTTTTCATCAAGGGGTTCTTCCTCGATCTTGCCTGTCGAAAGATTGACAAATAAAAGTTTTCCCATATACCCGCCGGCCATAATAACCTCCGATCATTGATTTTTTCGATAAGCTCTTTTTATCATTAACTAATTCACTCAGTCAACATACACTTGTAGTGGCCTGCCCCCACAAAGGTTACCATACCTTAAGTTAGGATCACCGACATTCTAGCTTAAGGGGCTGGTGGTCGGTAACCCAGTGAGCAACAATGACGTATTTGATTATATTCCCTTCTCCACTGCTCCATCAAGATTCTTGTTTTTCAATTGTTGAAGAGATTTCATGATATCAATTATCGTGACATCACACAATATGGGCTACTATGATCAAGTCCTACATCGAACCATGCATGATTTAAAGCGGAGTCTCTTCCCGTGTAATTACATTATCGGCTCTCAGTTCGGTTTGACCATGAATTAATACACTTATTTGTACACTATCTTTCTGATAGTTTCATACGAAAGACGGTATTCTTCCGCAAGCTCTTCAATGGATACCTTGTGAAAAAATTTGTTTCTTATTTCTTCGTTCCTCTGTAAGAAAAAAATCCTTCCTCCAGAAGCTTCGCCCCATTTTTTACGTGCTTTCCCTTTCGGAATATACAGGGCTTCACCATCAATATATTTTTGCACTTCACGTAGTAATTCATCGGGTAAGATATCAGATGCTTTTTTATATTTCATCAGACAAGTGTCCGTATTCTAAGCATTTTTCTTTAGAAACTCGTCTATAGTATCGTACGCATCCAGAGTCACGCCGTGCTCTTTGATAATAGATACAATTTGTTTTTCCAGGGTCTCCGCCCGCTTGCGATAAGCTTTCATATCATCTGCATTGAATGCACCCATTAAGTCCATTTCGCTGAGCCCGAATTCTTCCCTGACAATATCCAGTTCACTTTGCAGATAACACCCCCGCATAAAGGCTCTAGCCGCTTTATCCTGGTCGCACCAGTGATATACTTCTCTCCAGGCGTAGCTAAGTTCGTGATACCAGCCGGCTAAGTCTTTAAAATTCTGGTTAAATTTGCCCTTTTTGCCTTTCCCCTTTTTAGAGCTAAGATACTGCCTGGTATTATAAATCATGTCATAGCACAGCTTCTTTAATTCCTCGCTTGAACTGGCTTTGACAATGGCTTCATAAAGACGGACGAAATCCCTGGGAATACTCTTCATCGCTGATAAGTCTGAAATCTGATTGACATACGCATTTTTGAAATATGTCTGGTTTGTATAAGCGATAGCTGACGATAAGAAATTCACGATATAACCAGCAGCTTTCCTTACCTTGTAGAGTGTTTCCTCAAACATCATGGTCTGATATATTTCCATGACGATGTTCAGTTTCTCAAGCGCTTTCTTAAGGGTATATTGGGGATTATGCAGATTATCACGCAATCTGGACTGCAATTCTAAGAAATGTTTTTTATCTTCTTCGCCGCTAGAATACAAGATTTTGGCATCGAGTAAACAAGGAACGTTATCTTCATCGAGCTCAGCAATTCTCTCCATACGCTCCCAGGACATTGGAAATAAATCATAGCCGATTCCGTCAATAATAAAAGTCTTCGCCATTCCATTGGCTTTTTGGGAAGCAGGGAAATAAAAGCTTGAAACCACTTTACCTACATCTTTTTCGAGTCTATAGGCATCAGCTCCTATTAACAAGCGTACTTCGTCTTTGTATTCTGTTTTTATCCTATTTATAGCCCAATCGATTACTCTCTCATTTATTTTTTTCATATTAAACTCCATCTTTTTATTTTTATACACAACTGCTGTTTGGTTACAGATAGAGTATATATTGGGCTAAACGGAACATCAATACCAAGTTTGATTCTAATAGTTCCATACCTGAGAGGGTGAGGGAGATAAGCTAAGAGGTAGTAGATGGATAGAACGCGTTCATAAGAACGTGATACAACCGTGCACCAAATCTAAAGGTTAAATCAGGGACAATCTTAGATTTCAGGTTTATTACTTACTTATGTATCAGACGAGTATTATTAATACGTGATGTCACTGAGTGGCTGATTCCTGTGGCGTAATCACACCGCTGGCTTTCAAAGAATTAATAGTATCCTGGTCAATGCCAAGCAGTGATGATAATACTTCTTCAGAATGCTCTCCCAAATTCGGAGCGCTTTTTACTACTTGTGGCGGAGTGCGAGATAATTTGAAAGGAGAGTTTGATACCGTCAAGAAACCCCCTTTGGCAACAGGACAGGGGAGTTTAACGAACATATTACGATGCAATAATTGTGGATTTTTCGCTGCTTGCGCAATATTATTAATACGACCACATGGTATGGCTACCTCTTCAAATTTTCTAATCCATTCGTCAGTCGTACCATGACTCAGAGCTTCGATGATAATGGGCTCCAGTTCTTTCATATTTTGTGCCCTGGAATAACGGTCGTGGTATTTCACTTCTGATAAGATGTCCAGCCGTCCAATTACTTCTAGAAAAACAGTCCACTGTTCAAGACCACCGACGGTAAATGCAATATGACCATCTTTAGTGGGAAATGATTGATGAATCGCAGATACCTGATGTTTAGTGCCCATGGGGCGAGGTATCTCGCCTGTAGCGAAATGTCGCACATAAGCATTCTCTAATATAGCCACTTGACAGTCCAGCATTGAAAGGTCCAACATCTGCCCTACTCCACTCTTCCGAGATTCTATGACAGCAGACAGAATTCCAATAACAAGAAACAATCCCCCGCTAATGTCTCCGATAGATGCTCCTACTCTGACTGGTTCACCATTCTCCGGCCCAGTCATGCTCATTATTCCCCCCATCGCTTGAACGACTATGTCCAGGGCTGGCTTATCACGATAAGGTCCTGTCTGCCCAAACCCTGAAAGAGCGGCATAAATTATCTTCGGATTTTGTTTTCTCAAAACATCGTAACCCAATCCCAATCTGTCCATTGTTCCGGGAGTAAAATTTTCTGCCACGATATCCACTAGTTTGACTAGCTTCAAAGCGATTTCTCTACCAGCATCAGTACGAAGGTCAATAATGACACTTTTTTTGCCACGGTTTATGCTGAAGAAGTAGGTACTTACGTCATCAAACCTTGGCCCTTGCAGTCGTGCCCGGTCGCCGGTCGGAGGCTCAATCTTGATTATATCTGCCCCCAGATCTCCTAAAATCATGGTTGCGTATGACCCGGCTAGTGCGTGAGTGAAATCCAGAACCCTAATACCATCTAAAGTACCTGTCATAATACTCCCCCTTCCGATTGATGCATGAATACTATTAAGAAATTACCCGATGTATAATAACCGAATACCATAATTAGATAACATCTATCCTTTTTTACGTTCCAGGAAATTCTTAAAACTCTCCTGTGGGGGTGGCACCTTTAATGTCTGCGATACTGTCTGCCTCTCATTGACCAACATTTCTTGCCAGCTCATCCCAATATCACGAATCATTATGTTTTTTATTCCTTGAACTGTCTCTGGATTATTAGTCGCGATGGCTCGCCCCATCTCAATCGCTCCATTCATCAGTTCTGACGAAGCGAATAGTTTATTAAGCAATCCGATTCGTAAAGCCTCATCCGCTTCAACAACGCGGCCCGTGAATATAAGTTCTTTAGCCATTGGCCAACCAACAATAAGAGGTAGAGTCCAGGTGGAATTAACCCTTCCAACTGATGCCGCAAGGAACCGAAAACTCGTTCGTTCACAACCCAGACGAATGTCAACAAGGGAAGCCAGCAGAGCACCACCGCCATACGCTAGTCCATTAATGGCGGCAATAGTGGGTTTCTTACATGTCGCTAGATGCCAGGTCCAATCCGCCAAGAATGAGGAGTATTTTTCTTGTTCTTTACCAGAAAATTCAACCATCTCATATATATCGGCACCAGCTGAGAAAGCCTTATCGCCACTACCGGTGATGATGATTACTTTGACTTTTTTATCACGCTCAAACTCGGAAAGCGCCTGATTAAGTTTTACCTGGAGGGCGCGGTTTTGTGCATTCAATCGTTTTGGACGGTTGAGTGTGATTATGGCTATACCTTCAATTTTCTCTAAGAGAAGCACGTCATCTGCCAAGTGTCACCTCCGTAATCAATGTACCGTAAGTAAGGGGCGCAATTCGCGCATATTGCGCACTTGTTCTAGATTCCAGATTTGTTCAATCAACTTGTGGGAACGGGTTTCACCTAATACCGGGATTGATAAATCCAGACTTTTTTCTTCTACTTCTTTTGTAGTCATCGGATTTTGTGGCGAGCCGCGTACCTGTGTCACATGCTCGTTGAATCTTAAGCCTCCAAATGTAACTATCTCCACTTTAGCTTGACGCATCGCACCCGGTATGCTCAGGCTGGGGTCATCTGTTAGGGTTATCCGCTTTTTCACCTCAGCTACTTCTGATGAATTCATACGCTCATAAGAATGAGCAGCCTCTGTTGTAAGCGTTCCCTCAATTAAAACCGTGGCTAACAGGTATTGAAGGTTGATGTCGGGCATGTCTCGATTATCAACAACTCGACTACTAGGGACACGCACACTGATACTATGGACGTCACTAGCTTTAATTCCGTGTTTTTTTATCAGGATGAGAAGGGCATCTAAAGCTGCCTGTATTGGTCCCCCTACAGGGAATTTTTTAATGTAGACATTCATAATTTCATATTGACTGCCCAGCCCTTTTAATAGTAATTCTGGTTTTGATTCCGGAGAGGTACACACGAAGAAATTATTTTCTCCACTGAATGAGTCCTTGACACCAGTGAAACCCAATTGCCCGAAGATAGCCGCAGTTACGCCATTTCGTGCTGGCATACCACCGAACAGGAAGCCTTTCTCAATGTGCTCTTCATCACGCGCCCAGTAGAGCATTCCGGAAGCCTGTTGTGCAGTGTAAGATAAAACATATCTTACTAAGTCGGACTTTAATCGTAATACAGAGGCAGCAGCAACAGCGGCGCCAAAATTGTTTCCGATACTGTGTGATGAACGGCCTACTCTTGTCAAGCCATCAGGTCCGAGCGTTTGAACAATGCGGCATCCAATTTCATAACCAACCACGACACCCTTGAGAAAGCTCATCCCGTCTGCTGCTTCTCGTTCTGATATCGCCAGTGCTGCTGGTACTATCGAAGCCCCTGGATGAATGCGGTACCTCGGGTCAAAATCGTCAGTCTCATCAGCATGAGCCATGATACCGTTGACCATTGCAGCGTGTATTGCAGAAGTGATTATCGGAGTACCAATAACCTGTGCCTCTTCAATTCCCTTTTGGTTTTCGGCAAACTTTTTGGCTATCTGACCAGGTTTGAGTCTCGACCCGTAAACAATTGATGATAGTGTATCCAGAATGTGGTGCTTCGCTTTGGTTATCACTTCATCCGGAAGCTCTGTGTCACCACTCCTTGATATATAAGAGCTCAATTCGCCGGTGATATCGGGACTGTAGTTTGAATACATTTTATAGTCTAAACTCCCTGTTCGAGTATCTGTATAAGAATTGGAAATTAGCAGGTCTCGAGCCTTTTATCTAAGCGTACGGCGATACGTTTTTCGGAATCTTGGTTGGTGTCTTTACCGGTCCGCCGATACGAGAAGGAAGCAAGACCCAGGCCCTCGAAGGTGCAGTATCCTCTCCCCTCTGATTGACACCATGAATTTCTAATTCTACGAAGTATTCATTGCCTTTGACATATTTATCTGCCACTTTCCCTTTTACCCACACCGTATCGCCCGTGAATACAAAATTTCGCATGTTTACGGATAGCTTCCTTAGAAATCCATCATCACCCATCCAATTCGTTACTAAATGTGATACCCATGCTATGCGCTCGACACCAGCATCATACGTGGTCGGTAGACCGGTAAGACGAGCCATTGCCGGGTCCCAATGGACTCTCATAACCGTATCGGGGAAACCATATTGATTGTACGGGAAAGCCTGAGGGTGATTTTTACGATATTCGTAGGCAAGAGAATGAGCTCTGTGGAATGGGCCTCGATGACCTGTTCCCTCATGAAATACGATAAAACAGGTAACACACCAGGGACCTTTGACCACTGGAGTTAAATCATCTCCTACGGATACATCTTCCCAATATCGCGGTTTTGACCCACGAATTTCTTCTTTTTCATAATCTGCATCAATACGTTTCATATCTTCAGGAGTGTATGTTTGAATTTTAAAATCACGATGCCTGCCACGCTCTCTAGCTTTCGAACGTACGTATCTAATCGCCAGAGACCGAGCTACTCCAACAAGTTCTCCACGCTGATTTCTGAAGACTCGTTCCGTTGTTTGGTGAACAGATTCGCCCGCGGTATCACTAGCCTTTAATTCAGCTTTAGCCAGCCCCTCCTGAACCATGAGGCGATCTCCTTCATAAATAGGTTGGAACCATTCTATCTCTTCGTTTGCGTATATAGAATGTACTCCAGGAAGACCACCACCTTTCCCTGCCTCTCTCTCTTCACGAGTTAATGGTCGAGTCATGACTGGTACTCCCATGTAGAGCATCATTGTTGGATGGGCAATAAATCCTTCCCATCTTGTTTTTGCCGCATAATCAGCATCCCTATATAAAATATTCCGGTCACCCAGACCCTCAGCATAGTTCCTTATTCCATCACGGCTAGCAAACTCGTGACCGGGCATGTCTTCAAATTCCGGTTTGCCCGGTAACGGTGGTTCATGGGCAATTTTAATACTTATCTCTACACGCTTTTGTAGAGCCGCAAAACCTTCCGGAGTAATTGCTCCCTCTGCAGAGTCTTTCAATTCCTCAAATTCTTCAGCCATTAGACTCCTCCCCTGACTAACAAGCCTAGTTTATAACCCCATGTTCTTTTAGTTGTGCAATCTTTTCCCACGAAAAACCACAAAGTTCCAGTAAAATCTCCTCAGTATGCTCACCATGCTCAGGTGCTTGCCTCTCGATCTTAGCTGGGGTCTCAGAGAACAATACCGGGAATCCCGGGAGCTTGACAGGTCCTATTGCCGGGTGATCAAATTCAACAAGGTATTGGTTTTTAAACACTTGAGGGTCGGATAGAAGGTCACTCCACCTGTTGATAGGGCTATAAGGAAACGATGCCTTGTTTTTTTCAAAAATACTCAACCATTCAGCCAGTGTTTTTTCCCCAAAAGTATTATCCAAAATCCCAATAAGCTCCATGCGATTCTTGCTTCTCTCTTTTTCTGTCCGGTATAACGGGGCATTTTCTAATTCAGCAAGCCCCATAATAGTACAGAATTCATGCCAGAATCTATCAGACTGGTTTATGCAGAGAAGTATCCATTCATCATCAGCACAACGATAGTGGTTAGCCATGGGATTGATGGCACGTTTTCGTGCCTGCCGCTTGTAACCTTCTGCACCCAAGCCAACGGCATTGAACGCCATTGCCTGAATATTGATAGCGCTTCCTAGAAGTGAGGTTTCCAGCTTTTGTCCCTTACCGGTTTTCTCGCGATGAAATAACGCCGCTAGTATTCCATATGCTGTGAAAACAGCTGCTGATTGGTCTCCCCATCCCCCCACAATCCACTGCGGTTCTTTGCTATCTCGTTCACCAACCCCCCACATCGCTCCCGAATAGGCTAATCCAATAGGGTCATAACCGCGTCTGATATTCTTTTTTGGACCTCGAATCCCGTATGCAGAACAAATAGCATAAATAATCTTTGGATTATATTTAATCAGGTCTTTGTAATCTGCCCCTAATCTTTTAAGAACCGAGGGGTGAAAATTGGTCACGAATACATCGGATTTTTCTATTAGTTGATAAAAAATCTGTTTACCCTCTTCTTTTTTCAAATCGAGTGCAATACTACGCTTATTTCTATTGCTCAGTTCAGGTAGAACAGGGTGGCCTTTTACCACCATTTGTGCTCCAAACAATGTAGTCATACCACGCCCACTGTCACCTCTTGAAGGGTCCTCTATCTTAATTACATCCGCTCCAAGGTCACCCAACATGTAACCGGAGGCAACCCCTGCGTGGACCATGCCCAAATCTATAATTCTAATCCCTTCCAACATTTTGTTCATGATGTCCTCACTTTCAGGACTTACTTGTCCGCTGGTTTTTTGGCGCTTCCCAACGAGCATCTCTAGCCTTAATCGCCTCTTTTGTTCCCAATTTAGCCCTATTGCTAATGAAATTAAATTCATCCGGTTCGAAGCGAATATTCTGGCTGATAGCGTGCATGGGAACTCCAGAGCCACGCATTAAAGTATCTACAGCCATCATCGTTGCTGTTCTACCGAGTGCAATAGCATCTCTCGGTAATAGAGTAATGTCATGTGCTATCTTTTCTACCTCAGCCTCTAATTGGCTCGCAGGCACAGCCCGATTGACCCATCCAATTCTTTCCGCTTCCTTTCCATCAATTCTGTATCCTAATAACATCATCTCCCTGGCTTTCTTAAGTCCAAGTATCAGGATATCGCGCACGCCGACTTGTCCACCGAAAGACTGTCTTTGCTCAGGGTGACCAAATTGACAATCCTCGGCGGCGATGGTAAGGTCACAAGAATCGGCTAATATCAGTCCCCAACCCAGACAGTAGCCATGCGCCTGACAAATCATTGGTTTCCAGCAATGGGCAATTCTATCGACAAAGTTGGCGTTGGACTCATCTACAGAAATTGTGGCTCTTTGTGAAGGCCGGCGATTACTGCCATCGGGCATTTTTTCCCCGGCACCATAGCGCGAATATACTCCTCCCAAATCACCCCCCGAACAAAAAGCCCTGCCATTACCTTTGATAATACCCACCAGTACGTTATCATCCTCTTCTATCATATCGATGCAGCGGACGATGTCCCACCTCAGGTTAGCATTCAAGGCATTCAGCTTTTCGGGGCGATTGAGTATTATCCGAGCAATCTTTCCTTCTTTTTCGTATATCGCAGTATCAAGCTTCTTTACTATCTTTTTCATATCAAGGCTCCCTACGTTTAGCTATCTTATCCAGCTTAGCAAAATAGACGACTTCACCTTCCTCAAGTTTTATCTGATATTTAGAGCCACATTCAGGGCATTGAATTTGTCTGTCACCATCTTCATTGCTATCCAGTACCACGATACGGCATCTGGAACATCTAACAATAGTCATTTAGCACCTTCCTGTTCATCTGCCTCGATGCGGATGTTAGAACCTAGAGCTTTCATAACAATACTTTGCAATGGACTGGGTTCATAAACACTGAGAGCTATTTTTGTGCCTTCCTTACCTAGGAAAATCGCGTCTCTAGGCAATGATGCAATTTCACCAGCCATTTTTTCTACCTTTGGCTCAAGTTGTTCCTTAGACACAGCATAATTAATTAATCCGATTCTTTCCGCTTCTTTTCCATTGATTGTGTTCCCGAGCAGTAGCAGTTCTCTGGTTTTCTTTGAGCCTATTAGAGATACCTCTTTCATTCCGTACAAACCTATCATTCCGCCAAAACGTCGCCTTTGCTCGAGATTCGGGTGACCAAAAAGGCAGTCTTTGGTAGCCACAGTGATATCGCAAGCTATTGAGATTTCTAGCGCATCATCGAAACAACAACCGTGCGCCTGGCAGATTAGTGGTTTCGAACAGTTACTTATTCTGCTGATGAACCTTCGTTCATCTCTGCCCACCCACAACCTAGCTCTTTGTGATGGTCTGCGAACTCTTCCATCCGGTCTCGTTGACAAACCGTAGCGCAAATCACCCGCATTTGACTCGTTGCCAGCAGAAAAGACCTCGCCAACACCTTTAATAATACCCGCTACAATATTATCATCCGCCTCCAGCATCCGAATACATTCCAAAATATCGATCCGCATATTAGCATTTATTCTATTCTGTTGTTCAGGTTGATTTAAAATAATCCGGGCGATTTTCCCTGCTTTTTGATACATCACGGAACTTAGCTGGATAGTATCAGTTTCTAATTCCAGTTCTTCAATATCTCCCTTTGCGTTAATCTTGCCAAAATAGACAATTTTATCGCCATCAACCTTTATCCTGTAACGAGAGCCACATTCATTGCATGTTACATCTCTTTGTACACTTTCCATGCTATCAAGCACTACGATGTGACATTTTGTGCATCTGATAATTGCCATAGGTAAACCCTCAATTTTTCTAATTTGGCTTGATTCTATATCGTTCACATTTAACTGTCAATGAATAAGTCTGCCAATAATCAGTTATCACTCCGCCGAACTGCCGAATTTGATTCTTTGAGTTGATTTGAAGTCGAGTAATTGTGGTCAGGTTTGCTTTATGCCAACGGCAAATCTATATAAGAAGCATATTGTGATTGATGAAAAATGTTCTGAATTGCTGAGATTCCTTGGGTATCCTCCCCCAGCCGATTACCTGTGTTCATGTTTCTGTCAGAAGCAGGAAAGTTGCTGCTTGAGATATCAATTCCAATACGGTGTCCCTTTTTAAAGACATTACTCGTACTTCCCATATTTATTGTGTATTCATAAATCTCCCCGGGATTAACGAACTCTGGGCTAAACACAGATTTCCGGTAGCGGGCTCGTATGATGCCCTCGGCAATATTAAATGCACGGCCATCAGGATAGAAGTCTATGAGTTTAGCAGTAAAGTCTGTGTCTTTAACTGACGTGGAGGCAAAGAGATGGAAATCCAACGGACCGGTAACTTCGGTATCCTCCTTCAATTCCGGCGTCTTGTAGCAAAGAATGTCCTGACACTTCTCAATATGGGATTGGTCTATAGGGCCACCAACCATTCCGGTTTGATTGACGAGTCGACCACCTGTAGTGGGTACAGGAAAATGCGGATTATATATAAATACATCAGGTGGTTCTGACTGTGGCTGTTCCCGGCTGAGCAGACCGTCGCCGTTTAAAGTATTGGCATGACCTTTGCTGTGCAGGAAAAACCTTTGCATCCGCGTATGAGGTGGAGGCCAGGTATCTGAGTTTTGCCACATATTTCTACCCATGACGAAGTATCTTATAATCGGAAGTTTAACATCCATACCGCGCAAATATTTGTTGAAAAAGGCTATGGTGTAATCACTCAGAGCGGCTGGACCGCTGGCGGAAGTTCCAAAGTTTAACTGCCCTACAACGCTATCAGGTAATCCATGCAACCATGGGCCTATAAGTACATGCTGACCAGTTCGGGCACGTTGGGAGCCTCCTTTTTCCTGCATGTTTTTGAAATTCTGAAAGGTAGCCCACAGATGGTGGTCATACCAACCATCCATGTGATAACAAGGAACTGCTACTTTTTCGTAAAGCCAATAATCCATGTATGGTTGTAGGGTTTGCCGATTTGCATTTTCGAAGGCTTCTTTCCACATATTCTCACCCATGCTTTCAAATTGAGCCAAAGGTGAATCTTTAAGTGGTAGAAAGTTATACGTCTCTTCTGGATTAGCCAGGGCTTGCAGAAGTATCCTCCGCATCTGTGAGACATCTTTACCTTGTTTTTCCATTTTATTGAGAATATCCAACCCTTGCTGTGGTACCCAGGATGCCAATCTGTACAGGTTCAAAGTGCCAGCCAGCATTGTCTGATCTTGTTTCGTTGAGGCGCCGCTTATCATTGGAGCCATTGCTTTGAGGTGAGGAGGATTTTCCATGGCTGTTTGCCACTGAAGTTGTGCCAGATAAGATCCACCTGCTGTACCTACATTCCCATCACACCAGGGTTGGTTCGCTATCCATTCAACAGAGTCATAGCCATCGATTCCTTCTACCGTTGACAAATCACGCCGGCGAAATTCACCCTCTGATGCAAATCTACCCCTTACATCCTGAATAATAACAACATATCCGGAGTCGGCAGCAGGCAGCACGTCTATATATCCAATCGAGCCCGCCGCTCTTAGCTTGTTATAAGGCGTACGGATAAAGATAGCGGGGTGTTTTTGATTGTCATCGGGACGGTAAATGTCTGCTCGTAATTTTGTGCCGTCACGTACTTCAATCGTAACATTCTTATCTATCCGGATTGAGCTTTGCATCCTCTCTCCTTCTACGTTTTCATCCAATACATCACTCTGTATTATCCGCCCTTCTATTTAATATTGTACCCTGATATCATTACTTCCCTGTAAATTTGGGCGGACGGCGCTCTAAAAAGGAATCGCGTTGTTCCTGCATATCGTGAGGCGCCCGCCGTGCCATGATGAGACCAAACGACTCGTTCCTGAGTTGCTCCTCTAAATATGACTCCATACTCTGCTGGAGCACACGCCGCGCCACCTGCATGGCTACCGGTGGTAAGGTGGCGATTTGATTCGCCAGGGCTATTGATTCATCGATGAGTTTATCCGCCGGCACCAGTCGGTCAAGCAGACCGATACGATAGGCTTCTTCAGCTTCTACAAATCGACTGGTGAAGATTAAATCGCAGGCACGGCTATAACCCACGATACGAGGTAGAAAGAACGACATACCGGTGTCAGTACACAGGCTTCGCTCAAGAAATACCACCTTAAAACGCGTATTTGGCGTGCCGACCCTCATATCGCAAGCCAGCGCCACCGACATGCCGGCACCTGCCGCGACACCATTTACAGCGGCGATTATCGGCTTGTCTATTGTGCGGTAGATTGCCGTAGCCAGCCTGCCAACCCAACTATATACGTCTATCCGCTCCTGCCGGCTCTGTTCTATCACACCTTCGGGACGACCGCCCCGCAAATCAGCCCCGGAACTGAATCCTCTGCCTGAGCCTGTAAGTACTACCACCCAGATATTGTCATCATTCCTTATCTCCTCACAGGCGCCAATAATACTATCCTGCAGGTCACGGTTCAACGCATTTAAATTGTCAGGTCTGTTCATGGTGAGTAACGCCACTTTATCTCGCCGTTCAACCAGTAAAGTCTTCTCAGCCATAAGACACTCCTCCGTCATTAATTCGTAAATAACTACAGCTCGTGCACATATATTACAACGTAGAGCAAAATATTAATAGACTAATGTCTCAAGTGTGAAAACGATGTACTTTAAGATGGCTAGAACATCATCTAGAATATTTGAAACTTGTTACTTGTTATTTGATTATTGAAACTTAGGCAGGGATGGGTGGTTTGGTGTCATTGGTGGGCCATTGTGGATTCGAACCACAGACCCCAGTCTTATCAGGACTGTGCTCTAACCAACTGAGCTAATGGCCCGAATATACAGGGAAAACAAGGGGTCTAGTTAAAAAGTTACCTTAACCTCTGGATAGCGGAAGGAAGAGTGAATCCCCGATTAAGTCGGGGAACCGACCTAGGAGAAATTATCTCCCTAGAAAGGAGGTGATCCAGCCGCACCTTCCGGTACGGCTACCTTGTTACGACTTCGTCCCAATTATCAACCCCGCCTTCGGCGACTGCCCCCCTTGCGGGTTAGCCCATCGACTTCAGGCGTTGCCGACTTTCATGACGTGACGGGCGGTGTGTACAAGCCCCGAGAACGTATTCACCGCAGTCTGCTGACCTGCGGTTACTAGCAACTCCAACTTCATGCAGGCGGGTTTCAGCCTACAATCCGTACTGAGGATGGCTTTCAGGATTAGCTCCGGATCGCTCCCTTGCTACCCATTGTACCACCCATTGTAGCGTGTGTGTAGCCCAAGGCATAAAGGCCGTGCTGACTTGACGTCATCCCCACCTTCCTCCCCGTTTTGCAGGGCAGTCTCGCCAGAGAAAATAACTGGCAACGGGGGTTGCGCTCGTTGCAGGACTTAACCGAACACCTCACGGCACGAGCTGACGACAGCCATGCAGCACCTGTGGCGGCTCCTGACTCAACAGGTCGTCACCCTTTCAGGTTTCTACTTCCGTCATGTCAAGCCTTGGTAAGGTTCTTCGCTTCGCATCGAATTAAACCACACGCTCCGCTGCTTGTGCGGGGCCCCGTCAATTCCTTTGAGTTTTAACCTTGCGGCCGTAGTCCCCAGACGGGACACTTAACGCGTTAGCTTCGGCACAGAGAGGGTCGATACTCCCCGTACCCAGTGTCCATAGTTTACAGCGTGGACTACCAGGGTATCT
>Ga0214474_1000252_pt1 | contig 28034 bp, 22 predicted proteins | sample RVTome_2_FD_187335 | JGI IMG/M metagenome (GOLD analysis project Ga0214474, IMG submission 187335) | Soil microbial communities from uranium-contaminated site in the Upper Colorado River Basin, Wyoming, United States - RVT95D214 HiSeq ... | reverse complement strand
AGGGGTCACGACCTGCAGCCAGTGCATCAAAATCACGGTCGCCATCCCGAAGGAGTGCAGGCTGAACGCGGAAATGCTCGGGGAGAGAACGAAACAGATATTCCAGAAGGAGCTCCTCAGGGACCTTTGTCGCGGCTGTCCCTTTGAGGACTCCGAGGCGTGAGCTGGATCTCAAGCATCTTCTGGCCAGCGGTCAGAGTCCTGTACTCCAGTTCCCGATCGACGGACCTGCGTATGAATTCCGAGACCGACGACATCCCCCATTCAGGGTGCTTCTCTATTTGGTCCGTGATGACCTCCACAGTCCCTTGTCAATCTTGATGGTCACTCGGTCGTCCGTGACCGCCTTCTTCTTCTTCTTGCCGGGCATGAACTCACTCCGTAATCCGAACCACTGCATTCAGAGGCCCGGGCCGCACTCGGGGAGACTCTCACGGGGAATATCGGCTAATGCCATTTATTAGACATTCCCTCTCAACGGGGACCGGAAAGCTATTTGTATCCCAAATGGAGTACAGATTCCGTGGCTACGCGGGGTGGACAGCACCCCCCTCTTCCTTCTTTTTTCAGGATGATAGCATGGAGACAGGATCTGAAGAAGACAACGGGAGGAGGTGCCCGACCTGCCACGGCTTTTTGAAGTGCGATGCGACGGTATGCCCATGCTGCGGCAGCCCGACACCTATCGACAAGGCGCCTCAGTGTGTCATCGCCAGGGGCGGTCGTCTCGACCAGGACGCCGTGGTGACGCCAACGAGGAGGATCATCGAGATGGCGACCGCCGAGGCCAGGCTCACGGAAGACCAGGGCGAATTCCTGTTGGACCTGCTGATACGCGTCAGGCCCCTCCACTCCGACCGCAGAAAGGAGTTCTCGCGGATCATGACGGATGTCGCCCGTGAATCCGATGCGGAGAGGCGACGCAAGGCGCTGTGGGCCCTCAGGGGGCTTCTCCGAGAGATACCGGCCCTGGAGGACACCGTGCACGCTCTATTCGTCAAATTCGAGCTCTAGAGCCCGAACTCCTTCTTGAGGTAGTTGAAGGCGGCCCGTCCCTTCTCTGTCTGTACGAGGACGGTCGGATAGTCGCCGGGCTCCACGGAGGACCTGTCCTTCGATTCGAGCACCTTGGCAAGGGCGTCGAAACGCCAAATCAGGGTTATATCCCTCTCGCGCTCAGCACCGTGCCACACCCTCGCGTTGCCGTCGATGTCTATGTAGATAGAGCACGCGCCGAGCTCGGTCTCGAAGATCCAGGTCTGGGGAAGGTACTGCCGCACCAGATTGCCGATCTGCAGGTGGAGTTTGGATTTCAACTGCCTCTCGACTTCCTCACAAAGGGTTTCCAATTGACGCTGAATCCCATCCATGGTATCCCAGTCCCGGGCGCGCACTGAAGGAGCGCCCGGGCTGGAGTACATTTGGAGTACAGACCACATAAACCTTTCGGCAGCCTCTTGTGACTGCCTTTGACCGAAATTCTTAACTCCGCGTGTTCATCTACCCGCGTGGGGGACTTCGTTGAGGAAAAGGTTGTTTTTGACCGTTGGTATGATTGCAGTAATGCTGATGACCGTCAGCTTGATAACCGCGCCGGAATCGTCAGCGGGAACCGGCGTTGCGCAGCAATGGGGGAATGACGCTGTCACAATCGAGGGTGACTGGCAGTATTCATTGGTGTACGCAAACGGAATTGAACTTAGTCCCGGCAACACGTCTGCTGCAGGGGCTTATTGGAGCTTCGATATCGACCCGCTTCCGCGAACGTTCTACCTTTCAATTACTGTGAACTCCTCTGATGAATCCTGGTTTGGAGACGGTGCAGATCTCTATGTCAAGAATGTCTACTCGTCAGAGTGGGACTTCATAATGAGGCTGGGCAGGGGATCGAACGTCAGCTCCGCAGCGTTGACACCCATGGATCATGTCGATGGGAGTGGCAATGTGATGGTCTACTTGTATGCTGACGTGATGGATGATGCAGATGTGAACTACGTCAAGTTGACTTGGGGATTTGACGATTATCCGCCGGTGAACCCCTGGTGGTATGCGTCGGATCCGAGTCCGGGGGGCCACACTTCGGATGACATCATACAGGTTCAGTGGTTTGGTGCTCATGACGACCAGAACAACATCGCAGGCTATTCGATCCTGTGGTCAATGAACAGCACGGACCTGCCGGACGAGACAATTGACACTACCATACCATCAATCATAAGCCCTCCGCTTGCTGATGGCACCTGGTATCTACATGTGCGTTCAGTGGATTCCGTAGGCAATTGGAATGATACTTCGTTCGACATGGGTCCGTTCACGATTGAAGAGACGGCCGCTACACCCTCTGGTCTGTCCGGTTGGCAATTCGCACTAGTTGTGCTCGTGATAGTAGCCCTTGTTCTGGCTGGGGTATTGGTGCTGCTTCGAAGCAGGATGAAGGGAATGGGCCCCGGAGATGATTCGGGGTGAGGGTCCTCGAAGGAAGACAACAGCCGTCTCCTCGCCGGCTCTCAAATCTCCTCAAGGGAGGCTTTGGCCTGCGCGAGGATTTGCTCGTCCGTGTGGTTCATGATCGTGATCGCGAGCTCGGGACAGGTCGCCCCGCAGCTACCGCACCCCTTGCACATGGCCGCGACGACCTCCACCAATCCGTCCTCGTTCTTCCTGATCGCGCCGTATGGGCACACCTCGATGCAGGTCCCGCACCCCGTGCACTTGTGCTCGTCGACGATGCTGACCGCCCCTTCCGCTTCTATGAAGTCCTTCGACAGGACCGTGTTGGCCCTCGCGGCGGCCGCGAGCGCCTGTGATATGCTTTCCCCTATCAGCCTGGGGGAATGCGCCAGCCCGCACAGGAATATCCCGTCTGTCGCGAAGTCGACTGGCCTGAGCTTCACGTGGGCCTCCAGGAAGTAGCCTTCCTTCGAGAGAGGCACTTTGAGCAACCGTGCCAGCTCCGGATTGTCGGGGTTCGGGTGCACCGCAGCATTGAGCACGACGTAGTCTGCCCTGATCCGGACGAGTTCCTCTATGAACTGTTCCTCGACGTCGACGCAGAGGTCCTCTCCCACCTCGAAGATCCTCGGCGGGGTTGCCGGGTCGTACCTCAGGAAGACGACGCCGAGGCCTGCGGCCTCGTTGTAGTGCTCCTCCGCGAAACCGTAGGTCCTGATGTCTCTGTACAGGACGAACACGTTCGAGTCAGGATGCACCTGCTTGATCTTGATGGCGTTTGCCATCGCCGTCGAGCAGCATATCCTGGAGCAGTTCGGCCACTCGGGAGTCCTCGAGCCGACGCATTGGATGATGACGATGTTCCCTCCCTTGAACTCGCCCTTCGCCAGCAGCCGCCCGAGGTCCGTCTGCCTGATGACCCGGGGGTCCTTCCCGTACATGTACTCCGTGGGAGCGTACTCGACCGCCCCCGTGGCGACGATTATGACCCCGTGCTTGACCGTCTCCCCGCTCTTGAGGGTCGTTTCGAAATTGCCTATATGTCCCTTGACTTCGGAGACCTCATCTCCGAGGTGGAGCCTGACGTTGTCTGAGGAGAGGAGGCAGTCTCTCAGCCGGTTCATTGTCCCCTGGGGGTCCACGCCCGAGAGGGTGTGGTAGATCCTCCTCATGTGTCCCCCCAGCTCGTGGTCCTTCTCCACGAGGTGGACGCTGTACCCCGCGCGCGCGACCTCCAGGGCTGCGGACATGCCGCTCAGGCCGCCTCCTATCACAAGTGCCACTGGCGTGACCGGTATCTTCGGCTGCGCGAGGGGCTCGAGCAGCCCCGCCCTCGCGACCGCCATCCTGACGAGCGCCTTGGCCTTCCGGGTCGCCTTGTCCGGCTCGCGCATGTGCACCCACGAGCACTGGTCCCTTATGTTCGCCATCTCGAATAGGTACTTGTTCAGGCCCGCCTCCCTGCAGGCGTCCTGGAACAGCGGCTCGTGCGTCCTCGGAGTGCATGCCGCAACGACGACCCTGTTCAGGTCGCGATCCTTCACGATATCCTTGATCTTCCTGAGGGTGTCGCTCGAGCATGTGTAGGTGTTGCTCTCGACATATTCGACGTTCGGGAGCTTCGAGACGTACTCGACGACGCCGGGCACGTCGACGACTGAGCCGATGTTCAGGCCGCAGTGGCACACGAACACGCCTATCCTCGGCTCCTTCCCGGCGACGTCCCTCTCCTCCGGATACTCCTTGCGGCGCGCGAGCTTGCCCTTCTCGCTGGACAGCAGGGCGGCGACCTTCCCCGCCGCCGCGCTGGCCTGGGCGATGGAGTCCGGGATGTCCTTCGGCCCCGAGAACGTCCCGCACGCGTACACGCCCTCGACGTTAGTGTCCACGGGCGCCAGCTCGTCGGTGTCGCAGAAGCCGAAGCTGTTGAGCTTGACGCCCGTTGTTCGGGCGATGGCCTCGGCCTCCAAAGGCGGCCTCGCCCCGGCCGAGATCACGACCATCTCGAACTCGTCCTCGAGTATCTCCGGCCCTGTGTGATGGATGAGTGTGAGGTTGTGCGTGCCAGGGTCCTCCCTCACGTCTGGGATTCTGTTGTTGCGCTCTATCTCGACTCCGTACTCGTTCTCCGCTCTGAACAAATACTCCTCGAACTCTTTCCCGAAGGCCCTGGTGTCCATGAAGAATATCTTGGTCCTGACGCCGGGAGCGTGCTCCTTGGCTATCACGGCCTCCTTCAGGGCGGCCATGCAGCAGTACGACGAGCAGTACCTGTTCTGCGTCTGCGCGTCCCTCGAGCCCACGCACTGGATGAACGCTATCCTGTTCGGCACGGCCCCGTCCGACGGCCGGACGACGTGTCCCCTCGTCGGGCCCGACGCGTTCAGCATGCGCTCGAACTCAATGTTGGTCAGCACGTTCGGGAAGATGTGGTGGCCGTACTCCACCTTCTTGGAGGCGTCGAACACGCTGAAGCCTGGGCTGAGAATGATGGCTCCGACGTCGAGCTCGACCAGCCTGTCCTCCATGTTGTAGTCGATGGCCTCCCTCTTGCACGCGACGGCGCAGAGACCGCAGGCAGCGCACGGGCCGCAGGCGATGCACCTGGAGGCCTCGGAGACGGCTGCCGCCTCTCCGTACACCTTCTCGACCTCCTCGAAGGAGGTCCTGCGCATCTGCACGGGCAGCTTCTCCGAACAGACGCGCTCCCGGCGGGTGAGCCGGCCCTCCATCCTTGCCTTGACATCATCCAATGAGACGACATGCATCTCGGACGGTTCCTTGCCCGGCTCGACGCTCTCGCCCTTCAAGTGCTTCTCGATGAGGACCGCTGCACGGTTCCCCGCTGCTATCGCCTCGATGGCGGTCGCAGGGCCCGTGACAGCGTCCCCGCAGGCGAAGACGCCTGGGACGTTGGTGCTGAGGCCATCACCGCCAGTCTCCACCGTTCCGTATTTGGTGCTCGCGAGCTTAGTGTCCCCGAGCAGCTCCAGATCCGGCGCCTGCCCTATCGCGGGGATGACCGTGTCCGCTTCCATCACGAACTCGGAGCCCTTGACCGGCATCGGCTTGCGCCGGCCGTCTTTCGCGCGCTCTCCGAGTTCCATCCTGACGCACTCGACCGCCTCGACCTTCCCGCCTTTGCCCAGTATCCTCACGGGGGAGACGAGGAACTGCATCTTGACGCCCTCCTCCCGGGCCGCTTCTGTCTCCGACCTGATCGCGGGCATCTCGTCGATGGTCCGCCTGTACAGAATCGTCACGTCGGACCCCAGCCTGAGCGCGGTCCTGGCAGCGTCCATCGCGGAGTTCCCTCCACCGACGACCATGACCTTCTTCCCGATCCCGGCCTTCTCTCCGGCGGCGATCCTTCGGAGGAAGTCCACGCTGTGGACCACGCCCCGCAGATCCTCCCCGTCGACGCCCAGCGCCTGGCTGCGATGCGCACCGATAGCGACGAGCACGGCGTCGAAGTCCTTCTTGAGGCCCTGGACGGTCAGGCCCTTGCCGATGGCGGTGTTGTACTGGATGTCGACTCCGACGGCGAGCAGCGAGTCGATTTCTCTCTGGAGAACGCGCTTCGGAAGCCTGTAATCCGGAATCCCCCAGTACAGCATCCCGCCGGGCTTGTCGGTGGCCTCGAACACCCTCACCTCGAAGCCCTTCTTGGCGAGCCGGTACGCGGCTGTCAGTCCGGCCGGTCCTGCACCGACGACGGCGACCCTCCCTTTCTGGCGCGGCCCCGCAGTCGGGCTGATGTCCTTCCACGCCGTCTCGGAGTCCCCTACGAAGCGCTTCAGGGCGGCGATCGCGACCGGGGCGTCGACGGTCCTCAGGTTGCACGCCTCCTCGCACGGGTGATGGCAGATCCGTCCGCACACCGAGGGGAGCGGGACCTTGTCCAGTATGAGCTCGAGCGCCTCCTTGAGCTTCCCCTGGCTGATCAGTGAAACGTAACCCTGGGCACTGAGACCGGCAGGGCACGCGTCCGTACACGGGGCGATCCCCCTCCTGTCGATCGTGACGATCCCGGGCACTGCCTGCGGGAAAGGAATGTATACGGCCCTCCTCTCGGCCATCCCCAGGTCGAACTCGCTCGGCAGCCTGACGGGACATACGGGGATGCAGTCCCCGCAGCCGGTGCATTTCGACTCGTCGATGAACCTGCTCTTCCTGAGGACCTTCACCTTGAAGTTGCCGACCTTGCCCTTAACCTCCTTGACCTCGGAGAATGTCAGGAGGTCTATGTTGGGATGGCCAAGGCATTCGGACATCTTCGGTGACAATATGCACATCGCGCAGTCGTTCGTGGGGAAGGTCTTGTCCAGCTGCGCCATCGCTCCGCCTATGCTCGGCCTCGACTCGACGACATGCACTCTGAAGCCGGAGTTCGCGAGGTCCAGCGCGGCCTGCAGTCCCGCAGGCCCTCCACCCAGGACCAGAACAGCCCCTATCATTCCCCCTTCGGGCATCGGCACCTCCCGCCAAACAGCGCGGCCCGAGGCCGCGCACTCTCCTCCTAGGACGGGTAAGGGCTCCCGACGTACTTCATTTTTATTCTGTACAGATTTGTCGGGACTTCGACGAAAAGCGATGTAAATAACATCGTGATTAAGTATTCAGCATCCCATTCGTCTGTGGCTCCGTTGCCTGAGCCGATGGGGGGAATCGGGTGTTCGCGCTCGTCAGGATGCAAGTGCCTCTAGTCGTCCAAGACCGGAAGACTGGGGTCTCGAGACATGTGACGAGCGAAGTTTGGGACTACGTCATGAAGAACCATCAGAGATGGCGCACCAAGCACGTCAAACCCTTGTTCCTCACGCACAGGGACATGCAGGAGGACACGAGCCTCATCGTCAAGGCCCAGGACCCCGATTCCCTGGCGGAATTCATACAACAGCACATAGCGGGCATACCGAACCTGAGGGGGGTCTGGATACTCAACATGGCCAAGATCAGGATCTTCCGGCTGCCCAAGGAACGCCCGCGCGACCTCCGCAGGTTCACGGTCACCATCGACGCGCTGCCAAGGTGCATGAACGGCATATACGAGCGCGTCTCTCGCCTTAAGCCAAGCGACGAGATCGTCATAACGTACATCGCGCAGACGTTCCAGTCTTTCCACGCGTCCATCATAGTCTCGGTCCTCGCGAGGAGCAGGAACCACATCGACGCCTTCGTCAAAGGCTACATCAGCCCGCTCGAGGGGGTGGAGGACACAGAGATCACATACATCAGCAAGACCCAGCGCTTGGTGTCCCCTGGGGAGTGGCTCAAGTGTGTGGGTTCGTGCGTGGTCGCTCCCGGGAGGGAGAGGATCAAGAAGCTGGGGGCCGACGACGACAGTCTGTTCGCAGCGTGCTGAGTGACGGTCTTGCGCCGGGAGAATGCGCTGGAGCATTGGACTGAGCATGTGTCTCTCCCGAGCCATCGGACGGTATCATACGTAGTCTAATTCTAGAATGTCGCGTGTGCAGGGGGCCGGACATGAACCGAGATGTCTGGCTATTCGTCAGTCAGGGGGTCTTGGTGCCGAGATGCACCCGTTACTCGCGCCTCGCCGAAAGAAACTCTTAAACCATTGAGAGGGATTCGACACCGAGGCAATGGCGATGAAGTGCATGAACTGTGGGGCTGAGAATCCCGACGACAAGAGATACTGCGGTGATTGCGGGAGCGCGTCCCCACCATCCGAGGCACCAAAGCCAGCCGTGATGCCGACCACTGTGCATCCTCGAGGCAGAAGAAATCAGACACCAGTATTCATCGCTGTGGCAGTGGCTGCCGTCGTGATCCTGGCCGTCCTGGTTGTCAACCTCAGTCCTGATTATTCCTGGTCATCCTCAATAAGAGATCATGATGGCGACGGCGTTTCGGACGTCGAGGACGATTTTCCGTATGACGAAGACGAGACTGCGGATAGGGATGGCGATGGCATGGGAGACAACGCAGACGCGTTCCCCTTGGAGTCAAGCCAGTGGTCGGACCTAGATGAAGATGGTTACGGAGACAACCTCACTGGCATCAACCCTGATCAGTTCAGGGACGATCCAAACGAATGGAACGACACAGACGGAGACAGTATCGGAGACAACAGCGATGCGTTCCCTGCAGATGAAAGCCAATGGTTTGACTTGGACGGGGACGGGTACGGCGACAATCTCACGGGCACTAACCCTGACCAGTTCAGAGACGATCCAAGTGAGTGGAACGACACGGACGGAGACGGTGTCGGGGACAACTCCGACGCATTCCCCGAAGATCCCGACCTCTGGGAGGCGACGACCCCTCTCGCAACCTATTCGAAGCAGACCATAATAAATGGCCAGAGGATAAACATCGTTTCGATTACGGAGATCGATGTCACATGGAGTGACGTAAGAGTGCAGCTGACTGACGGGACGAACTTCGCCGAGTGGAGTCCCGTAACGGCAGACTTGGACGGCGGATCCGCAGTGTCGATGAACTACACGACGGATGCGCTGGGTACCCTAACCGTATGCTGCTGGGTGGTTGATATTGTCGGCAACGGATACGTGAGTGGCAGTGACTTCTTCACGCTGTTCACATACGGCGGCGCAACGGCGTTCTCTGGCGGTGTCAGCTACTTGGCAGTCCTGATTTACGTGCCGACGGGCGAGACAATCGGTTCTGGAATTACCTTCGCCGGCTAGACCACTGGCCATACCTAGCGTCGCATCCAAGTGTGTCAGGAAGGGCGTGAACTGAGATGTCGGACCATTCGCCAATCAGGGGGTTTTAGTACCGAGACAAGAACCTTTTCAACTGCTTTCCTCGTGAAAAGTGAGATTCAGAGGTGTACGAATTTGAACTGGGGGATTTGGGCAGTGCCCAATTCTCGGGGATCTCTGCACCTGGCTAGGCGTCCCTCCCCTACTTGCGTTTGACCAACTGAGCGATCTTCCGGAATGGAAGAGCAATGGCCTCAATGCGTGCCTTGCGTTCGGCTTCTTTCTGTCGCTCCTTGTCCTCGATAGCTTCTCTTCGCATCTGGACCTCCCGCTTGATGACAAACGCGCAGTTCGCAGCCTTGTTGTGGATTGTGGTCCCATGGAATCTTTTCACAGTCCAGCCGGTGCGGCGGATGATCGCGTCTCGCTTCCGATCTCGTTGACGCCCCGCCCCGGTGTGATAGGCTGCTCCATCCGCTTCAACGGCAAGTCCTACATCCGGGAAGGCGAAGTCTACATAGTATCCTTTGACACAGTACTGAGGTATTGGATGCAGATCTTCTTGCCGCATGGCCTCATAGAGCTCTGCTTCGATTGGGGACATCCAGAACTCTCCGATTGCTGTTTTGACCAGTCTTGATTCAGGCCGGGCAGCAGCCTCTTTCTGCAGACGGCTGTAAGTGGTTCTCCGTCTGTCTCTAGCTATGATTTGGTGGGCAATCGACTTACCGACCGAACGGCGGCTCATCTGTGCTCGTTTCTCCCCGCTCCCGGATTGCGGTATGTTGTCATAAATCTGAATCGCTCGCATTCGTAGCTAGGACTTGAGTGGCAGGATTGTCTCGTCCTCAATCATACCGTTTCCGCAAGTGCCTATTGCCAGTCGGAGCAGTCTTGTCTATTCGTAGGTGGCGCAGTTGCTGACATGGCGTCAGATAAGGTCCGGATACATGACCACATGCAGGCTGTCAGAGAATGGGTTCTTTGCGAGGTTGGGCCTGCGCAGCGGCTGGGAGAAGGTCATCCTGCTGAGGTTCTCAGGTAGAGGAGTCTGTTTCGTCTATCCGATGAGCGTGGAAGCTGCCGACCCCTGGACCAACAGCATACTCTGAGCCGGAGGCGATGGGCAGAAGGATGTGGTGTGCAGGGGGCAGGAAGTGAATCTGGATGTCTCGCGGTCAGTCAATCCGGGAACCCTGGCGCCGAGCTAGGTCCCCTCTTCCTTCCTGAGTGGGGTCGTACGGGACAATTGATGATTAGTGAGGCCTCCTTTTCCGCTCAGATCCCAGTGCGTGCCGGATCGTTGACGAGGACGATCCTATAACGCGCTTTCCCTTCCTTCACCCTGCGGATCGCCTCGTTCACCTGCGACATTGGCATTAGCTCGAGCTTTGGCATGATGCCTCGCTCCTGGGCGAACGTGAGCATCTCTCTCATCATCGTTCGGTTGCCAAGGAATGAGCCACCGACCGACAGCTGATAAACTACCAGATCCACTGGCTCGAATGCAAAAGGCTGAGGGGGGAAGCCGACCATGAGCAGCTTCCCGTTCTTCTTGAGCGTGCGCAACAACGCCGTAAAATCGTTGTTACCGTGGCCTGTGTAGAGGACCATGTCGAGACTGAACTTCATCTGCCGCAGGCTGGTTTTGTCTCGCGCGACAAGGAAGTGATCCGCGCCCAGGGCAAGGGCTTCTCCCTCCTTGTCTGGAGATGAGGAAAGGGCCGTGACCTCATAGCCGAGGGCATGCGCGAACTGGATGGCGAGGTGGCCCAGGCCGCCCACGCCCACGATACCGATCTTCTGTTTGCGTTCGGTCGCCCAGGACCGAAGCGGAGAGTAGACGGCGATCCCCGCGCAGAGGAGCACCGAAGCGACTTCGGAAGGCATCGAAGCAGGCAGCGAATACACAAAACGGCTGTCAGCAGTCGTCGAGGACGAGAAGCCGCCGTAAGGAGTCCATACCCCCATCTTGTCGATGTCCGTGCACAGGTGGTCATCGCCCTTCATGCACCACTCGCATTTCGTGCATGAACGGCCCTGCCACCCGATGCCGACACGGTCGCCTTCATTCAGTCCAGATACTGCAGAGCCCACCTCAGATACGTGGCCTACGATCTCATGGCCGGGCACGAAGGGGAAGGTGGTAATGCCGTAGTAATCGTCGATCGCATGGATGTCACTGAAGCAGAGACCGCAGTGTGTTATATTGACCCGAACTTCCTCATCTTTCAGCTGCGGCGGAGTATAACTGAACTGCTCGAGCTCCTGTCCCAAGCCCTTTGCCGCGTATCCCGAAATTACCTCCTTCATGAGAACCACCACGCTCGACTTCTGTATCGCCTTTCTTCCTCTATGGTCTTTTCCGCTCCTGCGAGCCATCGTTGAAACCGGAACGCTGGCCACTTCTTAATCAGGGCATTGTTGCACCAAGCCAAACTCCCGTCTTCTTTCATTCCAACCCTTGCCGGAGCACATCTATTTGAAGTCAGCGACATTAAGGAGGGTCTCGTGATGCTTGCGAGGCAAAGTTTATCGTTAGATGAGGACAATGGCTGTCAGCGGGCCGGTTGTATCATGTCGAATTCTGGCGAAGAGGAAGCCAGCGCAAAGGCTAGCTCCGTTATGGACTCGAAAGTCGCCAATAAGAGGAAACTGACGACTATTGTGATTGCTGCAATTCTGCTAATCGTCGCTGTCGGTAGTGGCGTTTACGTCACATTCATTCAAGACGGTGGTTCCCACGGCGGGCCGGCAGATGAGACTGCGCCCAAGACGTATGTGGGGGCGCTGATACCATCACACTACCTGGAATCGGGAGTTCCAGCGGTTGTTTTCTCTGACATGAGAGCATCTCAAGGCGTATATTTCGTTGGATACGACAAGAACGATTCTTCTAGGCAGCTGAAAATTGTCGAAATCACATCGTCTCTGACGATCCCTGAGATGATTGGTGGCGAGTTCTCCCTCAATAGCACGTCTTCTGACAAGCTCTTTCTCCAGCGTGTCATATCGTCTTCGCCTGAGTCAATCGATGTGGGCAGCCTAGGGTCTGCGATGGACTCTCTATTCAAGAGTGTCGTTGTGGATTTTGCCTCGCTTAGCATAGTCTTTGGGAACTACACGCTTGGCATTGGAACTTCCGTGGATGAGGATTACCTGTGGATTGCGCCCAAAAAGTCGTATCCGACTTTCTTGAACGATGTGTCAGTGACCGGAATCGTATTCAACGAAAGCGTGCTGTTGGAGCTGTCCGATATGTTCACGGACTCCGTATTCGGGGAGACAGATATTGAGAAACTTGGCAGTCTCACCGAGAGTTTCTCTTTTGACTTCGTCGGCACATCGACAGACTTTCTGATTGTCACGAACCTCACCTACAAGAACGTCGTTTCCATAGAATGCGACGTCATTGACACGATCGTGCCTTCCGACGTCGATAGGCTGGCTTCTGCCTTCTCAACCGGCGGAACGGAGTGGCTGAAGCAGGTGACCGCAAACATTGGAGAGGGAATCGCTGTTGCCGTCGAATCAGATTTGTCCATTAGTGACACGAAGCTATGGTTCATGCTCTATTCATTGACGGATTTCAATTCGTTCCCCGGAATATCTCAAATCCAGGTAAGTGAGTCCGATCTTTCCGTAGTGACTGAGAAGATCAGTTCCCTCCTGCCGACATCTTTCAATCTGAACTTGGGTTTCAATTTTGAGGTAAGTCTCGGAGTGATTGTGGCCGCAACCGAACCCGAGTACACATCGAGCTCAATCACGGCCGTTTGGCAGTCAGTCAGCGCATCTCATCCGAAGACACTTGTCATGAATGCCGACATAGAAGGATATGGCATAGTTGTTGATTTGGAGACGCTTCTGACCAGTCTTTCGGATGCGTTCGGCGTCTCATCTGGAGACATTGATGCAGTCAACACGTTGACGACGTTCAAGAATCCAGCATTTGTGCTGCTACTAGATGAGAAGATTCCCGAGATGCTCAGTAGCACAGGGAGTCCCGCATGGGAATACGCCGTTCTTGCCATAATACCAGATTATGCGGCAACTGAGTCAGGATTCAGATATTTGGACCTGAAAGGTGTCGTCTATGACCCTGCCGCATACTTCGGGTCAAGCTCGCCTTTGTGCCATATTCCGATAGTCGTGGCTGACAACTACACTGAGGTCATGGAAGGCCTTCAGCATGCGACTGTCAAGGATCTCTGCACTGGAAGCGTGACCCTCAATGAATTCGGATGGGGATACGTCGAAGTCGAATCGATGACCATGGGAACTACGCTCAAGACTGTATTCGGAGAGGTTTCTTCTGTTGATCCCCTCTCCGCTCTCATCCAGACCGCGGTGACAGCCTTCCCATTGGATCTATGTATCTACGAGGGCTTCAAGATTGATGGGTTGACAGAGATATACCACGTGCCAATTATCCATGTGGCAACTGTTCAAGGGCCAACTTATTATGGATTGAACGTCACCAATGTCAGGGGCATGTACATCAGCTTCTCTGCAAGTCTTTCGCAGTTTGAATCATTCTTGCAGGCCCACATCGACGAGTACCTAGGGGCGCCAGGGGTCAATTCCAGCTTGCTTTACGACATAGCCAACTTGCTCTTCGGAACGGATATATCGAACGCGACAAGCCAGGTGACCGACTTTGTACATAGTCTAATGGGAAGTGGTATAGTCCCCGCAGGCTTCATATTGGCATTCTCTCTCGAAGAGATAGCCAACACACCACCTTCAGTCTCGATTGTGACTCCTGCAGAGGGCTCGGTGGTCTATCTTGATGACTTCAATATCACACTGAATATCCAGGACGACCCAGACTTGGCTCTGTGGGTCGAGATCAGGATACTCAATGACGGTCAGAACATATTCTTGTTCGATGTCCCGATGCCCTTTCCGGTTCTGAAGAACGGTGTATGGAGCACAGGTGAGGGCATTACTGGCTGGTTCTGGGGTGTAATGAAGGAATATATGGAGGCAATCTCGATTTCGGAGAACGTGCGCATCTATGTCCGTGTGCATGACCTTCGTGGTTACTCCTTGGAACTCCAGAGGGATTTCACCATTCTAGGAGTGTCTCCGGATTTTGCCCTGCCAACATCTTATGTCCAAGAGCAACCGCAGTATCAGAACGCAGAGGTTTTTTCAGTGGTCGCCACTGCTTATGACAGCAGAGGTATTGATGGCGTCGAACTGTGGTACAACCGCGGCGGCGAGTGGCTCTTCTATGAAAATGACACTTTCAGTTTCCCCGAATGGAGCTGGTCGTTTGATGCGAGTCTTACGGGAGGCGACGGTCTCTATCAATTCTATTCGAGGGCGGTGGACACCTCCGGGAACTATGAGCTCCCGCCACCCTCGAGCGATACTTACACGTTTGTCGATACCGTTGCCCCGACGGCCACCGCGGTCGGCCCCTCCTCCTCAGGCACATTGACGTTCAATCTTAGCTATTCAATAGCTGACTCGTCTTCTTCGAGCGGCATTGACACAGTCCAACTGTACGGCAGAAAATCTAGCGAATGGCTATGGACCGACTACGGATTGGACCCAGATCATACTAGTCCCATGCAGGTTACTGTAACAGAGGACGCGACGTATGAATGGTGTTTCTTTGCCGCTGATAACGCTGGCAACGCTGAGGACGTTCCGATATTCAAGGCAGCTGAGTTGACCACAGTCGTGCTTTCGGACGCCGTGAAACCGCAATCGTGGGTCACTGCGCTTCCTCCTTACGAGAACAGCAACATGGTGAGTCTTTTCTTGGGATCATTCGACGTTTCAGCTGAGGCGCATGACAACGTCGAAGTCAATGCAGTGGAGTTGTGGTACAACTACGGGAGCGGATGGCTCTTCTACGGAAATGATACATATGTTGGGGACGGATGGACTTGGTCGGTCAATACCATCTTGCTGCCCGATGGCTACTACTATTTCTATTCGAGAGCCATCGATGCGAGTGGGAACTATGAGGACGCACCGCTAGTTGCAGATAACTGGACTTTCGTGGAGCGATATGCACCGTCGGCCACTGCAATTGGTCCCTCTACTTCGACTACGTACACGTTCGACATCACGTTCTACGTCGATGACCCAGCGCCGTCGAGTGGAGTGGCCCGCATTACCCTGTGGTATACGACAAACAGCGGCCTGACGTGGTCCGAGGCCGGTGACGATTCGGACACATCAAGTCCAATGACTGTGACAGTGCCGTCAGCAGGCAGCTATGGTTGGATTTTCGTGGCAGAAGATAACGCAGGAAATGCCGAGGCTAGCCCGTCTATTCTTCAACTGGCTGAATGGACAACCGAGGTTGTCCCTGATTCTGGTGGAAGCTTCGGCACCGCCACGAATCTCACCGGAATTTCCTCCTGGTCAGAGTTCCTCAATGTAACACCTGGCGATCAGGACGACTACTTCATGATTTGGCTGAATGTTGGCGATAGCCTTACAGTTCAGCTGGACGGACCACTCTTCCTAGCTGATTTCGATTTGTATCTATACGATCCCCTGCTCAACATGGTTGACAGCTCGTACGAAATAGGAAGTTACGAGACAGTGAGCATTTCCTCGGTGACCGTGGCCGGCTGCTACTACGTCGACGTGAATGCATGGGACGGAAACGGGAGCTACACTCTAACCGTAACGATCAGTTAGTCTCAGCACATGAGCACAGACCATCCTTCCCTATTGTCTATTCTGCCCCCACGAGCCGGGGTTGAAACCGGATTACTGGCTGTTTCTCAATCACGGCATTAATGCACCGGGCTAGACCCCTTCTTTCCCTTTTTCGCCTTTCCCACCCTGTGGTTTCCTCCGAGGGAAGATGCTATGCTAGCTTCCTGCCGCATCCAGGGCACCAAGCGGCTTCTGGAGCCACCTGACGGCCACAGAACTGGCAGAAGTGAGCCGAACCGGGAATGAACGGACCGATTTGCAACTGACCTGGCTGCGCTTGGCCGGGTTGGCCAGTGGTCTGCGTCGGGGTCTTACTTCCAGCTGCAACGGCTATAACCAATCCAACAATTGTCAGAATCACGCCTACTCCAGCCATTGCCCATCCGGCGTTAGCCGCTGCTATGTACGAATCGTACTCTTCGGGGAACAACGCTCTATCATACCACGGCATTGAATCCGCGCTGCTCTGTGCAGATACTGCGAAGCCCGCTCCTGCAATCAGTATCACAATACCCACGATCAGTATGACTATTCCGGCTTTGTTCACGCCACCGCCTCGGACTAGCGCATCGCCTTTCCTCCCATATGGTCTTTTCCGAGACGCGGGGTGGTTCAAATGGAGCTGGATATGAACCGTGGCAAATCGCCGATTCCTAGCCATGGAGTTCAGCCGAGATGAGGACTGACGCAAGTGTCTTACCGCCGAAAAGTCATGACGCGCAAGGACGAATCATGGTGTACTGTGCCAACTGCGGACAGCCCGTCAAAGACACCTCTAGATTCTGCGAGAGCTGCGGAGCGCAGCTGAAATCGGAGCCTACAAGTGCAGGCCCTGGTAACGCCAAGGAGGGTGCAAAATGCAGGTATTGCGGCCTGCCCTTGGCCAGCGGCGATATGATCTGCAGGTACTGCTTCCGAGACAACACTCGCAAGAAGTCCGAAGGGGCCACGAAGGGAGTTCTCATTGCAGGAGGAATAATCGTCGTGGTCGCCGGACTGTTCTCGTTCTCGGTAACCACCTCGCTAGCCATTGCTGACATCGATTCGTACTCTCAGAATCCGACTGATTTTGCCATTTACTGGCTCTTGGACCTGGCAGCAATCCTCGCGATTGTTCTCGGAGTCCAGCCCATCCGGCGCAGGCATTTCGGGCTTTCTGTTGCAGGAGGAGTCTGTTCCCTGATAGGAGGCGCATTCTTCATCGGCATATTCGGCTTGGTGCTCATCCTGCTCGGTCGCAAGGGCTTCAAGGACTAGCAGCCACGCGCGCCATGTGGGCACAGGTCCCGAAATGTTGATATCGCCAGATTGCGGTGCCTGAACATCTGGAGGTTTGATCAAATGGCGGAGGGAATGACCGTTTTGTGCAAACAGGGACTGAGCGCGTGGGGGAATTCGTCGTTGCTCATGGGTCAACCATATGCGGTTGTCAACAGCGCGGACAAGGTCCAGTTGACGTGGGACAAGGAAGTGTTCATCCCGCTGGCCCCTGACATGCCCTACCAGGTGACCGTTCAGTGGCCGCACCCTGTCAAGAAGGCATGTAACGTGGCGACCCTGAACCTCAATGTGAAGGGTGGCGAGATACAGAGATTCGAATACAAGGTCCCCGCGTCCGGCATCGGCTCTGGCAAGATCAAGAGACTGAACTAGGAGAGGTACTCTACTTGGACAAGGCGTCGTACCCTCGGCCAGTGTGCAGCCGTTGCGGCATGCCGATGACCCTCAGGACCGACTCCGACAAATGGTTCTGCGGAACCTGCATGGAGTTCACGGAGCCGCGCGAGCCTCTGCGGCTCACTCAGCCCGCGACGGATCCCTCCAAGCCGAAGGGCAGATGGATCAAGTTCGCGATCGTCGCGGCAATACTCTTCATTCTGATGCTCATAAGGCAGTATCTGATCTAGGACTTGGTGACTGGCTCCAGACCCAACGTCCCGAACTTGCCCCATTGATGGTTCTTCACTTCCTTGGGCGCGACCAACTTGTACTTCTCCGGCATTCCCTCGAGCTCGAATGTGTTGCCCAGCATCAGCAGACTCTTGGAAATCGAATACATTGCCGCGTTCCCGAGAAGTTCGAAATAGATATTCCCTTTGTCACGGTCGGCGAACCAGACCTCAAGGTCAGGCTGGCCGAACTGCTCCATCCCGAGCGTGTGCATCCAGTTGAGTTCGCCTGTATGGAATTGAAGGTTCCCGAGGAGCATGAAGAGGTCGGCCTGTGCGATCTTGGTTTCCGTTGTCCTCGCCACGAGCCATCGGCGGGGACGGTACACCTGGGCCGCGACGGGCGCGTAACCGATGAACTCCTTCCTGTGCTCGAACAGTGTTAGGAGCGTTTCAGCCGCGAGCCAGGCCTGGTTGATGGGTCTTTGCGGATCGTTATGGTCCTCGAAGGTGAGGCCGCCCACAACCGCGTGTGCCTGATGGTTCTTGAGCGCGTTGACCTCATCCTCGGCCATGTCCGACCCGAGGACGGAGAGCTCGGTCATCTGGCCCATCATGCTCACCAGCTGCTGAGGTAGAGGTCCTGAGCGCAGGCTGAGGACGAGCTTGCGTCCTTCGCTCTCCAGATCTAGCCGTTGGAACTCACCTACATCCTTCTTCTCGAGCGGGATCTCGGTGACAGATGCACGGCTGCCGCACACGGCCTTGTAGTATCTCTTGAAAACGCCCACGTCGAGCAATACCATGTCGCTCAGGAGCACCGCGATGTTCAGCTTCGCGGTCTTCGCATCGGCTGGCAACGGCGCCTGCTTGGAAGCTTTTGAGAACAGACCCACAATCGTCCCCCAAGGGGTAACTCAGATGCGAGATATAGAGCATGGCCCCGAGGTAGAATCAATACTCCACGAATCTGAGATGAGATTGCCTGGATATCGGCAGACAATCGCCTTCTCTCTGCAATGAGCATTTTGAGCGCGTGGTGCCGGATGTGAACCCTCAGGGATTGCTGGCTTTCGAGGGCGCACCTAGCTACAACCGCGAGATAGCATTATGAATGGAAGTGCAAATCGAGAACCGTGCAACATGAGCACGTGGACATCTTTCTCGACGAGAGTGGAGATCTGGGTTTCTCGAATCCAAGAAGCTCGAGACATCTTCTAATATCCACCATGGCCACCCCTCGGCCTCAGTCCTCTAGATTCGCAAGACTAACCAAGAAAGCGCATAGACGGCTGAAGCAGACTGGAAAAGGCGCAGTGGAATTCAAGTTCAACAGCAGCTCTGAACGGCTTCGGAACTATTTCTTGAAGGGGGTGTCCGAGACAGACTGCTGGATTGTCTGGGGAGCTGTCGAGAAGGTCAACGCCAAAGGATCGCTGAGGGCTTCACCTGACAGGCTCTACAACAACGTCTGCGGAAGGGTGATGGCCGAAATGTTCAGCCACACCAACGCTAAGGCTATTCACGTGGTTGTCGACCGACGCAGCGGAAAGCGAACTAGTAGGGAATCGTTCGATCATCACGTCGAGAACATCCTGCTCTCCAACCACTCTGGTCCGTTTCCACCAGAGGTGCGAATCAGCCATTTCGACTCAAGGCGCTCAGAGGGACTACAAGTCAATGACTTCGTGGTCGGAGCAATCTTCCAGAAAGTGGAACGGGGAAACGAAACCTACTACAACGTGATAAAGGACAAGATTGTAGGCGGTCGAGTATTCTGGTGATAGAATGAAATGCAGACCCCGAACGGATTCTTGCATCGTGCACCGTCCGGTGCACATATACCGTCCGGGACTTACCTGCATTAACACATTATGTCAAGTTCCTAATTAACCTTTGCTCCCGTTGTTCTCGGGGTGTAAGTATCTCTTTCCAACCTCACAGGAGCATGAGTCCTCCAGCTGGACCTGTTCATATGGTGACGAATATGGACCGATGAATCTGACTGCCCGTTGAGCGGAAGTCATTCCAGAGTCTCAATGCTCCATTCTCTTTTCTCATCAAGCCTTCGAGACGGTCTTTAGCCCGTCGAACCAGAGCGGTTGATTGGTCAAAGAAGATTATGCGGAATATGCACACTAAGAGAAGTGCGCCGAACCCGTTCCATTCCTGATGATCTCCAGCATGTGCAGAGGGCTGTTCCAGAAAACGGAAGAGGCCGTTGTAGTGTCATAAACAGAAAGGGTTTTCTAAGGTTTTGCCGGATCCGATGCTAGCATGTTCATGCCAAGAATATCCATCCGTTGGGGTCTGTATCAGGGTTGCACTGATCGTTCATTATGGTGTGAGGATGATCTTCGAACATGTTCGCGTATGCCTCCTCCACACTGAGTCCTTCGAGGACGTCATAGAAGAACCCCGGTGTTACTCCAACATGTGTTGTCTCACCGTTGAGGCTGGTAGTAATGACAACCCTTCGCGAGCCTGATATCACACCGGTTCCGTACAACCAGTTGCCTGAGTAGCAGCAGTCGACCAAGCAGACTAGTCTATCGTATCTGTTGTTGTTCCACAGAGAGTCGAACCACGCATCAGTGTCGACATCGTCTATCTCTTCACACAACCCGAGCACGGTTTCATGTAGAGCGAGGTAGCCCGAGCTAGGGGCAAAGGTGTGCTCACCACCGTGGTCTATGAAGAATACGAATATGCGATCATCTTTGTCCGCGACGCTGGGTAACCATGTCGAGAATGCATATGCTACATTCCCATCGTGGGCGGTGTTATCTACATCGACGATTCCGTCTCCGTCAGCATCCCTCCACAAATTGCCGCTGAACGGGTAACTCAGGTAGTATATCGATGCGTCTGAATATCCGATGCGCTTCAGAGTTTGGTATGCCAAATCAGCGTCATCCTCGAAGTCGTCTTGGAGCTCGTCTCCAATTCCTCCGCACACGAGAACGGCCCACCTCTTGCAGCCATATAGATCAGTGCCGTAGTAGGTTTCAATGGAATCCACCAACCCATCTCCGTCTGAGTCAGGGTGAACAACCGTTGTTCCTATAACAGACATGTCGTCCCAGTAAGCTTCCCCCGAATCTCGTCGTCCGACGTCGACCTTCGATCCCAGCGTTAGGGTCGGGAGCCCTATGTCCGATTTGAACGCGTAGGACGCGCCGAGCTGAACTCCATCTACCCATACTGTGAAGTAATTGCCTATGGGATCCGCATGAATCTCAATTGTGTGCCAGACTCCGTACGAGACAGCCCCAATCGTCACTGTCCCTCCGTTAGACTTCACTGCATATAGTACACCGGCGATCATTTGGACTTCGAGGCGTCCGTCGTCTGCGACAACGAAGAGCTTGCCGTTGACGTATCTGTACTTCATCTCAATTACGTACGGCAGATTGAAGTCGCAGTTGATCACGGGCGTTGTTGCTCTAGCCCTGTTGCCCGTGCCGCCATACTTGACATGAAGAGCGTTCGGGGGACTGTATGACAAGGTCGAGGAAGTCTCTACGATGCCAGTGCCAGTTATGTCGGTGGTCCAATCACCAACAGCACCTTCCCAATTGTCCCAACAGTCGAACTCATCGGACCATGCTGGACCTTCGGAACCAATGATACTCACGTCGTCGAAGAACACTTCTCCATAATATTTCGTCGTTACATACTCATCGGTTCCTATCGACAAGTGTTTGTGTGGCACACCGTAGAAGGGGATGTCGTTGGCGACTGTGTCCCAATCGTACTCAGTGCCGTACATCTTGACGTCATAGGTTCCTTCGCTTGGATGAACCATCGCCCTCAAGATGTAGTAGTGTCCAGTGGTTACAGGCACATTGACATAAATGCCTGATCCGACTATCTGAAGCGTGTATCCACTGGGAATATTTACATACACTCTTCCATCGTCGGCAATGAGCATTCCCTTGCAGTACATGTCGGTGCTAAGTCTGAATTTCACGTCTATCCAGTAATCGGCGTCATAATTCAACTGGATGTATGGCGAAGTTGCCCTTGCTGGCTCAGAGTTCGTAGCCACTTTCTTCGCGTGTAGGCAGTGTGGCGGGCTCCATGCAGGCCATTCTGCGATTTCCAGAGTGTTTCCAACACCTACCTGTGCGGTCCACGGTGATATCAGATTATCGTTGTCGAAATTGTCCGAGAATAGTTCGGTCTCCAATGCCTGGACACTGCCAAGCATCGGGATTGCGGTCAACAGCATAAACCCGGTTACGAACAAGCTCACAACCATAGCCCTCAGTCGAGTCGCCTGGAAGGCTTGGTTTTCCCCCAGATTCCTTACCATCTCCCTCCTACCTCCACTACCGCTCATGGTTGGCTGAACGGCGATTTGACACACGTCCGATGTGAACCACCCCTGCCGGACGTGACGACTATGAAAGTCTGCGAGTCCATAATAAAGCATTTCTGTAGTTGAGCCGTAACACTCCGAACTCCTGCTAGAGATGCAGAATGTTTCGGGGCATTTGGCTGACTCTCGATTCGAGGAGCCGGGGCTCAGGTAGGCGAAGCACCTCTCTCCCTCGCTCACCCTGCGTGCACTGGCCTGATATCGACCTCACACAGTAAGTCCGACTCTCTCGATACCCGTTCTTGCAGCGACACTCAATGGCAGCGTAACCTGTGGATGTAGCATGGCTCCTCGGAACTGGGAGATTCATAGTCAGTACGCTCGGAACTGTCAGGTTGTCATCGCCGGATTGCGTCCTCGCCCAAAATCTGGCTATTACAGGTCGAGTTCGGGCGAAGGATTCTTCGTGTCGCATGACACTAATGTTGTTCTAGGAAATGGCGAGAACGAAGACGGCCCTGCAATTGACGACAGTCGCAGTTGCTCTGGTGCTACTGGGGTTGACAGTGTATCTCAGCAGGCCCTATGGAGCCCCGCCCGAGGTGCGCCTTGAGCTTGATATAACGCCGGATGGCATTCCAAGATCCGGTTCCATGCTGGTGACATCGTACCTCTACAACCGTACATCCGATACCCGAATTGTCGCCGATTCGGAGATTGTCATGACTGCAACCCTTTGTGACGGTACCAAGACTATCCAGACCAAGAACACCACAAGTGGCCAGGCATCGTTCTCAATCCCATCTGATACAGCTGCTATTCGCTTCGATGCAAGGCATCTCATGTACAATGGTTCCATGACGCTCTCGGGACCGACTGTCGTCAGTGAGAGCCTGGCGTCTGGTATCGCCATTTCGGCCGCAGCAGGAGGTTTTGCATTGGCGGGAGCTGCATGGGTTTGGTACGATGGAGGCAAGGTTGATCGTTGGCGGTTGTTGATGATTCTCCCTGGTCTGGCGGCGGGTTGTCTTCCCCTAGCATATCTGCTACTCAACTATCCAACATGGTTCGGCACTGCATGGTTTCCTTACACTTTCTATGGCTTTCCAGTATGGGGCTTCGTGATAGTCACGATTATTGGGGGGCTGTTCACTGGAGTGATGTCGAAGACGACGCTGAAGCGAAAGCCAGCTGCAGTGGTGCAGCCAGAAGAAAGGCCGGGCAAACCAAAGGAGAACTAGCAGTCTCAGGTCACCATCTTGCGTTCTCTGCAGTCAGTCTTCGGACCATCTCCTCATCATCAGCTCGGCAATCTTCTTGAACGGGCGGACAACCGCTCCATTACTGGCCCTATGTTCTGCTACATCCTGCCTTCGCAGATCAAGTTCTGCGTTTCTCAGATATGTGACATCTCTCTTGACGGCGTAAGCGCAGTTCGCGGTACTGCAGTGAATCGTGGTGCCATGGAGCCGTTTTACGATCCACCCAGCGCAACGTATTACCCAATCACGTTTCTTGTTCCGCCGCTTCCGCTATCCAGAGTGAAATTCCGTGTGTTTTGTGGGAACGAACCGTCTTTGCCGCCCTATGGGTTCTTCCGAGGTGATGCCCCCTCTCTGGAAGCAGCTCTGTGCGAGACGAGTCCCAGTATGAGCCCCGGGACTCCAAACACGAATCCCAATCCTGCCACGGAACAGATACCCCCTGCCACCGCCCATCCGACAGAGCCCCTAGAGAGGACCATGGTACCTCCGACGATTGAGACTGTGGCCGTAGAAGTGAAGAACATTATCTCGACGAGCAGAAACCAAGGCTGAAGCCAGACCCCGAAGTACTCTACCTCGCCGTTCTGGGCGTCCAAGGTGGTCGCTCCCGAGACCAGCAGGGCGAATGAGAATACGCCTGCAAGGATGAGCAGTATGCCCCCCGCCCTGAGTCTGCGTTGCAGTGCCGTCCGGTAGCCCCGCCCGGCCTCTTCCTTAGAACCTTCCGTGTCATGTGTGTCCGTTACGCTGCGTTGATGCCTCAAATGTCTCCCCGACGTAGTCGATAGCCGCTTCTGTTCGATAGTCTTTGCCGACCACACACTTTTCTGGTTCGACGCCAGTACCTCCTCGTTCATAGGACGCCTTGCTGCTAGGAATGCGGCATTAAGTGAGCCATCAACGGGTTGCTCAGAACACAGAAATACCGGACACGACCTCTCGCTAGACGAAGTAAATGGACGAGACCGACCTTGCCATATGCAGGGCGCTCATTGAGAATTCGCGCATGTCATATTCTGAGCTAGGCAAGGCTCTCTCTATCACGCCTCAGGCAGTCCATCGAAGGGTGCAGGAACTGACTGACCGGGGCGCGATTAAGGGGACCGTGGCCCGGCTGAGCCCGAGGGCAACAGGCAAGATGTGGGTATTCATGTACGGCCCGTCGAGACGCTCACCCATGGATGAGATCGCCGAAGGACTCGGCAAGATAGACGGCGTCGTGGTCTTCATGGTGGCCAGCGGCAATCTCATCTATGTACATGGGGTGGCAAAGGACGCTGCGGAACTGGCCCGGTTCGTCTCGTCTATTCAGGGCGTCGCAGGCCTGCAGGACCCGCAGGTGGGAATTGTGTCGACCCCTCCTCCGGGGCCAAAGAGCACAGTCACCGAATTGGACCTCCGTCTGATGAGAGCCCTTCGGACAGATGCTGGGAAGCCGATTACTGCGGTTGCAGCCGAGGTCGGCGTCACCCCCAAGACCGTTCGGAAGAGGCTGAACCGACTCGTTGAGGAAGGCCTCGTCCAGTTCTCCATCCATTGGTCACCTGACACCGCCGGTGACACGGTCGTGAACCTCCACCTGACCATCAGGGACGATGCGCGGAGGGACAAGGTGGCCATCGAGGTCATCAAGAGATTGTCGCCCCACGCGGTTCGCACCCTCTGGTTCAGCAACTTGCCGAACCAGATAATCGTCACTATCTGGACAAACAGCGTGAGGGAGATGCAGCAGATATGTCATGGCTTGGAGGAGACCGGTCTGTTCGCATCCGTCGTGCCCAACATCATCAGGGGCGCGCGATACTATGACGAGGACTACTCGAGAGCGATCGATCAGGTCCTGAAGGCCTCGAAGCGTCCGCGGTGATGCAGTCTGCTGGCTCGGAACCGAGTACCTTGTTTTTCCCTCGGCGGTTTAGAATGTGGTACTAACGGTGGTGGTCTTTTCCCCATCTCCTTCGGCCTGAGTTGACGCGACCACAAATCCCCTGCCGCGGATGGGCTCCTCAAGGTGACAGAATGGGCCGCGAAGGAAAGGGAATGAACGGACGCCCGGGCCGAAAGGCGCTCGTGGCGTTCGGCACCAAGTGTGGGACGACTTCGAAGGTCGCTGAGGAGATCGCTGTCGTCCTCAGAAAGAAGGGAATAGAAACCACTGTGCTTGACCTCCGAGACTCGGAGCGATGCGCTGTCGATGATTTCGACCTGGTCGTGGTCGGCAGCAGCATCATCATGGACAAGTGGTCAAAGGGGGCGCTCGAATTCCTCGAGCGCAACCGAGAAGCCCTGTCGTCGAAGAAGGTGGCGATGTTCGTGTGCAGCGGGAACAGGTACACAAGTCCCGAGAAGGCCGACCAGTACAGAAAGGCGTATCTCGACGACGTTGCAGCGCGGTTCGGGATCGGGGGGTCAGTCCCGAAAGGGCTGTTCGGCGGCGACGTCGACTTCGGCAGGTACGGTTTTCTGACGAGGGCCGTGATTAGTTCAATGATGCGGGAGAAGCTGAATGAGATCGACTACAGCAAACCTTACGATTTTAGGGACTGGAACGCGATCAGGGCATGGGCGAGTTCGCTGGAGGCGGTATGAGATGAAGGTCACGGAATCGAAGACGGTAGAGAGCGAGGCGCTGATACCTTGGTTTGTGCTCGGCCCTACTGCCATCCTGTGCGCGGTCGTCCTGGCCGCACTCGCGCTGCTCGGGCCGCTGTGGCTCGGGGACATAGAGTACAGGGCCTCTCAGTCCGGTATCTGGCAGATCGAGGGCGCGGACATTGTCAACCTGGTCCTGATCGCCCCCATACTCCTGATAGGTGGCGCGCTGCATCTCATGCGGAAGAGCAGCTCCAGATACTTCCTGATACTCGCCCCTATCACGCTCATGTACACGGGTCTGACCCTGGGCATCGCACAGGAGTGGAGCAACCCTGATTACTCCGGCAACTCCGAGCAGTACGCCTGGCTATTCCTTGTCCTTGTGATCGGGGGGCTCGTGTTGCTGATAGGGACGCTCCCGCTGTTCACCGCGAAGGACGTCCCGGAATTCAAGCTGAGAGGCCTCAGGATCTACGTCATCGTCATGAGCCTCTTCCTGCTCGTATTCGCAGTGATGTGGATATCGGAAATGGCCAGCGTGGTCACGACAGGGGATACCGCCAGTGGCTCGTACTCTGCAGCACCCGGGACGTTCTGGACCGTGAGGTTCCTAGACCTCGGCATCACCATTCCTCTCGGGTTCATCGCACTGGCCTTGCTTCTGACCAAGCCGGAGAGGACATACTCTCTGGTGCTCCTGTTCTTCGGGTTCTTCGTGACCCTGGGATCCGCGGTGCTCTCCATGGGCGTCGTGATGACGGTGAACGACGATCCTGAAGCCCAGGCCAGGGCATTGCCGATATTCGGAGTTCTCGCCCTGCTGTCCTATGCGGGTCTGGTGTACCTGGTCAAAGACAAGCTGAAGGCCGCCTTCGGCCGGACAGCGCCGGGGGGCGATTGAGTTGGCAGGTATCGACAAGAAGCGAGTCCGGGCTGCATTGGTGGTGTTGTTCGCCTCCATTTACTACATCGCGCGCATAGCGCTCTCCTATGCGGACATGACAGGGAGCATGGAGTTCGAGACGGAGCAGTCCGAACTGGTCGAAGCCATCGTGATCTTCAGCTTCCTCGCGATTGGAGTGCTTGGTCTGCTGACGCTTTCGGGGGTCTACCTTGCCAAGCCCTGGGGCTATTGGGGTACAATGGCCGTCAGCGCCTACACAATAGTGTTCGACATTTGGGCGTTCCTGGCCGTCCAGTCGTCGGCTATTGCCGGGGTGATTCCCCCGGCAGTGCTCACTGGATATCTCCTGGTAGCTAGGAGGAGTCATTCTGGACGGCAATCGGATTGGGGCGACCGATGAATGCCATCCAGAAGGATTCCTATCTTAGGAATCCTCTTGCCTATGTACCGTGAACTTCACCCGAATTGCGGTGTGCATTGGGTACGCGAGCAGGCAAGATACCGTATCCGTTAGAATGAATCCCCAGTGAGATCGGCTGGATGCTGTGGGCAGAAGCCAGTAGACAGGCCGCAGACCAAGTGCAGGGAGCCTTGGCTGAAACGGGAAAGCGGGTCATCCTTCAATCAGTCGACGTCTAGACAATCCCACCCCGCGACATGACTAGAATCAGGCCAATAATGCCAAGGATCATGCTGATGAGCATCAGCAGGAATATCCGCTCAGTCGCAACCGCGTTCCTCTCTAAAGCGACTGCAATGCTTTGGATTGGATCGTCACGTTCTGTAGTAGGCGCCTGAAATGCCTCATTGAGTTCTGTGTCCATTGACCGCCGTCTGATCGTTGGCAATTCTCTGCCGCAGTCACTGCACTGACCGCTCATGTGCACGTTCTTCGCGCCACAGTGCGGGCAGGTGCGCATCAACAGAGGAATTCCATCCTCGGGCGAATCTAGCGTCCGGCCACACACTCTACAGATGACAGCATTCTCAGAGTTAGTGGCTCCACACTTCTCGCACTTCATCGCCATACCTCTGTCCGGTCATTGCCCTTCCTTCCTAAGGCTTTTTCCAGTCGATAGATGACACAAACTGAGATGTTCGGATCATTCGTTCATCCAGAGGGGCTGATGCCGGGATAGACGTCTTCCTCACTTCTTTCCCGGGAATCCGATGGTTCAAATGGTGCAGGATGCAGACCAAGTGCGGGGAGCCGTGGTTGAACCA
>Ga0214474_1000251_pt1 | contig 28081 bp, 24 predicted proteins | sample RVTome_2_FD_187335 | JGI IMG/M metagenome (GOLD analysis project Ga0214474, IMG submission 187335) | Soil microbial communities from uranium-contaminated site in the Upper Colorado River Basin, Wyoming, United States - RVT95D214 HiSeq ... | reverse complement strand
CAGCATTGGCGCTGGATGCGAGCCCGAGCCCCGCGGCTGTGACAGAGACAGTGACGTTCACTGCAAGCGCAGAGGACGGCAACGAGGACGCGCTCGTGTTCTGGATCGACTTCGATGACGGAAGCTACGCTCCCGACACGACTGCAGGAGGAGCGGGCGCTCAGACTGTGACCTTCACGCACGCGTACGACGCCGAGGGGACTTACACTGTAGCTGTCTACGTGAATGACAGCTACGACATGGAAGTGCACAATGTCTCTACGAGCATCTCGCTGACCGTGACCGCAAACGGCCCGCCGGTGATAACGCTGCCTGCGACCATGACAGCGCAGTACAACGTGACCAAGAAGTTCGTCCCGACCTCGGTGTCAGATCCCGACGGAGATGCGCTGGAGGTCTCGTGGGACTGGGGCGACGGCTCCGCTTGGACCATGGGAGATCCGTTGGACAGCTACTCCGCCAGCCACGAGTACAGCATAGTCGACACGGTCACGCTGACCGTCTATGCGAACGATGGCAACGGACACAACATCAGCGCCACATCAGAGGTCACTGTGAGCGAGGCGAACTACAAGCCTTCCCTCGTGAGCATCGTGAAGGACCCGTCGAGATCGTCGTACTGGACCGGCACACAGGTCAACTTCACGGTCACCGTGTTCGACAACGAAGGTGACGAGCTGACCGTGACGGTCGGGTACGTGCCTGCTGGATCGAGCACGCCTGTGACTCAGACGGAGACGGTAACGCCCACCGCCCAGGAGAACATGGAGGTCAATGTGAGCTTCACCTTCACGGCTGCTGGCCCCTACACTGTTACCGCGAACGTGACGGATGGTCTGGACCACTCCAACCCGGCGCTCGATTCGAAGAGCACATCGGTTACAATCGTGACGCAGGAAACCGCGACGCCGGAAGACGAAGGTGGAGGCAACATAATGCTCTACGCTGGCGTTGGGATCGTTGCAGCGCTCATCATCATCGGACTAGCCCTCCTTCTCATGAAGAGGAAGAAGGGTGGAGCGAAGGATGAGGGCGCTGGCGGCATGGAAGGAATGGTGCCTCCACAGTAGAAATCCTGTGCTGAAACCCTTTCCCAAACCTTGTTTTTCATTTTCCCAATGCAGCGAGAGCCTTGAGTCCACAGAAGAGAGGGCGCTACGATATCCGACCTCTTGGTATCGGATTCGTATGTCGGGAAGAGCAGAGGAACGGGCACTCTCGATGGGTCGCCGAGCATGAAACGTGAAGCTGGGTGACGTACATAGCAGTCTGATCGTACGCTCGAATTCTGCGTAATTTTCGAACCATCTGGATACCGTGCTAATGATTCGCAAATCGTTTATATAGCATAAAGTCCAATGCATGCGCCGCATAGGGGGTCAAACACTTTCTGGACCCCCATCTGGGGATAGAAGAATAGGAGACTGTGTAAATGAACGAGTATTTCATGAAGATAACTCGTGCGCTTGCAATCTTCGTCGTCGCAGTGCTAGCAGTGTCTGCCCTGCCCTCAGCGCTCGGGAGCGCCCCGACTGCTGAATCAGCAGCGGCTGCTGCCGCGCCTGCGACCGAAGTGAAGGTGGGTTGGCTCAGTGCCGTCGTCGTATGGAACCCGATGAACGTCGAGATGGTCGAGGACTATGTCGCGATGTATCTGATGTTCGGAGTCTTGTTCACATACGATGAGGATCTGAACGGACCCGTGAATGACCTTGTGACAGACTACACGCAGGTCGTTAATGGCGACGGCACCATGACCACGACCATGACGATCACCGCGAACGCCTACTTCAGGAACGCGGCAAATCCGACTGACACAACGCATCCGTTGACCGCCTATGATGTGGAGTACACTTTTGAGAGGATAATTGCGAATCCCGGAGGAGCATGGGACGGATACTTGGGGGGAATCACTGACATCTCTGTGACGGATGACACGACTGTGGTATTCACGACAGCCTATCCGAAGGCCACGCTCCTCGATGACATCTCAGGCATACCGATCATACCACAGTACCAATGGGTGGATATCTCGGACAACAAGTTCCTCTCAGCGAAGGCGCCTGAGTGGTTGATAGGGTCCGGACCGTTTTACTTCGAGTCTGAGCAGACCGGTGCGTGGGTCAGATTCGCGAGGGCGCCGAACTACTACGGCGCGGCCGATTACCCCGGCGTCAGAGAGGTAGCTTACGTCGAGAGCATACTGATCACGACATACACGACCGCGTCTGCGATGGTAATCGCGATGAATAGCGGTACAGAGGACGTGGTTGTGCTGACGGGCGAGCCGAATCTATATAAGAGTTCACTTGGGGTTGGCTCGGCAGTTCCGATTATCAAGTACGCAACACAGGATCCTGGCATATGCGACATTGCAATCAACGCAATCCCGATTGTCAACAGGACTCAGACGTATGGACAAGGCAACCCGATCCTGCTAGATCCGATCGTGAGAGAAGCCATCTCGATGACCCTGAACAGGGATCACATATTGACCAACATCATGCAGGGCTTGGCGACTGCCGCTGACTCGGTCATACAGCCGAACTACTGGCACACGACTCCAACCCCAGCGCGGGTGTACGACCCGGCCGGGGCTATGGACTTGCTCATGGCGAACGGCTACGAGGACGCCGATCCTGCTGACGGTGTGCTGGAGTGCACGGCCACTGCGTACCCTGTGGAGCAGGGCTGGGCGGACGTTGGTGACCCGCTCTTCTTCGAGATACATGCGCCCAACACCGACCCGAGCTGGGGCTCGATAGCCCAGAACTGGGTCACTTGGGGTGCGCTCGCAGGGATCGAGTTCGAAGCGTCAATCCTGTCCGAGACGGTCATGATCAACAACGACTGGTACAAGGCAGCCTACGATATCTGGGTCTGGCACTGGGGCTGGGCACCAGAACCTCTCGGGAATCTACAGGTCTGGCTCTGGGAAGAGATGCAACCAGGAGGAGACAACTGCCAGATGCCGATGGGCCCGAACCCGGGCGACTATGACGCCGTTTGGAGGGAGGCTCAGAAGACCCTCGTCAAGGAAGACAGGAAGGTCTTGGTCGACCTCCTGCAGCAGTGGGTCTACGACTCCGACTGCGAGATCCCGCCGTACTACGATGTTGGTCTTTACGGGCTTACTGAGGCTAGGTGGCTCGGCTGGGGCAACTGGTCCCAGCATATCGGCCTTGCGGCGCCTGGTTCTGACATGATATGGCTCTGGTTCCAGCTTGAACCGAACACTGCGAACCAGAACCCGTTGTTCACAGAGGACCTCGCAGACTCGTACACTGCGGTCGTTGATACGGTATTCAGCGTTGACGTCTCGTTCTACGACGCAGACGACGACACATTGACCGTGAACTGGTCGTGGGGAGACGGCAGTGCGCCTGAGCAGCAGGCCTACACGACCGGGACCGCAGCGGGCATTACGCACACGCTGACGCACACGTATGCCACCGCGAACCTCGCGGGATACGCGCTCGATCTGTCGATCTGGGACGGCCAGGCTGGCCATCAGGTCAACGACTCATCGCTTGTGATCGTGAGCGAGGCGCCCAATGCGCCCCCGCAGTTCGTGACTGCGGTTAACCACGTGCCTGCTTCTCCTGTCTATGTCGGAGATACCGTGAACTGGAATGTAACCGCTGTCGACGACGACGCGACGATGCTCAAGTTCACGTGGGATTGGGGCGACGGGACGTCGACTGTCAGCCCGCATGACCCTGTGGTCCCCGGAACGGATACCCTTGATGAGGCAACTCATGCTTGGGACTTCGAAGGATCCTACGATGTCGTCGTATCCGTTTGGGACGGGTTCGCGCTAGAGTCCGATCCATCACACAACCTGTCGAGCGCCGCGGTAACCTATGTGGTCTTGGTCAACCAGCCACCTGAGATACCGACGATCTCTTCGATGACTGGCATACGCGCGGATCCGATTGAGTGCGTCGCGATGTCAACAGATCCTGATGGCGATGCGCTGACGTTCACATGGGACTTTGGAGGCGGCGACATGATGGTCACGCACCATGCAGCCACTGGACCCGGGGAACCTGTGTATTCCATGGTGACATACACTTGGGCTACAGCAGGAACGTACCCCGTCACGGTCTATGTGGATGATGAGGTCGCGGGCAATGTCTCGGCCACAGCTGATGCTGTCATTCTCGGGCCGGGCTCAGACGTCCCGCCATCCGGCCAGATGCTGACCGCTGACCCGGCGGCCCCCATGACGGACGCAGTAGTCACCTTCAACGCGAGCGCGGTCGACGGCAACGGTGACCCTCTCTCGATATGGATAGAGTTCGGTGACGGCACATCTTCGTCTGCCACGGGACAGGGAGGAACTGACAGGCAGTGGGCCGAGTTCGACCACGCGTATGCCGCGGAGAACACATACACGGTAACCGCCTGGTTTGACGACGGCACCGGAAACGTGTCGGCTGCGATCGATGTGACCGTAACCGCCAACGCCGCGCCTCTGTTGTCGCTCCCGCCGACGATTGGCGCGCAGTACAACGTGTCCGTGTCCGTGGTCCCGACAACCTGCGAGGACCCTGACGGCGACCCGCTGACCGTCTGGTACGACTGGGGCGACGGATCCGCTTGGACCATGGGAGACCCATTGGACGGCTATTCGTCCAGCCACGTGTACAGCGTCGTGGGCACGCAGACCCTGACGGTCTATGCGGATGACGGCGTCGGCCACAACGTGAGCGACACCGCGACTGTCTCGATCACGGAGGCCAACATCAAGCCGACCGTGAGCCTGACGAAGTCCCCTGACCAGGCGAGCTACCTCCCTGGCACGGAGATAACCTTCACCATAACGGTGACGGACTACGAGGGCGATTACTTGACGGTCGTCATCAACTTCGGTGAGGGTACCCCGCAGACGATAACGATGGCCCCAGAGCCGCAGGTGGCGAAGAGCCAGAACGTGACGCACACGTTCAACACCGCTAGGGCGGTCGCGTATGTCGTATCCGTGTCGGTCAGTGACGGCTTCGACCATCCGGGCGGCAACAACGCAACGGACAGCATCGATGTGCTGGTGGCCGAGGAGGAAGGCGGCGAGGCGGAGGACAACACCCTGCTGTACGCAGCCATAGCCGCGATCGTAATAATCGCAGCCCTCCTGGCAGTGTTCTTCCTCATGAAGAGGAAGAAAGGCCCTGAGGCCGCCTCCAAGCCCGAGGGCGGCATGGAAGGCTCAGCCCCGCCAGAGGAACCACCGAAGCCGTAGACGAGGCAAAACCCCCAAACCTTTTCCAAACATTCCTTTTCCTACCCAGGAGCGGGCACGGACGCCTGCTGGTGTTGGAAGAAAACCGTTAAGAGCTCAGAATACTGCGCGAGAGAGGGAGGGAGCCCCAAGTGTCGTCCTTCAGACGAGTGCTGGCAAAGCGATTGTTCAACGCCATTGTTACGGTTCTTTTGATCATGCTGCTCAACTTCGCCCTGTTCAGGGTCATGCCTGGCGATCCGGCGCAGTTGATGACCCCCAGGGACCCGAACACGTCCCCTGCCCTGTACTGGAAGAACGTGGAGGATATGGGGCTGAACGATTCCTGGTACATCCAGCTGGAGAAGTATTATGTATCGACCTTCAGCCTCGACTGGGGCACATCGTACATCTACAAACGTCCTGTGAGCGAAGTCATGGGCAATGCGCTCACATGGACTCTTCTGCTTCTGAGCGTATCTTCGATCCTCACTTTCTGGGCGGGTGTCGTGCTTGGCAAGATAGCCGCCAGACGTAGAGGGAAATTGCAGGACGTCACCATAACCGGCTTTGGACTGTTCTTCTACGGGATGCCGATATTCTGGTTCGGGATAGTGCTTCTCGTCCTATTCGTGGGGATCCTCCACGTCCTCCCGCCCGGGGGGTACATGGAATCCGGCGAGAAGCCCTGGCCTCTTACGTTCGACAAGATCGTGGACATAATCGAGCACATGATACTGCCGTGCGCCACGCTGACGATAGGATCCGTGGCTGGCATAGTGCTCATAATGAGGAACTCGCTCGTCGATGTTCTTACCGAAGAGTACATCGTCACGGCCTACGCCAAGGGCCTGACCGAGAAGCAGGTCATGCAGAGGCATGCGGGCCCGAATGCACGGCTCCCACTCGTGACCGTGATCGCGATGGACATGGCGTTCATACTTGGCGGTGCGTTCCAGATCGAGGTCGTGTTCAGCTACAAAGGCGTGGGATGGGTCACGATAGACGCCATCGAGAAGCAGGACTACCCGCTGCTGCAGTTCATATTCCTGATAGGCGGAGTCGCGGTAGTCATCGCGAACCTAATGGCAGACCTGATTCTGGTCAAGCTTGATCCGAGGGTGACCATAACATAGGAGGGACAAAGAATGAACACAATCTCTCACGAAATCAGGCCACTCTGCAACAAGCTCAGGAACAGCACTCCGAGGGGCAAGGCGGCAGCCTTGGGAATCCTCGCTGTCATCATATCAACCCTCGTTCTGGCGGGGCTATACGCGGCTGCCCCAACTTCCGCCAGCGCCTCCGCGGAACTGGCTTCCGCTGCTCCGAACGCCAACGCAGGTCTCGACAGGACCGTGTACATCGGAACCCCGGCGAGGCTGAACGGCTCCTGGACATCTGGAGGGGTCGCGCCATACAACTACACATGGACCTTCATATACAACGGCTCAGACGTTGTGCTGTATGGAGTCGCCCCGTCGTTCAGGTTCTGGACAGTTGGCGTGTACACCATACTGCTGAACGTCACGGATGCCACGAGCGAATGGGACATGGACACCGTAATCAGGACTGTGCTCGTGGACAACCAGCCCCCAGTCGCGGAACCGGGCAACAACAAGACGGTGATCGTCTACCACAAGGTAATCCTCAACGGCGGTGAGTCGACGGACAACAGCGGAGTGATTGTCAACTATACTTGGAGCTTCTTGTATAACGGTTCGACAGTCTACCTGTACGGCCCGCTCGTCTACTTCTGGTTCAACAACACAGGGCATTACAATGTGACCCTGACAGTCACTGATCTCGCCGGCTTGCAGGGCACGTGGTATGTCCAGGTCGATGTTGGGACAGAACCCACTTGGCTCGAGGCGAACTGGTTGATGCTCCTGATCGTTGGGCTGATTGTGGCCCTCGTAGGCCAGTGGACCGTCAGGAAGTACATGCGTGACAAGGCGCTCCTGACGCCCACGGACAGGGACAAACTGAAGCTCCAAGCGAAGAGCTGGAAGAAACTGACTACGGTGTTCCTGCACACATGGATGGGCGTAATGGGCGTCCTGATCATCCTGTTCTTCTTGGGCATCGTCGTGTACGCCAAGGTCTTCGTGCCCTACGACCCCAGCGTAGGTTCCTCTGAGGTCCTCGTGGACTCCTCTTGGCAGCACCCGTTCGGGACCGACCAGATGGGAAGGGATGTCCTGGTCAGGACACTCCACGGCACCTCCGCGTCCCTGACTGTCGGGTTCGTCGCGATGGCGCTCTCGATGGGTTTAGGGACTATCGTCGGGCTAGCATCGGGCTACTGGGGCGGCTGGAGGGACGAGGTCATCATGAGGGTCAACGACGTGTTCCTGTCGATCCCGTGGCTGGTCCTGATGATCGTCATCGCGGCGATCTGGGGCTCGCAGAGCCTATGGTCCGTGATAGTCGTCATCGGCATAACGGGCTGGTCGACCACGGCGAGGATTGTGAGGTCGCAGGTTCTGTCCGTAAAGGCCAGGATGTTCGTCGAGAGGGCGAAGGCGATAGGCGCGGGCGAGTGGCACATCATATTCACGCACATCCTGCCGAACGTGGTCCCGCTGATATTCGCGGAGGCCATCCTGACCATCGCCATCTCCATCCTGTCTGAGAGCACCCTGAGCTTCCTCGGGCTGGGCCCGCAGGATGTGGAGACCTGGGGCAGGATCCTCGAGGACGCGTACAACCAGAGCGCCGCCTTGGCAGGGCCTTACCTGTTCATCATCATGCCCGGGCTGTGCATCGTGTTCGTCGTGCTGGGGTTCACGTTCGTCGGGTACGCGATGGACGAGGTTCTGAACCCGAAGCTGAGGAAGAGATAGGCGCAACCCAGCACTGCCAGCAAACCCCTTCCACATGTTTCTTATCCTCAGTAACCTTTTAATAAGGAAAGCTGTTATCGAGCCTACTCAATCTAGACAGGGATATCACATGGCTCAGAAGGCAAGGGCGGCCGCGAAGAAGGTCAAGGACAGGTGGAGGGCGAAGGAGTGGTACAAGCTCTATGCCCCCGACATGTTCAGCAAGATGCAGCTAGGCGAGACGCCCTCCGAATCGCCCGACAGCGTCATGGGCAGGATGACGGAGGCGACGGTCCAGGACCTCACGGGCGATTTCTCGAAGATGCACATCAAGATCAAGTTCAGGGTAAACGAGGTCAGAGGGTTCGACGCCAGCACAGCTTTCGCTGGCCACGACCTGACGAGCGACTATGTCCGGAGGCTTACGCGGAGGAAGAGGACCAAGACGGACGCGGTCGTCGATGTCACCACGAAGGACGGGTGGGAGATCAGGGTCAAGCCCATGGCCGTCTCCGAGCAGAGGATACAGGCCTCCCAGGAGACCGCGATCAGGAAGATCATGCAGGACGAGTCGATGAAGGCCGCCTCCGAGGCGACCATAGGCGAATTCGTCCGGATGCTCATCATGGGGGATTTGTCCAAGCGCATCTCGGATGCGTCCAAGATCATAGTGCCAATCAAGAGGATAGAGATCCGCAGGAGCGATGTCACCAAGATGGGCAAGATGCCGGAGCCCGGCGCGGAGCCCATAGTGGCGGCGCAGGAGCCAGAGCCGGAGGAGCAGCCAGAAGCGGCTCCAGCACCGGCCGAGGGAGCGCCGGCGGAGACGACGCCCCAGGTACAGGCGCCTGAGGCGGTAGAGAAAGCTCCTGCCGAGAGTGAGAGGCCCGAGTAGCCGTTCCAGGAGATGCTGGGGCCCTTTCTGTCAACAAAGTCGGGGTGGCTCAGCCTGGTGGAGCGTCGGACTCATAGGGAGTTCTTCTGACCAGATGCTCCTTGGACATCCGGAGGTCACGGGTTCGAACCCCGTCCCCGACACCAATATCAGACCGGATGGTATTCCAAGGGAACAAGGGAGGAACGCACATCAGAGTCATCATATACACGGGCAAGGGAGGAGTGGGCAAGACCTCTGTAGCCGCCGCTACGGCCCTCAGGGCGGCCTCCCTGGGCCATAAGACCGTCGTCATAAGCACGGATGCGGCCCATAGCTTGTCAGACTCCCTCGAGGTCACGCTTGCAGGCACTGTCCAACAGGTGGGAAGGAACCTCGACGGGCTCGAGGTGGATATCCAGTACGAACTCGAGAACCGCTGGAAGGAGATCCAGACGTATTTCTCGGATTTCCTCGCGTCCCAGGGGATGGACGGCGTCACCGCCAAGGAGATGGCCGTGTTTCCCGGCATGGAGATGATGTCCGCCCTGTTCTACGTCGAGGAGTTTCAGAAGAGCAAGAAGTACGACGTGGTCGTGATGGACACGGCTCCGACCGCTGATACCCTGAGGCTGCTGGCGTTCCCGGACATCGCAAACTGGTACTTCGAGCACCTGTTCCACATGGTCAAGAACGTGATCAAGATCGCGAGGGCAACGGTGGGCAAGCTCGTCTCGACCCCCCTCCCCTCAGACAGGTTCCTGGACGACCTCGAGAGCCTCCAGACGAGGCTCCGATACGTCCGCGACCTGCTCACGGACCCGGAGATCACCTCGGTCAGGCTCGTCGTCAACCCTGAGCAGATGGTCATCACGGAGACACAGAGAGCGTACACATACCTCTGCATGTACGGGTACACTGTCGAGAGCATCGTCGTCAACAGGATAATTCCCAGGGAGATCCGAGACCCGTTCTTCAAAGAGAAACTGGAGGAGCAGGAGAGGCATCTCGGGACCATACAGGAGATATTCTCCCCTCTGAAGACGCTCACGGCCGAGATGATGCCGAGAGAGGTCCTCGGGAAGAAGATGCTGGACAAGCTCGCGGACGACCTGTTCGGAAAGGATGACCCGACCACGGTTTACTCCAAGGAATCCCCCATGAAGATCTACGAGGACGAGCAGACGAACACGAACATACTCGCTGTGAAACTGCCGTTCGTTCTCAATCAAAAACTAGAGCTATATACGCGCAAGGATGTTCTCATGCTGCAGCTAGGAGCTTTCAAGAAATCCATCAGCCTCCCGACGGCCATGACCGGGAAGAAGGTCCTGGGAGCAGACCTGGAGGAGGGCTGGCTCAAGATAAGGTTCGAGGGTGAGGAAATTGGTGAAAGAAAAGGTAGAAAGAAGCGTAGAGGCCGCAAAGCGGTTCGAAAGGCACCTTGAGCAGATCGCCACCGAAGTCACCAGCAAGGAGACGATGACGCACTTCGTGAACGCTGGGATGGAGGTCGTCCAAGCAGCGAACGCGGCGATGAAGCAGATTGATGTGCCTCCCGAGACGAAGCTGAGGATACACAAGGCGGAGAAAGAGATACTGCTTGCCGCCCGGAGCTTCATCGACGCGGTACTGACAGAGGTCGACAAGGAGATGCCGAAGAAGCAGTCGGAAATCAAGAGGATAGAGATCAAGCGCAAATCGAAGTGAACGGGCGAGCATATCGGTCTTCTGGCGCCCTGCAAACACCTTTTCTAGATGTATCCCATTACATGCACCAGCCTTAGTTGGAATGGGGAGAGATACCATGGTGAAGATGCTGGTACCGTATCCTGACAGATGCACTGGCTGCAGGTTCTGCGAGATGGCCTGCACGATCGCGCACGAGGGCAAAATCAACCACGCGGACGCGCGCCTGCAGGTGCACAGGCGCAACGTGAAGGTCGATTTCCCCTCCGTGTGCACGCACTGCGTCTCCTGCGGGGAGGACTGCTGCGTGCTCCACTGCCCGGTCGACGCGATCAAGAACATTGATGGAATCGTTTCCGTAGACGAGGAAGAGTGCACGGCCTGCGGGACGTGCGTTGAAGTGTGCCCGTTCGGGGTCATGCGCATGGAGGAGAAGGCCTTCAAATGCGACCTCTGCGACGGCGATCCCACGTGCGTGAAGTTCTGTCCAATGGGCGCTATCAAGTACGAGGAGCCCAAGCCTGAGCAGTACGATCTCGTCAAGAAGTTGCTGGGGGAGGAATGAGATGAAGGGCTTCACTGGTAAGATACTCAAGATAGACCTCACGACCGAGAAGAACTCGGTCAAGACGATCGACGAGAAGTACATCAGGAAGTACCTGGGTGGCCAGGGGTTTGCGGTGGAGCTGGTGTATCATGGCGTGCCAAAGGGCACTGATGCGCTCGACCCCAACAACGTCCTCGCGATGGCTGCGGGCGTGTTCGATGGATACCCCGTCCCGACTGGGGGCAAGACCATATTCGCAGGCAAGGGCCCAGCGACGGGGACCCTGTGCGAGAGCGTGATGGGAGGCTCGATAGGCGCTGAGCTCAGACACGCTGGGTTCGACGCTCTCGAGATCATGGGCAGAGCATCCGAGCCAGCCTACATATTCATCGAGGACGACAAGGTCGAGATCAACGACGCGAGGGACTTGTGGGGCAAGGACACGAGGCAAGTGCCAGAGCTGCTCAAGAAGAAGCACGGGTGGGACGTCAAGGTCGCGTGCATAGGCATGGCCGGGGAGAAACTCTCCCGGATAGCGTGCATCGACTGCGACGACCGCCAGGCTGGCAGAGGGGGCTTGGGCGCCGTCATGGGCTCGAAGAACCTCAAGGCGATCGTGGTCAGGGGAACGCACGACCTCGAGCCTGCGGACCCGAGCGGGCTGCTCGAAATAGCTCTCAGATATCAGAAGATCATGGAGGCCGCACCGTCATTCGTGGAGGACACAAAGTACGGCACCGGCGAGTTCCTAGGGTGGGTCAACAAGGAGAAGGGCGTTTTCCCCACGAGGAACTGGCAGGAGAGCGTGTTCGCCGAGAGGGAGAAGATCGACCCATACTACTGGGCTACGAGATACGTCTCGAAGAACAAGGCGTGCTTCGCGTGCACGAAACCGTGCGGAAAACTCTTCGAGGTCAAGTCGGGGAAGTTCGCAGGCGTGGCGATAGATGGCATCGAGTACGAGACACTGTACTCTCTCGGAGGGGCGTGCGGAAACGCAGATGTCGAGTCCGTCGCGAGGGCGAACGAGCTGTGCGATCTATACGGCATCGACACCATCTCTGCGGGAGTCACGGTCGGATTCGCTATGGAGCTGATGCAGCGTGGAATCATATCCGAGAAAGAAGTCGGGTTCAGACTCACGTTCGACAACGCGCCAGACGCGGTTCCCCGGATGATCGAGATGATGGGCAGCAGGAACGGCTTCGGGGACATCCTGGCTGACGGAGTCAAGGCCGCGGCCAAGAAGATTGGCAAGGGCGCGGAGAGATACGCCGTGCACACAAAGGGCATGGAGCCACCCGCATACGATGTGAGAGGCATGAAGGGCCACGGGCTCGCATACATGACATCCACTCGCGGAGCGTGCCACCTTAGGGCCGGGTTCTACGCCCCAGAGCTCGTGGGCAAGTTCTGGCGCTGGCAGGGCATCGACAGGTTCTCCCCCGAGGGTAAGGGCGCGATGGTCGCGACGATGGAGAACTTCATGTGCGTATACGACTCGATAGGCCTGTGCAAGTTCTCGAGGGGGTTCTTCCTGATCGAGAAGCTCCCCGAGGTCATCAAGGCAATCTCGGGCCTGACATTCTCTGAGGAGGAGCTGCTCAAGATAGGCGAGCGGATCCACAACATGAAGGGCAACTTCAACGCGCGCGAAGGAGTCACGAGGAAGGACTGGCTCCTGCCCCCGAGGATAATACAGGACCCGATCCCGGACGGCCCGTCCAAGGGCAGCCACATAACCGAGGCGGAGATGAACAAGATGCTCGATGACTACATGGTGGCTAGAAGCTGGAACAAGGACGGCGTGCCTTCCCCAGAGAAGCTGAAGGAACTGGGAATCGAATAGGACCGTGAAGAGGCTAACGCCTCTTCAAAATCCTCTTCTTCATTCAAACGCGGCAGCCTTGGCTAGATCATCTTGATTGTTTCCACGAGCTCGTCGAGCTTCTTCTTCGCGAGCGCGACGTCACCTCGGCTCGGCAGGACGGTGACAATCAGGGTTCTCCGTCCAGCTCCGACCACGACCATCTTGGCATCGTCGCTCTCGACCACCACGTTGTGCGGTGTCCCGACCCGTAGTTCGGAGTTGGCAGTCGAGGCCGCACCGAGGAGTGTTGCGCACATAATAGCGAAGGTCTCCGAAGAGACACCCTCTGGCACGTCCGAAGCGATGATCAATCCATCCCTGCTGATTATGGCAGATGCGATCGCGCCACAGCTCTGCCTCAGCGACCTTAGAGCTGGCTTGAGCTCCGTACTATTCCCCTCCCAATGGCTCTACCCTGAAAACGCAGTGCTTGTCGCCCTTGCTCGTGCACTCGATCTCCTCGCAGTGCAGCCTCCTGTGGGTCTTCGCCTCGTATATCTTCCTTACTATGCCCCTAAGGCGGTGACATGTCGACCCATCGTTCGTCGAGCCGGACTCTATGGACCCCTCTGCGAGAGCCGTGGATTCCTGGAACACGATGTTGTCAACCCACCCTCTAGCTCTCAGCAAGTTCGCGCATATCTCAAAATACTTCTCCGGCTCCTGCAGAGCAATCTTGGAGATCTCCTCTCCGAAAATCATGCCCTCCCTGAAAAAGAGGCCGTAGCACGCCTGCGACATGACCCCTTCGTACAGCTTCCTGATCTCCTCGTACTCCGATTGGGAGAGCTTCACGAACTTCATGCGACTCGCTCTTGGATTCGTATGGAGGATATTTAAGGTTTGGCGCATGGGTCTCGAGCCAGACGCCCCACTTGCAGGCTGATCACGGTTCCTGAGCGACGTTTCGCCCCCATTGAATAGACAAGGTCGACGTCACTTGGTCATGGCATTTTGGGCGCGCTGGTCACACCAGTGCCCGGGCTTTCACCCCTCTAAAGGCTTTAATCTGGGAGAACTATACGACTTGACGGAAAGATGTTCTCGGAAGAGGAAGGCAGGTTGGCAGTGAAGTTCGCCAGAGCTGTGGTCGAAAGCCACGTCACACAAAAGAGACTGGCGGGCCCATCCTTGCCCGAGAGGTTCAATGAGAAGTACGGCGTCTTCGTCACTCTCACGACTTACCCTGACGACCAGCTCAGGGGATGCATAGGATACCCAGAACCTCTGCTCCCATTGGCTGACGCGCTGAAGGATTCTGCGACTAGCGCCTGTTCCCGCGACCCCAGGTTCCGGCCCGTGAGGATCGCAGAACTGGCAAGCATCAAGATCGAGGTGAGCCTGCTCACGCCTCCGGCTGAGATAATCGTCAAGAAACCCACAGAACTGCCGAGCCACGTAAGGATAGGAGAGGATGGGCTCATCGCCCAGAGGGGCTGGGCGAGAGGGCTTCTGCTGCCCCAGGTACCTATCGAATGGGGCTGGGACGCCGAGGAGTTCCTGTCCCAGACTTGCATGAAGGCCATGCTCCCACCCGATGCCTGGCTTCAGCCCGGGACGAAGTTGTTCAAGTTCCAGGCGGAGGTTTTCTCGGAGGACAAGCCCAACGGGGAGATCAGGCGAAGGAAGTTGAGTGAGGAGCATGGATGTAGTCGTTGAGGGCAACTGCTTCGTCTCCGGAAGGCTGGAGCAGTGCTGCATCGGCATCAAGGACGGAAGAATCGAGAAGATAGCGAAGATGCTAGACGGAGACAGAGTCCACAACTATGGCAGCAAGCTCGTGCTCCCGGCGGCGATCGATTCTCATGTTCACTTCAGGGACCCTGGGCTGACCCACAAGGAGGATTTCCGCACCGGATCTCTGGCCGCGATACACGGCGGGGTCACTTGCGTCCTCGACATGCCGAACACGAAGCCTCCGACAAACAATCTCGCAGCCATCAGAGAGAAGAAGAGGATTGCGGACACAACGAGCTTCACGGATTTCGGACTCTTCGCAGGCGTCCAGCCGAACATGGATACGAAGGCGCTCACGCCCGAAGCCGTCGCATTCAAGCTCTACATGGCAGGCACGACCGGCGGCCTGCTTGTCCAGAGCACAAGCCAAATCAAGGCCGAACTTGAGGCGATATCCAAGTCGGGCAAGGTGCTGGCTGTGCACGCCGAGGACGAGGCTCTCCGTCGAAAGGATCCCACGGAGAACCTTGAGCAGCACCTCAGAAACAGGAGCAACGAATGCGAGGCCAGCGCCGTAAGGAAGATCAAGGCGGCTGCTGGCATGTGCAGGCTGCACATATGCCATGTCTCCGCAAAGGAGTCGATCCCACTCGTAACTGGCATACCGAACCTGACATCCGAGGTCACGCCGCATCACCTGTTCCTCGACAAGACCTGCAGCGCGGGCACTCTCGCCAAAGTGAACCCACCGCTCAGAAGAAGAGAGGACCGACAGGCGCTCTTTCAGGCTCTGAGAGAAGGCGCATTCGACACCATTGCCTCCGATCACGCCCCTCACACGCTCGAGGAGAAGCAAGAGGACTTCGACTATGCGCCGAGCGGCATGCCCGGCGTGGAGACGATGTTGCCGATGATGATGATTCTGGCCAAGCAGAACCACCTGAGCCTCGGAGGGATACTGAAGAGGATGTGCGAGAGGCCAGGCGAGATCTTCGGCATCAGGAAGGGCAAACTGGAGATGGGGTTCGACGCGGACATGATTGTCGTAGATATGTCGGCCCAGTCCAACATCGCCTCTGAGAGACTCCATTCGAAATGCGGCTGGACGGCCTACGAGGGCATGCCCGCGATATTCCCCAAGGCGGTCTTCCTCAGGGGCGAGATAATGGTTGAGAACGGCTCCCTTGTAGGGGAGAGGATGGGAAGGGACGTCGTTGAGAGACTCCGGACGGCATGAAGCCCTCGAGATCGACTACTCCGAGGTGGACGGGAAGACCTACAGATGCATAGACAACTGCGCCTTGTGCTGTCTGTGTCAGCCAGAGCTACTGAGCGACGAGGAGGAGCGGTTCAGGAAGGACCCCGGTTTATCCGCATCAATCTCCGAGAAGCACATATCTCCGGAGGTCAGAGGCCACGCGATCAAGCTCAAAGGGGCTCACGGAGCGTGCCACTTCTTGGACAACCGGCGATGCCGCATCTACGCCCAGAGGCCGCACTACTGCATGTCGTTTCCGATAAGCGTGTTCGTTGGCTGGAGGATACAGCTTAACGCGAACCTGTCCTGCCGAGGCATGGGGCTACAAGGAGAAAGCCTTGCAGATATTAGCCGAAAGATCGTCTCTGAATACGGTGACGCGAGGCTGAGGGAAGAGCTAGCTGAGGCACGGGGAGTCTTCACGGAGTTCGTGAAGAACACGAGGGATACCTGGGTCTCTCAGTCGACATCGTCCGTTCGAGGAGCCGGACAAGCCCTGCAGGAGGAGCTGGTCGACGAGGTGGGTCTGAGCAGGCTGATGACCTACGCGGAGCACGGCAGGACCAGGCAGAACGCTTCTGCACAGGATGTCACCAGGCAGGCGAGGAAGACGGAGGCAGAGGCGAATATCGGGGAGCGAGCGCTCATCGACGGGACCGAACTCTTCGACCTGCCCGACCTTAGCCTGCTCCCGATCTACATCGACCGCGAGCTGAACTGGAGGATATTCAGGCTTGTCGGGAAGGAGATCGTGGGCTATCTCTTGGCGGAGGATGGGACGACCCAGGAGACGTCGCGCACGAACCCGTCGGATGTGGACCTGCTACCGATGAACGAAGCCGGGCGAAGCGCGGCCAAGGAATACTTCGGGATCATCAACGAAAGGGATTGCTTCCTCGGCCATGCTGCGTACCTGTGCGACATCGAAGGCTACGAGTACAACTTAGCGCAAGTGTATGTAGGCGCCCTGGCGAACAACGCCCTTGACCTGTGGTGGAGGGCGTCCTTCCTAGCAACTCTTCAGGGCAGGGGCGCGCTCGGCGCCGAGGAGATACGCGAGGGAGTGGTGTTCTTCGACATGGACCTCTTGGACCTGCCGACGATCGGAGCGTTCATCTAGACAGTCCCTTATGGCATTGGCCGGACCGGAGAGAGAGGCCCGGATGTACTTATTCGTACAGAGAAGCTCCGAGTACTATGGCAAAACGTTTGATTGCTACTACGTTCGAGCCCGCAAGGGACGAAACCGTTATCTATGCGAATTCCCTGTAGCCTTTTCGAATATTTTGGGGGGAACCCTTCGGTGGACAAGCAGGTCGCTGTAACGCTCGACAAGAACGACAAGATCATTCTGAAAATGCTTCAGGAGGACTGCAATGTCAGCCTGAAGAAGATCGGAGAGAAGACTGGCCTCTCGTCCTCGACAGTGCACTACAGAGTCAACAGGCTGATCGAGGAAGGAGTCATAACGGGCTTCAAGGCCTGTGTGGACCCGCTCAAAGTGGGCAAGGAGATACTCGCGATATCGCTCGTGACCGGAAGATACGGGCCGGACTACTCGAAGAAGATTGGGGAGAAGATCGCCAAGATACAGGGCGTTTGGGCAGTGTACTTCCTTCTGGGAAACATAGACTTCGCGGTTCTGCTTAGAGCGTCTTCGAGAGAAGAGCTGAAGGACATCGTGGACTCGTTCATCAAGATCGAAGAGGTCGAAAGGAGCAACACGTACCTGATTCTCGAGAGACTGAAGGAAGACATGACGGTCCAGCTGTGACGTCTCGAAAGCCTCCGAAAACCGGGCAGCCAGCGCTTCTGAAGCCCCGTCCGTGATACCGCAAAGCTTTAAGTACGGTACCCGTTATCAGGACTCAGGTGATCTAATTTGCAGAAACCCCTGGCTGTTCTGAACAAGGCGATAAACCAGCAGGTTATCGTCGAGTTGAAGGGGAAGAGGGGATACAGGGGCGTCCTCGACGGATACGACCCTCACATGAACCTCGTACTGAGGAACGCCGAAGAGATATTCGACAACCAAGTTGCCCGGAAGGTCGAGTCGATCATCGTCCGGGGAGACAACGTCATATACATTTCCCCGTGAGGTAGGACAGCATGTCAAAGGGCACTCCGTCGATGGGTAAGCGCAGCAGCAAGAAGACCCACATAGTGTGCAGACGATGTGGAAGGCGGTCCTTCCACGTGAGACATAAGGTCTGTGCTTCGTGCGGCTTCGGCGCGACCGCGAAGATGCGACATTACAACTGGGCGAAGCAGCATTGAAGAGCACGGTCCTCGATTGGGGGTAGAGAGGTCCTTGGAGCCCGAGCACCACCATCCGCAGGACGAATGCGGCGTTTTCGCCATAGCCTCGATTTCTAGTGTGTCAGTGGATATCTTCTACGCGCTCAGGGTGCTCCAGCACAGGGGCCAGGAGTCCGCCGGAATAGCGGTGTACAACAGCGGCATCAAGACCATCAGGGGCATGGGGCTCGCGCATCAGGCCCTCAAACCAGAGGACATCAAGAACCTCAAGGGCACCTTGGGAATTGGGCATGTTCGGTACTCGACCTTTGGCTCCTCCACAATAGAAAACGCTCAGCCGATAGTCGTCTCCACGAACTACGGAGACATCGCCCTCGCGCACAACGGCGAGATTGTCAACGCGGACAAGATCATGGACGAGCTCAAGAAGAAGGGCTGGGCGTTCATCACATCCACCGATTCTGAAATCGCGGTGAGGCTCCTAGCGAACGACATCGCAAACACCGGGGATCCAATCAGGTCAATCAAGAACCTGATGTCCATGCTACAGGGTTCGTACTCAATGACCATCATGATCGACAACAGAGTCTTCGCGATTAGAGACCCGTTCGGCATCCGGCCGCTGTGCGTCGGCCGGACGAAGGTCGGGTATGCAGCTGCCTCGGAAAGCGTCGTGTTCGACACCCTTGGCGGGGAGTTTATGCGAGACGTCGAGCCGGGAGAGATCGTCGAGATGCTTCCCGGGGAAATCAAGTCGACCAAGACCGGGCTCGCGAGAGGCAGAGCGCACTGCATGTTCGAGTGGGTATACATCGCGAGGGCCGACTCGTGCATAGACGGGAAGCTGGTGTACGAGGTCAGAAGGCGCATTGGTCAGCGGCTAGCGAACGAGCAGCCCGCGGAGGCGGACGTCATAGTTCCGATACCAGATTCGGGAAGATCCCATGCGATAGGTTACTCAGAAGAGTCTGGCATCCGGTATTCCGAGGGCCTCATGAAGAACAGGTACGTCGAGAGGACATTCATCATGCCCGAGCAATCGGAGAGGACCACGAGCGTGATGCTCAAGCTCAACCCACTCAAGAGCGTGATCAAGGACCAGAGGGTAGTGCTGGTTGACGACTCGATTGTCAGAGGCACGACCATGAAGCAGATCGTCCAGCTGGTCAGGAACGCGGGCGCGAAGGAAGTTCACGTGAGGATAGGGTCGCCGCCAATCAGGGCCCCGTGCTACTTCGGCATCGACATGAAGACCAGGGACCAATTCGCCGCGACGGGCAGGAGCGTGGAACAGATTGCGGAGCTGATAACCGCGGACAGCCTCGGATACATCTCGGTCGAGGGGCTTGTTGAGGCCATAAGCCACAACCCAGGGGACCTCTGCCTCGGCTGTCTTACGGAAGAGTATCCAGTGCCGGTGCCCGGCGAGAAGGTCAGATACCAGAGGAAGCTGGACGCATTCGCCTGAGCATTCCTTCAGGTCGGGAAGCTTTAACTACACCTACTTTATTCATCGCAGGCCGACATGGGCCGGTAGATCAGCGGAAGATCGCTCGCTTGGCATGCGAGAGGTCGCGAGTTCAAATCTCGCCCGGTCCACATACGGTTCCAGAATTTGGACACACAATCGCCGTAGGCTCGGGATGGGCGGAAACCAGCATGGTGTCGTACAGCAGGTCTTCCTGTCCCGCTCCATACGTAGCGACGCTTTCGCTTGACAGCACGGGGCCGCTCGCGATGCTGCCAGATTGCATCAAGGGTACAGAGGCTCGCCCGCAGGCAGCTGCTGGGTGATGCAGTGGACATCTCCTCCTCCAACACTGATGTACTCGCACCTAACACCGACGATCTCGCGCTCCGGAAACAGAGAGGCGAGGGTCTCACGGGCGAGATTGTCTTCTCGAATTCCATAGGTCGGGAAGACCACTGCGCCATTGGCGAAGTAGAGGTTGACATAGCTGGGCGTTATGGACACGCCTCGAACCAACATCGGCCTTGGCTGGACCATTCTCACAACCTCCAGGGGTCGTCCTTTGGCATCAGTGGCGGATTCCAGCCGAGTCAAGTTCTCCTCCAAGTTCCGATAGTTCGGATCAAAGTCATCACTTGTGTACGCAGCCAGCACGACATGGGGCATTGCGAACCCGGCGACACCGTCAACGTGTCCATCAGTCATGTCGTCCTCGACTCCTCTGGCGAGCCAAACTACCTTTCGTATGCCCAGATAGCTGGCGAGGATTTGCTCGATCCCCTCCCGGGACATACTGGAGTTGCGGTTGACATTGAGCAGACACTGCTCGGTCGTCAGCAATGTCCCGTCGCTATCAACGCTTATCGCACCTCCCTCGAGGACTATGGGCGCATCGTAACGCCTGATCCTCAATCGCTCTGCCAGGAGGATTGGCAGCCTGTCATCCTTCTCCCAAGGTCCCTTGTTGCCCCAACCGTTGAACCTGAAATTGACGAGCGCAAGCCTGTTGTCTTCCCTCCGAACGAAAATCGGACCGTTATCTCTTGCCCAAGAATCATCGAGCGCCGCCTCGAAGATCCTAGCTTCTGGACCGAGTCTTCTTCGCGCCTCCTGAGCGGTCTTGGGATCAACGACAACCGTCACGAGATCGAAGCGGTCAATTGCCTTGATGACAGCGGAGTAGGCCCTCTTCGCGTCCTCGAAGTGTCCTCGCCAAGTTTGTTCCCTACATGGCCAGGAGATGAAGCATCCAGCGTGCGGGCCCCATTCCGCCGGCATTGAGAATCCACCCTCTGCGGGTGTCTGCCGTGCTTCCTCGCTAGCGCTCCTCTTGGCCATGCCCCGACCTCCTCGCCTTCATCAGGTCTCCGTAAGTGTGCGGCTGGCGCGTTTCGAAGAACCCAAAGAATGAACGGGCATCCCGAACTTGCGAAAGGTCCAGGTCCACGAATACCGTCTCCGGGCGGCTAGCGGATGCACGCCTGAGGACTTTGCCCCACGGGTCAGCGACAAAGCTGCCTCCATAGAACTTGATCTTCTCTTCCTGGCCGACACGATTCACAGCAGCAACGAACACGCGATTCATTATCGCCTGTGCCCTCATCACAAGTTCCCACTGTGGGTGGGAGTCGAAATCAGGCCTTGCTAGCTCAGATCCTATTGCGCTGGGATAAATCAGGATCTCTGCATCCTTGAGGGCCAAGGTCCTAGACACCTCCGGGAACCATTGGTCCCAACATATTCCAAGGCCGATTCGGACATCGCCAAGACGAACTACAACATATCCCTGGTTTCCTGGCTTGAAGTAGAGATCCTCTCTGTACCCCTCAGAGTCCGGTATGTGGACCTTGCGATATGAAGCCTTCACATTCCCACTCTTGTCTATCAGCGCGAGCGAGTTGTAACAGGTCTTCGCATCCACGACCTCTGCAAACGGCAGGGCCACTGCGATACCTGCCTGTTTCGAAAGCTCTTTGAATTCGGCTAAGAGACTCGTGTGATTCGGCAAGAGGGCTGTCTGATCCTTGCAGTCTTCGAACTGGCCCACGTAACGGTTGGAGAACAGTTCCGGTAGTATCAAAAGATCCACGTCTTCCGCAGATGAGGCGGCTACTGCGCTCTTCGCAGCGGAGACATTGGCCTCGGGTCTCGGCGAACATTGCATTTGAACGAGAACGATTCTGAATCTTCTCGAGGAATTGCCGGACAGGGGACTCCACTCCAGGCGTCATTTTCCTGCAAGCATAATAAACATACCTGCTGAGGCTCGATATGACTCCCGGTGCGGGGAAAATCGGAAAAGGAAGAGGTTTGGGGACGCCTTTGTGCGATTTCCTTTTGATTGAATCGAAGACATGAATGCTTGGCTCGGCCGAGTTCAATTCTCACCCGGTCTACCAGCTCTGTCTCTCGACCCGGGATAACGACTCACTAATCTGTATCTGGCCCGCGCTCTCACATCACGCTTACGATCGGTCGTCTGGACCGTCATTAGCAGGATACGAATTCCGCGCCCTGCTCCAGCTTCGCCCTCCGTAACGCATTGTAGACTCCCTCGAGGACGCACGCCTCGGTCACATACCCGTAGAAGTCACCCTTGTCGAACACCGCGATCGTCGAGATGCCTGAATTGGCCATAGCCTTTGCGACATATCTCAGGTCAAGGCTCAGGTTCGTGAGAATCACAAGAGGCTTCGTCATCACTTCCTTGACCTTGACTTTCGCAGGGTTCCTTCCCTCTGCGACGACCTTGGACACGATGTCCTTCTTGGTGACTATCCCGTATGCGTCATGTTTGTTCTTCCTCGGGACAAGGAGCGTGAACAGGTTCTTGTCGAGCATCTTCTGGATCGCGGCTTGCACGGGCTCCTCCGATCCAATTGTCTGGAGCTCCCATGTCTTCACGACGTCCTTGAGGATCAATGGGACCGCTGTCAATGCCCAGCCCCCTTGTCCGACCCTGAGACCACAGCTCGAAGGATATCGACGTCGGAAACGAAGCCGAGAAACTTCTCCTTGTCAAAAACCGCGACTCTTGACACGCCCTCATTCGTCATCTTCTTTGCCACCCATCGGATATCCAGATCAAGGTTGTTCATGACGACAAGAGGCTTTCTTGCCAAATCAAGGACAGGCGTGCTTGCCAGATCATTTCCATTGGCTATAGCCCCTGCAACAATGTCCCACCTTGTGACGATTCCATAGGCATCGTTCGGACTGGCTCTGTCGACGAGGAGATAGTCCGTTTTGTTCTCCATCATCGACACAAGTGCGTCGCCTGCAGTTGCGATTGGCAGTATCTTGACTGGTTTGGAACCGCTGATCACGTCTCTTAGTTCCATCTAGTTCCTCCACGGCCAGATGCTGAGCGCTGTTATCGTCCTGACCGTATAAGAACATTCTGGGCTCAGTATGCTCCTCCGCCGGGCTGAGTAGATGTCAGCACACCATCCACCGCAGAAATGGTGTAGGCAACTCCTCCTGTCCCCTGCCAAGTAGCCAGATTGAACTTTGCGGTCCCCGATATCTTGTACAGCGATATGTCGAGGAAGGTCAACGGTGTCTTGTACTGGCATACCTCCGGTGGGCCTGGTGTCTGCAAGAAATACGCTGCGCTGGTCGTGCTCAGGCCGAACAGAGTGACATCCCCGTTGGACTCCATGCCCAGGGCAGTCTCTTCGTTTATGCCAATGCCCTTGGCCTCAGTTGCCCAACCATCTTGGATAATCCGTGCCAAGAACGTCACGAGCCGCCCCATCCGATCCCTCGCCGAGAAATGGCTGTCAGTGATCTTGCCATCCATGTTTGGCAGGCCCAAGAAATCGCGTTCAATGGTCACACGGCGGTTGTACGGATTGACTAAAGCCTTCTTGGAGGTGATGGTGTCGTTCTCCGCAGAGAAAACGTACTCGCCCAACACGGCGAGTCCGGCGCTCGTGCCCCCGACCGGGGCTTGCTTATCGGCAACGTAATGAATCGCATCTTCCACCGGCGTCCCCTTCCACAGGCGCACGTAGTTCCATTGGTCGCCACCTGCGATGAATAGCGCTTCGGCGTTCCGTATCTTGTCCAACACGAATGTGTCGTAGCATGCCTCAGGCTCGAGGATGATTATCGTCTCACATGAGTCTACGCCACCAAGGTCAGTATAGATCCAGGGGTTGTAGGCATCGGTGCCAGCGCACCGGATCACCACGAAGTCGCCGCCGCCTGACTTCTCGATCATCCATTCAATGCCCGCGTCGACATCCGTGCTTCCGCCCGCCAGCAGCAAACCTGGCGAGGTAAACGTAACCACATCGTCTGGGTTACCCGCGACATAGTACTCATATGAGGCTTTCCCCCCTAAGGCCGGCAACGAGACCAATGTGGTCGAACAAACCATGGCCAGGACCAAAGTCACTGCAAGGGCACTTCTTCTGATGTTCGTAGATCGCTCCCCCATACTGGAACGCAAAACCTCTTACATTATCCTTCCGCCAGTACGTCATCGAACCCGGTTCACCGCACGTTACCTTCAAGGACCGGGTTCCGTTCGCTCGTGAGAAAAGCCCAAGAGGGGAGAGAGCCATTCGGAGGCCAGTGGTTTGATGAGAGTTTTCGCTCTTGGAGGTTACGGCACGTTCGGGAGGTACGTCTCCAAACGCCTATGTGAGAACGATCTGGTCACTGAGATCGTGATTGCGGGTCGCAGTTTGGACGCTGCCAAGATATTCGCGCAGGAGCTAGGCGAAAAGGCGACAGCAATCCGCGTGGACGTCATGAAAGAAGAAGAAGTGGCCTCCGCCGCACAAGGCTCTGATCTGATGGTCAGCATCGCGGGGCCCGATTACAGGGTTTCGTACTCCGCCGCGAAGGCTGCCATACACGCCGGAGTCCATTTCTGTGACATCAGTGCCGACTGCAACAACACAGAACGGATGCTTGGGCTCGATTCCGCAGCGAAAGCGGCAGATGTCATCGTCCTGACAGGGATTGGCTACGCTCCGGGGGAGACGAATCTGCTGCTGAAGCACGCAGCCTCGAAACTGGATGTCGTCGAGGATCTTCGGTTGCTTCTCGTCTACAACCTCGTTGGGATGATCTCTTTCTTCGGGGTAGATGACCCAGGCGCAGCAGCCTTGGAGATGAGGCGGACTGGCCGTGTCAACTCCTCATGGGAAACGGTCATGAACTGGGCTGGAGGAAGGGTGTGTGTCTTCCGCAATAGGAAGCTGATAGATGTGGATCCCTCGAAGCTCCAGGAAAGAATCGACTATCCAGGAGCCGGAGAGGCCATCTTCTTCCCCATCGGAGGAACCGAGGTTGTCACGCTCCCGCATTTCCTGAAGAACGTGGAGTCGATGTCGTTCATGATGAGCGCGTCCCCGCCTATGATCGCTAGTCTGTACCTCGGGCTGGCTGATCGGATTCGCAAAGGGGAGATTGCCCCGGGGGAGGCTACCATTCTTTTCCATGAAGGTGTGGCCGCTAGAGAAAAGAAGGCGAATGTCCCCACTTCGTGGAAGGAGCCAGAAATCATTCTCAGAGCGGTTGCGACTGGGGTGAAGGACGGCAGACGGACAACGTACTCATGCTGGCCCACATGGGACTGGATGGGGGCACCTTCAGCATTAGCCGTGGCTGCCCTCAGGATCTTGAGGGGGGACATCAAGCAGCGCGGAGTCCTCGCTCCCGAGGCGTGTCTCGACCCAATGAATTTCTTCCGCGAGGCGGCCACACTGGTCGACAAGGACTCTGTCAACAGAGATCTGATCGCAGAGTCATCTCAGGCTCTGGACTAGATCAGGGCTTCGCCGCTTCCGCTCTTGAATTCGATTGCAGGCTCGTCAACGCGAGGGGAACCGTTATCATCCCCCTACATCTCTATCTCCAAATGAGGGATGGGAACATGGCAAAGCTGTGGAAGGTGGCAGTCGCCATTGCCGTCGCCGTCGTGGTTCTGATCGCCGTCATTGCAATAACCCAGCCGAAAGAAAAGGCGGCCGTAACCAACGAGGATCGGATTGCGTCGATACCCGCCAGCGCAGTCAAGATGACTCCGGCACTGGACATACACAAACCAGTGGTGTTGTCAAACCTATGGGAGCAACCTGTCCCGATGTCTGGTCCAATCAACACTGCGGGCGCTGAGGACAGTCCGTTCATCACTGCCGATGGAAGCTGGTTCTTCTTCTTCTTCACGCCGAACGTCTCCGTCCCTGCCGATAAGCAGCTCTTGGACGGGGTGACGGGCATCTGGTGGATGCAGAGGAACGGTACTGGCTGGACGGCGCCGGTGAAGATCGTCCTCAACGACGAAGTGTCCCTAGAAGGAGCGGAGTTCGTCCAAGGCAACACGATGTGGTTTGCCTCCGTGCGCACGGGCAACTATGGCGAAATAGACATCTACACGGCTACTTACGAGGAAGAAGAATGGACTAACGTGACAAACGCTGGCGAGCAGCTCAATGTGGACTATGACATCGGCGAGTTCCACATAACCGCGGATGGACAGACGTTATACTTCCACAGCGGAGTAATAGGCTCTGGTGAAAGCATGGACATCTGGGTTTCCCAGAAGACCGAGACTGGGTGGGGCACACCCATAAGAGTGCCGAATGTCAACACCGGGGTGAGCGACGGGTGGCCGTACATCACCCCTGATGGCAATGAACTGTGGTTCACGAGAGATGTCTCGGCAGCAGGCTACGCAGGAGTGTCCATCTATCGGAGCGTCAAGCTCGTGAACGGCTCCTGGGGGGACCCGGAGGAGATTGTGGCGAACTTCGCGGGAGAGCCGACCCTGGATTCAGCGGGCAACATCTACTTCGTCCACCACTACTTCTCGGCGGACGACACAATGATCGAGGCGGACATATACGTCGCCTACAAGAAATGATACTGCCTGGCACAGCGTTGTGCAGCGCGCGTTAGGCCCCCGAGTAGCTGCCGTGTCAAGGGAATCTGACATCCCAGCGGCTACCGCGGTCAAGAACGGAACCACAACATTCAAGACCGGGCAGAAAGTAACCCTTTGCGGGAACGAAGGGGTCATCTACATTCAGGGAGAATGATAATCGGTGACATCGGACCAGCTTCATCAGCCCGATAAGCAGCCTGAGTGGAACGAGAGCTTCTACTTCAATCTTTACGACAAGAACAAGGATGTATGCGCGTTGATGAGGATCGCGCTGAAGCCCAATCGGAAGCAGAAGGACGTATTCTGCTTCTTCCTGCTCCCGGATGGGACAGTGGCTGGTATCAGGGATGACGTTCCCATGCTCGACGACAAGCTGGAGGCGAAAGGACTCAACTTCGAGTGCGTCGAGGAAGAGAGGGTTTGGAACCTCACGTACAAGGGCAACATGCCCTCTTTCACGGGAAGAAAGGCTCGGCAGTCGTATGTGGAGTTCTCGTTCAAGTTCGAGGGCATCAACAAGATCTTTGACTACAGGGAGTGCGTCAAAGGCACTCAGAGCGAGAAGATCCCAGAGGCGGTCGCGTCAGAGCACATGGAGCAGTTTGGCAGGCTGAGGGGGAAGTTGTCCACTGGCATATCCGAACTCGAAATAAACGCCCTTGGCGAGAGAGACCATTCGTGGGGAGTCAGGGACTGGAATGCGCCCAAGCTGTGGATCTGGCTGACGGCACAGTTCGGAGAGGACTGCGCGTTCAACCTCACAAAGCTGGTCATGGACAGCGGAGAGATAGACGCGGGATTCGTCTACTTGGACGGTAGGAACAGAGCGATCGGGAAGGCATCGGTCCAGACCGATTACTACACCAGCGGAGGGCCCAAGGGATTGAGGGTCACGCTTTTCGAGAAGTGGGGGGCATGGCACGCGGCTACGGGGAACATCACTAGGACCGCGGAACTGCCTTTCGCGACGGGAGATGGCAGGGCTGTCTCGGTTATGTATGAGAACCTAACCAAGTACTCGTTCAAGGGAAGGCCTGGTTACGGAGTCGCGGAGTACCTGATCAGAAAAACCTGAGCCGCCATCACAACTACTTATCTATGTTCTGAAGCCATTCCTGAAGAGAGGAAGATGGTAGAACCGGAGGAGGAGCCCCCCAAGTCCTTGACCGTCAGGGACATGACCCATGAAGACGAGTACTTCGTCGGGACCTGCTCTCATGAGGGAGAATCCGGTGAGATGGACGAGTGCGCAGCGGACAGACTGAAGTGGATCAAGGAGAGGATCCCAAAGGGCCTCAAGGTCAAGGTCGCACTCGCTGACGGGAAGCACGCGGGTTTCCTTCACCTCATGCCGATCGAGATGTCTCCTTCCGGACCAGTGGGGAGAGAGATGTCCGTGATGCCCTGTCTATACGTCCTCAAACGAGCCGGTGGATGGGGCATTGGGAAGGCGCTCGTGGAAGACGCTGAGAGAGACGCCAGAGCGGTG
>Ga0214474_1000250_pt1 | contig 28091 bp, 21 predicted proteins | sample RVTome_2_FD_187335 | JGI IMG/M metagenome (GOLD analysis project Ga0214474, IMG submission 187335) | Soil microbial communities from uranium-contaminated site in the Upper Colorado River Basin, Wyoming, United States - RVT95D214 HiSeq ... | reverse complement strand
AGCAAAATCGCAATAGGAACAGAGGAGATGCCACCAAGAGAGGGCGAAACCAGAGCACGAATGGTTTCAACAATTGAAATAAAGCTCACAAAAGAGTAGATTAAATTTTAATCCAACAACAAGAGTCGTATGCCTCGCTTCGAACTCCTAGATGAACTTGACTATCCGCTTGCATTTTCTTCTTCTCCAGCTATGCAGCTTTGGCAACACTTCTGGGGGTCACATTTATCAGCGCAATCTTCTGAGAGTTCAGTTGGACACGTAGTTAGACAATAGCACTTAGGCTTATCTGTGGGACACGCAAACGTTTGTTCTTTAATCATCCGCCATCGAACTACCATTAACTTGCTTTCGTAAGATGGCACAGCACCTTTAAGGCTTCAGGTCTTTTTTCCAAAAACTGATGGTGTTCTTTATCGAGCTGTATTCTTGCGCTTTGTCCATTCCAAATTATCCATTAAAAAATTTATGCTTGAGAGAAAGAGAGAACAATTGGGTTTTGACTAAATTTAAATTTCCTTCCTTCGGTTGGTGGGATTAAATTTTAATCCACCATCACCTTTTGAGTACGCAGTGCGAATGCACTATAAGCAGCGAAGCACATATGACTGGAAATGCAACCTAATCAGCAGAGGAGCCAAATCAAGCTTGGCATCCGCGTAAAAATCGTCTTAAAGCAAGACCAGCGGAGCGGTAGATTAACCGAGGGTATCGTCAAGGATATCCTCACCAACAGCTCAACTCATCCCCACGGAATCAAGGTACGACTTGCAGACGGCAAAGTCGGCAGAGTACAATCAATAATAAAATAATGTACCAGCCTGGCTGAGTTGCGCGCTTTTCGCCACTACTGAAGGCATACAACAAAAAGAGGGGAAAACTACTTAGGAACTACTGCTTGTCTCTCAAATTCTCCAAGTTGTCTTCTTTTCCAGTAACATTCTTGGCAGTATATCGGTTTGCTTGCATCCTGTTCGGCTGAAATTTGCCATTCCTGACCGCACTCAGAGCAAGCTGCTTTGTATGTTTCTTTATACTTGAACATTCGGTGTATCAACTCCCTAAATTGACTTTGCAAAAAAACGCTTCTTGCAAGCACTAATAGACAATAACCCGGCACTATTAAACCAATGCATGGCTTTGCGCCAAAAACCATGGCCAAACTTCCGCAGAGTGAGATATTGCGCTCCGCAATTAGACGCCTCTCCTTTGTATAAAGGCTGAAGTAGGGTAGAGCGAAGAAAAAAGCTAAGAAGCAGATTAGGATTGAATGCATGCATGTTGTCTTAGTTGGTTTTGCTGAGGATTTTCTTCAAAGTCTTCACGAGTTGTGTGTTGTTTTCTGCTGACCTGACTGTGACTCTGAAGTAGCTCTCGTCAAGCCCGACGAAAGTGCTGCAGTCCCTGATTAATAGCCCTTCCTTAGCTAACTCTTCCCTTAACGCTGTAGAAGTGAGCCTCGGTTTCAAAATTTTCACAAGCAAAAAGTTCGTTTCAGACGGAAAAACGTGCAGCCCGCCGATTTCGGTGAGCATTCTTGCAAACGCTGCTTTTTCTTTAGTGATGGTGCGCTTGGTGTTTTCGATGAACTCCTTGTCATTGAACGCTGCTAAGGTTGCAAAGCCAGCTAAGCTGTTAATGCTCCACGGTTGGCGAACAGTCTGCAAGGTGTCTATGAAGTTTTCCGCTGCGATGCCGTAGCCGAAGCGGATGCCGGGCATTCCGTAGAATTTTGTAACTGACCTGATAACGAAGAGATTCGGGTACTTCTTAACGTAGCCCACTGCCGTGGCGTCTTTGCCTTTGCTGCTGAATTCGATGTAGTTCTCGTCGATGCTGACGATTATGTCTTTTTTCTGGCAGAACGCAACTAAATCCAACAGCGTTTCTCGATTGTACAGTGTGCCTGACGGGCTGTGAGGGTTGCATATGTAGATTATCCGCGTGTCATCCGTGACTGCCTTCTTCACGCGTTCAACGTCCAACGCGAAGTCGCTGGGCAGTTGCACGAAAATTGTTTCGCCGCCTACTCGCAGCACTGCTTTCTCGTACTCGGTGAATGACGGCACGGGAATGATGGCTTTGAAGTTCTGCGGAAAAACTGCCGTAAGCATGTAAATGAGTTCTATTGAACCATTGCCGAGTATGATATTTTCTGCTCCGACGTCGTGCCCAACGTATGCGGCGACTTCCGTTCTCAACTCCACAGGGTTCGGGTCAGGATAAAACCTGATTAATCTAGCGTTTTGCTTCACGGCTTCTATAGCTTTAGGCGAGGGACCGAGAAAATTAACGGGTCCACTGAAGTCAAGCACTTTCTCTATGGGAATGCTGTATTTCCTGCTGAAGCCCCACACGTCGCCGCCGTGGCTGACAAACCGTTTTTTCTTACACGCGCTCGACAAACTTTTTCTCCTCCATCAAACGAGCAATTTCTTTCTCTACTTTCCATTGCGCCTTGAAGTGAGCGTTGTACAGGTTTACGACCCTGTAAAGCCAGTAAACTCCGCCCACTCCTAAGGTAACTATAGTAATCAAGGCATATTTTTTTATCGGTATCGTCTGCGGCATAAACATCCGTTCTGGGAAAGCTCTTGCGAGGAACATGTCTTGATGTTTCTCGTGAACCTGTAAGTCTCTGGATAAGTAATACGCTATGACAAACGCGGGGATTATGAGGATTATTGAGGCTGCCCAGGCTTTCGCTTTCATGTCCACAGGGCAAGCGGTTGCAGGCGCTTCTTTTCCTTGTTGGGTAAACCATTGAGCAATTTGTGTTTCCAGCTTGGCTTCTCGGCGGAAATGCCTGTTTCTGCTGTCAATCAGGCGGTAGAACATGGGAAAAAACGCAGCACCGAAAGTGGTTATTGCCCCCAAGAACCACATGGAAAACCACATTGTTCGGTCTGTTTCCATTCTGCCAAGCATACTCGTTTCCAGTTTTTACATCAATTCCTGTATCAATAAGCGCCTGATAAAATTCACAGCCAAAGTTTATAAATTCTTTCGTTCAGCTTCTTAGTGAAATGCCGCAAAATGAAATTGTGCTTTCCGTGGTAATTCCCATATTCAACGAGGAACCGACGATAGGTGACGTAATCACGCGTTTGAAAGCAACGATGCGGCAAATCGGTTTAAAATACGAGTTAATAGTTGTGGATGACTGCTCCGCAGACAGGTCGCTGGAAATTTCGAGAAACCACAGCGTCAGAGTTTACTCGTTAAACCAGCACATGGGGAAGGGTTACGCCCTGCGGGTTGGCTTCGCAAAAGCAAAAGGTGAAATAATAGCTACAATAGACTCAGATGGGTCGCACCGTCCAGAGGAGTTGCCGCTTTTGCTGGCGCCCATACTGCGAAACCAAGCAGATTTTGTCATCGGCTCCCGATTCTTAAACGAAAAACCAGTTGCAGCCAAGAAACTGAACGCGATTGGCGTCCGCTTATTCGACGCTTTGATTAAGTTTTTTACGAGAACAGGGGTTACTGATTCGCAGTCGGGTTATCGCGTGATGAAATCTGAAATTGTAAAAGCTTCAAGTTTAGTATCAGGTGGGTATGAGATAGAATCCGAGATGCTCGTGAAAACTGCCCGCAGAGGCTTCAGGGTTAAAGAAGTGCCGATAAGTTTCGAGCAGAGAACTTATGGGCGGTCAAGATTGGACCCGATGATGGATGGCTTCAGGATTCTGTTGTCAATAGTTTTGGCGTACATGAAGGGGTGATACAGAAAGTGGCAGCTGCATCCCCGCTTAAAATTTCAATAATCATCGCAACACGCAACAACGAGCAGACGATAGGCGAATGCCTAAAAGCAATTTTCGAGTTAAACTACCCCCGAGAATGCGTGGAAGTCATAGTTGTTGACGGCTGCTCCAAGGATGCAACTGTACAAATAGCTGAAAAGTACCCAGTTAAAGTAGTTTCCACGCCTCTTAACGCTCCAGCCGCGTACAACTGCGCAATGAAAATCGCGGGCAACGATATTCTAGGGTTTGTTGATTCAGACGCGAAAGTGGAAAAAGAATGGGTAAACAAGCTTGTACCGCATCTGGCTGACCCCAAAGTGGCAGGAGCAAGCGGCGGCATCGAAACGTGGAACACTGAAAACCCATGGGCAAGAAGCATCGGCTACGACATGGGAAACAGGTATGCGCGGCTAAAAAAATATGCCACACGCATCGCGACAATGAACCTTTTGATGAAAAAGAGCGTGATTGAGGAAGCTGGCGGCTTCGATGAGCATTTGCCGTCGCAGTATGACACTGACCTTGGGTTCAGGATAAGCCGCATGGGCTACAAGATGGTTTTCGAGCCAAACGCCAAGTGCTATCACTTCAACAGGACTACAGTGCGTGCTTTTTACAGGCAGCAACTGCAGTATGGCAAGAATACGCTTAAACTGTATTTTAAACATGCGAAGCTGGCTAAAGGCGACGAAATAACCGATTTCCTCATGAATATTCAGCCTGCTTTGTTGCTTACGATAATAGCGCTATTCCTAATTGGCATTGTAGAAGTGTTGAGACCGTTGTGGTATGTTTCTGCCCTAATTTTAACGCTTGTTTTCGTCTATTACGTGTATTGTGCCGCCAAGCTTTCTGTAAAATTTAAGGACAGAGCAGCAATGCGGCTGGTTGTACTTTACTTTGTCAGGACGTTTGCATGGTTAACAGGCGCCGCAATCACCACCGTGCGGTTCCTGCTGGGAGACAGAAGGTGAAGCATGGCATGGTTAAAGTGTGCTTTGTCTCGCCAGAATACCTGCCTCTTTCAGGCGGCACGGGCGCGTACGTGTACTATTTGGCTAATGAACTGATAAAACTCGGGAACTCCATTTGCGTTGTGACGGGTTATGCTGCAAGTGCAGATGTGAAAGTGAACGAGCAGCTCTCTGCGTTTTTCCTTAAAACGCCTAAGACGCCGCTGGTTAAGTCTTTTCTGTTCGCTGGTTCTGCACGTAGGAAAATGAACAAGATACGGGACAGTTGTGCTGCGGATATTGCGCATGCTAATCTGCCGTTGGTGCCGAGTTTTGCTGTTCCTGCAAATTTTGGAAGAACACTCGTAACTACTGTGCATTCGACGTGGAAGGGTGAAGCTGAAGCCATTCGGGGCGAACCGTATAGTAGGCTTAATCCGAATGAGAAGTTTATGGTGAGTTTCAATTGGTTTCTGCGGATTTTTGAAGAGAAGATGCTGGAGCGGGCGAATAGGATTATTGGCGTGAGCGACTTCACGAGAAGGGAACTACTGCAGTACTATAAGGTGAAGGAATCGAAAATACGCGTCATCCACAACGGCGTGGACACCCGCAAGTTCCAGCCTGCCACTGACAAGCGTAAGGCGAAAGAAGAGTTGGGTTTAAACCCTGCGGACATTGCGGTACTGTCGGTGGGCAGATTGTACGCGCGGAAAGGCTTATTCACACTCATTGAAAGCATGCCTGCTGTCGTTAAGCGGTTTAGGAATGTTAAGTTTGTGATTTCGGGCAAGGGGCAGAGCGGGGAAATGGAGAAGCTTGTTGCGCACGCGACGAGGCTCGGCGTAAGAGACAACATAGTGTTCACGGGGTATTTTCCAGATAAGAAGTTGCCTCGGCTTTATCAGGCGGCGGATGTTTTCGCGTTTTCCACGTTTTACGAGAATTTGCCCTTCGCAGTGCTCGAAGCGTTGTCGACAGGCTTGCCCGTGGTTACTACGAACGTAGGCGGAATCCCAGAAATGATTGACAGCGGGAAGAACGGGTTTTTGGTGCAGCCGTTCAACGCGAAACAGCTGGCTGACAAAGTGCTATACTGTCTTGAGCATCCTGCTGAAGCGGCGGAAATGGGCGCTTTAGCACGGAAAATTATTCTGGAGCGGTTTGATTGGCGGCTAATCGTTCAGAAAGTGCTCAGGGTTTACGAGGAAGCGTTAAGCTAAGCTGTTTGCATAGGGCTGCCCCTGTATGCAGTGGTCACTTTCTGGAAGAGTTTGACAACATCCAGCGAGCAGAAAAATGCTTTTGTTAGGAATTCGTGTTTGTAAATTTCCATTTGCGCTTTCACTGGCAAGTCTATTTGGGGAGGCTCAAACGTCCGCGCTACATCTGCTACTCGCAAGCCTTGCACGGTGACAGCGTCTTCGCGGAAGCCTGCTCTTTGCGCTATGTAGTGCAGGTAGGTTTCTTTCCAGTTTAAGCGCATGATTTTTGTGGCTGTTATGTCTGTGGCTAATGCGCAGTTGCTGGTTAATATTAAGTCCATTTTTACGGGTTTGCCCTTGGTTGGGCCGTTTCCTTCTATGCCTACTCGTGCATCCATAATGGTTAACTGTGGCTTAAGCAGGGCGTAAAGCAGATAGAAAACTTCAGGCAGGTACGGGTGCAAGTATATACGCCTGTTGCTGGGTACGCAGCCGAAGAGGTTTTTGATTGCGCCGCTGTACAGCATGAACTCGTGAGTTTTCATCATGGGCAAATCCACCACGGCGTCCGCGTCCAGCAACGTTTTAGGCATAAACAACTGCTTAACTGTGTTGCTGTTTGGGAATTTTACTTTGACTACTTTGTCTTCTGAAAGGTTAATCACGGTTCCGCCAGCACGCTTAACAGCAGCTGCAGTTCCAGTCTTCTCAAACGCTAAGCGGCAGGGATAATTAAAGCCGTCAGACTCGCCCACCACTACTTCTTCAGTTCCGTCGCGTAGCAGGCTGACCAGTTCAAACGTTAACGCTGGGTCAGTTACTACGCCTGGCACGTATTCGGGGTGGCTTAGGTTTGGCTTTACGAAAATGCGTCGTTTGCCGCGTAGTCCAGCGTCTTTGACTGCTTGTTTTAGGATTTCGCTTATGCTGCCGGTGGCTTTGAAGATTTTAACGGTTTTCTGCGTCATCGTGCGTTCCCCGCTTCTTTTGTTAGTATGCAGCCTGGGTCTGAGGTTAGAAAGTCGCCGTTGTTGTATGCGCTTGCTCTTGCTCGGCATCCGCCGCATATGTATTTGTAACTGCATGTGCTGCATGTGCCTTTTAGTTTTGAGCGGTCGCGTAGTGCGTTGAAGAGTTCGGCGTTTAGCCATATGTCTTTGAAGTTTTGGGTTTTTAGGTTTCCGACGTTTATGGGGAGGAAGACGCATGGGTGTACGTCGCCTTGTGGTGATAGTGAGCAGTAGAGTCTTCCTGCGCCGCATCCGCCTATGAAATCTGCCAGCGGTACTGCTTTTTTGCTTACTTTGACGGTTTGCATGTGTGCCATGGACATGGTCACGTCTTTGCCTATGCCTTGGCACTGTAATGCGACTCGGGCTAGTTGTGGCGCTGTGGTGAGGATGGTGACTTTGTAGTGTTTTGCCATTTTGTCAAGTAGGAGGAGCATGAGTTTTTCTCTTTCTTCAGGCGTCAGGTCTTGCTCGTAAAGTTCTTTGCCTCTGCCTGTTGGGACGAAGTTGAAGTAGGTGAATCTTGCTACGCCGACTGCTTCGGCTAAGTCTAGAATTTGGGGCATTTCTTGTATGTTGTTTTTGGTGGCTGTTGTGGCGATGCACGCGCACAGATTCGCTTCCACACAAGTCTTTATGCCTTGTATGGCTTTTTCGAATGCGCCTGGCACGCCTCTGAACGTGTCGTGCGTTTGGGCTGTTGCGCCGTCTATGCTGATTTCTACGTAGTTTATTTTGGCTTGTTTCAGTTTTTGCACGTTTTCTTTGATGAGCAAGGTGCCGTTTGTGGCTACTGAAATGTATAGTCCGCGGTCGGCAGCGTAGCGTGCTACTTCAAAGAAATCTTTCCGTGTTAAAGGCTCGCCGCCTGAGAAGGCAAGCGCTGTAACGCCAGCGTCCGCAAGCTGGTCTACTACGGCTAAAGCTTCTTTCGTGGTGAGCTCTTGTTCTGAAGCGGCTCCGCTGTTTGAGTAACAATGCTTGCAGCTGAGGTTGCATTTGTGCGTGAAATCCCACACTACGAGAAACGGCGCGTGGATGCTCAGCGGCTTCTTTATTCCGAAGTACGTGAAGGACCGTACGATGTTGAGGACGGCTCTCCGCGCGTAAGGGTCAGCCAGCAGCTTCTCCACTTTCGCTCGTTTTATGTTTAAGCTTCGCCTGAGGAACTCTATCCAGAAACGGATAACCCGCGAGTAGAAGCCGCTGCATTCTGTGCATTTTGTGGTGGTTTTGCCCACGTAATCATCCAATGCCGCTTCGAGGACTGTTCTGCCGCATTCGGGGCATTTTTTCAGGGACAGGTTTAGCATTTTCTTGGTGGTTGGGAAGGTGATTATGGCGTTCCAGAAGTTGTCGTGGCTGAGTAGGCTCATGGGTTTTCTCCTGAAGCGGCAAACCTGCATATTAAATTGGTTACGCGCGGATGTTAAAGATTTCTCTAAAAAGCCGCATTTAAACACACGACTATCAAGTGCTGTTTGAAACAGAAAAGCCACCGCTACGCGCTCAACAAAAAACCAGCAGAAACATACTAAATATCCATCAAAGGAAAAGACGAGTGGAAAACTCATTCAAAACGTAAGTCAAAACAAGTTCTGGGTAATCCATTCTGTTGAGCACACCATTTTGACTAAAACATTATTATCCAAGTAATTAGCTAATCAGTAGCGTGGTCTATTATGCTTTGGAAACAATTACCTAAAGCTATGGCGCTCTATAAGGGCGTAACTAATAATGACGAGAAATATCTGAAAACGATTGACAATCCAACGCCTGAAAATATTGTATGGTTTCTAAATCGATGGGGAATCATGCGTATGCACTTTGATGTTGATAAGATTTCGAGGTGTATAACAGAATCAAAAAATGACCTTGATGTATTTAGGAAGTGCAGATTTGAAATCGTTGACCTTTTGCCTTTAAAAGCTAGCATTCAGGACATTTTTCAAAAATTTCAGGAGTCTGCAGGTTCACCAGTAGCCGCCTCAAAGGTCTTACATGTTCTTGTACCACACTTCTTTGTCATGTGGGATAACGCTATTAGAGCAGGTTACGGTTGTGGCATAAAATATGATAAAGCTATAATGAGGAACGAAACATATTACGTCTTCTTGGTGCGGACTCAAAAGGAACTTCAGGAAGCAATTCAGTCATATGCTGACAGCCACTCAATAAAGAATTTTGTTGACGCTTCTAATGCTCTAATAAGAGAACTGCATCCTGATGGGCGAAAAACATTAGCTAAAATTATTGATGAATATAATTTTATGAAATTTACTAGAGGCATGGAAAAAGGAGCGGAACTCTGGACTGCATTGTAAGGTATTATCAAGCTTTGTTAATCATGAAACTATAATTTATTACGTTTTTGTAGACACGTAGGTTATCAATCGAAAAGTAACAGTCGTTTGGAGTTAGTCTGTCAACCATAGAGGTAACAGAATCGGGCTATTGACTGCCCCAAGCGCTTGCACAGCGTACCGCCACGTCTCTCCAAACTATATAAAGGGACTATATATAAGGGGGCTATAGAAAAAAATTGCACATCAGTCACCGCATCCCCACAAACGCTCTCCTCGATTAAAGCTTATAAACTGCGTATCCATCAAACGTGTTAGGCAAAAATCAACATTCACAGAGGCAAAAAATTGCCACAGGAGAAAGCCCATAATTGATTCTGCTAATGACCACAGCACCACCGTCCAGCGCCCCATGGTGCCTAGGAAAAAAACTGCCACCACTAGGACTAGCGTATGTTGCTGCTTCGCTGGAAAAAGCACACTACAAAGTAGAAATGCTAGACAACTACCTACTCAAAAAACCAACAAACCAAATCAAACAACAACTACAACAACATAAGCCCGACATCGTGGGCATAACATGCGGCTCCGCAACCTACCACCGATGCATCGAAACCGCAAAAACCGTCAAAGAAACACTGCCCAACTGCAAAGTAGTCGTTGGCGGATGGCACCCATCCTACCTGCCCGAAAGCATGCTCAAACACCCAGAGATAGATTACGCTGTCATGGGCGAAGGCGAACGCGCCATGGTCGAATTGACAACGCACATCACCAAAGGCAAAAGCGACAAAGCGCTTGCCGACATCGCTGGAATCGCCTACAGACACAACGGAACCATAAAGAAAAACGCGCCTAAATTCATCAGCAACATGGACGAAATCCCCTTCCCCGCAAGGCACCTGCTGCCCATGCAACTCTACGACCGAACAATCGAGTTCCTAGACGCCAAACCAGCTGACGTGATGAGCATCGCTCGCGGTTGCCCATACAGCTGCGCATTCTGCGAAACCAAAAAGCTATGGGGAAACACGTGCCGCTCATTCAGCCCAAACAGAACCCTAGACGAAGTAAACTACATGATTGACAAGTTCAACACCAAGGGCATCTACTTCATAAACGACAACTTCACCCTCAAGAAAAAAGAAACCATCGAACTCTGCGACCTAATGAAGAAGAATAAGCTTGATATTGAATGGGTATGCGATACCAGAGTTAATTTGGTTTCACGAGAGCTTCTCGGCAAAATGAAAGAAGCAGGATGCAAAGCCATATGGTTCGGAGTAGAATCAGGCTCACCACGCATCCTGAAAAAAATCAACAGAAACATCACGCTGGAAGAAACAGAAACCGCGTTTAAACTCTGCAGAGAACAAGAAATACAAATCGCCTGCTCATTCATGCTGGGTTTCCCAGACGAAACACGCGAAGACATGGAAGCCACATTAAAGTTCGCCAAAAAACTGGACCCCGACTGGTGTCAATTCAACATTTTCATAGCCTACCCCGACAGCAGCCTATACCAAGAACTACTCCAACGGGGCAATTACGAACGGCTAGACGATTTCCTGCTCAGCGTCAAAACAGAAGACTTCAACTACACATCACTACTGGAGATTCAAAAGCGATTCTTCAAAGAAGTCAACATGACACCAAAGAGCATACTGCGAAGAATCAGACGCGAAGGCGCCTTCAACTTCATAAAACGAAGACTCACCGCTTCGCCCAGCAACGCAGGCATGGCTTAATTCCAAATACCGCGTTAGTTTTCGCCATTAATTTTATGCAACAACACAATAATCGTAGAAGTAGGCGCACCCAAAATCGGCTCTAAACGCTTAACGTCACAGACGCTGAATTTCTTATCAAGCATATGCTGCAAGACTTCAACTGTGAAAAAGTTTTTGTGAGCATCATAACGCAAACTCTCTTTGCCCTCAGGAGTCTCCACAATCAAATAACCCCCAGCCCTAAGAACCCGATAAGCCTCATCAAAAAAACCATGCGGATTCCACAAGTGCTCCACTACCTCAGAAGCTAAAACCAAATCAAAACTGTCAGAGGCAAAAGCCAAATGCTCCGCATCGCCCGCCACAACCAACGAAACTCCACGCTTATGAGCCAACATAGTAATAGTTGGCAAATCCACCGATGCCACGTAATTCCCCAATTTCGACACAGGCTCACTGATAACGCCGTCACCGCACCCAACATCCAGAACCCGCAGTTTATTGCCTACGCGGTTGACCATATCAGAAAAAATCTGTATCCTAGCCTGATTCAATGGACGCGCATAAGCGACCGCCGTACTGTGCTGTGCAGCTGCTGCGTGAGTGTCGTATTTCTGCCACTCCGTCCAGCTTTGCTTACTCCGATACCTCTGCCCATACAGAGTCTCCCTTATGACGATGTGCTTCAACTGCGCAGGATGCATTAACAAATACGTCAACCCGTGAACGTGCCGTTTAAGCATGCTTAACATGGGTACACACATCACTTACAAACTGAAATAAAGTTGAAACCGTCAAACTGCAACTAACCATCCTGTCACTTGCTTCCTGTGTAGTTAAGGCTTGTTATAAAATTTACGCGCCCACAGCATTCAACAAGAAAAAAAGAAGCGACTCAACCGTTCAGGCCAAGTCTGGCGCATTACCGCCGTCTAAACAGCCCAATCAAGGGCTATAGTGACAGCCACCAAGTGGTGTACATGACAGCTTTGCGCGCTTTACTGAAAGTTGAATTCTATCTTTTCTCCCTTAATTTTGCTCTGGACTAGTACATTTCAAGTGGCATTTAAGGTTTATCCCAAAGCAACAGGCACATTATCAGCTAATTCTTTTCTAAAGAGAGAAACAAGGCTATAACCGAAAACATATATTAATCAAAGTCTTTCATGTATTCTGTTGATTAATAGCTGCTTAGGGAATGACAATGAGAACCCGTATCACCCTTGTGAACCCCCCTTACCCACCGGGAGCCCACCAACACCCCCCGTTCATTCCATTAGGTTTGGGATATTTAGCTGCGGTTTTAGAAAAAAACCAGTACCAAGTTGACATAGTTGACTGCCAAGCACTCAAACTCTCATACGAAGACTTCAAAAACGAAATCAGCAAACGCAAACCAGACATAGTCGGAATGACATCAACCACACTCACATACAAATCCGCACTGCAAATAGCAAAAATAGCCAAGGAAATTCACCCAAACTGCTTAACCGCTCTAGGTGGGCCACACGCCACATTCTGGGATGAAAACGCACTGCAAGAAAGCCCATCCCTAGACATCATCGTGAGGAAAGAGGGCGAAAACACGCTGCTGGAGCTTGTGCAGAGGGTGGAGGAAGGCAAAAGCTACAGCGATGTTGTTGGAACAACGTGCAGGAACGGCAAAGAAATCGTACGGAATGCAGACAGACCCTACATAGAGAATTTAGATGAACTCCCCTTCCCAGCACATCACTTATTCCCGCTTGAAAGTTTGCGAAAATATGGCAAAATCATATTTCCACTGTCCACAAGCCGCGGCTGCACATTCTGGTGCAATTTCTGTTCCGCAGTCAGAATGTTCGGCAGAAGATACAGAATGAGAAGCCCGCAAAGCGTCGGAGACGAACTGGAATTTCTCAACAAAAAGTACGGCGCACAACAATTCACTTTCTATGACGACGCATTCAGTGTGGACCAAACCAGAGCTAAAGAAATATGCATGCAAATCCAACAGCGAAAACTAAAAATAGCATGGGACTGCGAAACCCGCGTAGACATGGTTACAAAAGATTTACTGCTGGACATGAAAAAAGCCGGATGCCTCGCCGTGTGGTTCGGTGTCGAAGCAGGCTCGCAACGCGTCATAGACGCCATGGGAAAAGGACTCACCCTCGAAAAAACCAAAAGTACCTTTAAAATGGCAAAAGACACCGGATTAATGACCATCGCAAGCGTAATCCTAGGATTTCCTGATGAAACACCAGAAAGCGCCTGGGAAACCATAAAATTTGTCGAAGAAATAAAACCAGATGATGTCGGCTATTACATAGCAACTCCTTATCCAGGAACCCCAATGTATGATTATGTGAAGAAGATGGGTTGGCTGAAAATTGACGACTTTGACAGGTACGACACGGCAACCCCAACCTTTGAAACCCCGGCAATGAGCATGACGGAGCTTAGGAAAATCCGCGAAAAGGCTTTCCAAAGGTTCTATCTTCACCCTGGCTATGTTCTCCGTATGTTCAGCAAGGGAGGAGTGTACGGTTACTCAGCAACCCGCACGGCGTTGGCGCACTTTCGAAGAGCCGCAAAGTCAAAGCTGAAGCGCGAATAATTACTGCAGTCATTCCATGAAGATTTTAATTTAAAGCGAGAGTTACGAGAGAATGAGCAAGACAGCGAAGATAGCTTTAGTGAACCCACCGATCCTGAAAGGCGTTTATCACCATCAGCTTTTCCTACCGATTGGTTTAGCGTATCTGACGGCTGTTCTCAAAACGAGTGGACATGAAGTAACAGTTATAGATTGCCCAGCATCAGAAATGAACCATGAACAATTAAAGACGAAACTCGTTTCTTTTGAGCCAGACGTGGTCGGCATCACCTCGATGACGCCTACGATACAATCAACACTGCTCTCAGCTCGTGTTGCAAAAGAAGCCTGCCCCGACGCGATAGTGACTTTGGGAGGCCCTCACGCCACTTTTATGGACAGGCAGCTTCTTGAGCAAGAGGCGGCAGTGGACGTGGTAGTCAGAGGTGAAGGAGAGCAGACTTTGCTGGAGATTGTGCAGAACGTAGCTGATTCAAAGAGCCTCCACAAGATTGACGGAATAACATTTAGGAACAGCGACCAGATAATTCAAACGCCTAACAGACCGTTCATTCAGAAACTTGACGAGTTGCCTTATCCAGCTTACGATTATTTCCAATTAGATAGGTACAGGCTTTTCGGGAAGCTGTTTCTTCCAATAATAACCAGCAGGGGATGTCCGTTTCAATGCTCATTCTGCACGACATCTCGCATATTGGGGAAAGAGTACAGAGCGAGAAGCCCGAAAAACATCGTTGACGAACTTGAATTTTTAAAGAACACGTATGGAGCTGACGCGTTCACTTTTTATGATGACACGTTGACGCTTGACAAAGATAGGATATTCAAGATTTGCGAGGGAATCAAAACAAGGAAAATCGATCTTCCGTGGGACTGCCAAACTCGGGTTGACCAGATTTCCAAAGAAGTCTTAGCTGAAATGCGGGAGACAAAATGTCAACAGGTTTTCTTCGGAGTTGAGTCAGGATGCCAAGAAATCTTGGACGCGGTGAAAAAGCGGACCACGGTTGAACAGAATGCAAAGGCAATCAAGTTAGCGAAAGAAGCAGGTTTGTTCGTTGCCATATCAATTATGATTGGTTATCCTGGTGAGAACAGGGACATGTTGAAGCAAACTCTGGATTTCATTCGGAAAACGGAACCTGATGATGTTTACTTATGCGTGGCAACGCCTTATCCGGGCACTGAGCTTCGTCGCTTGGTGGAGGAGATGGGGTTGAAAATGTCGGTTGATTGGGGACTCTACGACACGGTAACGCCAGTGTTTGATAATCCGCTGTTGCCAGCTGAGGACATTTTGAAGTTGAGGAAAGAGTTCTATGACAGCTTTTACTCGCCGAAATATGTTCTCAGGCACTTGTTTAGGGGCAATTTTTACAGTCGAATAATGGCGAGAACCGCTTTGAACCACATTATTTGGCGAGCCAAGTCTCATTTCTAAACGCAAGCAAAGCGCGAGTCAGGTTGCTTCTTGGAAATTGCTCAGGATAAGGCATTTTACCAAAAGTATTTCAGAAAGCTAATGAACATAGATTCGCGGGACAAGAGTTAACGGTAATAGATCATGCGTGTATGCCTTATTAATCCACCGCGCATTCAACCGAAAGTGTGGGGAAAACCAAGCGTTTACCAACCTATGGATTTAGCGTATGTTGCAGCGGTGCTTGAAAAGCAGCATAAAGTGCAGGTTATAGATGTGCCAAATGAGGGCTGGGATAACCTTGAAGAAATTGACGGCGCAAAGTACCGCCAAGGATTAAAAAACGAAGAAATAATTGCGAGAATCAAGAGCTTTGCGCCTGATGCCGTGGTGATTACGGTTCCGTTTTCTGGCTGGTCAAGTGCAGCTTTTGACGTAGCGGCCACAGTGAAGAAAGTGGACAAGGACATAGCAATTGCGCTGATTGGGCTGCATCCCTCCGCAAGACCTGCAGAGTGCCTGAAGCAACCGAGCGTGGATTTTGTGGTAATCGGCGAACCCGAAGAGACAGTACTGGAGCTAGCAGGCGTTCTGGAGCAAGGCAAAAAAAGTGAACTGAAGAAAGTGAAAGGAATCGGCTTTGTTGAAAACGGCGAAACAATAATCACTGCGTCTAGGCCGTTTATCCAAGATTTGGATTCTCTGCCTTTTCCCGCTAGGCACCTGTTGCCGATGAAACAGTTTTTTGAAGCAGCAAAAAAGATACCGATTAGCGGCAACTTGCGCAAACCCTCAGTTAGAATGCTCACCAGCAGAGGCTGCCCCTACGGCTGCATCTTCTGTTCCAACCGCATCGTTATGGGGAGGCAATGGCGCGCGAGAAGCGCTGAAAACGTGGTTGCGGAAATAGAACATATAATCGCTACCTACGACATTAGGCAAATTGATTTTCTTGATGATAACATCGCGTTTGACAGAAAACGGTTGGAAACCATCTGCGACTTAATAGTTGAAAAAGACTTAAACATTGAATGGTGCACTCCAAACGGCGTTAGAGCCGATAGCCTTGATAGCGAGCTTTTAGCGAAAATGCGGAAAGCAGGCTGCGTAAGCATACTAATCGCGCCTGAATCAGGTGTTCAACGGGTCGTTGACCAAATTATCAAAAAGAGGCAAGATTTGAGGAAAGTTGAAGAGGTCATAATTGCAGCAAGGAAACTCGGGATTAAAGTGGGCTGTTTTTTCATCATAGGCATGATAGGCGAAACAAAAGACGACATCAAAGCAACCATAAAATACGCTTACAAACTGAGAAAACTCGGCGCAGACCGCTTCTACTTCAGCTATGCTACGCCTTTGTATGGAACTGAACTGTACAAGCAAGCAAAACAGGGCGGCTTCCTGAAATCAACGTTCAGCGACGAAGTGTTGTCTGAGGTTAAACCGCTTATTGAAACTCCCGAGTTCACATGCGACGATTTGCTTATGCTGTCTGCGGAAGCTAACTTGGTGAATACAACTTTCACTCGCAGCAAACTTGCAAAAGCTATACGTGACCCAAAGAGAGCGATAAAAATCCTGTTTGAAAGGAAAAAATCATAACATGGTTCTTCATTCGCAATTCGCCATGTAAAGCGACACTGCGAAATCTTGGCTGCTGACCGTAATCGATATAAACAGATTTTCCACCTCTAGCAGAAATGTAACGGTCTTAAAGAAAAGGGTGATTTGCGTCTTAGCCGTATTAATTGCTGTTTGCATTCTCGTTCTGGCAACGGTGATAGACCTGCTTTTTGGAGACCCTTCGCCGTGGAAACCTTGGAAAAAGCGGTACAACCTGCATCCAACAGTCTGGATGGGCATGCTAACCAAAAAACTAGAGCCCCATTTCAAGAACTCTAACCCGAAAATTGAAAAGTTAAACGGCGTTTTCTTGGCGCTGATAGTGATAGCTACAATCACCGTTCCTGTCTTTCTTGGCGTATGGTTTATCTTTATCCTGCTTGGTTACACTTGGCTCGGAATTGTTGTTTATGTTCTAGTTGCCGCTGTAATCTTGAAGCTGACTATCTGCATAAAACTTGAAACCGACGGCAGCATCGCCGTGGCAAAAGCAATAGAAGCAGGAGACTTAACAGAAGCAAAAAAATACGCCCATTTCTCACGAAGAGACCCAAGAAACCTAACTGGCCCGCAAATAGCCTCAGCAGTAATCGAATCCATGGTTGAAAACCTAACGGATTTCAAACTGTCACCCATCTTGTACTACGCTTCTTTCGGCGTTCCAGGTGCCGTTGCGTTCCGAGCCGTCAACACACTTGACGGAATGGTGGGCTTCAAAGACCCAGAGCACATCAACACAGGATGGTTCTCTGCAACCCTCGACACCATAGTCAACTACATTCCTGCGCGGCTAACAACAGTACTAATAATCGTAGCTGCAGCCATTTTAGGAGACGATTACAAGAGCGGTTGGGCAATTGCCCGTCGAGATCACGCTAGAGTTCCCAGCAGAAACCACGGGTGGCAAATGGCGGCCATAGCAGGAGCACTTCACGTGCAATTAGAAAAACCAGGCAAATACGTTGTTGGCGATCCGATTGAAGAGTTGACGCCGAAAAAAATAATACGGGCATTAAAAATTCGGAACGTAGCGATAGTTTTGTGCGTGCTTTTGGCGCTGCCAATATTCTTGCTGATAGGGGTTTACTTGCCGCTTCTGTGGGGAATCCCAATTTAACAGTCGTGCACAATTTCTTGAGCTACACAGAAGGACGCATTTTTCGAAACCTTTAAACATTCGGCTTTATGTATTTGCGCAAGACAGGCGTTAGGTGGGAAAGCAATGAAGCCTCATGTAGTCCTTGTGAATCCACCTTACCGAACTAAACCTCACCAGCATCCGCCTTTTCCACCCTTAGGCTTGGGGTATTTGGCTGCTGTTTTAGAAAAAAACCAGTACAAAGTGGAAGTAATAGATTGCCAAGCATCCAACCTCTCGTATGAAGAATTGAAACGTGAACTTAGTAAACGGCAACCCACCATAGTCGGAGCAACATCAACCACTCGTTTATACAAGTCTGCGTTAGAAGTCATAAAAATAGCCAAAGAAGTGCACCCGAACTGCTTAACGCTCATTGGCGGTCCACACGTTACGTTTTGGGATGAAAATGCCCTGAAAGAGTGCCCGCAGCTTGATGTGGTTGTAAGGAAAGAAGGAGAAAACACGCTGCTAGAACTGGTGCAGAAGCTGGACTCGGGAAAAAGTTACTATGACGTCATTGGCACAACCTGCAGGAAAGGAAAAGAAATCGTGCGGAACCCAGATAGACCTTACATAGAGAGTTTAGATGAGCTTCCGTTTCCAGCGCGTCACCTGTGGGATTTGGAGAGCATCAGGAAGGCTGAGGACATATTCTATTTAACGACAAGTCGCGGCTGCGTTTACTGGTGCGAATTCTGTGCGGCTGTCAGAATGTTCGGGCGAAAATACCGCATGAGAAGCGTGAAAAACGTGGTTGACGAGCTAGAGTTTCTTTACAAAACGTATGGCGCCACAGTGTTCACGTTTTGCGATGATGCGTTCACGGTTGATCAAGCTAGAACTGAAGAGTTATGCAGTGAAATTAGCAAGCGAGGCTTGAAGATTAAGTGGAACTGCGGAACCCGCGTTGACATGATTACGAGAGAGCTTTTGCTTGAAATGAAGAACGCGGGGTGCGTCTCCGTGTGGTTCGGCGTTGAGTCAGGCACGCAGCAAGTTTTGGATGAAATGAAAAAGGGAATTTCCCCTGAACAAACAATAAAAACGATTAAGTTGGTAATGGAGTTGGGGTTGAAGCCAGTTCCAAACGTGCTGCTCGGTTTCCCAGGCGAGACAGAAGAGACAGCTTGGAAGACGATAAGGTTCGCTGAGAAAGTAAGCCCTGACGAAATCGCCTTTTATAACATAGCTACGCCTTACCCGGGAACACCCATGTACGATCACGTTATCAAAAATGGTTGGTTGAGAGTAACTGACTTTGACCTTTACGATGCTACTACGCCGATTTTTGAGACGCCGACACTAAGCCTCAAGGACTTGGCTGAGTTGTATGATAAGGCTTTCCAAAGCTTCTACATGAGACCAAGCTACGTGTTTCGCATGTGGCGAAAAGGAACAGCACAGGGATACGGAGCAACAAAAAAATACTTCTTCTACCTTAAAAAAGCGATAAAATCCAAAGTTAGCCGTAGTTAAGTCTGCGGATTACCCTGTTTTTGAAATTCAAGCGGGTTTGCTATTTTTGGATTAAAAAAGAAAAGAAATGGGGATTTATTGGTGTCTTCCCGGCTGAAGCCCATACCAGGTCATTACTTTCGCAATAATAGGCACTATTACGCCTAAAGCAATGCTTGGCACGAAGGCTAACGTGAATCCGTACGCGATAGAGGAAGCGGTCACCTCTCCTTCAAGAGTTGTCCAGAGTCCATGAGCCATCATGCGTGGTGCCCATTTCAATACCGATGAGGAAGAAGCGCCTGCAAAGTCAAGTGCAAAGTTGTAGTTCATGAAGACTTGGATTACTGCAGTTATTATGGCCGATGTTAAGCCTGCGCCCACCATTCGTTTGAAGTTCGTTGATTTGTTGTTCAATGCTCCAGCCATGTAGCCGATGATTATTGCGTTAACCATGTAGAAGAGCATGCTTAGGTCGCCGTAGAAGTTGTGGTATATAGGATCATTAGGGTATATGTAGCCAAGGTACGCATAGTATCCATTGTAAAGCCCTGCGCTAGCCAGGTAATACGTGCCGCCCATGATGAAGCCTGCCGCGCCGCCTGCCCATTTATTCCAGAGCAATCCTAGTGCCAGCGGGACGCCGAGAACGATCATTTGAGCAAAGCCTTGGGTGAAAATGATAGCAATAGTGCCGCCTACACCTTCATATCCAAGTACATGGAATTGCCCACCAGGGTTTACATAGATTGCTAGAACTGCTATGAGTAGCACCAGTAACAATGGAATGACGATACCGTAGAGTATGTCAGATAGTTTAAATTTTTCAGGTTCCAATTTTTTTCCCTTTCTTCAAGTTATTGGTTGAACTATTATCGTTTGGGCATGTTAATAAATTTAATCCCCGACAGCCACATACAACACACTCGACATAAATAGAAAACAGAAAACAAAGGAGCGGCTACATTTTGTCATATGCCTTATTCATCAAAAGAGTTGGGAAAACGGGCATTCTTATATGTTGCATAATACAAAATAAGAGCAACGAGATGAAAGCAGCGCAACTTAGGTGCATGAAATGTCTAATGTGGTTGTTTCTTTGTCTGGAGGAAAAGACTCCACATACGCATTGTACGAGGCGCTAAAAGAAGGACTGAGCGTAAGTCATTTGCTGTTCATAAACACTGGTGGCAAGGCACATTTGGTGAACAGGTGGGTGCTGAAACTTGTGTCTGAAGCTGTAGAGATACCAGCAGTGACGGTTAACAAAGAGTTACCCGCAATACGGAAAGCCCTTAGAAAACTGAAGGCAGACACGCTTGTTTCAGGAGTTATGACAACGCCAGAGCATATGGATTGGTACCAAGAAGTATGCGCCCCAATTCAAGTAAAGCATTACGCGCCGCTCTGGGGAAAAAACCCCTTAAAAGCGCTTAACGAAATGAAACAGTTAGGGTTTCACATGTTAGTTATTGAAGTGAACACTGCCATAGGTTCCAGCGAGAACTGGCTGGGAAAAGAAATAGACGACCACATGCTTAGCGAACTTAAAGAACTTGAAAGCAAACGAAAGATTAATCCCATCGGTGAATGGGGCGAATACCACACGTTGGTTCTTGATTGCCCCATCTACAAGAAAAGGATAAACATCCTCAAATCAGAAATTAAATGGGAGAAAACTAAAGGCTACGTGGTAATTAAGAAGGCAAACCTGCAGCCGAAAACCGCGAAGGCCTTAACATGCACCTGTGTTCCGTTTAGGCTAAGAAGACAATTTTCGATAAACTACTCTTCCGCCCACGATAGTCATCTCCACAGCGATGTTTCCAATTTTGTTCGGCGGAACTGCCTGCGGGTCTTTGGAAAGCACTGTGAAGTCAGCTAATTTGCCTGCCTCAATTGACCCCTTAAGTCTTTCCTCAAAAGACGCGTATGCAGCGTTAACCGTGTACATGCGCAAAGCTTCATCCACTGTGATTCGTTCTTCTGGAAAGAACTCTCTTGTTACAGCCGCCTGAATTCCAGACAGGGGGCTTAACGGTTCCATTGGGCAGTCTGAACCGCCGACAACGCATATGCCCGTTTTGAGTAGTGTCTTTATGGGAAAAAGCCAGCGAGCCCTTTCAACGCCTAAGCGTTCAATCGCTGACCACACCGAAAATTCGGAAGCAACAACATTAGGCTGCACTGACACGAGCACTTGCTGTTTTTTTATGCGCGTTATTGATTCCTTGTTGAGAACCGCAGCTTGCTCTATGCGATTGCGTAAGCTTTTTCCAGATGCCTCGGTTGAAGTCGCTTCGATAGCGGTTAAAGCCGCATCTACTGCCTTGTCGCCCACGGCGTGGATTATCAGTTGGCAATTTGCTTTATGTATCCTATCTGCCAACTTGTTCAAAGCTTCTTGCGTGCAGAGTAAGCCCGTGTCTGACGCGTGGTCATCACTGTAAGGTTGAAACAGCGCCGCTGTTCTTGCAGCTAAGTAGCCGTCTGCGAAAATCACTGCGCCGCCAAACTTTAGCGTCTCATCCGTGAAGGCACAGCGCAGCTCGGAGCTTAATGGCGTATCTAAAAGGTTTGCGGGGATTATCACGTAAACTCTCAGGTTCAGCTTATCCTGAGCGTGAAGTTTTTGTATTATCGAAACTTCTACTGGCGATAAAACTATCCAGTGAATGGTAGTCACGCCTGCTTCCGCGATTTTCCTGCATGCTAAGCCAGCAGCGTCCAAAAGTTCTTCTTCGCTGGGTTCAGGAATCACTCGCCACACAAGGTTCATGGCGTCGTCTCGCAGAATCCCTGTTGATTCACCTGTTTCTTTGTTTCTGTCAACGCCACTGCATGGCATAGCGGTTGCCTGTTGGGGTACGCCCGCCAACTCTAACGCTTTGCTGTTCGCGACGCATATTTTTCCAGATTTGTGGTAAAAGACCGCAGGGTTGTCTGGCGAAACTGCGTCCAAATCAAAGCGTGTGGGAAGACGTTTCTCAGGAAAACGGTTGTGATCCCATCCTTTGCCCATTATCCATTTTCCCTTATGTGTTGCCCCTACGCGCTTGCTGAGGCAACACTGCATGTCCTTGACGGAGTCTGCATCTCCTAAGTCAATCCAAGTTAGAATCCTGCCGAAATCGGCAACATGAATGTGAGTGTCTATTAAGCCTGGAACCACCGTTTTTCCTCGCAGGCGGATTACTCTCGTGCTTTCTCCAATTAGCTTGCTAACTTCCTCATCTGTTCCTACTTGGATTATTTTGCCGTTTTTGATGGCTACTGCATTTGCATGAGGCTGGGACGGGTTCATGGTTAAAACGTTCCCGTTGAGTAACACTAAATCCGCCCGCGCCACAACATCACCCTTAACATCTGGCTTTTTATAGGTGGGTACGTGGTTAAAATTTTTGCTCAAGTTAACAATCTTGGTTCGCTTAGGATACGATTAAAGCTATTGAAGCGGAGCCTTTGCCTCTGTTGGCGATGAGCTGGATGTTTTGCGCCGCACAAAGAAGGCATAAGCAACTATGATAACAACAATCGCCACAACCGCTATTGCGACTATAGCGTAGTCAGAATCTGTTAATGGGGTCTCAGTTACGGGGGGAACTGAAGGTTCACTAATGGTGATAGTAGGAGCGTAACAGTATACGTTCCAATCGTTGTTTCCAACGTATAACCTTCCGCCGTAAATGGCTGGAGAAGACCAACTGCTTGACGGTGTAGTGGCAACCGCGAGTTTCTCCCCGCCTGTAGCGTTAAGAATGTATATGTGGCGTTGGCTGGTGACTACGTATATTTTGTTGTCGGAGTAGGAGGGCGAAACGTAAAGCTCGTCACCTGTGAAAAAGCTCCGGATATTTTGACCAGTTGAAGCGTTGACAGCGGTTATGCTGTACTTGTCTATTATCCAGAGTTCGCCGTCAACATAAATCGGAGCTGAAACTAGAAACTCGGTAGCAGATGGATCGGTGAAATTCCACTTGATGTCGCCAGTCGCCGCGTCTATCCCGTAAAACGTCCGCATGTTCGAGGATGCGAAGACCATGCCGTCTGCAACTGACGGGGAGCCCAGCATGTCTGAGCCGCCTGTGAATTGCCATTCATACGGAACAGTTTTTTTCCAGAGCAACCCGCCGTTGTTAGCGTCCACTTTGTAGATGGCAGCTGATGTAGGTTCTTGCGAATAGAAATAAACTGCACCGTCAGCTACAGCTGGCGAAGACATGACGGGTCCTTCAGTTTTGAAACGCCAGACAACATTACCATAGTTAGCATCAAGAGCGTACAAGTAACCGTCAATCGACCCAACGTAGACTTTGTTTCCGACAACGGTTGGGGAAGAAAGGAGAAGCACTGCTGACCCATAGGTAAATTCCGCCTTCCCATTGGCAAACGTTTTCCAAAGGAGAGTTCCCTTGTAAGCGTCAAGACAGTAAACGTAGCCGTCATCTCCGCCTGTGAAGACTCTGCCGTTTGCTACGGCTGGCGAAGACTCAATCGTGCCAAGAGTTTTGAATTTCCATATGAGATTCCCGCTCCACGCGCCGAGAGCATAGAGATACTTATCCTGCGAACCAACATAGACAATGCCATCGGACACGCTCGGCGAAGAGATAACTGCGCCGCCAGTTGTGAAATTCCAAGCAAAAGTCAAATTTGAAGGACCACCGTAAGCGATTGAGGAGTGCGCTGCATCCTTTCGGAACATCGACCACGGACTGGAATCCACCAACGGTGAACTCGCGCCTATAGCCCAAACTTGGTTTATTGTTGTGTATTCGCTTCCTGATACCGAGTCAACCGCCGTCGTCACGTTTCCAGGAATCAGGTACAAGCGGCCATACGCTACGGCGACGGATTCTCGTGGAGCGAAAGCTTCGATTGGAAGTTTCCAAAGGAGTTGTCCAGTGTAAGCATTCAAGCACGCAAATTCGGATATGCTTTCTATACCGCCGTATTGCGCGGCTTGCCCTGTTGTGGCGTAAATCTTCCCATCAACGACGGTGGGGCTTCCAGGCCATAGAAGGGAACCTGGGCCCTGGTACTTCCACACTAAATCGCCAGTGTCCACGTCAAGCGCGTAGAAGTAGCCGTCCTTGTTAAGTTCGTAAACCATTCCGTACGCGACTGCGCAGCTTGTTGTGAAGTACCCGTCGGTGTCGGGGGTGAACGTCCACATGATTTCGCCAGTTGTAGCATTGAAACAGTACATTGTGTTATCGTCTGTGCCGCCCCTGAGAAATCTTCCCTGATAGTAAGAGCCAGTGAAAATCATCGGCCCCTTTGTTAAGGTATCCCAAACAACTGCGCCTGATTTGGCGTCAAGAGCCATTTGATGACTCTGCATTGAGCCTGGAAACACCTTGCCGTCACCGTATGTTATTCCTGAACCGACCCGGGTTCCTCCTGGAACATAAGTTGTCCATTTCAGGGTTGGCGGCTTTGAAGGGTCAGAGAAACTCCAGGCTTTAACGTACGAGTCGACTTTGGTGTAGAACATTTTTTCTTCTGGGCTGTAAACGTTCGCGGTGAAAATCCCCGTGTCGGCAGAAAAATCTGTGCTGCTCCACAAGATGCGTCCTGTCTGTGTTTCTAGGCAGCTGCCTTCAACGACCATGCGTGCATCGTCGATTTTGTACACTATTGGCCATGTTCCACGCATGGGAACAGGTGTGTTCCAGATGACCTCTCCAGTTTCTCTGTTAAGCGCAAAAACTGAGGTGGTGGTTGCGACAAAAACCATGCCGTTGAACGCGGAAATGTAGCTTTGTATGCCTGTTATGTTTGCTTTCCAGAGTATGGCTGATGTAGCGGGAGCGGGACCAGTTGAAAAGCGCGAAAAAGACGAGTCGCCCATAAACTGGGGCCACTCGTATTGGAGCAAAATGTCGTCATTAGCTTTTCCGATGTTTTCGGGTGCTGTTGAAGCGTTCACGGTGCTTTCGCGAAGATTTGGAATGGCGATAAACGCGGGTAAGATTAGCAGCAGAGCCAAAACAGCCACGGCCCAGAGGTGCTTTAGGTTTTTCACTTTTTTAGCCTCAGAGAATTCACGAGTAAGATGTGTTATTAGCTGCATAAACCGTGTTTTCTCCATTATTAATGGTAGGCAGTATTCTGCTATAAGTTTTGCTGAGCAGAGTTGTTTGCTGGAGAACGGAAAATAGGGAGACGTCGCATAATCTTTTTTAGGACGCGTTCAACCTAGGTTAAATGATAAATTACTAAACAAAGTTAAAGGTGAATTCTATTTTGGCAAAAAAAGGGCCATTATTGATGACTTCTTGGAGAGCCACAGGAGCTTGCAATGCCCGTTGCCGATACTGTAATGTTGACGCGACAGGTGGAGCAGCGCCTAGGGAATTAAGCACGAAAGAAGCGTTGCGTTTAGTTGATGAAGTGTACAATTTTGGTGTCCGCTGGTTCGGTTTAAAAGGCGGCGAACCTCTGCTGCGGAAAGACATATTTGAAATAGTCAATTATGCCAAAAGCCGCGGTCTCAACGTGTGCCTGTTGACTAATGGCTGCTTTGTTGATGGCGAAATCTACGATAATTTGGTTAAGAATCAAGTTTGGACTTCTGTCAGCATTGATGGCCCTGAGGAAATAAATGATTCCTTGAGAGGCAAAGGCTCGTACAAGAAGGCGTTAGCAGCTATTCAGAAGTTATCGAAGGGAAAAATCTTGAATGGGTTGGCAGCGGCAATAACTTCTGTTAATTATAAGCATCTGGACCATGTTGCAGAGTTGGCGGAGGAATATGGCGCGAATTTTGTGTGGTTTAATCATTTGGTTCCAAGCGGAAGAGCGAAAGAAACAATGGAGTTAACTCCGACTCCTGAGCAATATGAGTGGGCTTTGAATCACATTTGGGATTTGTGCGTCAAGTACGAGGGCAAGTTTGACATACATGTGCATTGCCCGCATTTTGCACGTGTTGTGAAGCAAAGGAATATTCCTAACTTTCAGGAGTGGTACAACAACAAGTTTCATGGGAAATGCACTTACTTTGCTTTCGGCGGGTACATTAGCGTGACTGAGAACGGTGATTTGATACCGTGTTTCTACACTGACCTGCGGCCTCTAGAGGCAATGAAGCTTGGAAATATAAGGCAGAAGAGTTTGACGCAGGTTTGGGAAGAAATGAAGAAGTCGCCTTATTTCAGTAGTTTCAGAAATAGAAGCGTTCTTAAAGGAAAATGCGGAGTCTGCGAGTACCGCGAAATATGCGGCGGCTGCAGGAACAGGGCTTACGCTTACACGGGCGACATATACGAGTCGGACCCAGCATGTGCTTACGTGCCAGAGAGTATGAGAAAAAAGTAAGGCTTAACCTGATTCGGTCTCTTAAACTCAGCAGAGCCTTTCAGCAAAAAGGGAAAATGGAATGAAAAGGAGAACAATTACCTGTTTAGCAGTGACCGCGCTATTTTTGGTCACGTTTTTTTTCATTAACAGTTTTTCCAATGCGCAATCGGCTGAAGATTCGTGGCCTATGTGGCGTCATGACTTAGCGCATACGGCTAATTCGGATTCAGTAGCGCCGAGCACAAATCAGACTTTGTGGAAGTTTAACACTGGGGGTCAAGTGGGTTCGCCTGCCGTTGCTGGCGGCGTAGTTTACGTAGGCTCATACGACCACAAAATATACGCTTTAGATGCTGCTAACGGCTCTTTGATGTGGAGTTACATGACAGGCGGAATAGTGGTTTCTTGTCCCGCGGTTGTGGGCGGCGTGGTCTACGTGGGTTCAGAGGATAACATGCTTTACGCGTTGAACGCAACTAACGGCAATCAAATATGGAATTACACCACTGGCTATTATGTGGACTCAGACCCTGTTGTTTCGAATGGCGTAGTCTACGTGGGTTCTGAGGACAAGAATGTTTACGCTTTAGATGCTGCGACTGGTGCATATCTGTGGAATTACACGACGGAGGGGCAGATTATGTTGTCTTCGCCTGCTGTGGCTAACGGCGTGGTTTACATAGGCGCATTAGACCACAAAATATACGCGCTAGACGCTGCAACAGGCGCGCTACTGTGGAACTATACCACAGGCGATAACGTGGTTTCTTCTCCAGCGGTGGCTGACGACGTAGTTTACATAGGCTCATTAGACGACAAGATTTACGCTTTAGATGCTGCTAACGGTAAACAATTATGGAATTACATAACAAGGGGCGATGTGCTTTCTAATCCAGCCGTTGCCAACGGCGTGGTCTACGTGGGCTCGTTAGACAAAAAAGTCTACGCCTTAAACGCTACCACAGGTGAATTCATATGGCGGTACGAAACAGGTGGGAGTGTGGTTTCTTCTCCTGTGGTTGCCAACGGCGTAGTCTATGTAGGCTCTTGGGATGGCAGGCTTTATGCTTTGGATGCGGCTAACGGCAGCTACCGGTGGAATTATGCAACTGATGATATTGTGATTTCGCGCCCTGCTGTGAGCAACGGCGTTGTTTACGTGGGCGGTTGGGATGGCAGGCTTTACGCCTTAGACGCGGCTAACGGCGATTACCTGTGGGGTTATGCCACGGGTGGGAAAGTGGATTCTTCTCCCGCTGTTGTCGACGGCATCGTTTACGTGGGTTCGTTAGACCACAAAATATACGCACTAGACGCTTCGACGGGCATGGTGGGCTTCGATTGGGAGTTGCACAATAATGTCATATGGAGTTACACGACAGGCAGTCAAGTTTTGCTGTCTTCGCCTGCTGTGTTTAATGGGGTTGTGTACGTGGGGTCGTACGACCACAAAATCTATGCGTTGAATGCTACGACGGGCGCGTATAAGTGGAGCTACACAACAGGCAGCTATGTGGTTTCGTCTCCCGCTGTCATTAATGGCATGGTTTACGTGGGCTCGCAGGACAACAACGTCTACGCCTTAAACGCTACAACAG
>Ga0214474_1000249_pt1 | contig 28128 bp, 27 predicted proteins | sample RVTome_2_FD_187335 | JGI IMG/M metagenome (GOLD analysis project Ga0214474, IMG submission 187335) | Soil microbial communities from uranium-contaminated site in the Upper Colorado River Basin, Wyoming, United States - RVT95D214 HiSeq ... | reverse complement strand
TGCAGGCTATGAAGTACGGGATGTTTGAGATGCTTGGAGGCTGGAGGCTTATTGATAGATACCTTGAAGGGATAAGAAAGGTAACGCCGGAGGATGTGGTGAAGGTGGCAAAGAAGTATTTAAAAGAAGATAACAGAACGGTTGGAATTTTGATACCAACAAAAGAAGTAAAGAGTGAGCAGTGAATAGTCAACAGTTTAAAAATCATTTTAAAAAATATCTGGTATTTTTATTCTTATTACTATCTACTATTCACTGTTCACTATCTACTGATGTTTTTGCTCTCGATGTAAAGAGGACTGTTCTGTCAAATGGTCTTACAATCCTTCATTCAGAAAAACATAACCTTCCTATTGTTATGGTTACATTACTTGTGAAGGCAAGTCAGCTCAATGAACCCAAAGACAAAGCAGGACTTGCCAACCTCACTGCTGAACTTCTTACAGAAGGCACGAAGAATCGTAAATCTACTGATATAAGTGATGAGATTGAATTTATAGGTGCATCTCTTTATGTATCTGCTGGAAGTGATTATACGACTGTTACCCTATCAGTTTTGAAAAAGGATATTAACAAAGGGGTTGAGCTGTTTTCTGATATCCTGCTTAATCCTACCTTTCCACAGGGCGAGATTGAGAGAAAAAAAGAGCTTACAAAGGGCTCTCTGAAACAGCAAGAAGAAGAACCTTCTTTTCTTGCAGGCCGTGCCTTTAAGAAGGAAGTATTCGGGGAGCATCCGTATGGGAGGCTCATAGAGGGTTCTGTTGAAACCATTGATAATATAAAAAGAGAGGACTTTGTAAGGTTTTATTCAGATTATTTTTTGCCCAACAACTCAATATTATCTGTTGTGGGGGACCTCACATCTGACGAGTTAGATGGTTTGATTAAACAATACCTTGGTGAGTGGAAGAAGAAAGAGGTACCATTAAAGGTTGATAAAAAAATTGAAGAGAAAAAGATAAAGAAGGTTGTCAAGATAGATAAGGAACTAACACAGGCAAATGTCATGCTGGGAAATCTCGGTATCAGTAGAGATAACCCAGATTATTATGCAGTTTCAGTGATGAATTACATACTCGGTGGAGGAGGCTTCTCGTCAAGACTGATGCAGTCTATAAGAGATGAAATGGGCCTCGCATATGATGTGCACAGTTTTTTCACAGCCAGCAAAGAAGAGGGGATTTTTCAAGTAGGTATCCAGACCAAAAATGAGTCTGCAAATACAGCTATTGATGAGATACTGAGGCAGATTGGCAGGATAAGAAAAGAAAGTGTTTCAGACCAGGAACTTTCTGATGCAAAATCATATCTTACAGGTAGTTTTTCAAGAAGGCTTGACACTAACAGAAAAATCGTTGACTTCCTCGCCTCTGTTGAATTCTATAACCTTGGTCTTGATTATGTAGAAAAATATCCTAACTATATAAATTCAGTAACACAAGACGATGTCCTGAGGGTTGCACAGAAATACCTCGACCCTGAAAATTATGTGCTTGTGGTTGTTGCAAACCAGAAGAAGGCAAATATTCAGGGCTCCGACTCGCAATGAAGAAGAAACATCTTTTTTATCTGATTACTTTAGCCTCTATATTGTTATTTGCTACTCTCCAGCTTCTTGACAATCCAATGATCCAGGAAAAAGTTGAAGGCAGGACTTTTGACCTAAGGCTCAACCTTAGAGACCTTGTTAACCCTCAACCATCTCCAAAAGATATTATCATTGTCTCCATTGATGAAAAAAGTATAAAGGAAATTGGAAGATGGCCTTGGAGAAGAGATGTTATGGCAATTCTTGTCCATAAAATCTCTGAAGACAGACCAAAGGTTATAGGAATTGATATAATTTTCAGCGAGAGGGAAAGCAGAGAGACAGATGCGGAACTTGAAAAAGCCATTAAAGAGGCAGGGAATGTTGTTTTGGCAACGGCATTTATTGTGCCCAAAGGGAAAAATGTCGTAATACCTGGAGAGGTTCCGAATTTTTTCTGGGATTCTGCCATGAATGTTAAAAGTGTAGAAGGCATAAAGTGGAAGAAATGGGCTTTAAAACCAGAAAGTGCTATCCCTCCTCTTGAAGAATTTTCGAGGGTCGCTTCTCTCGGTCATGTGTATACCCAGCCTGATTTAGACGGCACCTTAAGGCGAGAGGTTATGTATCTTAATTATGGTATCGATTGTTATCCTTCGTTTGCTCTTCAAATTGCAAGGATTGCATGTGGTTTACGGATGGAGGATATGGTCCTTTTTGGGGGGTCACAAATAATGCTGGGTAATAGATATATTCCTATCGACCTCTCTGGGCGGGTGCTTATAAATTACGTAGGTAAAGAGCATAGTTTTCCATATAAATCCGCATCAGATGTCATTAACGGTAAAACTGCCACCGGACTTTTTAGGGACAAGATAGTACTTATCGGTACATCAGCACTTGCCACATATGATCAGAAAATTACCCCGCTTTCCGCCAATATGCCGGGTGTTGAAAAAAATGCAAATGTTGTTGAGAACATTATCCTAAATAACTTTCTGATAAGGAGTCCCGGGATTTTAGAATTAATGGTAATAGTTATGACAGGTGTCCTTTTAGGGGTGCTCATTCCGAGGCTAAAGGCGATTCCCGGAGTTGCTATTTCAATCGGCTCTATAGTTTTTTATATCCTGCTCAGTTTTTATTTACTTACATACAAACATATATGGATAAATCTTATCTATCCTGTCTCAAATATGTTCGTCATATTTATTGCTCTGACTGTAGCAAAGTATTTCTTTGAAGAGAAAAAGGCAAAAGAAATCAGGTCCATGTTTTCAAGTTATGTATCACCGAAGATTGTTGAAGTCCTTATAAATAATCCTGAAAAGGCGAAACTGGGAGGGGTGAGAAAAGATGTATCAGTCCTTTTCGCGGATATAATAGGATTCACAACTCTATCTGAAAGGAAACCTCCAGAGGAAGTCATAGACTTACTTAATGAGTATTTCAAAGAGATGACAGATATCATCTTCAAATGGGATGGCACACTGGACAAATTTGTTGGAGATGAAATAATGGCCTTCTGGGGTGCACCTGTTGACCAGCCAAACCATGCTGAGTTAGCTGTGAGATGTGCATTGAATATGACAGATAGGCTTTCTGAGTTGCAGAAGAAATGGACAAAAGAAGGGAAGGAGGTACTTGACTGTGGCATCGGAATAAATACAGGAGAAGTTATTATCGGGAATATCGGTGCAATAGGCAAGAAGATGGATTATACGGTTATGGGTGACCATGTAAACCTTGCAGCAAGGGTTGAAAAACTCACGAGAGAGTATAATGCAAAGATTATTGTAACAGAATTTACAATAGGTCATCTGGATGCATTGATAAAAGAAGGATTGATCGGGCACTGTCAATTAGAAGAGCGGGACAACGTCAGGGTAAAGGGAAAAGAAAAAGAGGTAAAAATTTTTGAACTTAAAGGGCTAAAGCACGGAGAGATTTAAGGATAAATTATCTTGCATCAACACAACCTGTCTTTCTGGTTTTGAAGTGTATAACAAAATCAAACTGGCAATGATTGATGTTAGAATATCAAAAACCGGACATTTCTACTTTGGTGAAAATAGGACATTTCTAAATTGGTATAACATGGCCGGCTAATTTCCTTGACATGCTTTCCCTAAAGCTGTTACTCTTGAACACATCAACAACAACTGTACCCGGACGAAAACTGCGTCTTTGTAGCCCCTGCACTGCATCACGTTTTTTCCCCCGAACAGAGAAAGAAGGATTTTATGGAATTTCACGCATTTGAGCTTCACCCCCAGATTACAGCCGGCGTTAAGGCGATAGGCTACCGCACACCAACTCCAATCCAGCGCCAGGCTATCCCGCCGGTACTCAAGGGAAAAGACATCATGGGCATTGCCCAGACCGGAACCGGCAAGACAGCAGCCTTTGTGCTGCCGATCCTTGAGCGGCTGATAAAAGGACCGCGGGGTCGCATACGCGCCCTGATCATCGCGCCCACGCGCGAACTGGCAGAACAGATAAACACCGCCGTTGCCGATATGGGCCGCGGGACGCACCTGCGCAGCATCTCGATCTACGGCGGCGTCAGTATAAACCCCCAGATACAGAAGCTGAGCGCCGGTGTCGAAATCGTCGTCGCCTGTCCTGGCCGGCTCCTCGATCACATCAATCAGGGCACGATTAACCTGCTAACGGTGGAAGTGCTCGTGCTCGATGAGGCAGACCGGATGTTTGATATGGGCTTCCTGCCCGATATCCGCAAGATCATCAGGCACCTTCCGACCGGGCGCCAGACGCTGCTGTTCTCGGCAACAATGCCCGATGATATCCGGCGGCTGGCCCGGGACGTGCTCTGCGACCCGGTCACCGTGCAGGTAGGCCATACCGCACCTGCGAATACGGTATCGCATGCGCTCTATCCGGTCAACCAGCACCTGAAGACCGCGCTTCTTGCGGAACTGCTGCGCCATACCGACACCAAGTCAGTCCTGATCTTCACACGCACTAAACACCGGGCCAAGCGCGTAGGGCAGCAACTGGAGAAGGCCGGATACCGTGCCGCATCGCTGCAGGGAAACCTGTCGCAGAACAGGCGTCAGGCTGCACTCGACGGGTTCCGCGACGGCTACTACCAAGTCCTCGTTGCAACAGATATTGCCGCCCGGGGCATCGATGTCTCGAGCATCTCACATGTCATCAACTATGATATGCCGGACACGGTCGATGCCTATACGCACCGCATCGGCCGCACGGGACGCGCTGCAAAGACGGGAGATGCCTTTACCTTCATCACCCGCGAAGACGAGGATACGGTACACAGCATCGAGCGAGTCCTTGGTGAAAAGATAGAGCGTCGTATTATGGAAGGATTCGATTATAAAAAGCCGGCGCCTGCGCGAGATCGTGAATTTGCCCGGCCTCCGCGTGAACCCCAGCGCCGCAGGGAGCAGAAGAGTCCTGCACAAGTTAGCGCCCGCGTTGCCGCTGCTCCCAAACAGAGGGCGCATCAGCCCAGTTATGCACTTCCCTCACAGAAGGCTGCTCACCGCAGGTCATCTGCCCGGCACCCCGGCTCAGCATCACACCGAAATTATTCTCAACAAGCAGGGGATGTAAGAAGTATCGCAAGAGTGCAGCAGTAGGAAGTAAAGGAGAAGATGCGTGGATGGAAGAAGACGTTCCGATATAAGGCCGGGATTGCGTGTTTCGATCGTGTTGAAGAAAGACCAGCGGACCGGCAAACTCACCGAGGGAATTGTCAGGGATATTCTCACGAATTCTCCGGCACATCCCCATGGCATTAAAGTTCGCCTGAAAAACGGAGAGGTCGGCAGGGTAAAGGAGATACTTGACGATTAGTGTTGTGTATCTGACTCATCTTTACAATAACGTTACTGCAGCTAAGATACTCTCTTCATTCAATAAATACAGAAATGACTATCAAATAGAGGATCAGTTATCAAAGGGTATTATAGTGCCATCTTTAACTATTGACTTTGACGTTACCCACCATAACCCACAATCGCAATGCCTGCTTTTTGTGACTCCTCAATAATTTTGTCTCTGTTAAGGATGATGCTCTTTTTTGCTTCAACAGACAGAACCCTCGCATGTACTTCAATCATTGCCCTTAATGTATTTAATCCTACGACAGGCACATCAAATCTCATATCCTGATTGGGTTTACTGACCTTTACGACCACAGCGCCTTTGCCGGCAACCTTTCCCCCTCTTATTATTGCCTCATCTGTTCCTTCGATTGCTTCCACTGCCATTACAGCCTGATTCTTGACCACAACAGTTTGCCCGATATCCAGCCTTCCAATCTCTTTCGCAATCTTCCAGCCAAATGCAATATCTTTCCACTCGTCCTCTGAAGGTTTATTTTTAGTAAGAACTCCATCTGGTGTTAATATACCTTTGCTAAAACGTGTTATGTCTAAAAGATGAATTCCCTCATCCTCAAGTTCTTTCGTAATAGCTAACATTATTGAATCATCTTTTTTGTCCTTCAAAGAAAATAAAAGTTTAATTGCTCTGAGATCTGGCGTAATCTTACTTTTATATAACAACGTCTTAGATACTTTTCCTGCCATTACTGCTTCTTTTATATCATATTTTTTTAGAGTATCTAAGATCTTTCCGAATTTACCGACATTCACCCATTTTATCTCATCTACATAAGAGGAAAGTATTTTGTCAGCAAGAGGCTCAAGTCCTATAGCAATAACTGTATATCCCTGTGACTTGGCCTCACTGGCGATGGCCATTGGTAGGTCACCTGTGCCTGCTATAAGACCAAGTTTTTTCATATAAAAATTTTTTATGTAATCTCCTCTAACCCCTCTTTAGAAAAGAGGGGAATACTTAATTGTATTGATTGATGTGGTATAAAAAAGTCCCCCTTTTCTAAAGGTCGGTACGACTCGCAACCGAGGGGATAAAGGGGGATTACTGATATTCATTATCTGCAGATGCCTCTTTTATTCTTCTGTATGAACTCAATGAGATGCTTTATCTCATCCGTGTATGGAAGGTTTTCCTGTATTTTCTTTATTGCGTCTTTCAGTGTCCGCTTTTCTCTGAAAAGTATCTTATATGCCTTTTTTAATTCATTTATCGTTGAGTCAGAGAAGCCATACCGCTTGAGGCCGATAGTATTAAGGCCAAAGAGTTTTGCACGTGCTCCTGAGGCAATCATATAAGGTGGGATATCCTGTCCTACTCCACTGAACCCACCAACCATTGTATAAGCTCCGATTCTTGTGAACTGATGCACAGCAACGAGTCCACCTATCACAGCATAGTTTTCCACGACGACATGGCCTGCAAGAGTCGCAGCATTCGCCATTATTATTTGACTACCTATCTTGCAGTTATGGGCTATATGAACATAGGCCATTAGAAAATTGTTATCTCCGATCGTAGTTACCCCATCTCCACCAACAGATGCCCTGTGTATTGTTGTGTATTCCCTGATGATATTATTATTCCCTATCTTTAAGCCTGTTTTTTCTCCTTTATATTTTAGATCCTGTGGTGGAAGTCCGATACTTGTGAATGGATGTATTATGCAATCTTCACCTATCTCTGTGTTGCCCTCGATGATTACATTTGAAAAAAGTTTTGTGCCCTTTTTTATATGGGCTCCTTCTCTAATAATACAGAATGGACCAATATAGGTCTCTTCATCTATTTCGACATCCTGGTCTATGATTGCTGTAGGATGAATTTCCTTTTTCATAATTTATATCTCTCTATCTGTGACCATAGCAGTGAATTCAGCTTCTGCAACAACTTTTTCTTCGACAACTGCATTGCCGGAGAACTTCCAAACATTTCCTCTCTGCTGTACAATAGATATCTCTAATCTGAGCTGATCTCCAGGGACAACTGGTTTTCTGAATTTTGCCTTCTCAATACTCATGAAGTAAACAGATTTGCCCTCGCTTATCCCTGAACGGAAAGCCAGCACGCCTGCAACCTGTGCCAGTGCCTCAATTATCAGGACGCCAGGCATTATAGGATGCCCGGGGAAGTGTCCCTGGAAAAACTCTTCGTTAATTGTCACGTTTTTTATCCCGACAGCCTTTATCCCTGGTTCTATATCAATAATCCTGTCCACTAAAAGGAATGGATATCGGTGAGGTAAGAGTTTCTGTATCTCCTTTATATCCATCATTCAGGTTTCCTCCTTTCAAGGTCTTTTATCTTTTCTTCGAGTTCTTTTATTTTTTTATTTAGTTCCGGCAGTTTTGTGAATATGGCCTGGGCCTTTAACCAGTCTCTGTGGGGGATAGCAAATGTACCTGAATATACACCTTTAGTTACATGACCCATAACACCTGACTGTGCGCCAATCATGGTCTCAGATTCTATTTTTGCATGATCCGAAACTCCAACCTGACCTGCTATGGTAACAAAATCACCTATCTCTGTGCTACCCCCAATCCCGACCTGGGCAATAATCATCGAGTTATTACCAATTTTGACATTATGCGCTATCTGGACAAGGTTATCAATCTTTGTACCTTTACCTATTATCGTGTTCCCTGTTGTTGCCCTGTCAATAGATACGTTAGAACCTATCTCAACATCATCCTCAATTATAACCCCTCCTACCTGAGGAATTTTATAGTGTCTGCCTTTCTCAAATACATAGCCAAAACCATCAGAGCCTATTACTGAACCTGAATGTATTATAACCCTGTTGCCGATCTTTACATCCTCTCTCAGTGTAACATTTGGATAGATAAGGCAATCTTCTCCTACAGCAGTATCATCACCTATAAAGACATATGGATGAATAACAGTCCTGTCACCAACAGAAACCCTATCTGATATATAAGAGAACGGAAGGATAGAGACATCCTTTCCTATCCTCGCCTTATCAGATACAATTGCATCCTTACTTATCCCAAGAGGTTTTTGTGGTTTTATATAGAAATGTTCGAGCAGTTTTGCAAAGGCAAAATAGGGATTAGATACTTTAAGTTGTGTAATATCTATATCGGCAATTGGCTCTTTAACAATCACACAAGAAGCCCTGCACCCTGAAAGGTCTTTTACAAACCTCTGTGCCGAGATAAATGTAATATCTCCCTCTTGAGCCTCCTTTATACCTGAAACTCCCGTGATCTCAATATTATCCGCCTGAGGCGGACCGATTATCTCCCCTTTAAGCAGGGATGCAAGTTTTTTAAGCTTCACTACTTCTTTGCTTTAGCCTTTGACTCGTCATATTTTTTTAAGACACTATCTGTGATGTCTATGCCTTTATTTGAATAAAGGACCATACCTTTCTCAATAATAAGGGTATATCCTTCTTCCTCTCCAATCTTCCCTATTATTTCGCGGCTTTCTTTTATTATTGCATCCGTTAGTTCTCCTTCTTTCTTCTTGACCTCAGCCTGTGAATCCTGGACAAGCCGATTGTATTCCCGGAGCAATTTTTCTAATTCATCCTCTTTTTTCTTTCTTGCCTCTGCAGAAAGTACAGACGCCTGTTTTTCCATCTCGCCTTTTAGCTTTTCTATAACCTTGCTTTTGTCCTCTATTGTAGATTCCTTTGATTTTATTAATACCTCGAGATCGGATTTTGCCTTCTTCCCCGCTTCAGATTCATTCAGGACCTTCTGAAGGTCTATAGAACCAAACTTTACAGAATCAGCAGCAAGTGAAGAAACCGGCAATACAAAAATAATTAATAATAAAAATACTATCTTTCTCATATTTCCTCCTTATTCTCCTTCACGGTTTATTATTTTCTAAAAGAATGAACCAAATGCGAATTCAAACCTGCTGGGTTTTTCTCCTGGTTTTCTATCGAGATTATACCCCCATTCAATCCTTATTGGACCAACAGGTGAAATCCATCTTATGCCTGCTCCGGTAGTATATCTGAGGCTGCCAAATTTTTTAAATGAGTCATAAGAATTTCCTGCATCAACAAATACAACACCCTTAAGCTTTACATCGCTTATTATAGGGAAAATATATTCAGCATTGAAGATAAGCTCCTCTGTCCCTCCTATCGGATCTCCTGATTCACCTCTTGGCCCTGCCTCGCCAAATCCCAAACCTCTTATAGTATAAATACCGCCGACATAAAATCGCTCATATAGAGGCAGTTTCTTGTCGAAGATGCCTGCTGCATAGCCGAATCTGCCTCTTAACATGACAGTTGTACTTCCGAGCGGCAAATACCATGCAGAGTCAATCTCACTTTTCACAAAATAATTAGTTCCTCCGATGCCGGCATATGTGACGTAAATGGAATTTCTTGAACCTCTTGTCGGGTCGAGGAAATTGTCTCTCGAATCTCTTATCAGTGAAGGCGTGATACTGCTCGTGACTCTTGTGCCTTCCTGATCCCTTACTATTTCATCTGCTGTGTCAGATATATTGAATATGGTCGCATTCTCAAAGTTATATGCGATGTCACCCCACCAGTAATCTGAAAAGTTTTTACCGAAGGAAAACCCGGCTCCTGTTGCCTTTTTTTCGTATTCTATGTATTTTTTCGTCATCTTGTAAATACTTGTAGAGAAAGAGATCGGCTTGTCCATGAACCAGGGGTCTCTGAAAGTGATATCGTAATATGAGGTCCTTCCACCGAGTTCTCCTCTGAGTTTTATAAACTGTCCTTTACCAAAGAGATTGCCCTGTGTTAGATCAACCATTGCAATAAATTTCTCGACAGAGCTATAACCTCCTCCGACACTGAAAAAGCCGGTCGGCCTTTCCTTTACCTTGATATCAACATCTACCACTTTTTCCTCAGGCCGCGGTTTCGGGATTAGCTCTACTGTTTCGAAAAAGTTAAGGTTATTGATCCTTTCATAGCTCCTTTTTATCTTGGCACTGTTAAAGACATCACCCTCGTCAAATCTTACTTCCCTTCTTATAACCTTATCCCTGGTTTTAGTATTCCCTGAAATCTCTACCCTACCTATTTTGTATCTATCACCCTCGTCAATCTTCAGGAATATCTTTACAAGTTTGTTGATTTCATCGGGTATTAGATCAGGAGTAACAGTTATAATCGCGTACCCATTTTCTGCATATAGTTCAGATATTGAGAGTATGTCCCTTTTAAGATTCTCTTTGCTAAAAGGCTTGTTAGTTACCATAGTGATTTTTTTCTTTATTTCTTCATCGTTAAAGACCTTATTGCCCGAGAATTCAATAGAAGAGATTTTGAAAAGGTCACCTTCTGAAATTGGTATTGTTATAAACATTCCCTTTTTATCATCTGTGAGTTGGATCTTTGGTTCTCCTACTGCTATCTTGATGAACCCGTTATTGAAATAAAAGTCCCGTATTTTTTCGATATCCAATTCCATACGCTCCTTTTTATAGTAGCCAGAGGAGGTAATAAAAGAAAAAAGCCACCACTCTTTGGTCTCTATAACACCTTTTATCTTGCTTGCTGAAATAGCCTTATTGCCCTCTGTATTTATTTTCCTAATCTTTACCTTTGTACCTTCCTCGATCTGATAAGTCAGGCTGACCTCATCCGGACTTATGGTTTTTATAACAGGGACTATACTTGACAGCCAGTATCCCTCCTCTTCATAAAACGCCCTGAGCTTGTTTGCATTGTCCTGTATCAGGACTGCATCAGCAATGGAGCCCGTTGTTATCGTTAGCTTTTCCTTCAGCTTTGAATCGTCGAACTCCTTATTGCCCTGGAATTCGATTTTCATAATGGTAGGTTTTTCATTAACAATGTATATCAGCCTTACGCCGCCTTCAAATGGTTCAATCTCAGCCCTGACATCATCAAAATATCCCATCTTGAAAATGTTTTTAATGTCTTCGTTGGTTTTTTCCTGGGAGATTGGGTCGCCTGATTTCTGGGTAATCTTAGACTTTACAGCACTTTCTTCAATCCTTTTTAGCCCTTTTATCTCTATTGAATTAATAACAGGAAGTTCCTGGGCATGGGTAACCCATGGTGTTAAAATGATATCGAGGAACAGTAATATTAAAACAATTTTTTTAGGCATCTTTGCCTCCTGTATTATGGACTCGGAAAGTATAGCATTCTTAAAGGGGTGGTTGTAAATAAAATAATAGAATAAAAAGAATTTTTCTTGACAAATTAAAAGGACTTGATTATCATTAATCACTTTTCTAAAGGGTTGACATTTTCCAAAGAATTGACAAGCGAAAAAGGCTGATTATATTTAATACCTTTTTTCTAAAAAAGGTTAGAGGAAAGGTTATGGAAAAGGGGGTGAAGAGAAGGACGGGAAATTTTATTTAGTTTGGCGGTGTTATATAAAAAACTTAACAGAAGGAGGTAAGAGATGGGAGCCCCAGGACAAGAACATTTGTGGGATAAGGAAGTAAAAGGCCACAGAACTTACAATGATATCAGGATTTTTACAGATGAGCAGCTCAAAAACTATACAGATGAGGAGCTTAAGAATTTTAAGCCCAAACATTCCACCCCCTTGTTGGATGATTTGGAAAAAGGCCCCTGGCCCAGTTTTATAAGTGATATAAAGAGAGAAGCCTTGCATAGAAAGAAAGTGGGTCAGGACAATCTGCAGATACCTGCAGAGATTTGCGACGACTTGTTGGGAATAGTAGAGCTTTCATATGTAGAAGGTGAGACTCACTGGAAACACGGCGGGATCGTCGGCGTATTAGGGTATGGCGGCGGAGTAGTCGGCCGTTACAACGACCAGCAGGAGAAGTTCCCTAATATTGCGCATTTCCATACATATCGAGTTAATCAGCCCGGCGCTAAATTTTATACAACCGACTGGCTGAGAGGCTTTTGTGATATCTGCGAATATCGTGGAAGCGGATTGACGAATCTGCACGGTTCTACAGGCGACCTCGTCATATTGGGTACATTCTCAGATCAGTTAGAGCCTATATTCTTCGATCTGACACATGACCTCGGTGTCGACATCGGCGGTTCAGGTGGAAACCTCCGTACACCTTCTGACTGCGTTGGAAAAGCCCGGTGCGAGTTCGCTTGTTATGATACTATGGACTTGTGTTATGAGATGACCATGACCTTTCAGGACGAATTGCACAGGCCGGCTTTCCCGTACAAATTTAAGTTTAAATTTGATGGATGTCCTAATTGCTGTGTGGCATCAATTGCCCGGTCGGATATGGCTTATATCGGTACATGGAAGGATGACATACGGATTAATCAGGAGGCAGTAAAGGCATATGTCGGCAATGAAATCCCCAGAAACGGAGGGGCAGTACAAGCAGATTGGGGACCTTTCAATATTAAGGAAGAGATAATTGACCTCTGTCCTACAAAATGTATGCAATGGGATGGTAAGAAACTCTCTATTAATAATGCTGAATGTACACGTTGCATGCATTGTATAGCTGCGATGCCTGAGGCATTACGAGTCGGTGCTGACCAGGGACTGAGTATCTCCTTTGGCGCAAAGGCCCCGATCCTTGAAGGAGCGCAGTTGGCGACATTGATTATCCCCTTCATGTATGCCAAAAAGCCTTATGACAGCCAAAAAGACCTTGTCAGAAAGGTATTTGACTGGTGGACAGAAGAGGGGAAGAACCGTGAGCGCATTGGTGAAACTATTCAGCGTGTAAGCTTGAAGACATTCATCGAAGTCCTTGGCCTACCGCCCATGCCGCAAATGGTTAAAGAGCCCCGTTCGAATCCTTATGTCTTCTTCAAGGAGTCGGAAGTTCCCGGCGGATGGACAAGGGATATCAACGATTACAGAAAGAGACACCCGAGATAAAAATATATTATAAAGGAGGTATGTTATGTCGAAAGGTAAATTAGGCTATTTCAATCCCAAGAAACCACAGGAAAACAGGATTACCGATATCGGACCTAATCGTTTTGAACAAATGCTCCCGCCTATCATTAGGAAGAACTACGGGAAATGGCTGTCTCACAGAATATTGGAGCCCGGACTTTTGATGCATGTTTCTGAAACAGGAGACAAGGTATATACCGTAAGGGCCGGAGCGCCGAGGTTGTTGTCAGTAGAGTATATCCGTGAAGTCTGTGATATCGCAGATAAATTTTGCAATGGCTATGTTAGATGGACAACGAGAAATAACATAGAGTTTATAACAGATAACGAGAAAACAGCACGTGATCTAAAGAAAGAATTAGACAGCAGAAAATATCATGCAGGCTCGTATAAATTCCCCACCGGCGGCACAGGATTCGGCATTACAAACATCGTGCATACACAGGGTTGGGTACACTGCCACACACCTGCAACCGATGCCTCTGGTTCGGTGAAAGCTACTGCTGACGTGTTATTTGACCATTTTAAAAACATGAAATTACCTGCTAAATTAAGAGTAGCAATGGCCTGCTGTCTGAATATGTGCGGCGCCGTGCACTGTTCCGATATTGCTCTTCTTGGCTACCATCGCAAACCACCTACAATAGATCATGAGGTTCTTGGTAAGGTTTGCGAGATTCCGCTTGTTGTTGCAGCATGTCCGTTGTATGCCATTAAGCCAATTACGACCCCGGAAGGGACAAAGAGTGTGACAGTTAACAATGAAAAGTGCATGTACTGCGGAAACTGCTATACCATGTGTATGGCATTGCCTTTAGCAGATGCAGAGGGTGACGGTATAGCCATATTGGTCGGCGGAAAGATTTCCAACCGTTTAAGCACACCAAAGTTCTCCAAGGTTATTATTCCATGGCTGCCGAATAATAGGCCGCGCTGGCCCGAAGTGACCAGTGTAGTTAAAAAGATCGTGGATGTTTATGCAAGCGATGCGAATAAGTATGAAAGGCTCGGCGACTGGGCAGCACGTATCGGCTGGGAGAAATTCTTTGAGAAAACAGGGATTCCATTTACTGAAAAGAGTCTTGATGATTACCGTCTCGCCGTAGATACGTTTAGAACAACAACTCAGTTTAAATTTACTGAGCATGCATGGGCAGTATCCAGAGCGGTTGGCGGGATATAAAAATTAGAAGAGGAGTGAAGAAATATGGGTAAGGAAGAAATTAGACAGGCAATCATTGATTATGCCACAAAGAGCGCTAAGAGCAAGTTCTATTTCAAAGATATGATGATTGGCGTAAAGAAAGCCATACCTGATGCAAGTACATCCGACATAAAAAGCGCAGCATCTGAACTGGTAAGAGAAGAAGTTATGGAGCTATTATCAACCGGAAGCTCCACAATGTACGGGCTGAAAGGGAGAGGCATATCTGTTGAAAAATCAGGTGATATAGGTGGCACCGAATAGAAAACTGGTGAGGTAAAGCATTATCTCTTGAAACACAAGGAACGTGAGTGGCTGGTATTCCGGTCATTCACGTTCCTTAGTTTTTATTTATCGCAGATATATTCATAATTAAAACTCAAAGATCAGCCTTAAAATTTTAATGTTAGGGGTTATAAAAATTCCCGCCTTTACGCCTGACTCTTTAAATGTTAAAATAAAAAAATGAAAGATCCAAAAGACATTGAAAAATTTATTTATGATCAAAAGCTGGTTCTGAAAGAACAACCGGAATGCGCTTCCGCCCTTTATAATTTAGGGGTTGCCTTTATGCAGCAAGGTAAATTTGATCAGGCAATCGAGGCATTTGAAGATTCGATCGAGTCTGGAGTGCGCATGTTTGAAGCCTTTGTTGACCTTGGGTATATCTATTTCAAGGAAGGAGATCTTGAAAAGGTAGTAAAGGCTAATTTACGCGCAATCGAGATAGAGCCACGATATTCAAGAGGCTATGCAAATCTTGGGTTTGCTTACCTTCAAATGGGGAAGACCGATGAGGCTATTGAGGCTCTGGACAAGGCGCTGGAACTGAATCCGGAGATTGTTCAGGCGATGTGCAATCTCGCTAATGCTTACCTACAGAAGGGAGATATTGAAAAAAGCATCGGGGTGAACAAGAAAATGCTCGAATTGGCGCCGGATTTTTCACTAGGGTGCAATAATATGGCAAATGCTTATTATATGAAGGGTGAATATGATGAGGCCATTAAATACTGCGATAAGGCATTAGAATTAGGATTCGAAGTACACCCTGAGTTCCTGAAACTGCTTGAACCTCACCGGAATAAAGACAGATCCAAATGATAGACGATCTTTTTGGAAAATACCTTCAGGAAGTCAGAAAGGCCGATTATCTCTTTAAAACAATCCAGGAAAAATATCCGGATAGCGTGCGTTGCCGGATCCGATGCTGTGACTGTTGCCACGCTGTTTTCGGCGTCTTCCCCATAGAAGCAGCATATATCAACTATCATTTTAACCGCCTCGATAGAAAAGTAAGGAGAGATGTCCTCCGTCGGGCTGAAAAAGCAGAAGATGAAATGTTAAAGGCAAAAGACAGCTTAAAAGTTTTTGAGGATAACCCCAAGATGAAGGTTTTCGGTTTAGGAAAACAGAGGGTAAGGTGTCCTCTCCTTCAAGACTCAGAGGAATGCGTTCTCTATGTAAACCGGCCGATTATCTGCCGTATTTACGGAGTGCCTTACAGCCTGAAACAAGGAGATAAAGAGCAGGCTTTTGTATGTAGTGTTTCCGGGTTTCAGGAAAAAGTATCCTATCCAACAGTAAAACTTGATAAGATATATCATGAGTTATGTCAACTTTCAAAGGAGCTTTTAACAGAGGCAGGGTACTTGAATCCGGCAGCTAAGGCAAATCTTATGTTACCACTCTCGCGGATATTACGAATGCCTTTTGAAGCTATTGTAAAGGGAAAATTTGGAGAATAGCGCAGAGCTTCTCTACGTGACTTTCTAAATTTGTTTTTATTACAGGGAAATCCCCTGTCCCTAAAAAAAGATCGATCAGAGGTTGAGCAGAAATCTTTAGTTCTTCTGCATTAAATGATTTAAGTAAACTGATAAACTCATTGACTAACTCAGGATAATTATCAGTTGACTCCTTTAATTTAAGAGCTTCAAAGAATCCTTCGACCGTTGCTTCTTCACAACCGTCTTCTGCCCATACAACTTCCCCCAAACCATCCAATTTATCCAACCGCATTTTAATGGAAAGATTTAAAAAGAAATAAAAGAGGGCGAAGAGCGGATTAACCGTATCTTTATCAAAATTCATGAGCGGTTCATATCGCCTTGCTGTTGTCAAACGGACGTCTATTTTATCTTGAAAATACCCCTCACCCTTGCCCTCTCCCGCAAGGGGAGAGGGAATTAAAGCTGGATGCCCTCTCCCTCGATGGAAAATTTCCCTTTTATCTTCCCCCACTCGAACTCGAAAGGAGTCCTCCCTTTTGTTTCCCCTCCCTTGATGGGAGGGGTTAGGGGAGGGTGAATTATTTTCATCTCCCATTCTTACTACAAAGTCTCCGGCGGCATGATGCCAGGGATATATCTGGTAAAAGTTTTTAAGGTCATAATAAAGTGTTAGAATCTTAGAAGCCTGTTTATATATTTCAAAACTTTGTTCATAAGATAGATATTTATAACCATTTCCAAACTCCCAGAGTTTTAATCTTTTCCGGCCTTCTTCATCTATTGTAATATGAAATTCGTGGTAGCCTTCAAACCACTCTTCAAGCAAAAAAGATATAGAGCTCAGGTTATCAAAGAGATATGGATTGGGTAAATAAGGCAGGTCGTATTTTTCCTGTAAATTCTTTAGGACAGAAAATTCTTTCTGTAACCAATCCCTACCCGTGTCTGTAACAGCTACATTCAAACCGAATTTTACTTTTTCTTCCTTGAGAATTAATTCAATGCTTGCCGGATGGTACAATGCACCATGTTTTTCTGTGCGAATAATGATTTCACCGATTTCTTTTAGAAGGACCTCCCTTTTCAATTTTTGATTGACTGCACTGAGAAGTGGCTTGAATTCTTCACGGGCAAGAAAATTCCTGATTGAATCGAAATATATCCTGTAAGGAGTTTTTAATGGGTCACCTTCGAGTGGAAAATCTATCTTGTCTTTATCTACAGGCTCATCGCCATAAGGAGATGAAACGAGATATCTTATGAGCGGTTTGTGCATGTATCGATTTTCTGGAGAGCTTCCTTTGATAACCGGGAAACAGTTGCTTCTTGTAACGTGCCTTCTTTAAAGATTGATATCTTATTCTCGTCTGTTTCGAGTTCTTTTAATGCTGTAATTACATCATTATTCCCTAACTCTCCCAAAGCCCAGGCGGCATATCCTCGTAAAGTGGGATCGGGATCCTCAAGAAATAAGCTCAGTGCACGGGCGGCATATCTTACAAGATGGGGTTTTACCGCTGCAATCTTTCCGATAGCCCACGTTGCTTCCTTCCAGAAGTTTTTATCTTTAAGAAAAGAGAGGATCGCCTCGCTGTACTCTCCAAATAAATCAGGGTTAGTACTGATAATCGTACCGCCGGCTTCCAGTGCACCCCATGCCGAAGCACCGGGATATTTTGCGCTTTCCAACAACCGGGATAAGAATTTACTGACCACATCAGGTCGTTTTTTCCCAACAGCTCCGCATACCTGACCAAATATCTCAATTATCCGCCAGCGTGAATTTTCGTCAGGGGTGTATAGCATCCGCTGCAGCTCGGAAAGAACGCGGGAGTCCTCTTCTGCCAACGCAATGAGTTCCTCAAGGTTATTTTCAGATACATAACCTTGTACCTTTTCCCTCGAAAATTTTTCAGAACGCAATCTCTTTTTTTCTGAAACTGGCATGGCAGTCCCGATTCGTTTTTTTACTTTTTCCCCGGCGATTTCCTGAAATTCCTGAATGAGTTTGACAAAGAGTAGAACTCCTCTGATATATCTATCTTCATAAGTTTTTTCGGATAAGATTTTATGGGTAATGATGTCGTATGGGCCAATAACAGCGTCTATATAGTCTTCTCCATATGAAAGTGAAAAAGCCAGGAAATCATCGTAATTACATGCAAGCAGCAAGGTCTCAATAAATGCAGAACCCATGTTGTGCCCTGTAGCATCGCAAGCATAAACCGCGCCGCAATGCCCGCAGACCCCAAGAGGAAATTCAACAGGTTTTCTTTCTCTTAGTTCCTTCGGCTGCTCGATTTTGTGGTAACAAAAAGGGCAGCGGGGTTCTTCTGATACAGTAGTCATCGTTGCTCCTTAAACAAGAACTTCTCTATTATAGCTTAACTTTCCGGATTATCGGGAGAAACAATTTTTTCAGGAGAAATAAAAATGCACATCATGTCATGGAATCTCACACCTTTCGTCATTTCCTGGAAAAACAGGTGAGGTGGCCATCCGTATAAAAAATGGAGAATCGGCTGTCCAGAAATTCGGCAAGGCAATCAGCTACGCTGAAGATGATAATCGGTTTCTTAATCGCACCGAGTCTGCCTGCAATAGTTTTGTAAACCTCTACTCCGCCCTCGAGGGGCTTTGCCGGGAGATAGATATAAATGAGATCAGCTTCTCCAATAGAAACGTTCATAACGTCGTCGTGAATCCACTCCACACGATCGCCCTTGACCCCGAGCGCCCGTTGAAAAATTCGACCGATGCGAATCAACTCAGAGGAAATCTCAATCTGGATTGTTTTCCGGTGCGGACATATATCTTGTAACAGCAAACCCTGCAGTCCATTTCCTGCGCCGAGATCGGCGATGATTGAATCGGGTCTGATGAACTCAACTGCCTTAATAAGCGGCGAAAGACCGCCGGGGTGGCAGGTGTATCCTTTTCTTTTTAAAAGCAAGTCCCTTTCGCACGGAGAATAGACGGATCCCGCTCTGTGCAATCGGATATATAAGTCGAGCAGTGGATTTTCGAGTGCGTTGAAATCGGCATCTTTCAAGGCATTCCTAAGATTTATTACATGCCGATCAAGATTCGGCACTTCCGCCTGAACAGCAGTATTACCGGCAAGTTTGAGCAGTGATCTTGTGACGGCAAATACCTGTTTCTCCAAGCTTTTATTTTCAAAAAGGTTTACCATAGTTAAGCCATGCCTATTTTATGATTTTTTTGAGCTTTCTGTACATAACATTAGTATTAAGTCTGTAACCCTTCGGTGACGGGTGGAACAAATCCCCTCCTTAATATCTATCAAAACCCCACTATCCCTCCCCTTGTAGAGGGGAGGATCTACAATTATTCCCTCGTCACTGGATCATTACTTAAGTCTCATGGACTTCGCAGGTTCATCAATTTCTACGCGCCGGAGACGCCGAGAATTTGGCTTCTTGACTTTTAGCTCACAGGACATTTAATGTATGAAAATATCTTTGAGAACCTTGTTCCGCGGGTTTATTTGAAAGGAGTTTTTTATGCCTATCTATGAATTTCGCTGTCTCGGCTGCGGCCATGTATTTGAGTTCTTAAAACTCAAGAAAGAGGGCGAAGGGATGAAGTGTCCGAAATGCAGTTCCACTGAAGTAGAAAGAGTCCTGAGCACGATAAATGTAGGCAGGACGAGCAGCGGTAAGACCACGAGTACTGTTAAAAACTGCGGTGGCGGTACCTGTGCTTCCATTGAGGTCCCCGGCCCGAAAAGATGATCCATTGCCCAAGGCTTACAATTGCAGGTCTTGGCGGAGATACGGGCAAAACTTCTATTAGTGTAGGGTTATGCCGGGCCTGGCAGAAAAAGGGGTACAAGGTCATACCCTTTAAAAAAGGCCCGGATTATATCGATATGGGATGGCTGAGTCGCGGAGCGGGGCATCCCTGTTATAATTTTGACCTTTTCTTAATGAGTAAGGATCAGGTGCTTTCCTCATTCGCCCTGAATACGAAGCAAGCAGAAATAGCCGTTATTGAAGGCAATCGCGGTCTCTATGACGGTATGGATATCGAAGGGAGCGTAAGCACAGCCGAATTAGCGAAACTTCTTCAATCCCCTGTTGTCCTTATTGTTGATTGCACAAAAGTCACTCGCACAGTTGCTGCACTGGTGCTGGGATGTCAACTTTTTGATCCTGACGTACCGATTAAGGGTGTAATTCTCAATAGGTTAGGTGGTGGCCGTCATGAGGCTCTCATTCGCAAAAGTATTGAACGTTTCTGCCGTCTGCCGGTAGTCGGTGCGATCCCCAGACTATCACATATCACTTTCCCGGGAAGACATCTTGGTTTGGTTCCCCCCCAGGAGCATCCCGAAGCTGAAGATGCGATAGCCACTGCAGCAGAAATAGTCAAAAAATATCTGGACCTGAGGACATTATGGGAGATCGCAAGGGAGGCATCCCCTTTAGAAGTTACCCCCCCACCCACCCCTCCCCTCGAGGGGGGAGGGCAAGGGAGGGGGTGAGAATCGGTATTATTCGTGATACGGCCTTCCAATTTTATTATCAAGAAAATATAGAGGCTTTAAAAAGAGCCGGAGCGGAGTTGATCGAATTCAGTGCCTTAACCGATGACCTGCCGTCTCAAATTGATGTTTTATACATTGGTGGTGGTTTTCCTGAAACACATGCCGCAGCCCTGTCTGCCAACGAAAAATTAAGACAGGCCATAAAAAAGGCTGCAGAAGACGGACTGCCGATTTATGCTGAATGTGGCGGCCTGATGTATCTTAGTGATGAGCTGACCTGGGAAGGAAAAACTTACCCTATGGCGGGTGTTCTGCCTATTTCAGTCGGAGTAAGCAAAAAACCGCAGGGACATGGCTATACCATTATAGAGGTTGATGCTCCCAATCCTTATTTCAAGACCGGACAAATTCTGTATGGCCATGAATTTCATTATTCCCATATTCTCAACATGGTTGAGAAGGATGGTGTCCATTTTGCTTTTAAAATGAAAAGGGGACAGGGGGTGATTAATAAAATGGATGGACTCTGTTATAAGAATGTCCTTGCTACTTACACCCATCTGCACGCGCTTGGCACAAGGGAATGGGTAGATGGCATTATTAATATGGCGGCGGCTTACAAAAGAAAATAACGAAGATTTAATAACAAATATAACTTTATCTTATAATTTCAACTTTAAGTTGACTTTTCTTGACGACCGAGGTACCATAATTCGCAATCCTTAAAAAAGTAAGAAAATAAAATAATTAATGTGGACAGAAGATATAAATTATGTCTGAATTGCGGGAAGAAAAAAACTTATCAATTAATAAGTTTTTTTTATTTGACCATAGTTATGACTTTGTATTATCTTTGACCACTCGTTTATGAAAAATCATCATTTCTTGATTGAAAATAATGTGGGTATTTATGATATATAATAGGACTCAGCTTGATGGGAGATTTCTTCTATCAGTAAATTAACTCAAATTTAAGATTAAGGAGGTAGAGAGATGCCAAAATGGACGTTTGAGGGAAAAGAATTTGATTTAGACGAAGATGGTTATCTTCAAAACTGGGAGGATTGGCAGGAAGGTATGGCAGCCGCTATGGCAACAGAGGACGGTCTTGAGCTTACCGAGAATCACAGGACTATAATAAAATTCTTGAGGGATTACTTTATTAAGTTCCAGATTGCTCCTATGATAAAGATTCTTGTCAAGGAGCTTGGCAAGGCTTTCGGACCGGAAATGGGTAATACAAAATATTTGTATACGCTCTTTCCAGCAGGACCAGCAAAGCAGGCATGTAGGTATGCAGGACTTCCAAAACCAACTGGCTGCGTATAAAAAATAAAAAGCAAGAGGTGGGAAGTTAGAAGTTTTTTTCTTCTTACTTCTTGCTGTCCATTTTGTATTTTAGCTTAATTAAGTAGACTAAATTTCATAAAATAAAAAACAGTTTATTTGAAGATGTAATAGTTTTAAAATGTAAGTATTTTAAAACATAAAGGAGAAGCGCTCTGGATATTAATCTTAAGGATCTCCTGTTAGAAAAAAAATCCACTATCTTGAAAAGATGGTTTAACATGATATTGGAGACTTATGCATCTGATACTTCAAATTTTTTAAAAAAGCAAAAGAACTGTTTTGCTAATCCTGTTGGATACAATATTTCAGAAGGAATAAATGGTATCTTCGATGAACTCCTCAATGAAGTGGATACTGATAAGGTTTCTCCCTTTCTCGACAATATAATCAGAATAAAAGCGGTTCAGGATTTTTTTCCTTCCCAGGCTATGTCATTTATTTTTCTCCTGAAGAAGGCAATTAGAGAAAGTCTGGGGAATAAGATTCATGAAACCCATATCTCTGAGGAGTTGTTATTATTAGACTCAAAGATAGACGATCTTGCCCTTCTTTCCTTTGACATATATATGAAATGTCGGGAGAGAGTTTACGAAATTAAAGCGGATGAAGTGAGAAGAATGACATTCAGGCTTTTGCAGAGGGCAAATCTTATATGCGAAATCCAGGATCAGGAACAGGATTCTGGGCCAGAAACCGTATTAACTCAAAATATAAAGGGGTAAGAACATGGGACTTTTATTTTCATTCTTCACAGTTATAACACTCGGTGTAATTGTCTTTGCAGGAGTGAAGGCTGCACATCTGCACTTCTTATTCGGAGTTATTATACCCTATGCGGCTTTTATCACATTTATTGTTGGAGTTATTTATCGCATTGTAAAATGGGGAAGTTCACCTGTCCCATTTCGAATCCCCACGACAGGCGGGCAAGAGAAAAGTTTCCCATGGATCAAATATAGCAAACTGGACAACCCCTTTACTACTCTTGGCGTTATCGGAAGGATGGCACTTGAGGTGCTTCTTTTTCGTTCCCTGTTCAGGAATACAAAGGCTGGATTAAGAGAAGGACCAAATCTGACTTATGGCTCGGCTAAGTGGCTTTGGTTGGGTGGTTTAGCATTCCACTGGACTTTTCTTATTATTCTCCTCAGGCATCTAAGGTTATTTACAGAGCCGATACCTTACTTTGTGACTCTGCTGGAAAGCCTGGATGGATTTTTCCAGGTGGCTGCTCCGGTACTTTACTTAAGCGACATCATCTTTTTAATTGCTGTATCATATCTTTTTCTCAGGAGGGTTATCATTCCGCAGATACGCTACATTTCCCTTGCTGCTGATTACTTCCCTCTTTTTCTGATAGGCGCCATAGGTGTTTCCGGTGTTTTAATGCGCTATTTCTTAAAGACAGATGTTGTTGGTATAAAACAATTAACCATGGGCTTGATCACCTTTAACCCTGTCGTTCCTCAAACTGTAGGTACTATATTTTATATACATCTGTTCCTCGTCAGCGCTCTGTTCGCATACGTTCCAATGAGTAAACTGATGCACATGGCAGGGGTTTTTCTCAGTCCTACACGAAACCTGGCAAATAATAACCGTGCAGAAAGACATGTGAATCCATGGAATTACCCGGTAAAGGTTCATACTTATGAGGAATATGAGGAAGAATTCAGAGAAAAAATGAAATCAGTCGGATTACCAGTGGAAAAGGAGTAAGCATGGCAAAAACACCTACACAAGAAGAATTATCAAAGATAAGTTATACCCCTCCTTCAAAGGGGTGGATGGATACCAAAACTGAAATTAAACCAGGCATTTTTTGCTGGGGCGCAAAAGCTAAAAGTTTGAAGTATGTAGATTTACCTAACGCAAGAGACTGGAATCCTACAGAGGAAGATTGGAAAATTCCTGAAAATTGGAAAGAGATATTCCTTGAGACCATGGGAGACCTGCTTAAGAAGTACCGTTCTTTCCGGCTATTTATGGATATCTGCGTAAGATGTGGTGCTTGCGCTGATAAATGCCACTTTTTCATCGGCGGAGGAGACCCTAAGAATATGCCTGTTCTCAGGGCAGAGCTTCTCAGGTCTATTTATAGGAAGTATTTTACAGTGTCAGGGAAGGCCCTCGGAAAGATTGCCGGGGCAAGAGAACTTAATATTAATGTACTTAAAGAATTGTGGTATTATGCTTTTCAATGCAGTGAATGCCGCCGCTGTTCTCTTTACTGTCCATACGGTATTGACACTGCTGAAATTACAATGATGGCGAGGGAACTCCTCAATAAATTTGGCTTAAATATTGAGTGGGTTGCCGGCCCTGTCGCGAATTGCTACAGGACAGGAAATCATCTTGGTCTTCAGCCCCATACAATCAAGGATTCGTTTGATATGTTCTGTGATGATATAGAAACAATCACAGGGATAAGAGTAAACCCCTCCTTTAACAGAAAGGGAGCTGAAATTCTTGTCGTTATTCCTTCCGGAGATATGTTTGCAGATCCCGGCACTTACACAACCATGGGTGAACTGCTTCTTTTCCATGAACTTGGACTTGATTATACCTTCACTACTTATGCTTCTGAGGGTGGAGACTTCGGATTCTTCACATCCAATGAGATGGCAAAGAGACTTCATACTAAAATTTACGCTGAAGCAAAAAGGTTGAAGGTGAAGTGGATACTCGGTGGGGAGTGTGGCCACATGTGGAGGGTATGGCATCAGTATCATAATACATGGTATGGACCTGTAGATTTTCTTGAAGAACCTGTTTCTCCAATAACAGGCACGAAATTCGAAAATACAAAATCCAATAAGACTGTTCATATCTGCGAATTTACTGCTGATTTAATCAAACACGGCAAACTGAACCTGGATCCGGGCAGGAACGACAACTTGATAGTAACATATCATGACTCCTGTAACACTGCGAGGGGAATGGGATTCCTTGAGGAACCAAGATATGTCATTAAGAGTGTATGTAATAACTTCTATGAAATGCCTGAGAACACTATCAGGGAACATACTTTCTGCTGTGGAAGCGGGTCCGGCTTGAATGCCGGAGAAAATATGGAAACAAGGCTCAGAGGAGGTCTCCCCAGGGCAAATGCGGTAAAGCATGTTCACCAGAAATACGGGGTAAATATGCTGGCCTGCATCTGCGCCATTGACAGGGCAGCCCTTACTACGGCGGTTGATTATTGGGTTCCAGGTGTGCGTGTAACCGGTGTTCATGAAATGGTTGGGAATGCCCTTGTGGCGAAGGGAGAGAAGAAGAGAACAACAGACTTACGGGGTGATCCACTTCCAGGAATGGAGGGTGAAAAAAATGTATAACGGAGGTAAGATAATTATTGGACTTATTATCTTTGTCGGGTTAGTGACATATCCATTGTGGAATAATATGGGGAAAGCTACTGTTAAACCGGATCCAAAAATAGATACTCCTGAAATTCTGAAATTACCAGAGATTGATAGGAAATGCGTAGAGGCTAAGTCATACATGAAGACCGAGCATATGAAGTTGTTGAACGAATGGAGAGATACAGTAGTCCGCAATGGTGAGGGAACTTATATAGGTGCCGATGGGAAGAAGTATAATATGAGTCTTCAGAATACCTGCATGAAGTGTCATTCAAACAAGAAAAAGTTTTGTGATGAGTGCCATAACTATGCAGCTGTAAAACCTTACTGCTGGGATTGTCATATTGCACCGAAGGAGAAAGAAACATGAGTATTAATAGAAGAGAATTTTTAAAGGTAGCTGGAATCTCTACCATATTGGGCTTTGGGGGCATATCTGCTGTTAATAGCCTCAGGAGAAATTGTGTCGAGGCCTCACAAGTTATGCCAAATCCGGAAGCTTTAGTAGCAAAAAGATGGGCCATGGTCGTTGATATGAGTAAGTTCAAAACAGAGGAAGACTATCAAAGGTGCATTGACGCATGCCATCATGTCCACAATGTACCGAATGTTACTGCCAACCCGAAACATGAGGTCAAGTGGTTATGGAAAGAAACATTTGAGCATGCATTCGTAGGTAATGAAGATGAATACCTCTCAGAGGAGATAAAACATTTGCCATTCCTTGTGTTGTGTAACCACTGTGATAATCCCCCTTGCGTAAGGGTTTGCCCAACTCAGGCTACCTTTAAGAGAAAAAGTGACGGGATTGTCATGATGGATATGCATCGCTGTATCGGATGCAGGTTCTGTATGGCTGCTTGTCCCTATGGAGCAAGGAGTTTCAATTACAGGGACCCGAGGCCATTTATTAGTGAGAAGGAAGAAAATCTCGAATTCCCTACAAGGATGAAAGGTGTAGTTGAAAAGTGTACACTCTGCTACGAGAGGCTTGCTAAAGGGCTTAAGCCGGCCTGTGTAGAGGCATCCAAGGGTTCATTGATTTTTGGCGACCTGGAAGACCCAAATTCCGAGGTCAGGAAGATTCTCAGTTCACGCTATAGCTTTAGACGTAGACCTGAGCTTGGGACACGGCCCAGTGTTTACTATATATTTTAGGAGGAGATAATCATGCTTGAAAAGGCGATAAAAGGTGGTTCAAGATACTGGGTATGGATATTCTGTTTGCTGTCTGTTATTGGTATAGGATTTATTGCTTATCTTTACCAATTTAAATATGGCTTGGGTGTAACAGGCATGAGCAGGGATGTTTCATGGGGTTTATATATTGGCCAGTTTACATTCCTTGTTGGTGTCGCAGCATCGGGTGTTATGGTTGTCCTACCGTATTACCTGCATAATTATAAGAAATTCGGAAGGCTTACCATTTTGGGTGAATTTCTGGCCATTTCTGCGGTTATCATGTGTATGTTATTCATCTTTGTTGACATGGGCCAACCACTTCGTGTCCTCAATGTTATTCTTCACCCTTCCCCGAACTCAGTGATGTTTTTTGATATGCTTGTTTTGAGTGGTTATCTCATTCTTAACCTGTTGATCGGCTGGACAGTTTTAGGCGCAGAACGTAAAGAAGTTCCACCTCCAAAGTGGGTAAAACCCATCATATACCTCTCAATTGCATGGGCCCCTTCAATTCATACTGTTACAGCTTTTCTTTATGCTGGACTCCCGGGAAGACATTTTTGGTTATCTGCAATCATGGCAGCTCGATTCTTAGCCTCAGCGTTTGCAGGTGGTCCGGCACTTCTTATCATCCTTGCCTTAATTGTAAGGAAATACACTAAGTTTGATCCAGGGAAGGAGGCCATTCAGTCATTAGGAAAGATTGTTACTTACTGTATGATTATCAATGTATTCTTCCTCGGTCTTGAGTTCTTTACTGCGTTCTATAGCCAAATACCAGGGCATATGAACTCTTTCCTATATCTTTACACGGGTTTAGAGGGACATACAAAACTTGTTCCCGTGATGTGGTTATCCAGCATCCTTGCTGTAGTGGCCCTTGCAATGTTAATTTTCCCACAAATAAGAAAAAATGAGGCTCTATTGGCAATTGCTTCTATATCAACATTTCTTTCTTTGTGGATTGATAAGGGGTTTGGTTTAATTGTGGGCGGATTTGTACCAAATCCTTTTGAAAGGGTAACCGAGTACTGGCCTACTTTGCCTGAGACGTTAATAACCCTTGCAGTTTGGGCAATCGGCTTTCTGGTATTGACCATACTTTATAAGATCGCTGTCTCGGTTAAAGAAGAAGTAGTCTTTGATAAATATGGTGAAAAGCAGGTTCAAACCGAGTAGAAAAGGTTTTAATCATTAAAGAATATTTTATTGTTTTGATTATATAAAAGACAAACAAATTAAAGAGGTGATTTGAAGTGGCGGTGCAACCTGTATCAGTGTTTGTTCAACTGGCGCAGTGACACTAAAAGAGATGTAATAATTATGTTTCAATAACATAAAAAAGGGAGATGCTGGAATTTCCAGCATCTCCCTTTTTTATGTCTTATACCCTTGGCATAAAATATTTGCTTATATACTGATAAGGTCATAAGTATGAAGACATTGATTATAAAATCCCTCCTTCCCTCCCTTTGCCAAAGGGAGGGAAATTACCCCTCTTTG
>Ga0214474_1000248_pt1 | contig 28273 bp, 21 predicted proteins | sample RVTome_2_FD_187335 | JGI IMG/M metagenome (GOLD analysis project Ga0214474, IMG submission 187335) | Soil microbial communities from uranium-contaminated site in the Upper Colorado River Basin, Wyoming, United States - RVT95D214 HiSeq ... | reverse complement strand
ATCATGTCAATCAGGCGCTGCGAGCCCACACCCTCTTCAAGAGGGATGTGGACTACGTGGTGAAGGACGGCCAGGTGATAATCGTCGATGAGTTCACCGGCAGGCTCATGCCCGGACGGCGCTGGAGCGACGGCCTGCACCAGGCTGTGGAGGCCAAGGAGGGGGTCAGGATAGAGAGCGAGAATCAAACCTTGGCCACCATCACCTTCCAGAACTACTTCAGGCTGTACGAGAAATTGGCCGGGATGACGGGGACTGCCGATACCGAGGCTGCGGAGTTCAAGAAGACATATAACCTCGACGTGATGGTGATGCCCACCAACCGGCCCCTGATCCGGACCAACTATTCGGACATGATCTACAAGACGGAGCAGGAGAAGTTTAAGGCGGTGGCCAGGGAGATAGAGGAACTCTATGAGGCGGGGCGTCCCGTCTTGGTGGGGACCATCTCCATCGATAAGTCAGAGCGATTGAGCAGGCTCTTAAAAAAAAGGGGGGTCCCGCATCACGTGCTCAATGCCAAGCACCATGAGAAGGAGGCGGAGATCATCGCCCAGGCGGGTCGTTTCAAGGGTGTGACCATATCCACCAATATGGCCGGCCGCGGGACCGACATCATCTTGGGGGGAAGCCCCAAGATGATCGCCATCCACCAGGCGGGCAAGGAGGCAGACGCAGCTGAGCTGGAGGCCTCCTATCAAGATGCCTTAACCATTACCTCCCATGAGAAAGAGGAAGTGATTACGTTAGGAGGGTTACATGTCTTGGGAACGGAACGACATGAGAGCCGACGGATCGACAATCAATTGCGTGGAAGGTCCGGGCGGCAGGGAGATCCGGGTTCATCACGCTTCTACTTATCCCTGGAAGATGACCTGCTGAGGATCTTCGGCGGCGAACGAATAGCGGGTATCATGGATAGGCTGGGCGTCGAGGAGGACCAGCCCATCGAGCATGCCCTCGTCACCAAGGCCATAGAGAACGCCCAGAGGAGGGTGGAAGGCCACAACTTCGAGATGAGAAAGCACCTGCTGGAATATGACGACGTGATGAATCAACAGAGGGAGGTGGTCTACTCCCAGCGCAAGGAGATTTTGGAGGGAGGTCGGTTAAGGGAGATGGTGCTCGACATGATAGATGAGGTAGGGGAAGGGCTCGTCGCACAATACACCGATCAGAAACGTTACGCAGACGAATGGGATCTGCCAGGGTTGCGGGAGGCCTTCCAGCAATCCTTCTCCTTTCCCCTGGAGCTCGACAAAGAATCTCTAGAGGATATGAAGCAGGAAGACCTGCGAACCGCCATCATAGAAAAGTGCCGTGCCTACTACGAGAAAAAGGGAAAGGCCTTTGGTGAGGATGTGATGAGGGATTTGGAGCGCTTTATCCTTCTGCAGGCCCTTGATAGCCTTTGGAAGGATCACCTCTTGAACATCGATCACCTCAAGGAGGGCATCGGCCTGCGGGGCTATGCTCAGAAAAACCCCCTCTTTGAGTACAAAAAAGAAGGCTTTGAACTGTTCGTCGATATGCTGGCCAGCGTGAGGGAAGATGCCGTGCGCAAGCTCTTCGCTGTGCAGCTTGCCGAGCAAAAAGCGGTGCCGACGCTGCACCATGCCCCGGCGCCGAGGATGTTCTTGGTCAGGGGCGGGCACGATGCTTTGCCGAACCCTCAGCTGGCATCCCCCCCTTCGGAGATGGAGATGCGGGCTGAAGCGACGCACCCGATGCCGGCGCGTCGCGATGGTCGGAAGGTCGGTCGTAATGACCCCTGTCCCTGTGGCAGCGGGAAGAAATACAAAAAGTGCTGCGGAGGGTAACAGACTGGGACCGAAGGGTTTTCAGGCAGCGGGTATCGCCTGCGGCATAAAGGCAACAGGGGGGGCCAAGGATCTGGCCCTCATGTATTCGCAAGCCCCGGCAAGGGTAGCGGGCCTTTTTACCAAAAACAGGGTCAAGGCAGCGCCCGTCCTTGCGACCAGACAAAGGGTGCGCAGGGGTATCTGTCAAGCATTGATCATCAACAGCGGCAACGCTAATGCCTGCACCGGCCACAAGGGCCTGCAGGACGCCGAGGCCATGGCGCACTTGATTGCCAGTGCCCTTCACATCCCCCATCAGCACGTTCTGGTAGCATCTACTGGGGTGATCGGCCACCCCCTGCCCATGGAGCGGATCGAGCAGGGTATCCCATCCTTGGTTGCCCGGCTCTCACCCCTTGGGTTTCAGGACGCCGCCGAGGCCATCATGACAACCGATACCCACCCGAAGATAACAACCGAAAAGGTGGCAGTTGATGGTGATGAGATCACCATCCTCGGAATGGCCAAAGGGGCGGGGATGATTCACCCGCAGCTTGCAACCATGTTGTCCTTTCTCCTGACCGATGCACGGGTAGAAACAGAGGTGTTAGCTGACCTTTTGCGAGAGGGGGCCCGCTCCACCTTCCAGAGGATCACCATCGATGGAGATACCAGCACCAACGACATGCTCCTGCTGATGGCCAATGGTGAGGCAAGTAAGAGGGCCCTGCATGCTCAAGACAGCCGATTTCGTCCCTTTCAAGAGGCTTTGTTCAAGGTCATGGACCACTTGGCACTGGCCATTGTCAAGGACGGTGAAGGCAGGACAAAGGTGGTAACGATCTGCGTACGGGGCGGCAAAAACAGCAGGGCGGCCGAGCAACTGGCCTTCAGGGTTGCCCATTCCCCCCTGGTGAAGACGGCCTTTTTCGGCCAAGATCCCAACTGGGGCAGGATCATGGCGGCTATGGGGGCAGCAGGGGTCGTTTTTGACCCGCAAAAGGTATCTATTTTTTTTGACGATGTCATGGTTGTAGAGCATGGGGTCTATGCCCCGGGTGCGAGTGAGGAGCAACAGCGACGGGTGTTACAACAAGAGGAGTTCACGGTTACTATCGATCTGCATGCAGGCAGCGCTCAGGTGTCTATCCTAACAACCGATCTTTCCTCCGACTACGTCAAGATAAACGCCTCATACCGCACGTAAACCCCACTCCTTAATTTAGATTTTATAGGATACGGGATCCCGCAAAGCGGGAGGGTTCAATCCCGCTCTGTCGCTTTGCGATCCCCTACCATTAGATGTCTCTATGGATGGGATGTCGCATTCCGACACATCCCGTCATTCAGATTTTGCCGCCTTGCGGCATGATGTCCTTAAAAGATTTAAAGGAGCATCATTATACAAAGTGTCCCGCCCTACTTTCTATAAAAATATAAATGATGGGATGTCGCTCTGCGACAGGGCGGGACTTATGGCGGGACGGATTACTTTTTCCCATCTCCCCTCAGGACCCTGTCATCACCCACCCGAACAGTCACCTTGATGGCATCGAAGTACTCGGCCAGCGGTATGGTGTACTTCCTGGAGGCATTGGTGAGAGACTTGAAGTCCTGGGTGGATATCTTTCCCTTCTCCTTGAGAAAGGCGATCAACCGCCCTCTGAGTTCATCCAAGGGCGCCCGATGGAAGTACACCCCCTCTTTCAGCTTGACCACGTGCCCCTCATCGGTGAGCAGTGCGAGGATCGCCTGTACCTCTTTTCCATCGGTTCCGAGTTGCTCACCCAATTCCTTTGTCGAAGGAGGGGTAAGGCCGCTTCGGTGCATGATCCCCTCGATCTTCTCCTCCAATGCCTGCTGTCTCCCTTCAAGGGCGATGTAATATCCAGTCAGCCGCACCTTGTCCCTTTCCTGGACCACAGCCTCGCTCCTCATGAGGTCTGACAGGAGGGTGTTGAAGAGCCTCCCATCCACCTCCGAAGGGAGTTTTGATTTGAGCTCCTCCTTGGGCATGCCCGGTTTGAGGGGGTTCGCGGCATGATACTTCTCCAGGGCATTTACCATCTCATCCTTGAGGTGATTATAGATGCCCCCATCAATGACCCGCTCGGCCTCCCTATCGAATTTGATTACCTCCTTTCGGGATAGGAGTTCATGCATGGTCGCCGTCAAGACAGCTGGGGGGATATTGGCGTACCCGGCGAGCTTCCCGATCTCCAGCCCCCGATTACCGCCCTTTCTGATATGAAAACCGAGGATAAGGGGAGGGGTGCCGCCCTTCAATTGTTCGAGCGAGGCGATGACATCTCCCTTAAACCTCTTGTGCCGTTGCGGATGGGCATCGAGGATTATGCCCCCGCCCACGGTCTGTATGAGGGAGGAGCCGCGCAGCACGAAACGATCGTTGGGGAAGGCTACCACGGGATCTTGCAATCTTATCTGGGCGTATCCCCGCTCCCCTGGCTTCAGCTCATTGGTCCCCAGCAGGAATATCTTGGCCATCTGGTAAGAGGTTCCCGTATGGAAACGGAGCATGACGCCATTTCTGAGGGGACCGGGGGCATGGGAGAGATGGATGATCTCCGCATCGAGAAGATTCGTGGACTCCGCAGTGCCCGGGTGCAGGACCACCTCTCCCCTCTGAACCGAGGACTTCTCCACCCCCTGCAGATTGACGGCAATCCGTTGCCCTGCCACCCCCTGCTGAACCTTTTCGTTGTGCACCTGTATCCCCCTGACCTTTGCCACAGTCCGTCTGGGGAGGATCTCGACGACTTCGCCTGTCTTCACCTGGCCCGAGACGAGGGTGCCGGTAACCACCGTGCCGAATCCTTTCATAGTGAAAACCCTGTCAATGGGCAGCCGCAAGAGACCGGCGGAAGGCCTTTCCTCCACCTGGTCGACCAGTCGCTCCAGGGCCTTGATGAGATCGCCTAACCCCTCATTGGTAATAGCCGAAACAGGGATGATAGGGGCCTTTTCGAGGAAGGTTCCCCTGGCGAAATCCTTTATGTCCTCTATGGCTAGCTCCCTGAGGTCTTGATCCACCAGGTCGATCTTGGTCAAGACAACCAGTCCTCTCTCAACCCCCAACAGGGTACAGATATCCAGGTGTTCCCTGGTCTGAGGCATGACACCCTCGTCGGCCGCGATGATCAGGGCCACGATATCGATTCCGCCTGCCCCAGAGACCATATGTTTGACGAATCTCTCGTGTCCCGGCACATCCACGATCCCGATCCTGCCGCCGCTCGGTAGATCGAGGTAGGCAAAGCCCAGCTCGATGGTGATACCGCGTTCCTTCTCCTCCTTTAATCTATCGGTATCTATCCCGGTGAGGGCCCGCACCAAGGCCGTCTTCCCGTGATCGATATGGCCGGCTGTACCCAGGATGATTTGCTTCATTCCCTACCTCCTTTGGCAAAAGTGTATTTCAGTTACCTCAAGTATGTCAAGCAGGCGGACGCCCTTAGGAGATCTTCGTCTAAGCATGGAAGGAGGCAACAAACGTATGGCTTTTTTACGATGCGCAGGGTTTACTTCCCTTTTCATTTCATATAGTTGCCTAGTTCCGGAAGAAAAAGGGGGGAAACACAGGAAACACCTTCCCCCTCTGTTCAAAGGGATCGTAAAATGCAAATCAGAAGGTTAAGCGGACGATAATTGACCATTTTTTATCGTCATTGGGTGAAAAAACGTCACTCCCGGCACTCCGCTTCTTTCTGCTTCTAATTTTTTCTTTTAACTTTAGGGGGTTGCCATGATACCATTTTTGGTATATAAATTGCTTAAAAATAAGTATAAGTGCCGAATTTACCGATCATAACAGACGTTGAGGGTATGGATCAAATGCTCATGGGACAAGACCTTAAGGTGCATTTAGGCAGGCGGTTAGGAAGCTTACAAAGCAGGCTTCCCGAAATGCCAGGATGCGCAGAGATTTCGAAGTAAGGAGGAGTTACAATGATAATCGTAAGTTGCGAAGAATGCGGAAAAAGATACCAGATAGACACGGCGCAAATCGAGGGAAGGCAGACTAGCTTTAAGTGCACGTCATGTAATCATATAATCACGGTCGTAAAGCCGGAGGGCAACCCTATGGAGCTACCTCCTGCACCGGAACCTAAGAAGAAAAAGAAGAAAGTGCCGGAAGAGGTCGGTCGCAAATCGAAAGGGTTGGGGATAAGGGGCAAGATGTTCCTGGTTCTCTTTCTTATTCCCCTTGTAATGTTGGTTTTTGCCGTACCGTTTACCGTCAGTTATATTACCAAAGCTATCGACGGAATCATCCAAGAGACTGTACAAGCTGAGGTTGAAGTAGCCAAGAATCAGGCCAACCAATTTGCCAGCGCAATTGCGAAACAGGTCCAGTCTTATCTTGTAGCCCACCCGGAATTAAAGAGGGAGGATTTTGCTCAAGATCCTGGTTTAAGAGAAATAGTCACCCAGCGGCAGTTGATGTCCGGTGAAGCAAGTCTGTACCTCAGATTAGATCCTGAAAAGCCAGGTACCCTCTTAATAACTAAAAACCCCAGCTTAGAAGGTCAACCCATGGAAGGTCTGATGCTCAAGGGCGAACTTGGCAAGGATAAATATGACGAATTCGGAAAAATAACCAGGATCAGCCCGTCACAGGAAGAATATCGAGAGGCATCAGATTTTTTTCTCTCGCAGGATGAAGACGGTATTTTTAAGGAAAGAATGGTAGTGTTCGCGCCGGTGCCAGGCACTCCTTACGGCATCATTTATAGTGCCTTGACTGCGGATTTTATGTCGCCGGCAAAAATAGTTGAAGCTCGCGTGAGAAATCTGATTTTTGAAACGCGGACTATCGTTATCGGAATATTCGGGGGTACACTCTTACTTATTGCCATAATCATGTTGTTGTATCTTCAGAGGCTGACAAAGAGAATCAAATCTCTGACTGATATAACAAACCGCATAAGCGTGGGTGAGCTTGAGGCACGAGTTGAAATCAAAACCGGGGATGAAATTGGAGCATTAGCCGAGGCAATCTCCCGTATGCAGGATAGCATTCGTCTTGCCATAGAAAGGCTGCGCCGGCGCACATAGACTCTACCCTAGTTTATAGCCTGAAACGCTCCCTGCGGAATAGTTTTCATAAGGGTCATGAGTGGAACAGCTCACTAACATGAGAGATGAATTCTAGTCATAACCACTATAAAAATTGTGTTCTTGCCTGATAGGGGGGTTCGCGCGGAGAATGGCTGCCTCACGTCTTTTCAAAGACGGCGGCGATGCCAAGACCGCCGCCGCAGATAGTTTCCAGGCCGAACCGGGCATCCCGGCGCTTCATTTCATGGAGCTGGGTCACCAGCACGCGCGTGCCCGTGCAGGCTATGGGGTGACCCAGCGAGATCCCCGACCCGTTCACGTTGATCCGCGTGTAGTCCTGCTCCCCAAGGCCCATCTCCCTGATATCGGCCAGCACCTGGGCGGCAAAAGCCTCCTGGATCTCAATCAGATCGATCTGTTCGATGGCCAAGCCAGCACGCTGCAGGGCCTTGTTCACCGCCTTGGGAACCGTCCGGTAGGTGCGGCGCGGATCGTCTCCCGCCACCGCCGCGGACTTGACCATCGCCAGCGGTTCCACACCCATTTCGGCGGCCTTTTCCCGGGAGGTAACCAGCACCGCGGCGGCCCCGTCGTTCTCAGTCGAAGAATTTCCGGCAGTGCAGACCCCGCCCAAGACCGGCTTGAGCTGCGCCAGCTTCTCGAGAGTGGTATCGGCCCTTGGGTTCTCGTCGCGGTCTACGATCAGGGGCTTTCCTTTGGGCTGCGGTATTTGAACCGGCACGATTTCTTCCGCGAACCTCCCCGCCTCGATGGCGGCGCAGGCCTTCTGGTGGCTCTCGAAGGACCAACGGTCGCAGTCCTCGCGGGTGATGCCTTCTTCCTCGGCCGCTGTCTCGGCCCAGGACATCATGGCCGGCAGAATCCCGTACCGCTCCTCAGGTTGCGACATGACCCGCGCCCTTTGGATGCGGTCGTACAAGCGCAGACCCCAAATGGACAGATCACCGTGCCCCCGAGGCATGGCGCCCTTTCCTCCGACGCCCCACTTGATTTCCCCGGGCAGATATAGAATTCGGCGGTGCTCATGCTCTCCGCCCCGCCGGCCACGACCATCGCGGCCTGTTCCGACTGGATCATCATGGCGGCCATGCGTACGGTGTCCAGACCGGTGCAGCAGCGGCAATCCACGGTAACCCCCGGGATGCTTTCCGGCCAGCCGGCCTTGAGAAGGGCCATGCGCGCAACATTCACATATTCCCCGCTCTGGTAGGACTGCCCGAAGATCACCTCATCGACGGCCTCGGCCCTGGCCCCGCAACGCTTGAGCACCTCGTCCAGAACCAGGGCTGCCAGATCATAAGCCGGGATGTCGCGCAAGGCCCCCATGTATCTGCCTACCGGCGTTCTCACGGCACTGATAATTACCGCTTGCCTCACGATATGCCCCTTCTGTGCGATGTTCTCCCCTTTATGATCGGAGGAGGCGCTGTCTGAGGCTAGAAGGCCTCCGCCGGCATCTCGACGACCTCTCGCCCTCCGCGCACACAACTTTCCAGCCTCGCATCGGCCATCGGCAGGGTAGCCCCTATAAAGTAGACGGCCTGCATGACCTTGCCCTGGTAGAAGGGGGTATTCTTTCCGCTATCAATGGCCTTCTGGGCGGCCAGCGCCATGTCCAGAAGCCGCCAGCAGGCGGTGGCATCCCCGAAACTCAAGAGGGCGGGATAGGTATTCGAGGCCCATTGGGGTAGATCCGATCCGGCCAGCACCGCCATCTTGGTAGACACCTCCGCCAGCTTTTCCACCATCCGGCCCAGTTCTTTCACCGCGCCCCCGAGGCGGGGGTGATCCTGGTTCGTTTTGCAGAACGAGCTGATCTCCTCCATGAAGGCGCGCACGGGGGCTCCATTGTTGATCCGCATCTTGCGGCCCATCAGATCCAAGGCCTGAATACCATTGGTGCCCTCGTAGAGAGACATGATCTTGGTGTCCCGCAGGTACTGCTCTATGGGATAGTCTTTGCAGAATCCGTACCCGCCGTAGCACTGCATGGCGGTCTCACACACCCTGAATCCCATATCAGAGCAGTAGGCCTTGACGATAGGGGTCATAAAATCCACCAGGGCGTCGTAATAGGCCCTCTTTTCAGCATCGGCTGCCGTCTGGGACAGGTCTAACCACAACGCAGTGGTATAGATCATGGAGCGCATCCCATCCACCATGGCCTTCATCCAGAGCAGCATGCGGCGCACGTCGGGGTGCTCGATGATCGGCACCGGTCCCTTCTTCTGACCGGTGATATCGGCACCCTGTATCCTCTCTTTGGCGTAGGCAACGGCGTTCAGGTAGGCAGTGCTGGCCATGGCCATGCCGCTCACACCGGTGCCGATGCGGGCGGCATTCATCATCTGGAACATGTGGGACAAGCCCTTGTTTTCTTCCCCGCACAGGTATCCGATACATCCGTCATTGGCTCCGAAGTTTAATTCGCTGGTGGGAGAGGCATGAATGCCCAGTTTTTCTTCCACCTTTTCGCAGATGACGTCGTTGGCTTCCCCCAAGGAACCGTCCGGATTGACCCGGACCTTGGGGACGATGAAGAGAGAAATGCCGCGCGTCCCTGCAGGCGCCCCTTCGATCCTGGCTAAAAGCAGGTGGATGATATTGTCAGCCACATCATGATCCCCCCAGGAGATGAAGATCTTGGTTCCCTTGATCTTGAAATGGTCCCCCTCGCGAAAGGCCATGGTCTGGATGCCGGACAGGTCGGAGCCGGAGTTCGGCTCGGTCAGGGCCATAGTGCCGGCCCATTCCCCGCTGTACATCCGGCGAATGAAGCGTTCCTTGAACTCCTCGGTGGCAAAGGTCTCAATCAGACGGGCGGCGCCATGGGTCAGACCAGGACCCATGATAAAGGACTGGCAGGCCCCGGACATGAAGTCATTGACTACCATATCTATCAAGAAGGGAAATTCCTGGCCGCCGTATTGGGCATCACAGGAAAGGGCGAGCCATCCGTTCTCGGCATACTGCTTGAATGCCGCCCTAAACTCGGGAGCACAGGTGACCTTTCCGTCCTGTAACTTTACTCCCCATGCCTCGCCGATCGCCTGAAGGGGATCAACCACCCCTTCGGCAAATTTGATTGCCTCGGTGACCGCCATTTCCAACGACTTTTCATTCAGATCTTTGTAGCGGTCCAACGAACACAGGGATCCATAGTTTAACTGTTCTTTCAGGATAAAGAGGATGTCCTTTTGGTTTACTCTGTAATGTTCCATTGCTTTAATGTAGCTCCTTTCTTTTTATTTGACTTCATTCCCCTCGCAGGGGGGCTCGGAATGGAGAATCACCTTATGCGTCGAGGATTTTTTGAGCGAGGCGATCCCTTCACATCCATCGTGACAGTAGCACAAGCCCTTCTGGTTTTCACCAGCCGACCAGCGGATCTTACCCCTTCCGGCTTCCATCTTTGTCGTACTCGTACCAACCCTTGCCGGTCTTTCGTCCCAAGTGTCCGGCCTTGACCTTGCGCCTCAGGAGCAGGGGCGGGTACCAGCGGGGATCGCCGGTTTCCTCATACATGGCCATCATGGCGCCGTAGGTCACGTCGAGCCCGACCATGTCGCCGGTCTCGAAGATCCCCATGCGGCGTCCCGAGGCAAGCCGAAGCCCTTTGTCGATATCCTCAATCGTGGCGATCCCGGCCTCCACGAGGTGCATGGCCTCGATAGTTGAAGGGAAATTGATCCTGTTGATCACAAACCCGGCCACGTCCCGATTGACCATGATCGGTTCCTTCCCGACGGTAAGGACGAACTCACGGCCGATCTCGGCGGTCCTGTCGCTCGTGGCCAGACCTTTGATAACTTCCACGGCCTGCATCATCGGGGCCGGACTGAAGAAGTGCAGGCCCAGCACCTGCTCGGGCCGCTTGGTGACAGACGCCAGCTCCGTAATCGGAATGGCTGAGGTATTGCTCGCTATCAGCGCCGCCGGCTTAGCCGCCTGATCGACCTGGCGGAAGATCTCCTGTTTGATGTCCAGTCTCTCAAAGACCGCTTCTATGATGAGGTCGGCCTCCGAGGCGGCCGCGATGTTCGAAGAGGTGCTGATGCGGCCCGTAACAATCTTCAGGTCCTCCTTCAGCGTGCCCTTCTCAATAAATTTGCCCACGGACCAGGTAATGTCCTTGAGCGCCTTGTCCAAGGCTTGCTGGCTGATGTCGTAAAGGCAGACCTTAATACCCGCCTGGGCGCAGACCTGTGCGATGCCACTCCCCATCAAGCCGGCACCGATCACAAATACACTTTTAATCTGCATGAATCAAACCTCCTGCTGCCTAGTCCGCAGACCTCGGTACAATCCCTCCACAATACGCACGACACCTATCATGGGGCGCCCTTGATCTTCGCAAGGACCTCACAAACGGTTTTATAGTGCTCCGCCGTTCTCGTGCAATACTGAAAGATCAGGCTCTCATAAGGCAGGGTCTGCTCCAGCGTGGACTGGCTGCCGTGTCTCAACACGCGCTTAGCCATCCTGATCGCCTCGTGCGGCAGGGCGGCGATCTCGGTTGCAAACGCCTCGCTAACAACCATCAGTTCTTCGGGCGGCACCACCCGATTGACCAGGCCGATCCGATACGCCTCCTGCGCGTCGATGTCTTTGGCGGTAAAGGCCAACTCAGCTGCCCGCGCGTAGCCCACCACTTTTGGGAGCAAGTATGAACTGCCGAATTCCGGGGTCACGCCGATCCGTGCAAAGGCGCAGCTGAACAGGGCGTTCTCGGCGGCGATACGGATATCACAGGTCAGCGCCACGGTCAGCCCAAAGCCGACAGCTGCGCCGTTGATGGCGGCTATGAGCGGCTTGGGGAAGTCTATGAAGGCACAAGGAAGGTTCGTCTCCCCCAACCTGCTCTCGGTCCCGTCTCGTTGATAGGCCTCGTATGCTTGTTTAAACATGTTGAGGTCCCCCCCGGCACTGAAGGTCCTGCCCCTGCCCGTGAGGATGAGGACACGGAGAGAGTCATCGTCCCGCGCCCACTGCATAAAATGGAGCAACTCGCGTTGCATCTCTTCGGAAAGGGCGTTGAGCACCTGCGGGCGATCCAGATACAGGATGCCTACTGCCCCCTTGCGTTCGCTGCTTATGGTCTTGTAGTTCATGGGGTCTGTCTCACGTGTGGGCCGATGCATGCCCGATATGAGAACATCAAGGGGATCCATCTAGCTCTCTGCCCTCATACTGCAGCTGTACTACGCCACCTGCATAACCTCATACCCTCCACTCACCAATCTTTATGCCACAATCAGTCTTTTGTCAATGCTTAGGGGACATTTATCCAAACGCCCCTGCATGCGCCCAAGACGCGTAGCGTCAATGAGCGGCAATCATTGGAGATTGTGATTTTCTTCACCATTGCGCTCATCACAATGCGAACGCCTTTTGAGTGCCCGCCCTTTTCCGACGGCCTGCTGAGATTCTTTGTGGCTTTAAAGCCCGAGGTAGGTTTTCCGGACGACCTCGTTTTTGAGCAACTGCTTGCCGGTCCCTTCGGCGATAATCTTGCCGGAGGATAGGACATAGTTGCGGGAGGCCATCTTAAAGACCGTGCTCACGTCCTGCTCAACGAGCAAGACGGTAATACCGAGCTTGCTGATTTCCTTAATCTTCTGAAATACCTCTGCTCGCAAAATCGGGGCCAGGCCGGTCGAGGGCTCATCAATGCACAACAGTTTTGGTTTAGACATCAACGCCCTGCCAACTGCCAGCATCTGCTGCTCCCCGCCGGAGAGTGTCCCGGAGATCTGGTTCGATCGATCCTTGAGCACCGGGAAGAGTCGATATACCTTGTCTAAGTTGTCCTGAATTTCGTCCTTATTCTTCATGAGGTAAGCCCCGATCATGATATTCTCTATCACCGTCAACTCTCGGAACGGCCTGCGCCTCTCCGGGCAAAGGATCAAGCCGCGTTTAACGATATCATGGGCAGGTATCTTCTCGATTCGCTCTCCGTTAAAGGTTACCTTCCCCTCCAACCGAACCTCGCCATGGGTCGACCTCTTCGTCAACTCCCTTTCCCAGGCGACCAATCCGGTGATGGCCCTGAGCAGGGTCGATTTGCCGGCCCCATTAGGGCCCACGAGGGCAACCAGTTCGCCTTTGTCAACCTCCATGCTCAAATTATTGATGAGCAAGGCCTTGTCATACCAAACCGATAAATTGGCGATTTTTAGCAGCAAGCCTAAATACCTCCTCCGCCGAGGTAGGCCTCGATAACGCGAGGATCTTTGACGATTTCATCGGGCGTCCCGTCGGCAATGATGGTCCCGAAATTTAAGACGATAATACGATCCACTATCTGCATCAACCAGTGAAGCTGATGTTCGACGATGATCATGGCCGGTCCTTCGCTGTGCAGCCGACCGAAACGGCCACCCTTATGCAGCCTCTTGATGGATTTGGCCATAAGCTCAGTCTCCGCAGGGCTCAATCCGCCGAAAGGCTCATCAAGCAGGAGCAATTCTGGTTCTGTGGCAATGGCCCGCGCCACTTCGAGTCTCTTCAGATCCCCCTGTGAAAGCACGGAGGCATCTTCCCTGGCCATGTCGGAAATGCCGGCGAATTCCAGGGCATCCATGGCCTTATTCTCCAACCGCTTGACCCATTCCCCCCTCTTCATGGCGCGCGGGCACATGCAGGAAACCATGACATTAGCGATGATGGGGAGCCGCCGAAAGGGTCTCATGTTCTGGAAGGTAGAGGCGACGCCCATATTGACGATGTTCCAGGTCCTGCGGCCGACCATCTCCTTTCCCATGAAGCGAACGCTGCCGGTATCCGGCTTTAGAATGCCGGTCATCAGCCGCAGCAGGGTGGTCTTGCCGGCGCCGTTCGGACCGATCAAGCCCAGGACCTGATCCCTTCTCATGGAAAAGCCGACGTCGTTGACCGCCCGAAGGCCGCCGAAGGACTTGCTGAGCCCCTTGATTTCAAGGAAGGGTTCGGCCATATCAGCACTCTTCTCCTTCTTCTCTCAGCTCCCGGCGCGAGACCTTTCCCACATCCGTCTTCGGGAGTTCTCCCCTGAACTCGACAATCTTGGGGACCTTGTAGTGGGCAAGCTTTGCCTTGCAAAAATCCATAACCTCTTCCTCGGAGATCTTCCCCCTGGCCTCACTCTCCAGGACCACGTACGCCTTGATCAACTGCCCCACCTTGGGATCCGGCACGCCGACCACGCCGGCGGCCTTAATCTGTGGATGACTATAGAGAACCTCTTCCACGTGCCTGGCAAATACCGAGTAACCCTTGAATTTAATCAGATCCCTTTTGCGATCAAAGAAGTGAAAATATCCTTCTTCATCCATCCGAGCCAGGTCTCCGGTCCTCAGCCATGTTTTGCCTTCTAGCTCTATGATGGAATCCTTGGTCTCCTTGGGTCTCTTCCAGTAGCCCTGCATGATGTTAGGGCCGCTGACGATCAATTCACCATCTTCGCCCACCGGCAAAAATTTCGTGCCTTCCGGCTCGATAATCGCGGCATCTATATTGGGCAGGGGCACGCCAAAAGAACCGGTCTTGGGTCTATCATAGGGGGTGCTATGGGTGACTGCGCTGGTCTCGGTCATGCCATATCCCTCCAAAATCTTGGTCTTCGTTCGGTTCTCCCACGCACTGACGGTCGACTCGTGAAGCGTATCGGCGCCGCAGCCGATCATTTTTAGTCTCTTCCAATCCACGCGGTCCGTCTTCTCATACTCCTTGAGATATTCAAAGAGGGTGGGCACCCCATAGAAACCGGACACGCCATACCGTTCCATGGCCGCGAGGATATCGTCTATATCCGGGGTGGTAAAAAGAACAAGGGTGTAGCCCCGAACCAATCCGGTGAGCATAATCACCACCTGCCCGTAGATGTGGAAGAAGGGCAAGGCTGCGATGGTCACTTCCTTGCCCTCCTCAAATATCGGCGTGAAAGCCACCAACTGATGCTCGATTGCCACCATATTGTAATGGGTCAGCATGGCGGCCTTGGGCAGTCCGGTGGTGCCTCCGGTATAAGGCAACGCGGCGATATCTTTTTGAGGATCGATCTTAACGCTTGGAGGTTTGGGGGGATACTTTTTGATCAAATCCTGGAACTGCATGAGGCCTTCTTCCTTGATAAACGTAGGCGTTGGGACGTGCATGTCCCCATAGGCCTTTGCCAGGGCGCTTTTCATCACCATCTTTTTGAGGGTGGGGAGGTATTCCGCGATACTGGTCAGGATCACATGCTTGAGGGCAACGCCGGTCTTCTCCACGTTATCATACAAGATATCCTGACAGACGATCGTCTCCGCATCGCTATCCTCGAGCTGATGCTTTATCTCATGGCTGGTGTAGACTGGGCTGATGGGGGTAACCTTCGCACCGATTTTCAAGGCCGCAAAGTAGGCGATGATGTATTGCGGGCAATTCAGCAGGAAGAGGGCGACAGTGCCACCCTTCTTTACTCCTAGATCGGCAAGGGCCGTGGCAAAACGGTCGATCAGTTCTTTCAGTTCCGCATAGCTGATCTTTTTGCCGTAGAAAATCACGGCGGTCTTTTTCCCGAATTTATCCGCCGATTGATCGAGCAACTCGGGGACGGATACATTGGGAATATCCACTTCCGCGGGAACATCCTTCGGATAATATTTCAGCCATGGCTTCGACAGGTATAATTTCTTTGCGTCCATTTCCTTATCTTCTCCTCACGCTTTTTTATGCCCCTTCGCGGGGCAGATCCTTTATTCCTAGTCCAACGGCGCGGTACACACGCGGCATGTATCACGCAGGGCGATATTTCTGACCTTGCACCGGGGACACTCTTTTTCTATCTTTTCCCGCAGCCACGGGAAAAGCCCATCAGGCATGTACAGGAGAATCACCAGTATCACACAGGCGAACATCAATGTTCGGTAGTCCTGCACGATGCGCAGAAACTCCAGCAAAGGAAAAAGGATGAATACCGCCCCAACCGGGCCATAAATGGTCACCGCCCCGCCGAAGATGGCCCAGATGACCACCTGGAACGACAGAGACACCTCGAGGGTTGAAGGGCCTGCGATCCTCATAAAATGTGCATAGAGCCCCCCGGCTATCCCGGCAAAAAAACCGCTGAGGCAAAAGGCCAAAAGTTTATAGCGTGTGGTGTTGATGCCGGAGGCCCTGACAGCCACCTCATCCTCTCGGATGGCATGGAAAATAATGCCCGTATGGGAGTCGGTTATCTTCCACATGATGGCGCACAGGCCGAGCATAAGCAAGATAGCGACATAGTAATCGGCAACGCGGGTCTTGGCCAGTCGAGCGATACCCGAAACCCCCAGTTCTCCACCTGTCAAGTCAGGAAAGGAGAAGACGAGGCCCATCAGGACGATGGGAAAGGCAAGGGTGGTCAGGGCGAGATACGTGCCTCTGAGCCTGAGGCTTGGTATCCCGATGACAAGGCCTGCCACAACCGCAGCCAAAGCACCAAGGGGGATACTGCCCCAGGGGGGGACATGCGCGTGCAGATTGAGCAACGCTGCAGTGTAGGCCCCCACTCCAAAGAAGAGGGCATGTCCGAAACTCATTTGGCCGGTATAACCGGAAAGCAGATCCCAGCTCGCAGCAAAGATGGCAAAGATACTGGTGAGAATAAGGATGCGCAGGAGGTAGGCATCGTTGCTCACCACAGGCAAGAGGAGCAGTACCAGGACAAAGACTATGACGGCGACACGGGAGGGGAGAACGAGCACTTCGTTTTTGACGATGGTAAACAGCTTTCTCAGGTGAAATAGAATGAAGTCCATAGCTACCTTTCTTCCTCGAAGGACACGCCAAAGAGGCCCTCCGGCCGCATGAGCAATACCAGGATCATGATGCAGAGGGCGACGGGACCCTTCAGAAAGGCTCCCATGGGAGCAAGGAAGACCACCAAAGCCTCTGCAAAGCCCAGGATGTATGCCCCCACGAAACTGCCCTTGAGGCTGCCGAGTCCGCCCAGCACGACGACTGCCATCATCATGATCAGCGGGCTCAGCCACATGTGCGGTTCAACTATGGTCAGGGGCACGACGATGGCTCCTGTGAAGCCGGCTAACCCCACAGAGAGGCCCATGGTCATCATAGCCACCCGGGCCTCGTTGATCCCCATGAGGTTGGCCACCTCCCTGTCTTGAGCCGTGGATCGGATGGCCAAGCCCAGCTTGGTCCTCATCAGAAAAAACCACAGCCCCGTCAAAATGAGCAAGGCCGCGCCAAAGGATAGGAGCTGTTGATAAAAGACCTTCACCCCCACAATGGTGGCATAGCCTTCGATGAGCGCGGGCACGCTCAAAAAGCTGCCCGTGAATATGAGAGACATAATCTCCTGAAGGATCATAGCCAGGGCGATGGTTGCTATGAGCACGGCGCCCTCATGCTCTCGAATGGGATTTATGAAGATCCTATAGGTGATCATGCCCAAGAGGGTGACCAGAAGGACGGCTGCGATCATGCCCCATATGGGGTGAAAGCCCATCTTTTGAGTGACGACATAGATACAGTAGGCGGCCACCATGTAGAAGGCGGTGTGGGTAAAGTTTACGATGCGGGCTACACCGAAGATAAGGGAAAACCCGATAGCGAGCAGGGCGAATATACTCCCGTTGATGAGACCGCTCATGATGATGTCTATAATGAGACCCATATTACCTCATTACCTCATAGCGCATGGAAACGGCCCGCCCCATCGCGCTTCAGGAAGGGGCGGGCGTGCCATGACAGATTTACCTATTGTTCATTTACCCTATACTTCTGGATGAGCAGGGGTGGTACCTTATATTTGACAACACCCTTGTACGTGACCGCAGGCGAACTGGGGGTCATCTTCCACTTGTAAGGCCAGATACCGTATTGCTTGCCATTTACCCATTGAACGGCAATGCCGGTCGCATACCCAGGACCGAAGGCAATCTCATGAATCGGCTTGCCCTCAGTATCATTTATGTATTTTAGGTTGCTGACGGAGTTCTTGTGCTCATAGGTCTCCAGGAAGGCCACCAGCTTGTCGGGATCAAGGGTCCCGGTCTTCTCAATGGCCGGCACCAGCGCGTAATAGATAGCGGAGTAGGTATCCGCGGGGTAATTCGGCGTCTCACCGAATCTCTTCACATAGCCCTCAATAAAGGCCTTGGTAAATTCAGTGGACTCAACACCCGGGCAATAGCTGGCCGAGGTCATGGTATAGTTGGCCTTGCCTTGCGTGTTCTTCCAGAAGGAATCCGACGTTGCCTCCACATTGGTGCCTATTATGGCAGCCGGGATCTTGAGCTCCCCTGCCTGCTTGACAAAGGTAATACCCACCGCGTCGGAAAAAGCCGTAAAGATGATATGGGCACCTGAACGCTGTATGGCGGAGAGCTCGGCGGTGACATCCGTGGCCTTCGCAGAGGGCCTCCACGTGCCTACCAATTCCATGCCCTTCTGCACGACCAGTAACTCGGCCATCTTCGTAAGCGTATCTGCCCACAGGGCCTTCTCCGTGACTACGGCGACCTTGAGCTTCGGGACGTTTAAGGTCTCTTTTATAATACCAGCCACATAGTCAAATTGGTTGAAGAGCATCTTGACAAGATATGGTGAACTGAAAGGGGTGTACCGGAACCAATACTTGTACAAATCATAGTTCTGGGACAGCCGGTTACAGAGCTGGGCGTCGGCAGCCCCGCAGCCGAAAAAGATCACCTTGTGCTCGCAGGCGATGTCCTGCATGGGCAGGACCGCCTCGGTCCGGAACCCGCCGACAACGAACTTCACCTTGTCCCTCGTAATAAGCCGCTCCATGGCATTGGTGGCGTCCGTGATGCTGTTGGCCTCGTTGGAATCCGCCCTCACCAGCTCGATCCGCATCTTTTGGTTGCCAACCTGAACGCCCCCCTTGGCGTTGATCTGCTCGGCAGCCAGGAGTGCCCCGTTCCAATGGTTCTTGCCTTGCATATATTTCATGGGGCCGATCACGCCTATCTTGATCGTCTTAACCCCCTGGGCCCTTGCCGGAAAACTCATGGTTACCACCAGCAAGGCGGCCATCAAGATACTCCATAAAACATTAAGCTTTTTCATCATGCTACCCCTCCTTATTGTGATCAGTTTTAATCGGGACCCTGTCCCCACAACTCTGGATTATATACCACAGAATGTTGGAATCTTCAATGCTCATCTTTCACATAACATAAAATAAGGGAAATTGTAAATCCTTCCTCCTTGAGCCCCAAGCATAAGATCAGCAAAGCGAGTGGCAGGGACCGAGCGCACCCGAGCAAACGCACAGCATTCCGGGCAACGGGTCTCCCCTGAGCCAATCGCTAATTTAGAAGTGGAAGTTTACATATATGCCTGAAAATGTCAAGAAGGATTTTTCTATTTAGTAATATCGAGCCACAGCGTCCAAAATAGTAAATGAGAAAGCCCAATTTCTTTGTAGCATGATAATGAACAAGAAACGAAAAATCCCTTATCAAATAAGGAGTTAGGGTATGGCTCATTATCCCGCAACCCTGGCTCATCAGAGGCTGCTGCTCATGCAAAGAACGATTGGTAGAGGACAGCTGGCATATCCATTTTCAGCGACAATCGCATGCGTTATTTTAAACATTACTGTTACACCCTTCTGGAAATATCGTATATAGTATGTACTGTTATGATCAGAGGTTTGCATGATGTTACCGTGCTGTTCTAGTCATGACCTTTGCGGAAAGACGCCTTGTTTTCCCTAACATTTTACTCCCCCTTTCATTACAACCGGAGGTGACCCTTTGGTCAAAAGTTCTTTAACCGCAGGAGAAAAAAAGACAGGAAAATCCGGTTTTGTTGAGGCAAAAAGCCCTTGACAGATCCCTTAGTGGGGGATAAACTTGGTAAAAATGCTACCGAACGATCGGTAAAGTACCTGAGATAAGAAGGCGGTTGACAGGCCGTCTGTTGGCCGGGCATTTGGAGCCGCGGGAACCATACTGACCACAACCTTCCTACTAATGAGATGAACCAAGAGGAAGCCCCACTATGCTCTTGGAGACCTGCTGATCGGCGAAGGCATGGAAGCGGCGGACATTTTCGAGAGAGAGAAAAGAAAGGAGGTCAATATGGAAAAGGACATCATCAAAGGGGGAAGCTTCCTCATGGAGGATATAAGACCGGATCAGGTCTTTACCCCTGAAGATTTCAACAAGGAGCAGCGGCTGATTGCGAAGGCGGTTACCGACTTTGTCGTCGGCGAAATTCAGCCGGTGGCCGACGACATTGAAAACAAGAAAGAAGGACTGGTCCCAAGCCTGCTCAAGAAGGCAGGGGAGCTCGGGCTCCTCTCCGCAGACATACCTGAGGAGTACGGGGGGCAGGATTTGGATAAGGTCAGCTCCCTCCTTGTTTGGGAGAAGATGGGCATGGGAGGGGGTTCCTTCCAGGCCGCCTTCGGGGCACAGACCGGCATCGGTTCTCTTCCCATCGTCTTCTTTGGCAGCCAGGATCAGAAGAGGCGGTATCTGCCGAAGATGGCCACGGGGGAGTTCATTGCCGCCTATGCCCTGACAGAGCCCGAGGCAGGCTCGGATGCCCTGAACGCCAAGACCACGGCGACGCTGAGCCCTGACGGCAAATATTACATCCTCAACGGTCAGAAGCAATTCATCACCAACGCGGGCATTGCCGATACGTTTATCACCTATGCCAAGGTTGATGGAGAAAAATTCACCTCTTTTATCGTCGAGCGGACCTACCCCGGGGTCTCGGTTGATGAGGAAGAGAATAAGATGGGGATGAAAGGATCCTCTACCAGAAGTGTTATCTTCGAAGATGTCAAGGTGCCGGTGGATAATCTCCTCGGTGAGATCGGCAGGGGCCATGTCGTGGCCTTAAACGTCCTGAATATGGCACGTTTCCAGTTAGGTGCGGGTTGTACGGGCGGGGCAAAGACGGCCTTGCAGGAAGCGGTAACGTATGCGAAACAGCGGGTGCAGTTCGGCAAGCCGATAGCCGAATTCGGCCTGATCAAACAGAAGATTGGGGAGATGGCGATTCGGGCGTTTATCATGGAGAGCATGATCTACCGCACCGGTGGTCTGACCGATCAAATGCTTCAGCCCATTGATCGCCATGCTGCGGATGTCGGCATGCAGATGGCCAAGGGGATCGAGGAGTATGCCATCGAGGACTCGATCAACAAGATCTTCTGTTCGGAGAATGCTGGTTATATTATCGATGAAGCCGTCCAGATCCACGGCGGGTACGGATATATCCATGAGTACCCTGTTGAGCGGGGCTACCGGGACGAGCGGATCAACCGCATCTGGGAAGGGACGAATGAGATCAATCGCCTCACGATCATGGACATGTTGGTGAAGCGGGCCATGAAGAATCGCCTTCCGGTGCTTGATGCGGCGCAGAAGGTGGCGAACGAGCTGCCCAACCTCAAGCCGAAGGTGACGATGGATGATGAGAAGTTGAGCATGCAGCAGGAGATGGTGCAGATGTCAAAGAAGATCGCCCTTTTGGTGGCCGGGGCCGCGGTGCAAAAGTACATGATGCAGCTGCCGGAGGAGCAGGAGATCCTGGGCCTGATCGGCGATGTGGCGATTGCGGTCTTTGCTATGGAAAGCGGCCTGCTGCGGGCATTGAAGGCCACGGCGAAATCCGCAGATGAGAAAGCTCAGATTCAGAAGACCATGGTGAAGGTCTATGTCAATGAATCCTTTGATCGGGTGGGGAGTTATGCACGGCAGGCCCTCGCTTACATTGCCGAGGGCGATGCCCTGAAGACACAATTAGCTGCCCTCGAAAAGATCACTGGTTTCACCCCCGTCAATACGGTTGCCCTGAAAAGGGAAGTCGCAAACTACACCATTAGGCTAGGAAGATATCCGTTTTAATAACTAAGTATGTCCTGCCGCGCTTAAGGCGGGGCAGGACAGGCCATACCCACCCAAGGTTGCTGCCTTAATCTGAGCCGCATTTCGTAATGCGGCTCAGATTACTTTTTGTTCTCTGAGGAAGGTGAGGATGACCTCGGCGGAATCAGTCGGTTTTTCCATTGGAACGAAATGACCGGCTCCCTCGATTCGCCGGAAGACCGCACGGGGAACCTTGGCCTTAAATCGTTTGACAGCCGGTGCCAGAAAGGTGTCGGATGTGGCACCGTAGAGGACCAAGGTCGGTTGTTGGAGCTTGGGGATGTATCGCCAGACATCGTGCGGACAGACGGCAAAACACCGGGACTCCCAGGCCGGGTCGCAACAAAGCCTTATCGTGCCTTTCCCAGTCTCCTCTGTGCCGTCGGTAATATAGGCCTCCAGAGACCCTTCCTTCCACGACCGGAACGCAGCCTTGTCCCTATAGGAAGCCAGGATGGCGTCACAATCGGCCCAAACACTTTTTCTTTTGGCCGCCTGGACGGCAATGGGGGAAAACCTGGCCAGTCCCGTCTTTTTGGCCAGAAACCATAGCCACATCCACGAAAAAGGGAGCAGGGTGGGATCACAGAGGACAAGAGCTCTGACGAGATCAGGCCGTTTGATCGCCACGAGGAGGCTGACCACGGCCCCGAGGGAATGCCCGATGGCAACCACTGCTTCGTCCAGGTATTCGAAAAAGCGCTCAAGATCCGCTGCAAAGATCCCCCAGTTCTCCAGTTCCCGAGGGTCGGCCAATGCCGTGGTCTTCCCATGTCCTCGGTCATCCATGCCAATGACCCGTAGATACGGACGCAGTCTCTCTGCCAAGGGCGTGTACACCCCGGCGCATAATCCGTTCGCGTGGGCGATATGGGCCAGCGGCCCTGAGCCCCCCCAATCAAGGTAGTGAAAATCGCCGTCCGATCCGGGAAAGGTGAGATCTTTTCGCATCCCTTACCTGAAATCAAATTTATAAAAAACATACTCGATAACGTCCGCTTGTTCAACCCTAAAATGTACTAACCCCTTGTAGGTCAAAATCTTCCTAAACGCAGAGGCATAGAGAATACGAAATGGCACTGGCAAGCTGTTCGCAAACTCTATTGAAAAAATAAAGCTCCATGCAGGACGTGACGGAGGGTTCGGCCAAGGGTTGTTTACCCATGGTACTGTGCCCTTTACATTGTTGCGCCCCCTTTTATTTCAAGAAGTCATATAGTTCCAGAAGAAAAAGGCGAAAAACTTCAGTCATAATTAGATTAGACTCCCATCTCTTTTTACGATACAATACAACGATTATTACCCCGAAGCAGAACACCATGTACCTCGGCGTAGACGTCGGATCCATCACCACCAAGACAGTGGCCACGGATGAGAAAGACCGGATCCTGGCCAAGGTCTATCTGCGCAACAGCGGCAGGCCGCTGGAGGCCATCAAGGAGAGTATCCGCCTGATCAAGGACCAGCTCGGGAACAACCTGAAGGTCCGAGGCATCGGCACCACGGGCAGTGCCCGCCACCTGGCTGCCTACCTGCTGGGGGCCGACGTAGTGAAGAACGAGATCACCGCCCATGCCGTGGCCGTGGTCGACTTTCTCCCCGAGGTCAGGACCATCATCGAGATCGGGGGGCAGGACTCCAAGATCATCATCCTCCAGCAGGGGGTGGTGGTGGATTTCGCCATGAACACAATCTGCGCCGCAGGCACGGGCTCCTTTCTGGATCAGCAGGCCTCACGGCTGGGGATCTCCGTAGAGGATTTCGGCCGGATGGCCTTGCAAGCCGAGAAAGGGGCGCGTATAGCCGGCCGCTGCACCGTCTTTGCCGAGACCGACATGATCCACAAGCAGCAGATAGGATTTCAGACCGACGAGATCATAGCGGGCCTGTGCAATTCCCTGGTCAAGAACTACCTCAACGACGTGGGCAGGGGAAAGGACCTCTTCCCGCCGGTAGTATTTCAAGGAGGCGTGGCAGCCAATCCCGGCATCCGGCGGGCATTTGAAGAAGAGTTGAAGCTCACCCTGGTCATCCCCTCCCACTTTGAGGTCATGGGTGCCCTGGGAGCGGCCAAGCTCGCGCGCCGGGCCAATCTATCCTCGACGCATTTTAAGGGGTTTGGGATCGCGAGCCGCGCATGTTTCACCCGCAGCACCGAATGCGCGAAGTGCGGCAACAGCTGTGAGGTTATCGAGTTGGTCGTGGAAGACGAGGTCATCGCCTGCTGGGGCGATCGGTGCGGCAAGTTCGTCGAGGCATTGAGTGCACACAAGCGATGAAGATCTTACTGGCAAACCCGGCCAACGCCGGGATCCTCAGGGCAGTCGGGGTACATTTTCCTCCCATGGGGCTCCTCTACCTCGGGGGCTATTTAGAGCGGGAAGGGTATCGGGTCGAGATCAAGGACTTCGGCAATCCCGGGGAAAGACCCGACTATTCCCGGTATGATCTCGTGGGTATCTCCGCCGACACCACCCGCCACTTGAAGGCCATGGCCATCGCCCGCCAGGCCAAAGAGGCTGGTTGCACGGTAATCATGGGAGGACCACACCCCTGTTACATCGATGAGGAGATCCTCGCCAGCCCCTGGGTGGACTTTATCGTCCACGGTGAGGGGGAGGTAACCTTGCTGGAGCTGATCCGCGCCCTCGAAGCATCGGACCAGGCGTGGGAAGGGATAGCGGGGATCAGCTTCCGACGGGACGGAAAAGTGGTCAGGACCCCTGGCCGCCCCTTTATCCAGGACCTGGACTCCTTGCCGATGCCCGTCCGCCACCTTCTCGACATGGACCTCTACCGCCGCACTCTGTTCGGGGAACGCCCCATCACGCCGGTTGTCACCAGCAGGGGCTGCCCGACCAACTGCCATTTTTGTTCCTCCTCGAGCTTCTTCGGCACCAGGTGGCGGGCAAGAAGCCCGGAGGCCGTGGGAGAAGAACTCGAGGAGCTGCACGGCAAATACGGCTTTGGCGCAGTGGCCTTTGTCGACGACAACTTCACCCTCTCTCCTCAGCGGGTAGTGGCCATCTCGGAGGAGATCATCAAGAGGGGGCTCGATCTCTGGTGGTGGAACTTTTCGCGGGCCGAGACCCTCGTGAGGAACGAGGAGATGCTCAAGGTGATGCGCAGGGCCGGCGCCAAGACCATCTACATCGGGGTGGAGAGCGCCAGCCCCCAAAGCCTCGACGCGCTGGGGAAGAAGATGGATCTCGATACGGTGATCAAGGCCGTAGAGCTGCTCAAGAAACACGGCTTTGAGATATTCGCGAGCTACATCCTGGGCAGCCCTCTTGACGACGCGCGGACAATCCGCGAGACCATCCGCTTCGCCAAGCGCTTGGACACCAACATTGCCCAGTTCTCCATCCTCACCCCGTATCCCGGTACCGCCCTCTATGAGGAATTGAAGGAGCGGATCTGGCACCGGCACTGGCCCTTCTATGACTCCCAGCACCTGGTCTTCCGGCATAATCACCTATCCTTTATCCGCATGGAGTGGTTGCTCTTGAAGGCCAATCTCCTCTATTATACGCGTTCCAAAAAGGCGGTGCAAGACGTGTGGCACTTGGCTAAGCGGCATAAGCTGGGATTAGGCACTTTCTTTACCTTTATAAAGGACTACTTCTGGGGCAAATAGCCATGCAATCGCGGCGGCGGCTCAATAGGTTTTTCTTTCTCTTTTGGTTCTTTTTCTTCTCCACCATCATCCCCCGTCCGATCCAGCGGGTCTTCACCCGCTCCTTCGGAACCCTCTTTTACCTGCTCATGCGCAAGGCCAGGCAGGGGATAGAGGCCAATTTGCAGGTGATCAGTAGAGGCAGATGGGGCCGCAAGGAGATCGCGGCCCGTGCCCGCATGACCTTCCAGAACTATGGCCAGTACCTCCTGGACTACATGGTGATGCCCGGCTTGATTGCCGAGCACAAGGGGCGGATGGTAGCGCGTGAGTTGGGGCAGCGACATATGGTGCGGGCCCTGGAGCAGGGCAAAGGGGTTATCTGCATCACCCCTCACCTGGGCAATTGGGAGCTCGGGGGGCTGCTGCTCGCCTTCAAGGGGGCCGATCTCTATGTCCTCACCCTGGATGAAACCGACGCCAATACCAAGGCCTTCCGCGAGCGCATGAGAATACAAAAAGGTATTAAGAGCATCTACATCAACCCCGAGAATCCCTCCCCTGCCGCCATCATCGAGGTAGTGAAGGTCCTGAAAGAGAAAAAGGTGGTAGCCATGCTGGGAGACCGCGCGGGGAATAACAACACCATCGGGGTCTCCTTCTTCGGACGCAAGACCCCCTTTCCCCTGGGGGTGGCCACCCTGGCCATGGCCACCGGGGCGGCGGTGCTGCCCGTCTTCGTCGTGCTCAAAGGCGGCAAATACTGGGGCATCATCGAGCAGCCTATCTACTTCCAGAGCCCTTCCCGCAAAGAGCGGGAGCAGGGGATCAGGCAGGGTATGGAGGAGTTGGTCGGGGTCTTTGAGCGCTATATTAAGGAATATCCCGATCAGTGGTATAACTTCTATCCCTACTGGCCCTCAGGAGCTGGGGATGAAGTGCCCTAAATGCGGGGGGAAAACCCCCTCAACCCTTCGCGCCTGCAGGCACTGCGGAAAACGCCTGCCCCGGCGGGAAAAGGGGGTGAAGCCGAAGCCTCCTCTCCCCTCTTGGCTGTCCCAAAGCAAGCTTCTCATAGCGGGAACAATCGGCATGCTGATCCTCATAGCCCTACTGCTGGTCATTATCCTTACGAAGGAGAAAAGAACACAGGTAAAACGGTTGGATCAGGAGATCCTCATCGAGAGGAGCAGGGAGGGCAGGGAGATAGCCTCCCATGCCGTTTTGGGAAAGGTCATAGCAGTCCGGCTGAGGGCGAACCGACGGGGAACGATGGCAATAAGGAGCCTCCATACGGGAAAGGAATATACCTTCTCTGTCGGATGGCGCACCAGCTACCATCCGCGCCGTTACCCTGCTGTCGGAGAGCAGGTGCAGGTATATTACCTCTTTGACAAAGGCCTTCTGGAGGCAACGCAGGTGAAGATAGGCCAATGAGCATACCCGTATCCCTTCTCGGGAGAAAAATATGAGATGTCCCAGGTGCGGCAATCCCATCGCACAGCATCATCGCTTTTGCGGCCAGTGTGGGGATCGCATCGCCCAGCAACCGGCAGGAGTGGAATCGAAAACCCCGCTCTTGTCCCGGCTATCCCCGAAACAGCTTCGTGTCGCCGGGGGGATTCTGGCAGGCGTAATCATTATCATCGCCCTCCTCCTGATGATTCTGCCTCTACGGGAGAAAAGAAAACCGGTTCCCAGACCGACCAACCTGGGAGCTGAACTTACTCCCTGGCAACCAGGCGAGGGCACGGCAGAGACCGGTACAAACGTCCTCTACGGGCAGGTAATCTCCATGCAAAGGGGGTCGATAACAATACAAAGCTTCACTGATGGAAAGGCGTATACCCTGTACGTGGGACATCGCACATACTACTCCCCGAACCGTTATCCCTCTGTCGGGGAGAAGGTCAAGGTGTTCTATATCAATGACCGCGGTTATATGAAGGCGACACAGGTGCAGATAGGACCGTAATGGACTCCCTGCCGTAAACGCCCTCTGTCTGCCATGCGTGAAGCGAGCACAACGATCTCGATGCCGATGCCTATGATGAATGTTTGCAGGGATTTTTATGCCGGCGAGACCTCGTGAACAAATGATCCTGATAGATACCCATGCCCATCTTGACATGCCTGAATTCGCGGCAGACCTTCCCCAGGTGATCCAGAGGGCACGGGATGCAGGGGTATCCACTATTATGGCAGTCGGTATCGATCCTGCCAGCTGTCGCAGGACCATAGAGATTGCCGAGGCATACCCGAACGTCTTCGCCGTTGTGGGTGTTCACCCCCATGACGCCGCTCAGGTAGGTGAAAGCGAGCTGGACGGACTGAAGACCTTGGCCCGACATGCAAAGGTTAAGGCCTGGGGGGAGATCGGTCTCGATTTCTTTCGCAACCTCTCCCCTCCGGAAATCCAACAGGAAAGATTCCGCCAGCAGATAGCGATCGCAAAAGAGCTGAAACTCCCCGTGGTCATCCATAGCCGCTCGGCAACGCAGGAAACCATCACCTGCCTTCAGCAGGAGAAGGCAGGTGATGCCGGCGGGGTGATCCACTGCTTTTCCGGGGACGCGAAGACAGCCGCACAATATCTGGAGATGGGCTTTGCCATCTCCATTCCAGGGGTCATTACCTTTAATAAGGCCCAGGAGCTGCGGGCCGTGGTAAAGGGGCTCCCTGCGGAGGCAATACTGCTGGAAACCGACGCCCCCTTTCTCGCCCCGGTGCCGCATCGGGGAAAAAGAAATGAGCCTGCCTATGTGCAATTAACCGCCGCAATCGTCGCTGAGATCAGGGGGCAGGATATCTCAGAGGTGGCAGCCATCACCACAAAGAATGCCTGCCGGGTCTTTCATCTCGATAAAAGACCC
>Ga0214474_1000246_pt1 | contig 28364 bp, 27 predicted proteins | sample RVTome_2_FD_187335 | JGI IMG/M metagenome (GOLD analysis project Ga0214474, IMG submission 187335) | Soil microbial communities from uranium-contaminated site in the Upper Colorado River Basin, Wyoming, United States - RVT95D214 HiSeq ... | reverse complement strand
TGATGTTTTGAAGTTATTGAAAGGACGGATTAAACAGACAGAACCTGGTGTTTGGGTGAAAGGATATCTCATCCCTTCGAGCCTACTTCCTGGAAAGGGAGAATTAAATCGTTGGAAGATAGATGAGATTTCGCCAAAAAACCCAATATTTATCCAGTCATTGCACCATTCTTGTTGTGTTAATAGTTTTGCTTTAAACCTATTAGAGATAAACAGAGATACTCCTCTTCGTGAAGGTTGGATCATTCACAAGGATGCCAATGGAGAGCCAACGGGAATACTTGAAGACAACGCATGGACAGAGGCTCAAGCTCGTATCCCCCCCTTACCTTTTAAGGAGCATATCAGGGCCTTCAAACTGGCAATGGATAAGTTTTTAGAAACAGGTTTGACAACTATCCACGACGCGATTGGCGATCCCGAAATGATGAGGGTGTTCCAAATGCTGGATCATGAGGATGAGCTTCGCCTGAGGGTCCATGTATCTCCAGATATTGCGCGCTACGGAGATTACTACCTCAATTCTGGTATTCATACGGCTTTTGGAAGTGAAAAACTGAGATTTCACCAGATGAAGATTATACTCAACACGTTCAGTGGTGCTACCGCCGCTTTATTTGAAGATTATGCGAATGATCCAGGAAATCGAGGGTATTTTCTCTCTCCGCCTGAGCAGGTTGAGGAATGCGTGATGAATTCAGTGAAAAAAGGGTGGTCCGTCCATACCCATGTGATGGGTGACCGTGAGTTGGATATGGTTCTTACGGCCTATGAGAAAGCGATTGACTGGTATAAACACGAAACTGGAAAGGACAATACGAGTCTTCGACTTGCGATTGCCCATTATGGGCTTTACAACGAGTCTCTTCTAAAAAGGACTGCCGCTTTAAAGATCGTCGTCAACACGCAACCCGTTTGGAAATTGACGAAGGGCAAGCCAGGAGGCATTTATGAAGAGCGTTTAGGGCATGAGAGGTGGCTGAGAACCTTCCCTATTAGAACTCTTTTTGACTATGGCTTGGCTCCATGTTTTAGCTCGGATGTCCCCTCGGCGACAACCTTTGATGTGAGGGCGGGCATTTACGCTTGCATCGATGGGTGTGGGCAACCCAAGGAAATAGTGACTCCTTATCAAGCTATTCAAGGGTATACCATAAATGGCGCTTATGCGCTCTTTAGGGAGCGCGAGATAGGCTCCATCGAAATAGGGAAATTGGCCGACTTTGTTGTGCTGACTGAAAATCCACTCACATTGGCTAAAGAAAGAATATGGGATGTTTCGAAGAATGGCCCGAAAGATTTGTTCATCGACTACACGATTGTGGGGGGCAAAGTGGAATATCATAGAACTTAAAGTCAAAGAGAATAAATATGATAGAGAGGTCTCATTTTTTTCTTGAGGCCGGGTTTTAAAAACTCATCGAAAAGGGGGATATAAAAAAAATGAAAAAAATTAAAGTGGAAAAAACGATTGTGATTGTGGCCACTTTAGACACGAAGCCCGCCGAGGTATTATACGTCAGGGATTTTATAGAGGCCAAAGGGCATAAGGCACTCATCATCGATGCAGGCATCCGTGGGGAGGCGCCTTTCCAGCCCTCCGTCACCCGTAATGAGGTTGCTAAGGCTGCTGATACCGACATCGAGGCTGTACGCAAAATTCCCAATGAGGGGCCAGCCATGTTTGTGATGGCCGAAGGCGCGTCGAGGATCGTTCGTAGGCTTTATGATCGGCGTCAGATCAACGCCGTCTTAGGTGTCGGGGGTTCCATGGGCACTTCCCTTGGTTTAGCAGTGATGCGGACGCTTCCCGTTGGCCTGCCTAAGCTTATGGTGTCAACCATCGCGTTTTCCGGTCTCATCACCCCAATTTCAGTGGCAAAGGACCAGATGATGTTGCAGCTGCCCGTCGATCTCTGGGGCATCAATGCCATTAACAGACACTCGCTGGATGCTGCCGCGGCCGCCATTTGCGCCATGGCGGAGACCGCAAGCGAGATCATACCTGAGAAACCCCTCGTTGCTGTGACCACCCGTGGCATCTTGTATTACCTTAACTGGATCAAACCAATGCTCGAGGCGCGAGGCTACGAAGTGGTCGTCATCCATGCCATGGGCATTTTAGGTGGGGGTACTTTAGAGGACCTCATCCGTCAACAGCTGTTTACCGCGGTACTCGATCTTTGCTCTTGTGAGGTTATCGAGGAGCTTTTTGGTGGCGCGGCACGTGCCGGGGCATCAAGGCTTGAGGCTGCGGGCGAGATGGGCACACCCCAGATTGTGGCACCGGGCTGCATGGAATTCTTTCACTGGACCGGACCAGCCGAGACTGCGCCGAAGGAGAGAAAGGTTCACGTTCACAATCCACTCGTTATAGGTATAAAAGCGACCACACAGGAAATGATTAAGGCTGCAGAAACCATGGCACAGAAGCTCAACCGTGCCAAAGGTCCGGTCAAAATTCTGTTTCCGCTCCTCGGCTGGGATTTACACGACCAGCCGGGCCACGTCTTTTATGATCCCGAAGGCCGAGCTGCTTTCCTCGACATTTTGAAGCGTAACCTGGATCCTCGTGTCGAGCTGCTTGAACTCAACGTCCACATCAACGACCAAGTCTTCGCAGAAAAGGTAATAGAATTATTCGACGAGATGATGGCCCAGGGCAAATTCAAAGCTTCAAATCCCAAATCTTAAACAATATAAAAGGAATGAATATCGAAGCTTTTTAATGACGCTTGGATATTTTCAAGATTTTGACATTAGGGTTTAGTTTTGTAAGCGGATTGGATTATCCTAAGGAGGGACTGGAAATCCGTTATTGATGGCTTTAGAGTGCAAGCTCATTTTCCAATAGCTCATATATCTCATCACTATGGACCATATTAAGGTCTTTAATAGACCTATAAATAAATTTGTGTTGACTTGTGTTGACTCCGAACTAAAATGGTGTTGCTTTATGATCAAAATTCTATGACTTTTGTCTTTTCTAGTTTCCAATCTTCTCATCGAGGCTAAATATTTGGTTTTCACTAAAACCTAAGAAAAAAAATATCAAAAAACTAATAGGAAAGGAGGACAAGAAAAAAAACGGGACACCTTTATTGTTGGGAATGAGTGGAACAGTACAGAGGTTAAACATTGAAGTTTCTATCCGAAAGATAGTATTTATCAAAACTAACCGGCAAGGAGGACAAAAAAAATGAAAAAATTTATGACACTGTTTCTAACCATTGGAATTCTGATTTTCCCCATGGGGATTGGCTCTTTGCAAAAGGCCCGGGCGGCGGAGCCGATAAAAATCGGCACTCTGTTGGACCTCACTGGGCCAATGGCATTTTTAGGACCCCTTTTGAAGAGTGGTATCGTCAAGGCGCTTGAAGAAGTAAACTATACTGTCGCTGGCAGAAAGATTGAGTTGATTGCAGAGGACACTGCTAACGATATGAATGTCTCTTTGGAAAAAACCAAGAAGCTTGTCGAATTGGATAAGGTACACATCATCCTCGGACCTCTTATGGGAGATGCACAGATGGCAATTGCCCCTTATCTGGCCGACAAAAAAGTGCTAGCCTCGACGTTTTATTCAGGCACTGGCGAACTACATACAAAGTTTAAGAACTGGCTTAACTACCCGACAACATTGGTAGGGATGACAATTCCGCTGGGCTACTACGCTGCTGAACTCGGGTATAAGGAAATTATTACCCTGGGTGGTGACTATGAAGGCGGCCGGGGTTTTATTCAAGGGATTAAACTCGGCTTCGAAGCGAAAGGTGGAAAAGTGATTCAGCAGATTTGGGCCCCGGTTGGCACCACGGATTTCGGTCCTTACCTTTCGATGTTAAAGAAGGCCGATTGTCTCGCATATTTTGTGCCCGCCCCCCCAGAGCAGGTGCGCCTACTAAAACAGAGAAAGGAGTTCGGGATCAAGATTCCAGTTTTAGGAACGATCTTAACGGGCCAGTTGGTGGATCCAATATTGGCCGAGCTTGGGGATATTGCAGTGGGTTTACAAGGTCAGGCTGTTTACGTTGCTTCAAGAAAGGACCCCTTAAACGAGAAATGGGTGGCAGAGATGACCAAACAATTTGGTCACCCCCCGGGAGATTTCGAGTCCAACTCATACGCAATTACAAAGGCTGTTTTGGCAGGATTGAAGGCGACAAATGGCGATGACTCCTTCAATAAACTTTGGCCCGCGGTGTTGAAGGTGAAGATCAATACACCGCAAGGACCTCTGGCTTTTAGCCAGGAGGGAGTGGCCGTTGTTAACGGATACATTGTAGAGGTAAAAAAGAAAGAAGGAAAGTATTATTTTGATATCGTTAAAACCTATGAAAAAGTGGTGGATCCTACGATGAAGAAGAAATAAATTTCAGATCGGGTTGTAAGATAGGCGATCTTCACCTTTTTTCTCATTTTGTGTTACTTCATTCGGGAATTAAGGATAGTAAAAATGAGATGGTTTATTATTAATATGCTTAACGGAGTATCCTATGGTATGGTGCTATTTCTCATCGCCTCTGGGATGTCTATTGTCTTGGGGGCGATGGGGATCACCAATTTGGCCCACGGTGCAATCTATATGGTGGGTGCTTATGTGGGTTGGACGATAGCGGTGAAATGGGGAGCTACTTTCGGATTGGGTTTGTTGGTAGGGGGTTTCTTTGCTGGGCTGGTCGGCCTTGTCATAGAACGAGGGTTACTGCGCCATCTGTATAAGCAACCGAATGAACAGGTCTTGCTGACCTTCGGTTTCGTGTATATCCTGAGCAACCTTTGCCTTTGGGTCTGGGGAGGCTATTCCAGGGCCCCCTTTACTGCTGGATTTCTGGATAGTTCCCTCGAAATGTTCGACTTTGCCTATCCCAAGGCTCGTTTGGGTATCATTCTGATCGGATTGCTCTTGGGTGCTGGCCTTTGGTGGTTACAAGATAAAACTCGACTGGGTGCCATCGTTCGTGCAGGGATGGATGATAAAGAGACCACCATGGCATTGGGAATAAACTTGGAGAGGGCCTTTGCTATTCTCTTCTTTATCTCATCATTTATTGCCGGTGCAACAGGTGTCATAGGAGCACAATTAACAGGCGTAGATACTGAATTGGGTATGAGTGTCCTTCTCCTTGGATTAATTGTCATTATTGTTGGGGGTGTGGGCTCCATTCAAGGGGCTCTGTTGGGGGGAATTCTGATAGGGGTGCTTGATGCTTTTGGAAGGGCAGTCTTCCCACAATTCGCTATGTTTATCATGTATGTCACAATGATCGTGGTTTTAATTTTCCGTCCCACAGGCCTTCTGGGAAGAAAAATATAAAGAGATGGAAGTCGAAAAATTGGAAACCAAGCGGGAAGGGACGATGAATGTAGTGCCTTATGTCATTGGGATTCTAATCCTCTTGATCATCCCTCTTTTCTTGTCTACATATTGGGTAGGGTTGATGATAAGGTTTCTCATATTTGCCCTTTTTGCAATGAGTTATAACATCGTTTTTGGTTACACGGGACTCCTTTCCTTAGGCCATGCCGCTTTTTTCGGGACCGGTGGATATGTGATCGCTTTGTTACACCTCCATTACAATGTCAGTCTTTTTTGGATCAGTGCCCCGTTTGGCGTTTTGGTCGCAGCATTCATTGCCGCCCTCTTTGGGCTCATCGCATTGCGGGTGTCCGGGATTTATTTTTTATTAGTGACTTTTGCTCTTGGGGAAATGCTGTATAGTTTGGCTTGGAATGTGAAGTGGCTGAACTCTCGAGGCATGCAGGGTATTACGGGGATACCCCTGCCAGATCTTGCCATACCCGGTTTAACCATAGACAGAACTTGGTATTATTACTTGGTGTTAGTGCTTTTCATAATTAGTTTTGTCTTGCTCAACCGCTTCGTGCGATCACCCCTTGGAGTAGGGCTTGTCGGAATTCGTGAAGATGAATCGAGAATGAAAGCTGTTGGATACAATACATGGCTGTACAAATATATTGCCTTCGTCATTTCCGGAGCTTTTGCGGGCATCGCGGGTGTGTTGTTCAGCTACTATAATTATTTTGTTTCTCCCAAACACCTCGGTATCGCTACGTCTTTTCTACCGATGGTTATGGCGATCATGGGAGGTCTTGGAACTTTTTTGGGTCCTGTAATAGGTGCTTTGGTGTTGGTATTCGTTGAAAACCTTGCCAGTATCGTCTCACCGCAGCGCTGGCCACTGATATTGGGTGGTCTTTTTGTTGTAACGATAATATTTGCGAGACAGGGAATCGGGGTTTATCTGTGGGACCTTTTTACAAAGGTGAGGCAACACTTTGCAGGCGCTAAAAGTCGAGAGATTGTCTAAACAATTTGGCGGTGTGAGCGCAGTGAATAGGGTTTCGTTCTCCGTAGAGGTAGGAGAACGTCTGGCGATTATTGGGCCCAATGGCGCAGGCAAGACGACACTGTTCAATCTGATCAACGGACAGTTATCGTGCACAGAAGGCCGGATCTATTTTTACGGGCAGGATGTAACGAGTCTACCCACACACAGTCGCGCTCATCTCGGTCAGGCCCGTGCGTTTCAAATTATCAGCCTTTGGCAGAAGCTCACTGTTTTAGATAACGCAATGCTGACGCTTCATGGTACAAAACCTCATCGTTTCAGAATGCTCCGCCCAACTAAAGATTTCAAGGAGATCTTTAATCAGGCTGTGGAGACATTGAGAACATTGGATCTTTGGGAGAAAAGAGACGAACCGGTAAAGAATTTGGCTTATGGGGAAAAAAGGAGATTGGAAATAGGTCTCAGCCTGGCCATGCAACCCAAGCTCCTCCTCCTCGATGAACCGAGTGCGGGGTTAAGCAAGGAAGAAGGGTCTGATGTCATTGCTCTTATTAAAAATCTGAAATCTGATATTACCGTTCTTATGGTCGACCATGATATGGATATGATATTTGAAGTTGCTGATCGAATCATCGTCCTCCACTATGGCCAGATCATTTCGGACGGAACACCTGAGATGATTCAGCGTGATCAAAGGGTCAGGGAGATTTATATGGGAATCGAGCGTTGAGGTAGCTATGCTTGATATCAATCATATTTTCACCTATTACGGAGAAAGGCCTACTCTTCGTGGCTTTTCCATGAGGGTGGAAGAGGAATCCGTAGTGGCCCTTTTAGGCCGTAACGGAATGGGCAAGACAACCGCTATTCGTTCCATTATGGGTTTAACGCCTCCCCGTAATGGGCTGATCCGGTTTAAAGGGGAAGATATTACCCGGCTCAAACCATACCGAATCGCCAAAATGGGTATTGGGCTAATTCCGCAAGGCCGAAATATCTTTCCGTCATTAAGCGTAAGAGAAAACCTAATCATGGCCGCAAGAACGAGGGGCAAAGGTCAGTGTTGGACTATAGACCGCGTCTACTCTCATTTCCCGATTCTACGAGATCGCTCAAACCTAAAAGGGAATCTCCTTAGCGGAGGTGAACAGCAAATGTTGGCCATTGGTCGGGCCGTCATGACCAATCCAGATCTTCTCTTGATGGATGAGCCCTCAGAGGGACTTGCCCCGTTAATTGTTCTTGAAATTGGATCCATCGTCACTCAGCTTAAAAATGAAGGACTCTCTATTCTTTTGGTCGAGCAGAATCTTCCGATGGCATTGAGGGTCTCCGATTATATCTTTATCGTTTGCAAAGGGGAGATCGTTTTTGAGTCGGTGCCTCAAGGTCTTAAAAATAACGAGGAGATTAAAAGCAGATATCTTTGTGCCTCAAAATAGGTATTAAACCGTTTGACCCAGCCAGTTTTTTCTGTGACTGTGACATTTTCTATCAATAATTGAATTGAGAAGTTTCCCTTTATTTTCGCCGGTCGTTTTAGAAATTGGAGTGGGTGGGTCTTCAGCCGGCTGTCAGATGAAGATAAATCTAATCGAAGAGGCCATAATTAATCATGGTTGATGAGTTGGTCAAGACGACAACATGGTCAGCGGGTCCTGGGTGTCATGGCGGTTGCGGTGTAATTGCCCATGTCAAGGATGGGAAAGTCATCAAAGTCGAAGGGGACCCGGACCATCCCTGGAATCAGGGGCGTTTGTGTGCCCGGTGCTTGGCTATTACACAATACATGAACCATCCAGACCGTGTGACACATCCTTTGCTAAGGGAGGGAGAACGAGGCGAAGGCAAGTGGAAAAAGATTTCATGGAACGATGCATACGACCACATCGAAAGAAGGCTCAAAGAAATCAGCAACAAGTATGGATCTGAGAGCGTTATATTCTTGAAGGGAACAGGTAGGGATATTGGAGCCCAGATTCAACTCCTCGCCTTTGCCTATGGTAGTCCGAATGTCGTCTTTGGACTTAGTGGAATGGCGTGCTATGCCCCAAGGGGTATGGTGATGTGGGCGACGCATGGGGATTTTTGTGTTCTCGATGCCGCACAATGGTTGGCTAATAGATACGATGACCCAATATACAAGCCACCGAAATGCATCGTGGTTTGGGGGCAAAATATTCAAGGAGCCACGTGCGCAGACGGATTTTTTGGGCATTGGATTGTCGATCTGATGAAGCGAGGGTCAAAACTCATTGTCATTGATTCAAGATTTACATGGATGTCATCACGAGCTGAAATCTGGCTCCAAATAAGACCAGGGACGGATGGTGCCTTAGCTTTGGGTTTCTTAAACATCGTAATAACTGAGGGACTTTATGATCGAGAGTTTGTGGAGAAATGGACCAATGCCCCATTTCTGGTCAGAACTGATACGGGTAAGATGTTAAGAGGAAGCGAGTTATCCAAGGATGCAAGGGAAAATTGGTTTACAGTCTATGACAGGCGCACCAATAATGTTGCATTATGGAATTCTGACGAGGCTAAATATCATGAAGTAAATGTGCAACCTGCTCTCGAAGGCTCCTTCGAGGTCCCTTTGCTCAATGGCGAAAGAATAAAATGTGAAACAGTCTGGACCCTGTTAAAAAAGCAGGTGGCCCATTACACTCCTGAGAGGGTGAGTGAAATTACATGGTTGCCTAAAGACCAGATTGTTAAGGCTGCACACCTCTATGCCGAAAGTAAACCGGCAGCCATACATTGGGGATTACCCATTGACACCTTGACGAGCACAACCCCCACCGGACAAGCTATTACTCACCTTTGGTGTGTAACTGGAAATCTTGACATACCTGGAGGAAATGTGATTTCTAAGTATGCCCTTGGTGTTGTTCCCTACCCTTACACACCAGGTAAGACCTTGGTCCCGTTGCCTCTGGGACAAGAGAAGAAGAGAATTGGATACAATCAATATGGGGCAATGCGCGAATACAGGCAGCAGGCACAGACTGATTTGGCGCTAGAGCAAGCACTTAGCGGTACTCCTTATCCGATCAAGGGATTATGGATTCAGACATGCAATGCATTGGCAGGAACCTCCCAGCAGCCTCGAAAATGGTTTGAGGCTATAATGCAGATGGACTTTGTAGTCGCAGTTGACCTTTTTCTAACCCCCACGGCCATGTTAGCTGATGTTTTCCTCCCCGCTGCGACATTCTTAGAAAAGGAAGGAATGAAATCTTGGTGGACGCCGCTTAATGCGATCAAAAAAGTGGTGACTGTCAGCGAGTGTAAGTCGGATCTTGAAATAAACTTAGAGATGGCAAGGAGGTTTAAGCCAGATATTCCGTGGCGTACTCCCACAGAACTGTTTGACCATTTACTCAAACCTGCCGGACTGAACTATGCTCAACTGAGCGAGAAGGGTTGGCTTTTGCCTCCAGAAGGAGACCCATCGAGGCCTTATTTACGTTATGAAAAGGGATTGTTACGCCCCGATCATAAGCCAGGGTTTGCCACTCCGACTGGAAGAATAGAGCTTTGCTCAAGTATATTCGAACGCTGGGGGATCGAATCCCTACCTTACTATGAAGAGCCTCCCTTCAGTCCAATCAGCAGGCCGGACCTTTTTAAAGAGTATTCTCTGATCCTGATGACGGGGAGGAGATCACCAGCGTTCTTTCACGCTGAGCACAGGATGATACCCTGGCTAAGGGAGATCGAGCCTCATCCGATAGTGGAAATACATCCAGAAACTGCATCTAAGAATAACATTACCGAAGGCGATTTCGTATGGATAGAAAACCAATATGGTAGATGCAAAGCCAAAGCTAAGTTGACTCCAACCTTACGTCCGGAGACCATTATGGTCCCCCACGGATGGTGGTTTCCGGAACAAGAGGGAAAGTTACCTCATCTGTATGGCGTCTGGGAGGTCAACGTCAACCATTTAATCCCAACTGGGTACCAAGGCAAGGCAGGGTTCGGGGCTCCGTTAAAAAGCATGCTCTGTAAAATTTATAAGGTTTAGAGAGGTTAACTGTTTTGACCTATGGTCTCTTAATTGACTATGAATATTGCACAGGATGTCATGCATGTGAAGTGGCATGTAAACAGGAGTACAATCACCCGCCTGGGCAAGGGGGAATAAAAGTGATCGAGGTCCTTGAACAATTACCTGGAGGGAAAATGTATTTAGCTTATATACCTTTCCCGACTGAACTTTGCATTTTATGTGCGCCTCGTGTAAAGGTCGGCAAGCCTCCTGCTTGTGTTGCGCACTGCATGGCTAATTGTATGAAAATTGGTGACCTGGAAGGACTGGCAAAAGAAGCCTCAAAAAAAGCAAGACAAGTACTTTGGGTACCGAGGATTATACCGAAGAAAGGAGTTGATGAGAATGTATAGATTTATACGTAAATTCAATGAAATAGATAAAGACATGACACAAGAATGTGGCGGAAAGGCCTCGCATCTTGGTGAATTAATGAAAGCAGGCTTCAATGTCCCGCCTGGTTTCTGCGTGATATCTGAAGCCCTTTTTTACCACCTGGAGCGGAATGCGATTCATAAAAACATATTTGATATCGCCGAGACCTTCAACTTTGAAGATTTAGATGATATAGAGAAAAAGACCGCCCAAATCCGGTCGCTTATCGAAAGTGTGGAAGTTCCTGAGGATCTTGGAACAGAAATCTTAGGAGCGTATCAGGAATTGGCAGCAGGAGGTGATCCCGATCCTTTAGTGGCGATAAGGTCTTCAGTGGCAATAAAGGATTCAACCATTTCTTCATTCCCGGGACTGATGGATACATTCCATTATGTCAGGGGAGATAACGAGATCGTTAAATATGTTAAGAAATGCTGGGCTTCTGTCTGGTCGGACCGTGCTGCCTTTGCTCGAAAAAATAAAGGGATAGACCATAGCAAAGCGTTGATCTCTCCGACAGTACAGGTAATGATTAATTCTGATGTGGCGGGTATAATCTTTACTGCAAATCCCGTGACTTCATCTCGGGAAGAGATGATGATTGAATCTAACTGGGGTATAGGTGAATCCGTTGTCTCCGGACAAACACAACCAGACCATTACATTCTTGACAAAAATACACTTGAAGTCAAGGGTAGGAAAATTGCTAAGAAAAGCAAAATGATTGCTAAAGGCGAAGGTGGGGGGCGAGAATGGTTTGATATCGATCCTAAGAAGACCGATATCCCTACTCTTACTGCTGATCAAATTGCAGAATTAGGAAGGTTAGCCATTGCTATTGAGAAACATTATGATTATCCTCAAGACATCGAATGGGCATATGAACAGGACAAGCTGTATATTCTTCAGTCCCGAAGGATAACGACTCTTAAAGGTTGATTAGCTCCAATCTTTATAATGTTGTGGGTAAAGGAGCAAGATAACCATTATTATCCTTGATGCTGTTATCTTCTTCAAGGAAACTCCCTTTAGATCCCATAATGGACAATGGCGAGTTGACGTTCTATATCGTCCCTGCTAGGGCTGATGGCCAAGCTTGAGATGCCTTTGCGTGAAGAATCTACCTTAGTGATCTCTGTCTTTTCTGACAGTCAATGCCCGCTGAACAGTTGCAAATTTTCTTATACCTCTTTAAAAATTATTGTGTTGACTGCAAATTTGAAAGCAAATAAGTTATTGTGGGCTCACCAAATCATCAATACGATGAGCAGAAGCTACCAAGAAAGGAAACCATAGAAAGGGACAAGAGTAGGTCGAATGGAGCACGGAAGCCTTCTCTCGGTTCGAGCGGCGTTTAAAAGGTCCGTGACAAGAGATAATATGAACCCTTAATAAGGAGGCACATGAAATGGGAGAAATAAAAAAGGGACCAAACCCAATCGAAATAACAAATTGGGGTGAAGAGTACGTGCCACCTACAATGAGATTTCAACCTCCCTCGCGGGCCTCGCTATCGGATTAGTGACGGGAATAGGAGAGATATTTGGTGGTGGGCTCCTTCCAACCATTGGAGGGATGATGGCAGATGCCTATGGTTTAGCCAGCCCTATGACTTTAGCTGGCATCACTCCACTCATAGCAATGGTCCTAGCGTTTTTTGTAATAGAAACTAGTTCCAAAAGAAAAGCGAAATTAGTGATGGTTAAACCCAGCTGACGTTACGCTTGGATTAATCCGGCCGTTTGAGAGAATAAAACTAAAGTATGAGGTGCTGGTGATAATAATTTTTGTCCGAGCAAAAGCAGCCAGCACTTCATACGTATTACTAGAATAGGTGAGCACTGAAGAGTTATTAATGACTTTTTTAAGCCTTTTTTCCCTAAATAAACATTAAAAGGAGGAATACTGAAATGGGAAAATATGCACTGATAAAATGGAAAGACGGGTATCAACAGGTAGCTGGTCTTGATGAGGAATCTAAGGGAATCCTAAGATACTATGTTGTTGAGCGAGTGGAGCAATTTGGTAGATTGGCGATTGATAGCACAGCTCAATATCCCGGGCTTAAGATCATTGGCCGTAAGCCAGACCAAATAGAGAGTATTACTCTTACTGAAGACGGTTCGGCGAAGGTATTTACGTTGACACCCAAAGAAGATAAAGCTGAGGGGGGACGGATAGACCACCACTATGCGGTTAAAGAGATAGACAATAAAGTGATGGATGAACTTGTTGCTAAGCTGAAAAAAATAGCACTTGAAATGGGGATTGATCCTAAGACGGCCAAAGAAGAAGATTTGGAGAAAATACGGAAAGCATTGGGACTGAGTGCCTTTGAGAAAGAAGCGGAAGTTTTGAGCTTCATTAAAATGTTGTTACAAAAGAATTAATGTTTTGTAAGACTCGATGTCAACAAGGAAAGTGATGTTTATGGAGAAGGTTATAAGGCTTGGCAATCCACTAAAGCAACCCTAGACCAATTAGAAGGATCAGCAAAATTGAAGGATCTTTTGAAGGAGAGATGAATATCTATTAAAATGAATTTACTTTTAGTTTGAGGCATCTATTAAGATAAAATGCAAGTGGTTAGGGTGTAAGTTTAAAGGAGGTATAAGGAGATTATGGCGTTAGATGGATTTACTGAATACAATAAAGTGGATGCTGAGAACTACAATAGATACAGGTGGTGGCTTGGGCTCACATGGGGAGATTTGCTTGATAAGGCGACGGACTTATACCCCACAAAAGAAGCATTGGTTGATGATACAAGCCGTCTAAAATATTCACAACTTAGAGAAAAGGTAGATAGACTTGCCGTAGGGTTGATAAAACTCGGTATTCAGATGGGTGATTTCGTTTTGTTACAGATTCCAAATTGGAACGAATATGTTTATACATTTTTTGCTCTTCAAAAGATCGGCGCAATTCCTGTTTTATTGCTTCCAAGACATACGGAGTTAGAGATCAACCATCTTTGTAGCCTTACCAAACCCAAAGCATGGGTACTGCCGATGCAGTACAAACGCATTGACTATCTGCCGATCATCAACAGTGTCCTTAAAGAAAACTCCTACCTAAAACATATTGTTTCGGTTAGGGCGGAAGCAAAGGGGCCGTTTGTCCGCCTAGAAGATTTGATCGAGGAAGCGAATCTGACAGAAAGGAACCTTCGTGAGCTTGCTGATCGAAGGCCTGACCCCATGGAAGTTGCTCAGATCATGCCTACGGGTGGAACGACAGGTTTGCCCAAAGCAGCTCCTCGGACGCATAATAGTTTCATTTGTAATGTTGAATATCATTCGAGAACCTGGGAAATAACGAGTGAAGATACCATATTAACAATCGCCCCTGTTTCTCATGGTCAAGGGATGTTTTGTGGAGTGGGGGGGAGCATATTTAACTTTGCCAAATTTGTCTTAATAGATTCTACAGACCCAGCAGATTTATGTAGTGTTATTGAGAGAGAAAAGATAACCGCTCTGCCCACGGTCCCCGCAATTGTTATTCGATTAATTAATTTCGAACGGCTTAAAGATTATAATTTGAGCTCTTTGAAAAAAATATATGCCGGTGGGGCAGCGAGCACGCCTGACGTAGTGAAGGGTGTCTATGAAAAGCTTGGATGTAAATTCGTCAATGCTTTTGGATCCGTGGAGGGTTCAAATGCCACAACAAGACTGGATGACGACCTTGAAATCATCTGTAATACTGTAGGCAAGAAATGTTGTCCATACGAGACATATAAGATCATAGATCAAGATGAAAATGAACTTCCTCCAGATATGGATGGTGAATTCGTAACAAAGGGACCAGGTATATTCACTGGTTATTTTAAATCCCCAGAAGACAACAAGGAGATCTTCACGAAGGATGGATTTCTCAAAACAGGAGATTTAGCAAGAATCGATGAATCTGGAAATATCAAAATTACCGGTAGAATTAAAGATATCATTATCCGCGGGGGCGAAAATATTAGCGCTAACAATGTCGAAGATCTGATCAGCTCACATCCCGGCGTTACAGATGTTGCAGTCGTGGGGATGCCTGATAAAGAGCTCGGTGAAAGGGTATGTGCCTATATTCAACCTAAAGCTGGAGCAAAACTTACATTTGAAGAAATTATTTCATTTTTAAAGAATAAGGGTGCGTCCGTACTTCAACTCCCGGAGAGGATTGAGTTTGTTGAAAGTATCCTGTTAACAAAAGTCGGTAAGGCCGATAAAAAAGCTTTACGAGAAGACATCAAAAGGCGTCTGGGGATAGCTTGAACGTGTATATTTTGCAGGGGTTATAATGAGAGACCACTTTGTTCGCTCACGAAGCAACAGTTGAATTTAATGAATAACGACGGGGTTAGAAAATGTCAACCGTGAGATATGAGAAATTATTTTCGCCATTGAGGGTAAGGAACTGCACCTTTCCAAACCGCATAATGTCGACAGCGGCAGTAACAAGGTTAGCAGCCGAAGATGGGCACGTGACAGATGCCATTAAGGAAAGATACAAAAGATTGGCTCACGGTGGGCTTGGAGCTATGGTGGTTGAGGCTGCTGTTGTCCTCCCTTCAAGGAGTTCATTCAATTTGCGAGTAAGTGATGACCAGTTCGTAGAGGAATTAAAAGAATTTGTTAGCGAGATACGCTCCATCAATCCCGATGTAAAGATAGGCCTACAGCTCATACACTTCTTGAAATTGGCTCGAAGTGGTTGGAGACAGAAAGTCGAAGACTTAAAACCTGAGGAGATACACGCTATACCAGAGCAATTTGCTGGCGGAGCTCTGCGGGCCAAAGTAGCAAGTTTTGATTTTGTTGAACTCCATATGGCACACTTCACCACACTCGCCTCGTTTCTCTCATTGGTGAACAAAAGAAAAGATCAATATGGAGGAGATCTTGAAGGAAGATTGAAGCTGCCGACCGAGGTTGTTCTTGCTGCCCGACGCGCTGTAGGCAATGATTTTGCAGTGGGAGTCAGGATAAATGGGGAGGAGTTCACCAAAGAAGGGAATACTTTGCTTCAGAGTGCCCGTATCGCCCGGCGATTAGCTCATACGGGTGTTGATTATATAAGCGTGTCAGCAGGTGAGAGGTTTGAGGATGCAGAGCCACCTCCACCGAATTTTCCACCTTTTGCTGGTACGGGCTATAGTGGCTACCGGATGAGCCCACGGTGGTGGAATCCGGATGGGACTCAAGTCTATTTAGCTGAAGGAGTGCGGAAGGCAGTGAGAGAAGCAGGATATGATATCCCTATTGTGACCGCCGGAAAAATTCGAATGCCTGAATTAGCTGAGGAAATTCTCGAGCAGGGTAAAGCAGATATAATAGGTATGGCAAGACCCTTATTGGCCGACCCCGATTGGCCCATCAAAGCCAAAGAAGGAAGAGCCGACGAGATTGTAAAATGTGCTGCATGCGGTTACTGCAGTGAGGCTGATGAACGATATGAAAAGGTCACCTGCATAGAATGGCCCAAGGGAGTTCTCAATGCCCCCTCCCCCTGGCTGCTTGTTCCCCCATGCAAACAAGCTTGTCCTGTTGGATTGGATATCAGGGGCTACCTTGAGTTTGCCGCTCAAGGGAGGTATGAAAAGGCATTAAGTTTGATAGAGGAGAAGATTCCGCTACCAGGTACGATTGGCAGAGTTTGCCCTCATCCCTGCGAGGTTAAGTGTAATCGCGGCGATTTCGATACTTCCATTGCCATTAATGGTCTCAAGCGCTTTATAGTTGATGCGGTTGCATCAAGGCAGGGACGGAAGCATGTCACTCCGCCAGCAAGGAAAAAAGAAGAGAGGGTGGCTATCATAGGCGCCGGTCCAGCAGGTTTAACCGCCGGATTTAATCTGGTTAAGCTCGGTTACGGTGTGACAATATTTGAGGCCCTCTCTGTCCCTGGCGGGATGTTGGCGGTCGGTATTCCAGAGTACCGTTTACCCAGAGATGTGCTTCAAACCGAGATTGAAGATATTCAAAAATGTGGTGTTGAGATTAAATTGAATAGCCCCATAGGTAGGAATGGAGTGACCCTGGGTAATTTATGGCAACGAGGTTATAGTGCGATTTTCGTTGCTACCGGCGCCCACAAGAGCTTGAGACTGGGAATTCCTGGTGAGGAGATGGAAGGGGTCTATCCTGGTACAACGTTACTGAAAGAGGTTAATCTTGGAAAGAGTTTAAAGATAGGGCATAAGGTCGTTATTGTAGGGGGCGGTAATGTGGCAATTGACGCAGCCAGGGCTGCCCTCCGGTGCGGTTCGAAGGAAACCATCATCGCTTACCGCAGAGCGAAAGAACAAATGCCCGCTTACAGAGAGGATGTGGAGGCTGCAGAAGAAGAAGGCATTAAAATTTATTGTCTTGCAACCCCTTCCAAGATCGTCGGCATGAATGGTAAGGTGGTGGGGGTGGAATGCATCCGGACCGAACTGGGTGAGCCGGATGAGAGCGGTCGAAGGAGGCCTATACCCATTAAGGGTTCAGAGTTTGTTGTCGATGCCGACATTGTTATCACAGCGATCGGGGAAGTTCCTGACCTTTCTTTCTTAAATAATGATCCACTCGAGGTAACAGCCAGGGGAACGATTCAAGTCAATAGCCATACCTTATATACCGGTATGAATGGTGTGTTTGCTGGTGGCGATGTAGTAAGCGGACCAGCTACAGTTATTGAAGCTATTGCAGCCGGAAGGAAAGCGGCTGTTGCTATTGATCAATATCTAAACAGGCAAATCCTTGATTCTGAAGAACCAGCGCCCAGAACAATAGGCCCCGAAGATGTTGACACAGAGAGATTCAATAAGAGGGAACGGCAAAGAATGGCCATGCTGCCTCAGAAAGAGAGAATTGAGTGCTTCAAAGAAGTTGAACTTGGGTTCACCGAACTGGAAGGACTCACTGAAGCAGATAGATGTTTTCAGTGTGGGATGTTTCCCAAGAGAGATAAGTAGAAAACGAAAATTCGGAGGTGCGCTCATGCCAGACAGCTCAAATGAAACCATGATTAAAACTGTATGTATGTTGTGTTTCCAGGTTTGTGGTATCAATGCATATGTCAAAGAGGGAAAGCTGACCAGGGTGGAGCCTATGGTCGAGCACCCCTTTAGTAGAGGAGAGTTGTGTTCGAGGGGCTTGAATCTGGTACCCTATGTGTATTCGCCTGAGCGGGTACTTTATCCTATGATGAAAAAGAATGGGAAGTTTGCCCGTATCTCGTGGAACGAGGCTCTCGATACCATATCCAATAAGCTGACGCAGATTAAAAGGGAGTACGGTGCCCACTCTGTGGCCTTTTCAGTTGGCTCCATAGGTGCGGAGAACATCTCGATCTCGGCTTTTGCCCAGAGGTTTCGGGGCGCGTTCGGTTCACCGAACTACTTTTCAATCGAAGCTCACTGCTTTAGGACGCGTATCATGGCTCGGCTGATAACGTTCGGAACATACCCTCTAGAAGACCCTGATAATTCTGACTGCATTATCCTTTGGGGGCATAACCCAGACGCTTCAGAACCTCCACTCGCTGCAAGGATAAACAAGGCCTTGGATCGAGGACTCAAGCTGATCGTGATCGATCCCAAGCGGATCCCTCTGGCAAAAAGAGGAAAATTCATTCAGATAAAGCCGGGGACAGATGCTGCTCTGGCACTAGCTATGATGAATGTGATCATCAATGAGGGGATCTACAACAAAGAATTCGTTGAAAAATATACGCTCGGTTTCGATAAGTTAAAAGAGCATGTCAAGGCATATCCTCCTGAAAAGGTTGCAGCCATATGTGGGATATCAGAAAGTGATATTTGGGAGATTAGCAGGACCTTTGCAAAAGCCAAAGGTGCTTCGATCATTCAAGGGATCAATGCCTTGGACCAACACATCAATGGCTTTCAAAACAGCCGGGCTCTGGCGATCCTTCATGCTATCACGGGAAATTATGATGTGCCGGGGGGTTGGGCTGTTAACCCCTTCATGCGACTCACCGATCTGAGACTTCCAGTCGATGAAGAGCCTATCGGAGCAGATCGATTTCCCTTGTTCCGTCGATTATGGGGGATGGTCGCACCCTATGGGCAGCAGATGGTTCTCCCTGATGTGATATTAACTGAAAAACCATATCCGATTAAAGCAATGATCATCAGCGGAGGAAACCCCGCAGCCTCTTGGCCTGATTCAGAAAAGCTCAAGAAGGCCTTCTCAAAACTTGAAATGCTTGTTGTCATGGACCTATTTATGAGCCAAACTGCCGAGCTTGCTCACATTGTGCTGCCTGCGTGCACTTCTCTTGAGATGACCGGTTTGGCCTATAACTACGGCTTAACCGGCGGAATGCCTTATGTGATGCTCAATAGGAAAATTATTGAACGGCAAGGAGAATCATGGCCTGACTGGAAATTCTATACGGAGCTCGGGAGAAAAATGGGGTATGGCGAATACTTTCCATGGAATAGTGATGAAGAGATTGTAGAACATTTTCTCAAAGCGAGCTCGATTACGCTTCAAAATCTGGAAGAACACCCGGAGGGGTTGTGGTTTGGCGAGCGTTGCTACGACATCGATGCCAAGAGTCAGATCAGAACACCCTCAAGAAAGATTGAACTCTACTCTCAGACGCTGGCGGATATGGGTTATGACCCCATCCCTATTTACAAGGAACCTACCCAGAGCGCAGGCCAATCTCCTGAACTGGTAAAGAAATTTCCTCTGATCCTTAACACTGGTGCGAGGATGGTCGAATATACGCATTGGCAAATGCGATACGTCCCCGAGCTTCGTAAACTCGCTCCTGATCCGGTCGCTGAGATACACCCTGAAACGGCTGAGCGGTATGGTATCCGGGACGGTGACTTGATCGTAATAGAGACGAAAAAAGGACAAATGACAATTAAAGCCAAAACCACGGTCGATCTTTTGCCTGACATGATCAATGTGCCCCATGGTTGGGCAAAAGAACTGAATCAAAACGTTCTGACCGACATGGAACCTCGTGATCCTGTGACGGGCTACCCAGAATTAAGAGCTCTGGCATGCAGAATAAAAAAGGCCTGATCGACATTCGTGGATAAATAATATCTCGGAGAAGAGAGGGAGGCAGGAGAAATGAGATTAGTTATAGGGATCAGCGGGGCGACAGGCGTTATCTATGGGATCAGGTTACTTCAGGTCCTTTCCGAGTTAAAGGATATTGAAACACATCTCATTATTTCCGAGTCAGGAGAGTTATGCATTAAATATGAAACTGACTGGAAGATAAAAGACGTAAAGGCCCTGGCAAATTTCTCCTATGGTATTAACAGCATAGAGGCCTCTGTAGGAAGTGGTTCGTTCAAGAAAGATGGCATGGTGGTTATTCCGTGTTCAATGAAAACTCTATCTGCTTTGGCTAATTCGTATGATGAGAATCTAATGATCAGGTGTGGAGATGTGACTCTTAAACAACGGAGTACTTTGGTTCTGGTTGTAAGAGAAACACCGCTCCATTTAGGCCATCTGAGAAACATGACAAGAGCGGCTGAAATTGGTGCAGTCATCTTACCCCCTGTTCCTGCTTTTTATGGTAAGCCTAAGAGAATCGAAGACCTCATTGATCATACCGTAGGCAGAGTGCTCGACATGTTCAAGATAGACCATAATCTTTATCAAGAATGGCAAGGGTTAAAATAATAAGCTGATTCGGCGATGGATGAGTTCAGAATAAGCCAGGGAGAAGGCAGGACGAGGGTTATGCTGTCAGCCCAGTGGCTGGGTCGTGACCTGGTCATCTATATATATAACGAGAATGCTCATATCGGAGCGATAGCGTTAGGAGAATATGACCCCGACAGCGGAAGAGTTTCCACCTCTGTGATTACTCGGTTGGGGCACAAGGACGATGTTGTAGCTCAAAAAGCAGCTTATAGAGTGTGCAAGTCTACAAAGAGGCCGGTATGCGTTATTGCAGGTGTTCATGTAGATAGGATTAATCGGACAGAAATAGATCAGACCTTAATAAACGTTGAAATCTTAGTGGATAGACTTGTTCAGGGTGACTTCCTTTCGACCGTGAGAATGGGATGAAACCTCCTCATCGCATTTCGTTGTCCATTTCTTCGCGGAGGCAACTCGCAAACTACCCACTTTAGTTTGAAAGTTGCCCGTGCTCTGGATTGTTGATGTCTCACTTTATTCTTTTGTCCACCATAGAAGCGATGGCCTATCGGATTTGCTCGCCGTGCCATAACGCATTGAGGGCATTATGAAACCAAAAACCCTTCAGAAGAGGGAGATTTATCGAGGAAAGGTTTTTTCTTTAATAGAACAGCATGTTGCACTCCCAAATGGCACCTTGACGAAGGTTGAGACTATACGGCATCCAGGAGCGGCTGCAGTCGTTCCAATGTTAGACAAATCCCACATTGTCCTCATTCGACAGTACCGTTATGCGGTGGGGGATTGGATCTGGGAAATACCCGCTGGCACTCTTTTTCCAGAGGAAGACCCAAAGGACTGTGCGCAAAGGGAGCTCGGCGAAGAAACGGCCTACGAAGCCGGGCACATCGAAAAGATTGGAGAGGTATTCCCCGCGCCGGGCTACTCCGACGATCGGATTCATATCTTCCTGGCAACAGACCTGAAAGAGAAATCCCAGCATCTTGAGGAAGATGAGGTTCTCGAGGTGAGAGAATTTACAATTGTTAAGGTGTTGGACATGATAAAGACCGGAGAGATCAGGGACGCTAAGACCATAGCCGGAGTTCTCTTGACAAACCCAATTATGAGAGGATTCGGAAACAATAAATCTGACCGCAATAAGAACGAAAAAAAATGAGATAAAGGACGAAGTTGTAGGGTATGCTTGAACGGGAAAGCCAGACCCTTCGATATTTACCTTCTGGGCAGAGGATACTCCTTTATGAGAGCCCTTTAACCATTTTTAACCGATGAATATTTCAGGAAAGACCCAACCTTCAGATGTGCGGGGGCATAGTAGGTATACCGGGGGAATCCTTTTTTTCTTTGGCACGTCCCGTTTGCCGGGTAATGTTTGAATCTCCTAAAGATGAAACTGAACTATCAAACGAATCTATGGCTGTGCACGGCCCATTTGAGATCGCCGAAACGGTTGACTCTGTGAATCAGACGAAGCAGGCATTTCGTTTGGTGATCAAGCGGGAGGTGCGGAGGCAGGGGGTGTTATTTGAGAAAGGGGGGAAGTATGTTTATCATGAGGTGGCGACGAACTGGTTAGAGGAGGAGAAGGATGGCTGGGAGGGTTTGGAATGGTATAATAAGAGGGGACAGGCAGAGAACTTTAGTAAGGACATAAAAAATTGGGTTAGGGATGGAGCGGATGCAACGATCAGGGTACAGAACAAAGAGCGGTAACCACCGAATTGTTACGCCAGATTGTTGCGCGAGCACTGCAATGTATGCGGGAATGTCTGCCCCGGCACAGTGATCACCGTTCCCATTGGAAAGATAACTTTTAATTCCCCTGCTTCTGAAAAGGGGGCTGCCTTAACAAGGAGATCAAAATGAAGGTGAAGAAGGTAGACCACATATGCATTGCAGTCAAAAACCTGGACGAGGCAAGAAAAATCTGGGAACCGGTATTGGGCAAATCAAAGCCAGACGATGCCTATATCGATGAGCGTGAGAAGATTCGAGTGGCGAGATATTGGCTGGGGGAACTTGGGTTTGAACTGATGGAGTCAACCACCCCGGATGGGGATGTGGCCAAGTTTATCGAAAAAAGAGGCGAAGGGGTGATGATCATCAGTCTCAATGTCGACAACACCCGAAAAGCCATGGACGAGTTAAAGGGAAAAGGTTATCCATTCATCGGTGGTGCCAGGCCTTTCCGGGACTGCGAATTCGCCTTTATCCATCCTAAAAAGATGAATGGGGTCTTGCTTGAGTTGATCGATTATAAGTGGAACGAGTTGAACAAGGATAAGCCTTAGAGAGCCGATCATGATAGATCGGAAAAAGAAGTTGAAGGCTTTGAAGTTCATCTGGCTCATAATATAGCTGCGGAAAAGTGTAATGGATGTGGAGAGTGGGCCGCGATCTTGCCAGGGAGATGTCTTTGAGACGGAACACCGAGTATCGGCGGCATGATGGCAAGACTCGACACGACCTTTCCAGCCAACGACTGGTCGATCGGCATCGAAGCGCCCCAAATGTATCATGGGCTACTTCCCTTTGCATTTAAGGCCGCAATCATGTGCAGTTGTTTCTCCCCTTTTATCTTTTCGCCAGTATTTGTCATCCGAAAACAAGGTAACTCAATTTAGCAAGTCTCGTACACTTTTTCAAATTTTTTTGTTGAAATTTTTTCGAAGGGAAGATATCCTTTTTAAAGGAGGGTAGAACATGTCCCAAATTATCGTCGCACAGAATGCCAATGGGATTGCCTTAGCAGGTGAAAATCGGGCGATCCAATTGGACGAAAAAGGAAATGAAATCTCATTACAAATAAATCGTCTCCTTCCGCTCACCTCTCATTGTGCTCTTCTAATCGCCGGAGCAGCAGAAGGGAGAGACATGGGGAGTGCCTTAAAGAGTTTTCTCCTCGGAGAGAAGCTCAATGACGTACAAGATATTTATGGAGCGGCGCTTGCCTATCTTTCTACAGAATACGAACAATTCATGAGAAAGAAGTGTGAATGGCTACCTGTTGATCCCATCCACCAGGTTTCCTTTGTCCTGGCTGGAAGAACAGAACGGGATCCGGGGATGCCCTACCGGCTTTACTTCCTTTGGACCAAAAAGAAACTTCCCCGGCTCGATGGGGATGAGATTTCTCACGCCTTCTCCGTGCCGAGGAGGATGGGTCTGGAGTTTCAGCTAAACAAGATGTGCAAAGAGAATGCTCCGTTGAAAGAGATCTTGAAAAAGATGACAGAGGGAATGGAGCAACTAAGAAGCAAAGGAGAGGTGAGCGGACCCTTCTCTTTTGGAATGATTACCCAAGAAGGATATCAATCACTCAATCCCTGAAGAAAACTCTTCACATTTCTCCCAAGAACAGAGTGGTTATAGCCTCCCTCGAGGACGCCAAATCGTTTGCCTTGGCAGCGCTCAAGGGATGCCTCTTTGGCCCATCTTCCAACGGTAAAATAGTCCTCGGTTTTGAGCAGCCCTCCCCAGTCCTCTTCGTGGCGGTCAAATCCTGCGGAGATCGCGATGATGTCATAGGGTCTTACTGTCTGAAGACATCGTTTGACCTCTTCTAAGAATCCCTCCCGGCGGGTTCCTTCAGGATGAAAGTAGCTCACCGCTGTGGAACCGCTAAAGGTATTGGATGTGCCGTCGCCGTAATGGAGGTCGAAATCGAGGATGAGGGCGCATTTGATCTTTTCCTCACTGATGAGCTTTTTGATGGCAATGGCAATATTATTGAAGTAACAGAACCCCCAACAGGAATGGGGGCTGGCATGGTGTCCCGGAGGTCGGATCAAACCAAAAGCGGGTTGGCCTTCAAAGGCCATTTCTGCTGCCAGGATAGCCCCTCCGGCAGCCAGGATCCCCACTTCATAGACTTGAGGTTCCCCTTTGACGGATTGGATATGATTCTTTCCATGAACTCTCCCCAGATCCCTCTCTGAAGCAGCCTCCGGTTCAATGAATTCAAACTCTTTCTCCAGCGCCTTCACCATGGGCTCCATCCTCCCCGCAGCCGCCGCCGGATCGGAGGTATAGACTTCATAGAATCTTGGATGAAAGATGACCTTCATAGAGTTTCCCTTTCTGGCTAAAATCGTTTGAGCTTATTTTACCACACGTTAGATGGACTGTATATCTGAATGTGATTTGGATTTTTTCCGTATTATGATAAAAATGTGTTAAAGCTGAGGCATACAAAAAAGTGCATGGGATATAGATGAAGGCGGAGACCCTGAGCAGATAAGGCGAGTTGTGGATGAGCTGTTCAAACGGGAGACTTTCTGTTATAAGTAGTTTATTCAGATTGTAAGGAGGTGTGAAATGCCAAAAATCGTAGCTCAGATTCCGAATGATATTTACAAAAACATTAATGAGGAGATAAAGCTTGGAATATTTTCTGATACATCGGAGGCTGTTGTTTCAGCGCTTAAAAAGGCCTATGCCCGTAAAAGCAGATCATTCCTGAGATGGTTGATGAAAAAAGAAGGAATATCAGAAGCCGACTTATTGGAAGAGCTTGGGAAAATACGCAAATGAAATTCAAGGTCTTTGTTGATACAAACATCTTGTTATCAGGTATCTTTTTTGATGGGAATGAATCTAAGATTCTGGATGTAGTGGAGTTGAACCTTGTAACAAGTGAAGACGTGGTTGATGAATTACGAAGGGCGGTAAGGAAGAAACTTAAGTATCTGACAGCGAGGACTATCGAAATTGCCCTTGCTGAAACAGAAAAAGCATTGAGTGATATTGTGATTGTACCAAGAACAAAATACAGTCATAAATTGAAGGAGGCTGAATTTCTGGTAAAGCACAAAAAAGATATTCCAATTCTGGCTGCGGTTCTTTATGCAAAGCCCGATTATTTTTTGACCGGCGATACACATTTCTTCACTGACCATATTAAAAGCATTGTGAATGTGATCACCGCGAGAGATTTTCTTGCAAAAATAAAGTAACACTATATGAGTTCAGCATTACCCCAGGCAGACCCATCCGTGAGTAAAGCCTAACCCTCTTCCAGACCGCAAAATCCTGTTTGAAACTTATTGGCAGATTTGGAGACTCATTGATCAGGAAGAACAAAGAGGCGGGTGAAGAGACAATCAGGAAGTCGTCTAATGACTTAACCGAAAGTAAAGGAACACGATGAGTGGAATGGCGTTGGGTCTCGTACTTGCTGCAGCCTTCTTGCATGCCACCTGGAACTATCTAACGAAGAAGAGCGAGGTGAAGCTCGTCTTCATCTGGTGGTTTTTGCTTATAAGCGTGCTCTTATATTTTCCGTTGTTTCTCTATTTTTGGACCCGAACGACCATCACTCCGGTCGGTTGGACCTGCGTCATTGCAACCAGTATATTGCACGCCTTATATTTCGGGTTTCTCGGGCAGGCTTACGAAGAGGGAGATTTATCCATCGTCTATCCCCTGGCCAGGGGGATGGGGCCTTTCCTGGTTCCATTTTTCGCAGTGGGATTGATTAAGGAACAACTCTCCTTGCTCGGCATCATGGGCATCGGGTTGATCATTCTCGGCATCTACATCCTTCACCTGACCTCTTTTTCCAAGACGACGTTCCTGCAACCTTTCCTTCGACTCAAGGACCGTTCTTCGCGTTGGGCCCTCGGTACAGGAGTGACGATTGCCCTCTATTCTCTCGTCGATAAAATAGGCGTGGGCCATGTTTATCCGCCGGTATACATCTACTTAATGTCTGTCGGGGCTTTTATCCTTCTATCTCCTTATATTTTGATGAAGAAGCGAGCTCCATTGTTGGAAGAATGGCAGAAAAACAAACATACCATCTTGGCCGTCGGTTTCCTGGTATTGTTTACTTATTTGCTGGTCCTCTTTGCTATGCAGATGAGTAAAGTAAGCTATGTCGTCGCCCTTCGTGAGACGGGCATTCTCTTCTCAGCCCTCTATGGAGCCTTCTGGTTACGGGAGGGTCACGTCAGACAGAAAATTGTAGGGGCGATCCTGATCTTTTGCGGCGTTTTGTCCATCGGTTTAAGTAAGTAGGGGCTATGCTTTTCGGAAGGCATCAGGGTGTTGGAGAAAATAATGGCAAAAAGCCGAGATCACGATGGCGTGGTCGATTTCTCCCTTACGAATCAGTTCTGGGATCTCAACGAGAGGGACAAGCACCACCTCGATATCTTCAGTTTGGTCGGGCATGGGATCTCTGACTTTCGTGACGTTTCGTGCCATAAAAGTATAACAACGGTTGTTAAAGATGGCTGGGTTGGGATTGGCCACACCGATCTTTACTACCTCCTCTGCCTGGTAACCCGTTTCTTCCAATAATTCGCGAGCGGCCGCTCCTTCCGGGGTATCTCCGGGGTCCACCAGTCCTCCTGGGATTTCGAGGGTCACTTCTCTGGAACCGTGGCGATATTGCCTGACCATCACCACTTGATGATCGGCGGTGAGAGGGATGATGTTGACCCAGTCCGGCGTTTCGATAACATAGAAATCGTGTTCGACACTCGTTCGAGGCGAAAGGGTAGTATCCGCCCGTATTGAGAAAATCCGGAAGGATTGTACAGATTGAGATCGAATGCAAGGCCATGGTTTGATCATTAGATTTCTCCTTCTTTAACGATAGTCTCACGCAAAAACACTTTACTCTATTTGGGTTGATGCGGTTTGTCAAATTGCAAAGAGTCATGGTAGGTGCAGGACAACGTGAGAGAGAGGATAAAGAGCGGTTGACAGCCCTCTCCCTGCGCTTAAGTCAGAAAATCTATGACATCCCGGTTGAATCGCTCTGGCGCTTCGATCGGGGGTAGGTGGCCGACACGGGTGTAAGTCAGGAATTTGGCGCCTTGAATCTGTGTGCTCAGGTGTTGGCCGTTTCCGTAAGGGATAAGCGGATCGGCGTCCCCATGGAGGACAAGCGTGGGGGCTGTGATCTGGTTGAGCCGGGGGCTGACGCCTTCCCACGCAATCACGGCACCAAGTTGCCGTTGATAGGATTCCAGCCTCATCGGTTTGGCTTTGGCATTGCGCACCAACTGATATAAGTCTTCGGGATGGGATTGCATGTAGCCTGGCGCCGCGAGCGATGGAAAGATACGGCGTATGCTCTCTTCGATGTCTTCGTTCGCGATAGGTTTGAGCAGGTTGAGTATTTCAGGCGTAGGGGGAACATGTGTCGGCCCGCCCGCGGACGTGGAGACCAGAATCAATTTATTCACCAACCCAGGATGGCGCAGGGTCAATTCCAAGGCAATGAAACCGCCCATGGACCAGCCCACAACGTAGGTTGTATTGAGATGGAGGCTTTGGATCAAGCCGGCCGCGTCATCAGCCATATCTGGGATGGTATAGGGCCCTGTACCAAGCGCGCTGTCGCCCGCGTCGCGATTGTCCATGTTGATCACGCGATGCTTTTTGGAAAGCGGCTCAATCTGCTTCCACCAAGTGAGCCGCGAATTGCTCAACCCGGGGATGAGCACCAGCGGATGACCGGTGCCATACTCGTCATAGTAAACACGATGCGATCCAGCTTGTATGGTAGGCATATTTCCTCCGGGAATCAGACCAGCGGGCTAAGGGGCACAATTTGAATGACATTACAATGCCGGGAAGCCCCGTCCTGTGGGCGGGGAGCTTCCCATTCCAGATTGTTTCAGTCCATGTCCCTCAGATGGTTAAATTCTTACACGTGAAATCTGAGAGTCTTCTTCTAACGTTGATCAATGAATTCTGTCATTCCCGCCCCGTATCAAGTACGGGGTAAACTCCGGCGGGAATCCAGAAAAGTTCTTACAAAGAAAATCAAGAAAATCCTGGATTCCTGCTTCCGCAGGAATGACGAAAAAGTAATGCCGAAATTTCAAATATCTTTGGCCAGGCTTTTCAAGAACTCAATGAGCAATCGATTGACCTCGCTCGGGCGCTCCTGCTGAATCCAGTGTCCGGCACCGGGCACCAGAACCTTCTTTCTCAAGGCCGGCACCGTTTTTTCCA
>Ga0214474_1000245_pt1 | contig 28424 bp, 23 predicted proteins | sample RVTome_2_FD_187335 | JGI IMG/M metagenome (GOLD analysis project Ga0214474, IMG submission 187335) | Soil microbial communities from uranium-contaminated site in the Upper Colorado River Basin, Wyoming, United States - RVT95D214 HiSeq ... | reverse complement strand
ACCGTCCACTCCTTGATTTCACGCTCACCTCTTCGCATGTGGTATTTCATAGCTTGACTCCTATTTTCTTCCAATAGCTATCAATAAAGCTCACTGGGAGTCGGATTTATCGGCGGTCCAGTGGAGTGGCTTGTTGCCCGTTCGGTCATCAATAAATATCCAATTGTATTTTGATGGCCTCTTCAATCCTGCGCATATCCTCTTCTGAGAGAAAACCAGCACGTTTAAAAAGCCGTAACTTACTTACGGTTGCCAGTTGATCGGCCATGGCTTTACTTTCTTTGCCCTCAAAAATCACCAATGCCTCGCTGGGATATAGACGATCTGTCTTGCTGGTTAGAGGAACAACTTGAACTCGATTGAGGAACTTATTTGAAGCATCATTACTGATGATGACAGCAGGACGCTTCTTTTAGATTTCTCCACCAATGGAAGGATCGAAATTAACCCACCAGACCTCACGCCGTTTCATAGGTTATATCCTTAAAGGTGATCTCGGCCCACTCTATGGCCTCTTCCTCCCGCTTTTTGTCCCTTGCCATTTGAGCGTAAGCCAATTCCAGATTGGGGCGTACTACATGCGGGCGCACCAGTTCTTCAATAAATTTACTGATTTTTCGGGGGCCTATGGTCTTGTGGAGGCCCTCATAAACTTTCTCATCCACAGTTATTGTTAATTTTTTTTGAATTGAAATCCTCCGTTCTATATACGTGTAGTATACGTGTTTTCTTCGGATATTTCAATCCGTTAAAAATTGATTATTACCAAATGAGAATAATACGTTTGATCATGGGGCTAACGGGTGCGGTTGAGGAGCAGGCCCCGAAGGGGCGCTGTCTGCTCGAACCGCACCTGATAGGGCGGCGCGAATCGCCGACCAATCGCTCCGGCTCACCGGGAGCCGGATTTATCGGCGATCCGGTGGAGCCGCATATTATGTGAAAGACTCTGGTTTTCCAAGCCCCTCAAGCCATTCCTTGACAACGGGTCGGACTTCAGGGCCAACAACCACGCCAAGATGCGTGACGCCTTGCAATAGCTTCACGTGTACGGCCGTGTATCGAGAAATTACCGGTTCATATTGCTCAGCGAAAAATGATTCGTCTCCTGTGCCAGCGACAACCAATAAGGGTTGGGTTATGGCTCTGAGGTCTTTTTCATAGTTACGAGGGGCATAGGCTACATTCAGTCGGTGAGAGTACGACAGAGTTTCGGTCCCATCACGGACATCTTCTGGCATATTGAACTCAATCGTAGGCAGATAATCAAACCAATGAATTCCAACATTATTGAGCATGGTCAGCCCAACGATACGTCCGGTGTATGGATGCGCCCAACCGCCTGAGTGCGAACGTGTCGTCGGAGCATTATATTTTAGGAAAGGAGATAACAGCACATATGCGTTGGCTTGTCTACCGTATCGACTTCCCGTAAAGCGTAAAGCCAGTCCCCCTCCAGATGAATGGCCACCAACAATTAGTAGCCTATTTGGATTATCTTTTCGAATCATGGTGATAAAATCCGCTAAATCATCTTCCAATTGACCTATGCAGTCAACATCACCTCTTCTCACGGGTTCGCGTCCATGTCCCCGTAAATCTGGAGTGTATACCTGAGCCAAGCTTTCGGAACTTATGAACTTAGCTAAAGGCAGGAAATACTGGCTATGCCAACCTGAGCCGTGTATCAGGATGATGATTTTATTTGATTGAGTCGAATAGTACCGATACGATAATGCTGCACCGTCTCTTGCGGTAAAGCGTTGGAGTGTTGGTAGGCTTGAGTAATCAAAGTGCAGCTCATTGAAGGTTAGACCACGTTGAGCTTGACGGGGATTATTGGGTTTGCCAATTATAACGAGCACAGAAACAATTCCAAAATAAATCACAATAGAGGTAAATATAAAAAATAAGATCCTTAGAAGCATTCTTTTCAGATATCCTCCTGTGGTCGATATATTCCATCTATTTTGATATTCTTTCTTCCACACTGGCGATGGATTCTCACTAGGCCACATAACGGGTGCGGTTGCTCCTCAACCACACCCGATAAGGCGGCGCGAAGCGCCGACCTATCGATTATAATCACCTGCCTCTATGGAGCGCCAGCGGAATAGATGTCAGGTGAATTAACTTGTTAGGCTACTTAATTTTCAAAATGGTGGGTAGTAACTCCATGGACTTCGGTGTCCTGTAAATTTGAACGTCTCAATATCTCGCTGCATGTTACTCCATACATCATTTCTTCGATGTTCGTAATCCGCTCTGATTTGATTGAAAGCGATTAATACAGCGAGATTTACGAGTGTGCCCCCAATGGTTGGAAAGCCAGTTTGTCCGTGCAAAGACTGATTTCGCCATGAATAGAGCTGTTCAAACGGATCTATAGTATTGTCCAGGCTATTGAAAATATTTCGCATCTCATCGATGCGAGGTCGCAAGTCCTGATCTGCAACGGTTTGGTATAGAAGGAACATCAAGTCACGGAGACTGCTGCATTTGCCCTTTCTTGGATCGTTAGGCATGTAATTACGAATACCCCCTCCAGCAGTGGGAACATCAAAAGGGTTAATAACATTTCCGGAATAATCAACGTAGTTGCAACAGAGCTTCTTTAATAGCCCTTCCAGAAGGGGGAACGCAAGATAGGCAAGAACGAGGTGGGCGTTCAATACAAGCTGCCTGGTATTAAATTCAACTAGCTCTGAGATCTCCCTTTGACGCTCCCAATCTTCCTTTGATTGAGGCGGCCGTGTAATCCCCGCCAATGCAGCTCGAATGCAGGTTTCGAAAAGCTGACGGAGTTCCGATTCAGTGTTTGAAAAAAAGGTCGATCTTGGCGATAACAACATTTCACCAGCCCATGCCCAGAAAAGCCTGTGGTCGAGATCTATAACTGTATTCAAGCCTTTGAACAGTAGAACTCGACTAAGTCCCGTGCATGCTGCTTGAATCTCAGAATAATTAAGCTCATGGAAGGTGATCCCGTTCCGATGGAGTCGATGTTGCTCTGAAGCAGCACCAATCGCAAAACCACCCCCAGGCAGTTGCGTCGCATTTACCCAAGAATCGCAGAGTCCTTTGATTTTTTCTTCTTTGGTCTGTGGCACCACTGTCAACTCTGTTTTTGGCCTATCGATAAAAATCAGTGGGGCGTATTACGCAACTGCTGAATTATCTTGTTGGACAAATGAATATTTTTTTCATCTCTTGTTCCGCGGCAGTATCTGACCACTCTGTTTCGCTTTGCCGGCTATTTTTCGGAAGATAATTCCTGAAAATATTACAAGGTACATGAACAGCATGCCATAGTCAATGTATGATGGGAACGATTTTACTTCAACCAGAAGGTTGTTTCGAATACCCCACAAAGCAACCACGTACCCCGCTATCTGCAAAGGTATAGCATCAAAACGGGCTACCCATCCGATGTATACTGCTGACCCCAAAGCCATGATTCCTAAAATGATTGTCAACAATTGCAGGAAGATTGGTCTTTCTATGATTAGAGCAAACTTGTTCTTGTAATTGTTCAATTCTTTCACTTCTTTTTCTGTAACCACTTGGGCTTTGCCCACGAACGCTGATTTTGCCTGTGACAGCTCTCCCTGTCTTGGCTTCCTCATGAACACTCCGGGCATGAAGTTGTTTATAGATAGACTCTCTTCATCCTTCAAATCGGTAATGTCTGTCTGTTTTTCTCCGTTATCAATATATGCGGGGCACCTTACCGCGCCCACTATAAGGTATTTGTCGAAAGGGTATATTTCACGGTTGCCAAACATTTTAATGCTCACATCCTTGCTCTTGGGCTTGCTTTCCGTGAAGGATGATTTTTGCTTTGAACTAATCGTGATCAAACCAGCCATTAAGTCCGTATGTTCTTTTGGAAATATGACATAGGTGTAAGTCAGGTCCGCATATGCCAGTTCTCCGTACAAAATCCTTGCTTCTTTGCCTTCCCAGATTGGCAGACCTGCCTTAAAGCTCAGGGATCCATTGGCGGTCTGGTTATTTCCGTCTATTGAGGTAAAAGTAAGGATATAGTTGTTTAATCTCCCCCCGGGAATTCCTCCCAAGAAATGCTGTGACTCCCTCAACTCGAAATCTTTTTTAATCGCTGTTATAAAGACAACGGCAATGATTAATAGAAATAAAAATGCTGCCAACAGCCGGTGGCGGGTCTTAATGAATCTCCCCAAACTATTTGTAAAACCGGAAAAGCGTCCCATAACACAGTATCTAAAGGCTATAAGATTTGGAAAAAACCTGCGGCATCTGCAACATTCCCTTCGTTTATATATAAGTTCCGGTTCAACGGGTGCGGTTGAGGAGCAGGCCCCGAAGGGGCACTGTCTGCTTAAACCGCATGGATAGGCCTCGCTTCGCGGTGTATCAATGCGGCTGCTCCTTAATGACACCTGATAGGGCGGCGCGAAGCGCCGACCTATCAATATTATTACCTAAATTGAGCGATTCTTTTTGAAATACCCTGTAGCCGCAGGTTAGCCTGCGTTTTAAAATCACCCGCTGGGTGATTTGTAGGGCAAGGCTTCAGCCTTGTAATAGAAGCAACCCTAAAGGGTTGCCCTACGATTAAATTTATGAAAATCGCTCGATTTAGATTCTTACAGGTTTAAATCTTAGAATTTCCTTCTAACACTTGAGATCGGATTGGGCCTTATTTCAAACCTTAACCTAGACCTCAACCTTAACCTTGGGTTGTTAGGTATTAGATAGTTTTTAAGTATCTTAGCAAAGGCAAAAAAATTTTACAATTGATAATTGGCGAACTAAAACTGTCTTTTTATATGCCTATGCAGAAGACCATGGTTTTATCCGTGGATGAATACAAGAAGGGTAATCTTCTCATAAGGTACAATTCTATTTTCCAATATATTTAGGAAATATGTTTCAAATCCCCCAACCCCCCCTTTGCTAAAGGGGGGAGTAGTTAGTTGAGATAGAAGAGAAGGTTTTGCGCTTTTCTTGATGCCTGGGGAAGGTATTCGCTTTACGGAAAGAGAGGTAATACGTCGAGGCCCATGGTTTCGGGGTATCCTAACACAATATTCATATTTTGAACGGCTTCGCCGGAAGCCCCTTTCACCAAATTGTCAATGGCCGTAACGATCACAGCTCTATCATCGGGCTCGCTCACTATTACGCCAATATCGCAAAAATTAGAACCTCTCAAATCCTTTGTGTTAGGAAGTTTTCCTTTTGGATAAACTCTAATAAAAGGTTCTTCTCGGTAAGCATCCTGAAAAGTGTTAAGCAGTTCTTCGGTCTTCATCTTTTTTATAAGACGGACGTAGATAGTAGATAAGATCCCACGATCCATTGGAATGAGATGGGGAACAAAGGTAACTTTGATCTCCTTCTGAACTATCTGGCTCAGTTCTTGATCGATCTCCGGGGTGTGCCGGTGAGCAAAGATTTTATAAGCCTTTACTCCCTCATTCACCTCGCAGAAGAGGGACTCCAGAACCAAATCCCGGCCTGCACCACTTACACCGGATTTGGCATCGACGACAATACTTTCGAGTGAAATGAGCCCTTTCTTAACCATAGGAATTAAACCGATCAATGCCCCTGTAGGATAACATCCTGGATTCCCGACAATCTTTGCATTTCGAATCTTCTCTCTATGGAGCTCTGGCAAACCATAGACAGATTCCGGGAGTAAGTCCGCACTCGTATGCTTTTGATACCACTTTTCATAGATCGCAGCATCTTTAAGCCGAAAGTCTGCACTAAGATCAACTACTTTCTTCCCTTGCCGATAAAATAACGGGACAACTTCCATGGCAGTTTTATGAGGAACCGCTGTAAAAATGAAATCTGCTTTTTTTGAAATTTGGTCAACATTTAGTTCTTCACACTTTAATGGAAGATGTTTCATCAATGACGGAAAGACCTGATCAATTGGGACTCCAGCATATTTCTGTGAAGTTAAGGCAGTCACCTCCACCTCAGGGTGACGAAGAAGGAGGCGGAGAAGCTCCACTCCTGTATATCCCGTTGCTCCAATAATACCCACGCGCGTTTTCATAGGTTACCCTTTCGTAGTTTATTGAGTCCATTGAGTCTATTGAGTTTGTTGGGTTTACTCAGTTAACCCAAGGAACCCAATAAGCCGAATAACAAAAAAAGGGAGGTACCATGACCTCCCTTTTCAGATAAGACCTTTTTGGTCATGGAACTATCTTTTAGAGAACTGCGGTCTTCGCCTGGCTCCTCTCCTCCCATACTTCTTTCGCTCTTTGACTCTTGAATCACGTGTGAGAAAACCAGCTTTTTTAAGGGAATCTTTAAAATCGGAATTGTATTGAAGAAGCGCTTTTGCAATCCCATGGCGTATAGCAATGGACTGTCCGGATTCCCCCCCTCCATGAACATTTACATTCACATCGAATTTATTTCTGGTGCCTGTGATATCAAAGGGTTGGAAGATGACCATTTCGCTGGTCTCTCTACCGAAATACTCCTTCAATGCCCTCTCGTTGATTACAAACTTCCCTTCCCCGGGTTCAATCCAAACCCTTGCAATGGAGGTCTTTCTTTTACCTGTAGCGTAAATGGGTTCCGTCACTTTTTTCTCCTTATATACAAATTATTCGTGTTTTTTATAATTCAAGGGGGATGGGCTTCTGGGCCTCGTGGGGATGATTCGGCCCTGCATAGATCTTCAGTTTCCGAAGCATCTGCCGACCCAAACTATTTTTAGGAAGCATTCCCCTCACCGCCATCCTGATCATTTCTGCGGGTTTCTTGGCTAAGAGCTTTTCAGCATTTATCTCTTTTATCCCACCGGGATAACCCGTATGATGATAATAGATTTTATCTTTCATCTTCTTTCCAGTTAAAGTCACCTTCGCTGCATTGACCACGACAACAAAATCCCCTGTGTCCAGATGAGGGGTATAGGTGGGTTTATTCTTCCCTCTCAATATTTTCGCTAATTCTGTAGATAGTCTCCCCAAAACCTTACCCTCGGCATTCACTAAATACCATTGATAATCTAATTCTTCTTTTTTAGCTTGATAAGTTTTCATCTTATTCTGTCCAATGATAAAATTTAATATATTCTCTTAGATATTGTCAATAACCCCTGAGATTTCTGAAAAAAACAGAAATCTCTGATTGCACAGATTATGAAACGATTACACCGATTATAAATGAATTAAAAATAAAAAATCTGTGTAATCCTTTTTGGGAATCTACGTAATCAAGAGAGCTAAAGGCGGTTTTTCAGAGCTCTCTTCTTTACCTCTTTCTTTTGATGGTAACAAGGTTATGCCATAGTAGGACAATCGGGCTTGCAATATACACAGTTGAATATGTCCCTGAGATTAATCCGACGATAAGAGCGGTCGTGAAATCGTGAATGACCGGTCCTCCAAAGAAAAAGAGAATGAGTACCACCATCATCACTGTTCCTGAGGTAAGGATCGTTCTCCCGAGGCATTCATTAATACTGGTATTAAAAATCGTCTCCAGGCTTTCTTTTCTCATCTTTTTAACATCTTCTCTTACTCGGTCAAAGATGACAATGGTATCGTTGATTGAAAATCCGATGATCGTCAAGATCACCGCCAGAAGGGTTAATGAAAATTCCAAATCGAAAATGGAGATCGCACCAAAGGTTATGATAATATCATGGACCAATGCGACGATCCCTCCGAGACCATATGAGAATTGGCGGAATCTTATCGCTACATAAACTAATATGGCTAAAAAAGAGAGCCCTATTGCCCACAAGGCATTTGTTTTTAAATCCTTCCCAACCTTTGGCCCTACCACCTCTGCTCTTCGGATCTCTAAAGTTTGTCCTTTGAATCGCTCCTGAAGGGATGTTTGGATCTGTCTTGACATGGCCTCCAAATCTTCAGAGCTCTTTTCGATCCGGATTAAAAATTCATTTTCACCACCAAATTTCTGGACCATGGCATCTTTCGACCCCATGGCCTCTATAGCATTTCTGACTTCGGAGATGTCCAGGGGTTTAGAAAACTTTATCTGGAGCAAGATTCCACCAGCAAAGTCCACCCCTAATCTCAGTCCACCGTGATAAATAATGGAACCAAGACTAAGAAGGATAGCGATCGCAGAAACCCAGATAGTAAATTTCTTCTTCCCTATGAAGTTAAAACGAGTATCCGGACGGATTATTTCCATAACGTTTACCTTTTAATCCCCCCAACCCCCCTTTGCTAAATAGGGGAAAGGGGGAGATTAAATACTCAATTTCTTTATTTTCACTTTAAGCGTGAGATAGTCAAATACAAACCTTGTCACAAATACCGCTGTAAAGATGTTTGCTGTAATTCCCCAAAATAACGTCACAGCAAATCCTTTGACCGGACCTGTCCCAAATTGATATAAAAAGAGTGCTGCAATGATGGTCGTTAGATTAGAATCAATAATCGTGGTGAAGGCCCGATGATAGCCCTGATCGATGGCGGCCCTTATGGTTTTGCCCCATCTCAGTTCCTCCTTGATTCGTTCGTGAATCAGGATATTGGCATCGACAGCCATACCCACAGAAAGAACCAAGCCAGCAATACCAGGAAGGGTCAGAGTTGCCCGCAAAAGGGAGAGAACAGCAAATACCAAGATCACATTAAGAATGAGTGCAATATCAGCAATCATTCCAGAAATCCGATAGTAGAAAATCATGAAGAGAACGACCACCGCTGCACTGATCAAAATAGAAATAATCCCTTGTCGGATGGAGTCCTGGCCGAGGGAGGGTCCGACGGTCCTCTCTTCGATGATTTTTACGGGTGCTGGCAAGGCACCGGCTCTTAGTACAATGGATAACTCATTGGCCTCATCTGTCGTAAAACGGCCAGTAATCTGAGCTCTCCCCCCGGCAATCCTCTCTTGAATGACAGGCGCTGAATATACATTATCGTCTAAAATGATGGCTAGCCTCTTCTTTACATTTGCACCCGTGATCTGCTCAAACAATTTTGCCCCAATATCATCAAATTCCAGAGAAATATATGGTTCATGAAATTGTGAGTCGAGGGCCACTCGGGCGTCCTTCAGAACCTCACCTGTCATTAAGGTTCTCTCTTTTAATAAATGGGGAACCTTTTTCACCCCCCCTGTCTTTGGATCCACAACACGCTGATAGAGAATAATGTCCCCCTCAGGGACATCCCCCTTTAAGGCCGCTTCAAGGTCTTCCTCTTCATCCCATAATTTGAATTCCAATAATGCGGTCCGTCCTATTAGGCTTTTTGCTCTCTGGGGATCTCTGATCCCAGGGAGCTGAATTAAAATACGCTCTGTTCCTTGAAGTGTAATCTCTGGTTCTGATACACCAAATTGGTCGATCCGGTTCCGAATGGTCTCCAAAGCTTGATCAATCGCATGTTTTTTAATTTGATCGGCTTGTTTGCTATCCAGCACCAATTCGATTCTCCATATTCCACCCCCAATTTCTGAGGAAGAGAGTTCCTGCATGATGGAGTAGCGCTCACTTAAAAGCTTTTCCCATTTCCCCTTCTCTCCGGAGACCTCTAAGATAATTTGATCCCTTTTCTCCCGTTCCACCTTTCCAGCAGGGATCCCCCGATCTTTAAAATCATCTTTTAAATTGTTCTTGATCCGTTCGACATAGCTTTCAACAGCCTTCTCAGCTTCCACTTCAAGAATGAGATGCATCCCCCCCTGCAGATCAAGGCCCAGGTGGATCTTCTCCGTGGGGATGACCTTCATAAACCAGGGAGGCAACTGAGAAGTGACCGTCGGCAAGAGAAGAAGAATGGCGAAAACTGTGATCGCTGAATAAAGAATTAATTTCCATCTTAAACTCTTTAGCATTGGATCATGCTCCTATCTCTCCACCTTAACAAAATGAACCCAAGGGGTTTGCCGCTCCCTTGGGATTTATAAACTTAGCCCATTGAGAAGCATTTTGCAAGAAAAAATTTGGCCCCCCTCCTCTCCTCCTCCACTGGTGAGGAAAGAAAAAGGTGGGGAGCCAAATCAAAAACATAAATCAAGCAAAGAGTTATTTTACATCACTCCATTTTCCATATCTCTCCCTTAAAATACGATGGATGATCTTTCCTGTTCCGGTCATGGGCATTTCTTCATCCTTAATGAAATCAACAGATTTCGGAATCTTGTATCCTGCAATCTTCCCTCTGCACTGATCGATAAGTTCCTTTTCGGTTGCCGTCTTCCCTTGATGGAGAGTCACAACAGCCTTAACTGACTCTCCCCATTTTTCGTGGGGGACTCCGATCACGGCTACATACTTGACCGCAGGATGGGATCCTAAAAAATTCTCAACTTCAGAAGGGAAGACATTTTCACCTCCGGTAATGATCATATTTGCCTTGCGATCTACCAAGGTATAATATCCATCTTCATCCTGATAGGCCATATCTCCTGCTGAGAACCAATCTCCCCGGAAGACTGACTTTGTCTTTTCAGGATCTTTCCAGTACTCCTTAAAAATGCCCGGCGTTCGGGAATAAAGCTCGCCCACTTGACCTCTCGGTACTTCCTTTCCGTTTTCATCTAAGATCTTGATCCGATCTGTCCCCCAAAGCTCCCTTCCTATGGAACCGAGCTTCTTAAACTGTTCTTCAGGCCGAAGCAGTGTCACAAGCGATGATTCCGTTGCCCCATAGGCCTCCCATAGCTCTGCATTTTTAAAATAATCCATGATGGCTAATTTGGTATCCTTTCTGGCAGGTGCGGAAGAGATCAAGAGTTGCCGAATCGAGCTGACGTTGATGCTCTTCTTGATTTCATCAGGGAGCGACAACATCATAATGTAGTGCGTAGGAACAAGGGAGGTAAAGGTAATTTTCTCTCTCTCAATCGTCCTCAACAGGTCCTCTGGATCAAAACTGATCATGTTATAGACGAAGCATTTCGCACTCACGTAGGTATAAGCAAATGAATAAAAAATTGAATTGACATGACACATGGGCATGACGAGCATCACGCAATCATCTGGCCTGACGCCCATACAGAGGTTGCTCAACAGATACTGACCAAGGTTGCTTTCGTGGGTTCGCACCACCCCTTTAGGTTTGCCCGTTGTGCCGGAGGTATACATGATCACCCAAGTATCCTCTCCATCAACAATCAGATCGGGTTCCTTGGGGGAAACCTTTGCCAGAAGAGACTCGTAGGACTGATAACCCTCTGGTGTCTTATCATCTCCCCAGTAAACATAATTTTCCGTTGGGATAGTAGGAAGTTTACTGCGGAGGGAATTGGCAACCGGGATAAAATCCTTTGCGACAAAAAAGGCTTTACATTCCGAATGATTGATGACATATTCCATTTCAGGAGGTGCAAGCCGGAACATAATGGGAACACAGATCTGCCCCCCCTTCGCAGCGGCCGCATAGATTTCTAACCATTCAATACAATTATAGGCCAATACAGCAAAGCGATCTCCCTTTTTTACCCCCAATTCATTTAATGTATTGGTTAAGCGGCAGCTCCTCTCATTCCACTGCGCGAAGGTTAGTCTCCGGAATTTGTCTACCGCACCCTCCTTATTTGGGTAATGCGCTGCCATCATTTTAAGAACTGTTCCTGCTGTCATCCATTTGCTGATTGTCATAGACCCACCGCCTTCCTAATCACCAATCCCTATCCTGAAGGAGAGAGAAGGGATTAATTTTTTCATTTTTTTTACATCCATTATCATTAATGAACTAATTTTGTCAAGGAGAAGTTTTAGAGATTTCTATAAGAGCCAAGAAATCTCTGATTACACTGATTATAAAAAATGATTACAGGGATTTCGAGAGTTTTCAGAGCCCCCGTTAAATAGGACTTGTGATCATATGGTTTCTATTGTATAAACACTAACAACACAAGGTTAAGGTTGAAGGTTGAGGCTAAGGTTTGAAGTAAAAACAAAACCCTGCACCGTCCCGCGGTTCGCGGGATTAGAGACAAATTCTCAGATTTAATCATGTAAGAATCTTAAAAAGGAAAGGGGGATTTTGCAAGATGGAGATCGAAGGATATAATTTCCCTGATGATTTGTACTACCACAAAGAACATTTTTGGGCCAGAGTTGAAGGAAATATGGCGATCATCGGTGCAAATGATTTTGCTCAAAAATTAGCAGGGCAAATTGTTTATGTCGAATTACCCTCTCAAGGCAGACAACTTGAACAGGGGAAACCTTGTGGTTCCATGGAGTCTGGGAAGTGGGTGGGCCGAATTTATGCTCCCGTCTCTGGAAAAGTGGCATCCACCAATCAAGAACTTGAAGACAATCCTGAACTGATTAATGAAAGTCCTTATGAAAAAGGTTGGATATGCAAAATCAATCCCTCCAATCTCCAGGAGGAACTTAAAAATTTGATGAAAGGAGAAACCTTAGTGGAATTTATAAAATCCGAAATCATTCGAGTGAAAAAGATGGGTGAATAAAAAACATAACCCTCTCATTGAAAAACAACGAACCCTATCTTATCATTAAATCGATGATTGATTCCAAGACATTTGATCCAAATTTTAAATTTCTCATTGCCTCGGAGCCAGGAGGAGAAAACATCAAGAAATGTTTTTCCTGCGGGACCTGCACTGCGGGATGCCCTGTCAGGGAAGTTACAGAACATTACAACCCGAGACGAATCATTCGAATGGCGATCTTGGGCATGAAAAAAGAAGTCCTCTCCAGCCTATTTATCTGGTTATGCTCCTCCTGTTATACCTGCTTTGAAAGATGCCCTCAAAATGTCAAGATTCCAGAATTGATGAATGCTATCAAAAATATTGCGGTGAGAGAAGGATATCTTCCCTCATCCATGAAGAGTCAACTGGATCTCCTCGCCTCTTTCGGCCGTCTCTTAGAGGTCACCGATTTTGAAAATGAGAAGAGGAAGGAATCAAACCTTCCCCTCCTTCAGGGACGGACTGAGGATTCGAAGAAAATTTTAAGCAACTTAGGTCTCCATCGTGAAGAACAGGACAGAGGCTAATCCTCTCGACTCTGAATATACCCTCTTTCTTGGATGTACTGTCCCGGTCAGGGCGTTGAATTATGAGATCTCGGCAAGGAAAGTCGCCAAACACCTTGGCCTCCACCTCTTTGACGTCCCTGACTTCAGTTGCTGCGGCTACCCAATCAAATCGATCCACCGTTATGCCTATCTTCTAATGGCTGCTCGCAATTTGGCCCTGGCTGAGAAAAAGGGCCTTCCCCTCTGTACCCTTTGCAGCGCTTGTTGTGGTTCTCTCACAGAGGCCAATCATGAGATCCAAGGAGATGAAAAACTCCGAAAACGAATCAATGAAGACCTCTCTAAATGGTTGGGATTACATTATGAGGGAGGGATTCAGGTCACTCATTATATTCGGGCCCTCGACCAGGAAGTAGTGAGAAAGAAAATTTCAAAGCAAGTTCAGATCAATCTCTCCTCCCTCCGAGTGGCTCCACACTACGGTTGTCACTATATCAAACCCTCAACCATTTATCACAGGAAAGAGAATCCAGAGGACCCCAAAAGCCTGGACGAATTGATTAAGGCCACAGGAGCCCAATCCGTTCAATATGAGGATAAACTCCAGTGTTGTGGCGGAGGGGTGTTGGCGATGGATGAGCAGGTCGCTCTCGCCATGGCCCATAAAAAATTGGACCACCTCCGACTCCAACAGGCAGACGCCATGATTCTCATCTGTCCTTTCTGCAACATCATGTATGAGGGAAATCAGCGTAAAATTGAAAAGGTCTATCAAACAGAATATAAATTGCCCATCCTTTACTATCCCCAACTCTTAGGCTTAGCTCTGGGACTTGAGCCTGATGAGTTAGGGATGAAGATGAACCGTGTGAGGACAACTGAACTGGTGAAGAAGATCAACGGGAGAACGGATTGAGATGAGTACTCCGCCCGAGAACCCGATTGGAGCAGTATTGGTCGTTGGTGCAGGAATAGGAGGGATCCAAACCTCATTAGATTTAGCTGAATCGGGTTTCAAGGTCTATCTTTTGGAAAAGAATCTGAGCATTGGCGGAACCATGGCTCAGTTGGATAAGACCTTTCCTACCAACGACTGCTCTATGTGTATCATGTCTCCCAAATTAGTGGATGCAGGGAGACACCGAAATATCCAGATCCTAACCAATGCAAAGGTTGAGAAGGTTGAAGGCACTCCAGGACACTTCAAGGTCCGAATTCAAAAGAAAGCCCGCTATGTCACGATTGAAGACTGCAAGGCGTGCGGAGACTGTGTCAAGGTCTGTCCTGTTAAGATCCCCAATGATTATGAACAAGGGCTTGTGACCCGTGCGGCCATTTACCAACTCTTTGCCCAGGCCATGCCAAGTGCCTATGGAATCGAAAAGAAGGGAGTCCCTCCCTGTCGAGCAACCTGTCCGATCCATGTTAATGCCCAGGGCTATATTGCGCTCATTTCAATGGGTAAATTTGAAGAGGCCCTGGCACTGATCAGACAAAAAAATCCATTTCCAGGTATCACCGGCCGTATCTGCACCCATCCCTGTGAATCGGTTTGCCGAAGAAAAGATGCCGGTACAACTCGAAACCAAGTAGAGAGAGCGGTTGCTATTGACGACCTGAAGCGATTCGTCTCAGACTTTGAGAAAGAAGATAAAACCGATCTCACGGTTCCCGAAGAAAATGGGAAGAAGGTCGCCATTGTGGGAGCAGGACCTGCAGGTTTGCTTGCTGCCTATGACCTGAGAAAGATGGGTTATGGCATCACCATCTTTGAAGCCCTGCCAGTGGCAGGAGGGATGCTTGCTGTAGGAATCCCTGAATATCGCTTGCCTCGGACTGTCTTAAATAAAGAGATCGACTACCTTCTCCGCATGGGTATTGAGCTGAGACTCAATATCCCTATTGGCCCAAACACCACTCTTCAAAACCTTAAGGCGCAAGGTTATGATGCCATCTTCATTGCCACAGGTGCCCATAAAAGCAAAAAACTTGGCCTAAAAGGAGAAGAGGCTCAAGGAATCCTCCATGCCGTTGACTTTCTAAGGAAGGTAGCATTAGGAGCATCAGTCAAGATAGGAGAAAAAGTGGTTGTGGTTGGAGGAGGAAATGCCGCTATTGATGCCGCCAGAACAGCATTCCGTCTTGGGGCAAAAGAGGTAACCATTGTCTATCGACGGACTCGTACGGAGATGCCGGCTCAAGAGGAAGAGATCGAAGAGGCAGAGCGGGAAGAAATTAATATTGAATATCTCGCAGCACCCACACGAATATTGATTGAGAAAGGTGAAATAAAAGGGATGGAGTGTTGCCGAATGGAATTAGGCGATCTCGATGAATCAGGCCGACCCAGACCAGTTCCCATCCCTGGATCAGAATTCATAATTGAAGCGGACACGATCATCCCGGCCGTCAGCCAGTCCCCTGATCTCTCCTTCCTCAACAAGAGGAATGGCATTAAGACAACCCCTTGGGGAGGAATTGAGGCGGATCCTCTTACTCTGGAAACCAGTGTAAAAGGTATTTTTGCTGGAGGGGATGTAGTGACAGGACCTCAGACTTATATTGATGCCATGGGAGCGGGAAGAAAAGCAGCTATCTCTATTGACCGCTATTTAAGGGGAGAAGACCTGAGGGCTGGTCGGGAGGAAGAAGGCCCCCAGAAAGATTATGTCCAAATTGATATCGACGGTGTGGAGTATCGAGAGAGAGCTCTGACGACTGCCATCCCCTTAGGAGAAAGAAGAAACTTTGATGAAGTGAACCTCGGTCTGAGAGAGGCGAATGTTATCCGAGAAGCAGAACGCTGTCTCCAATGTGGAGGATGCTCCGAGTGCCTGGAGTGTATCAAAGCTTGTGAGGCAAAGGCCATTGATCATCGGATGAAGGATGAGCAATTAGAGATGGAGGTCGGCTCCATCATCCTTTCTCCAGGATTTGATGAGTTTGAACCTTCTTTAAAAAGTGAATATGGCTATGGAAGATTTCCCAATGTGGTTTCGAGTATTGAATTTGAACGATTCCTTTCTGCCTCAGGCCCTTTCAAAGGCCAGGTCCTGAGGCCTTCTGATCAGAAACACCCCAAGAGAGTGGCATGGATTCAATGTGTGGGATCAAGGGATTCTCACATCGGAAAAGGTTACTGTTCCTCTGTCTGCTGTATGTACGCTACCAAAGAAGCGGTCATCGCAAAAGAACATGCTCCGGAAATCGAAACCACAATCTTCTTCATGGATATGAGGGCCTATGGGAAGGATTTTGATAAGTACATCGAAAGGGCAAAAAAGGAATATGGTGTTCGTTATATTCGATCACGTGTTTCCCATATCAAAGAGGATCCGAAGACGAATCATCTGACCATCCATTATGAAACCGAAGAGGGGGAGATGGTCTCTGAGGAGTTTGATCTGATCGTCCTCTCCGTGGGCCTCGAACCCCCACGGAGTCATCAAGAGATATCAAAGATTTTTGATATTGATCTCAACGCATATGGATTCGCCGAAACCTTCACCTTTTCTCCTCTCCAAACTTCAAGACCAGGGATCTTTGTCAGCGGTGCCTTTTCAGGCCCGAAAGATGTACCCGAGACGGTTGCCCAGGCAAGTGCTGCGGCCGCTGAGGCCTCTTCTCTTCTCGCTGAAGCAAGAGGAACATTGGTAATTGAGAAGGAATATATCCCAGAAAAGAATGTAAATTATCAGGGACCTCGCATCGGTGCCTTCATCTGCCACTGCGGAATCAATATTGGTGGGATCGTAGATGTACCCGCTGTGGTGGAATATACCAAAACACTACCCAATGTTATTTACGCAGAAGGAAATCTCTATACCTGTTCCCAGGACACTCAAGAACAGATCAAAAAGATGATCGAAGAGCATCAATTGAACCGGGTAGTTGTTGCCTCATGCACACCTCGAACCCACGAACCCCTCTTCCAGGATACCATACGAGAGGCAGGGCTCAATCGTTATCTCTTTGATATGGCCAATATTCGAGATCAGTGCTCCTGGGTCCACATGACTCAACCTAAAGAGGCGACAGAGAAGGCAAAGGATCTTGTCAGAATGGCCGCGGCCAAGGCTGCCCTCCTCGATCCTCTTTCCACACAAACGGTTGAGATGAACCAAAAGGCTTTGGTGATTGGAGGGGGTTTCGCAGGGATGACCGCCGCCCAGAAGATCGCCCAAGCTGGCTATGAAGTCTATTTGGTTGAAAAGGAATCAGAACTGGGTGGAAGAGCTAGATCAATTCATTACACCCTCGAGGGGAATGATGTTCAATCCCACTTGGAACGTTTGAGCGGAGACGTTAAAAAGGACCCGCGAATTCATCTGATGACTGGGACGACCATTGAAAAGGTGGAAGGATTTGTCGGAAATTTTAAGACCCAAGTCCAAAATGGAAATGAGATGAAAGAAATTGATCACGGGGTCATTATTGTTGCCACCGGTGCAGAGGAATATCGCCCAAAGGAATTCCTCTACGGTCAAGATTCCCGTATAATCACACAGAAGGAATTGGAGGAATGGGTTGTCCTCCATCCTGATAAATTAAAAAACCTGAAAAATGTGGCCATGATCCAGTGCATTGGATCGAGGAATGAGAATAGGCCTTATTGCAGTCGGATCTGCTGTTCCGATGCAATCAAGAATGCCTTAAAACTGAAGTCTATGTTTCCTGAGATGAATGTCTATATCCTTTACCGAGATATTCGAACCTATGGATTCAAAGAAGATTATTATGAAAAAGCAAGGGAGACAGGTGTCCTCTTCATCCGTTATGAGCCGGAGGCAGAACCCCGACTGGAAACAGCAGGGGATGGTCTCGGTATCGTTGTGCACGAACCTATCCTCCACGATGATTTACTCATCCATACCGATCTTTTGGTGTTAAGTCCAGCAATCATCCCTGTCTCCGAAAATGAACGTCTATCAAAGATGTTGAAGGTCCCATTGAACGAGGATGGTTTCTTCTTGGAAGCTCACATGAAACTGAGACCCGTCGATTTTGCAACTGAGGGGATCTTCCTGGCCGGACTCGCTCATAGTCCTAAATCGATTGAAGAGAGTATCTCTCAAGCCAATGCCGCCGCTGCCCGTGCTTTGACTTACCTTTCAAAAAAGGAACTCGAGACCATCGGTACCGTCTCAGAGGTGGACGAGAGGAGGTGCATCGGGTGCGGCCTGTGTGAAAGCGTCTGCCCTTACAAAGCCATTGAGATCCTGACGAAAAGAACCATCGTAGGCGAAAAACAGGTCGCCCAGGTAAACAATGCTCTTTGCAAGGGATGCGGAACCTGCACGGCCTCCTGCCGCTCAGGCTCGATTGATTTGAAAGGATTCACGAATGCAGAGGTCGTCGCTCAGATCGCTGAATTGGCCTTCAGATAATCCCCCCTCATCCCCCTTTACAAAAGGGGGAAAAATCTTTTCCTCCCTTTCCTAAAGGGAGGCTGGGAGGGATTACAAGAATTTTAAGTACGAAAATGGATAATAGTTGGGAACCCAAAATTTTAGCTTTTCTTTGTAACTGGTGTTCTTATGCCGGAGCAGACCTCGCCGGAACATCGAGGATCCAGTATCCTCCGAACATCCGCGTGATCCGGGTCCCCTGCTCCGGTCGAATTAATCCCCTCTTTATTCTCAAGGCCCTTCAGGGAGGAGTCGATGGAGTATTGGTCTCCGGCTGTCATCCAGGGGACTGCCATTATCTCACTGGGAACTATGTCGGAAGGAGAAAGTCAGCAACCCTGAAACGGTTCCTCGAATACCTCGGGCTTGAAGAAGGCCGGGTCCAGTTCTCTTGGGTCTCTGCGGCAGAAGGGGGGAAATTTTCTCAGGTCGTTGGCGAGGTCGTGCAGGATATTAAGAAATTGGGACCCATAAAGCGTTTCGTCAAAAAATAGGGTTCTAGGGGTCAAGTGGCCAAGGGGTCAAGGGAAGTCTCAAGAAATTTGAACCCTCGAATCCTCGAACCCTCTTTCATAAGGCAGAAAGATGATTCAGAAAAAAATTAGAGAAAAAGCAAAGGAACTTTTAGAAAAGAAGATGGTGGACCTCATCATCGGTTTCGGTGAATGGACTCTCCCCCTTCGAACCACGCCCATATTCGTCAGAAACCCTAAAGAGGTGGATCATTTAATCTGGAACTCGTTTTGTGAAAATAACCTGTCCACCTACCTTCATAAATTCAGTCATTTCAAGGTGGGAATTGTGGTGAAAGGATGTGATGCCCGCTCGATCACAGCCCTTTCTCTCGAAAAAAGGTTCAAGCCCGATCAACTCTATCTCATTGGAGTCCCCTGCCAAAGAATGGTAGATCGAAGAAGGGTGAAGAAAGCTGTGAAAGGAGAAATCCTCCGCGCCAGTGAGCAAGGGGATCAGATCATTGTGGAAGGCGAAGATTTTAAAACAGCTTTGAAGCGGGAGGACTTCCTCTATTCTTCTTGCCAGGTCTGTACTCATCGGACACCCACATTAGCGAATGTACTCGTAGGAGATCCTGTAGAAGAAATCCCCATGACAGAAACGCATCCTGACATCAAGGAGTTTGAGAAAAAGTCTCCAGAAGAACGGTGGAAATATTTTGAGAAAGAGTCCAGTCGTTGTATCCTGTGCTTTGCCTGTCGGGAAGCCTGTCCCATGTGTTACTGTGAAGAATGTTTTGTTGATAGTTCGAATCCGAAGTGGATTGAAAAAAGTTTGTCTCCTTCAGACAATGAATTCTATCACATCGTGAGAGCCTATCATCAAACAGGAAGGTGCTCGGGTTGCGGTGCTTGTGAACGAGCCTGCCCAATGGAAATTCGACTCACTTATCTCACACAAAAATTAAATCAGAATGTGAAAGAACTCTTTAACTTTGAGACAGGAATCGATGCGGAGACTCTTCCTCCCCTTTCGACTTATGAAACGGAGGACAGACAGGAATTCATCAAATGAATTTAAAGCTGGACAAAAAAGATCTTAAACCCTTTTTGCAAAGTTTAATAGATGAGGCTGACCTTTTTGCACCGGTTCAATTAGCAGAAGGGGTTTTGGTTTTTAAAAAAATTGACCGCCCCGATGAAGTTGACCTCTCGTCCTCTAACACTCAAAAACCTGCCAAGGAAGTCTTCTCCCCCCAATCCGAAACCATGTTTCGATATGAAAAAGCTGGGAAACAACATCAGGTCACTTCCACCGAAGAGGTAGAAAGGAAGAGGGTGATCTTGGGGGTAAGACCCTGTGACATTCAAGCGGTCTCCCTCTTGGATGAAGTTTTTTTAGGAAAAGAGTACACCGATAGTTATTACCTTAATAATAGAAATGCAACGACGATGATCGGGATGGCTTGTGGACATCCTCTCTCTACCTGTTTTTGTTCTTCAACAGGTGGGGGCCCTTTTCTTCGAAAGGGTTCCGACCTATTTTTCATCGATCTCGGCGAATCCTTCTTAGTTGAACTTCTCACTGAAAAAGGAATGACTTTTCAAAAGAGCAATTTTTTTAAGGAAGCGAATACGGAAGAGATAAGTTTAGCTAAAGCAATTGAAGAAAAGGCATTAAAAAAAACGGATACGTCCGTTCCTGTAGAGGGGATAGAAAAAAGATTGGATCTCATGGTAGAAAGCTCGTTTTGGGATCGGGTTCATGAAAAATGTATTGGCTGCAGGGTGTGCACCTATCTCTGTCCTACGTGCCATTGTTTCGATATCATGGATGAAGCCTTAACCCATGGAGGGCAACGAGTGAGAAATTGGGACTCTTGCCTCTCTTCTCTTTACTCTCAGGAAACTTCAGGACATAACCCTAGGCCCACAAACCGCGAGCGAACCCGGCAGAGGATCATGCACAAATTTAATTATTTCCCAAAGAACTTTGGTCGGATTGCCTGTGTGGGTTGCGGACGCTGTATTCTCTATTGCCCTGTCCAGTTCGATATCCGCCAGGCCATTAACTGGACATCCGCAAAGCGGTTGAAGCTTCAAAGAGGAGGACGTTCAACGAACCCATGAAGAACCCGTATCATCCCATTCCCATGATAGTCAAAAAGGCCTCTGTCGAAACCACCGATCGAATGCTCCGCACCCTCCAACTCAGTTTTCTAAACGAAGAAGATGCAAAGGCTTTTCGCTTTATCCCGGGTCAATTTTGTGAACTTTCCATCTTTGGAAAAGGCGAAGCCCCTTTGGGGATCGCCTCTTCTCCCACAGAAAATGGTTCTTTAAAATTTACGATTAATAAAGCAGGGGTGGTCACCACCGCCCTTCATCACATCGAAGAAGGGACTGAGGTGGGTATGCGAGGTCCTTTGGGCAATGGCTACCCGATTGATATTTTCCAAGGGAAGAATGTATTGGTCATTGGAGGAGGATTTGCCTTTACCACCTTGCGATCCTTGATCGCTTTTTTTCTCCACCCTGAGAACCGGAATAAAGTAAAAGACATTACGGTGATCTATGGGGCAAGGATGCCGGGTCTTCTCCTTTATAAGGAAGAACTGAAAGAATGGGAAAAAAGAAGTGATATAAAATTGGTGGTAACGGTGGACTGGGGAGATAAAGATTGGAAGGGAAAGGTGGGACTTGTCCCAAATGTGCTGGAAGAATTGGCACCCTCTTCAGAAAATACTTATGCAGTAATCTGTGGGCCTCCGATCATGATTAAATTCACCTTCCCAAAATTAATGGCTCTCCAATTTCCCGATGAACGCATCTATACGTCTTTAGAACGGAGGATGAAATGTGGCATCGGAAAATGTGGCCGCTGTAATATTGGCCATATCTATGTGTGCAACGATGGCCCTGTCTTCAATTATGCCCAATTGAAAAAGCTTCCAAAAGACTATTAAGGAACTGATATTCCTGATGGCCGTCTTAATAGTAACGATTGATGGAAGAGGTTTGATCAATAAGATTTCACTATTCACTGCTCTTGATAAGATGAATTCACTTAGTCATTGATTTTTCCAAGAGCTCCGCGATGTCATAGACCTTCACCGAGTCGTCCTTTCCCCTCGCCTTGAGGCCGTCTTCGAACATGGTCAGGCAGTAGGGGCAGGCCGTGGCAATCACGTTCGGCTCAAGGGCGAGGGCCTGGTCCACGCGCATCTCGTTAATCCGTTTTCCCTGATGCTCCTCCATCCACATCCTTCCGCCTCCTCCACCGCAGCAGAAGCTCCGTTCGTGGGACCGTTCCATCTCTTTCAAGATCACGCCAGGGATCGCCTTCAGGATTTCCCGCTGGGGCTCATAGATTTGATTATAACGGCCAAGGTAACACGAATCGTGGTAGGTAACGGTTAGAGAGGACCCGTTATGCAGGGTCATCTTTTTCTGATCAAGTAGGGTTTTGAGGAACTCGGTCTGGTGGATGACCTCGAAGTTCCCGCCAAACTGGGGGTATTCATTCTTGAAAGTGTTATAGCAGTGGGGGCAGGTCGTGAGGATCTTTTTGACCTTATACCGTTCAAAGGTCTCGAGGTTCTTTTCCACGAGCATGGAGTAAAGGTACTCGTTTCCCGTCCTGCGGGCAGGGTCCCCGCAACAGCCCTCTTCAGGGCCGAGAATGCCAAAGGAGACCCCCATCCGCTGGAGGATCTTCACCACGGCCACGGCGACTTTTTTGTTTCGATCATCGAACCCCTTAAAGCACCCCGTAAAGTACAACCACTCCACTTCGGGGTTCTCGGCCAGGGTCTTTACCCCGAGGGCCTGAGCCCAATCAGCCCTCTGGCCCTTTTCAACCCCCCAGGGATTGCTTTTTCTTTCCAGAGCCCGAAAGACTTCCTTGAGTTCACCGGGAAACCGGCTCTCCATGAGAACGCTGCTTCGCCTCATGTCGATGATCTTGTCATAACCGGAGATGAAGACCGGACACTGTTCGTAACAGTTCAGACAGGCCGTGCAGGCCCACAGGGTATCGTCTAAAATGACCCCGCCCACCAGAGGAGACGGCTCGGATTCCGGTTGCCCGTTGTTTGGAATGTCAGTTGGGATGATCTTTCCTCCCTTGGTGAGAAGGTGGGCCCTGAGGTCCTGAATCACTTTTTTCGGATTGAGCGGTTTTTCACTCAGATGAGCCGGACAGCTGTCCTGACATCTCCCGCATCGGGTGCAGGCCTCGAGATCGAGCAGCTGTTTCCAGGTAAACTCCTTGATCTCCGAGACGCCGTAGGTTTCCGCCTCTTCGAAATTGGGGATCGGCCGCACGGCTCCCCTCGGTTTCAGGGATCGATAAAAAACATTGAGGGCGGAAAGGTAGATGTGCTCGAGCGAGGAACGGCTCACAACTATATAGCCAAAGAAAAGGGTCGCGGGAATGATGTGGATCAGGACCCGGTGCCAGACGAGAAGTTCGTTTAACGCCTCGGAAGGGAGAATGAGCATGAACCGGGACACGATGGAACTGATCGGCGCCCATAAGAAAGAATCGGTTGGAAGACTTCCGCCGGTAAGGGCCAGCCTGTAGCCCTTGACCAGATAGCCGGTGAGGAGGATCACAAAGACCCAGAGATATTTCAGGTGGTCATCGGGTTTCGAATCGAGCCGTGACGGTTTGACAATGAACCGCCGGACAACGGCCATCCCTCCCCCTAAAACGATGATCGCTCCCCCGATCTCGGAGATAGACGAGGCAAATAGATAAATGCCCTGGGGCGGGACTGTCAATCCGGTCAACAGGGAGAAGACCCGGATCCCCTTTCCCAGAAAGACGAAGAGCGTTCCCCAAAAGATCAGAAAATGCATCGTCCCCGGGTATCCCTCTTTCCAGAAGCGCGCATGACCGAAGACCACGTTTAGAAAGGTCTTCAGCCTTTCAGGGATCCGGTCCGAGCAGTCCTCCTCTTTCCCGAGGTGCCATAACCGGTAGTGCTGCTGCCGGAAGGTGTAGACGAAAAGCCCGGCCAGCCCGATGAGGATTAAGCAAAAACCAATGCTGGCAGGGTGAATGACGCCCAGGATATAAGCGTTTTGCTTTGTCCAGAAGTATAGATATGTCGGGTCCACGTCGATCCCTCGATCCAAGATTAAGAGAGCTCTGAGAAACTACTTTTCGCTCTCTTAATCAGTGTAATTGTTTTCATAATCGTTGCAATCAGAGATTCTTCAGAATCTCTTAAGGTAGAAGTTTTGGGTAAAACAGCGTCAGATGGGCAATGAAGAATGCCGAGATCACTCCGCCGACGATCCCCAGGGTCCATCTCAAGAACCGGTCGTATTTCGAATTAAAGCCAACATCAAGGATCGTCAGCCTGGCTGCCAGGAAGAGGCAATAGAGCACCCCCATCAGGATCAGAACCTCAATGACAATGGCTATAGCTCTCAATGTTGTTCCTCCATATCGGACATCAGGGTCTCACTCAATCCGAATCCCGCCCAGGCGGGATCGGTCCCCACGCCTTTCAAAGATCTCCCGAATCAGGCCGTTGGGCCTGTTCCGGCCGGAATGGACACGCCGGTCTTGGCAGGCAGGATCTCCAGATACCTCAGGCCAAGGACAAACAGGAGTCCCACGAACGCAACGATGCTCAGGCTGAGCAGGGTCTCCCAGGGCGTAATCGGAAAGATCCCCGGTTCCCCCCATGGCCCCTCGATCTGGCCCGGGAAAAACGGTTGTGGATTAGCCGTGCCTGGGATGACTAAAGCCGCCCTCTCTCCAAAGACCCCTATGACCACCGAGGCAGCGGCGCAAACCACTCCCCTCAGGGTCTTCTTTGTTATCGGGTGAATGAGAAGGATCAGGGGCAAAACGATCCCCATGCCGATCTGGAAAATCCAGAAGATCCACCAGTAGTCCCCGGTGAGCAGGTACACCGTCGCCTCGCGGTTCGGAAAGTAGAGATGGGTCAGCTTGTCGAAAAAAACCATGACCAGGAGGACAAGAATTATGCCGGTGAGAAGCCTACCGAGCGAAAAGACCAATTCGTCCTGAATGACCCTCCGGGTGAGCTTGAAGGTCACTACTGCGGTCAGGATGATCAACGATGTTCCGGAGGTGAGGGCCGCCGTAAGAAACTCGAAGGGCTTGATGGGTGAGAAGTAGATCTCCCGGTTCCCGATGAGCCCGAAGATGGCACCTGTCCCCATATGGACGGCGATGGCCCAGAGGACGTCCACGGTTCCAACGATGGCCGCCAGCCGCTTCTTGCCCTCGAAGATCAACCAGAGATAGATCAGCATGAGCGCGATGTATCCAGAGTAGAAAATGGAGTTGATGGCAAAGAGGGAGGTCATGTTGTTAAGGTAGAAGTACATAAAGAGCCGCCACGCCTTCTCGGGCCTGCCCAGGTCGACCATGACAAAGGACATGGCCCCCACCATGAGCAGGATCCCCATGAAGACGGCCATTCGCCCAATGGGCTCATAGATCTCCCGCTTGAACACGTAACTGAGGGACGAGATGATGATGGCCCCGGCGCTAAGGCCGATGAAGAAGATGTAGAACGTGATGAGCTGTCCCCAAGGGATGATATTGTTGACCCCCCACACCTGTTGACCCTTGAGGTAGGCCACCAGGAAGCTCGTAATGAAGACCGCAACCCCCACCCCCAACAAGGCTACAAGAACCTTGTAGCCCCTCGACGTCCCTTCAATCGTTGAATAGTTTCTTTCCATCTATCAGTCCTTCATCCCGTTAGAAAGCCCCAATATGGGATGGTAGAAATAAAAAACATCTCCTTACTATGAGGGCAGAATCAAAATTCTCCCCTTTCTAATACGGTTCACCGCGAGAGATAAATGACTTTCGGTTGGGTGGCCATTTCCTCCCGGAGTCGGAAAGAGGCACGGGACGCCAGGAGTTGCGCCACCGGACTTTGAGGGTCATCCAGGTCCCCGAAAGTCCTTGCATGAGATGGGCAGGCCTCGACGCAGGCCGGGACGACCTCTGTCCCGATCTTCTTCCCTTCTTTAAGCCCCTGGTCGATCCGGTGAAAACAGAAAGTACATTTCTCAACCACACCCTGTGTTCTCGTGGTGAAAGGCCAAGGGCCCCAGACCCCACGATCTGGAGGCTCGTCCTGGTGGTGATAGGCCTTTTCTTCCTGCGTCTTGTAATTGAAACTTCTCGCTCCGTAAGGACAGGCCACCATGCAATATTTGCAGCCAATGCACCTCCGGTAATATTGGACGACAATCCCATCCTCCCGGCGAAAGGTGGCCTTTGCCGGGCAGACCGTAACGCAGGGTGGATGATCGCACTGCATGCAGGGCATGGGGATGATCTCCGTCCGGACATTGGGGTATTTCCCCTTTGTCACGGCAATCATCTTGTGCCAGTAAATTTCCCTCCTCGACTTCTGTTCCTCCGGTGATCCATGAGGGACGTTATTCTCTTCTTTGCAGGCGACAACGCATGCCTGACATCCAACACATTTATCCAGATCGATCACCATTCCCCATTTTGCCATTTCTGCCCTACCCTCTCTATGTTTTATAAACCCTGACCCTTGTGTTGAAAAACGAAGACTGTCCGCTCAGAAAATCAAAATCAATCCCGATCACCTCGTTCGGATTGCATCCGATCCCCTTCTGCCACTTCCCGTAAGAGGTGTGACCTTGCCCGCAGGGTATGCAAACGATCCCGGGAGGGACCCCCTCGGAGATCTTGACGCGTGTTCGGATTTTGCCGAAGGCGGATTCAATCCAGACCTCGTCCCGATCCCGGAGATTGAGACTCCTGGCTGTCTCGCTGTTGATCTCTGCAGGGCTCGCCCACCCCACCCCCTGCATGGGCAGGAAAATCTCTTGGGCCCAGGGGTAGTTCTGGCTCCCGTTTTCAAAAGTGAGGAGCGGCTGGTAAGGGAAAAGGATCAGAGGATATTTTCCCTCTTCACCCAGCCACTTCACATCCGAATAATAATGAGGGGAATAGGCGATCCCTTCTCTCTCCCCTCTTCCGTTCTTTATGTAAAGGGCCCGGAGGTTTCCGGAGACAAACTCAAACTTTTTGGAAGGGGTGTGGAAGATCCGGCGATATTTCCTGTATTGATAAGCCGAACCTGTCCAGACCCCTTTCTTCAGAAACCCCTCCCAGGGAAGGAGAGAAGACGTTCGAAATCGGACAAAACCTTCTGCAGAGCCTCCCATACCCTTGAATGCCTCTGCCACCCCTCCTGGAACTCTTTCTGCCAGACGGAAGAGGATATCTCCAATCGGTTTTGAATCTCCCATCGGTTTAACGACGGGTTGTTTGATCCTGGTTTCGGCAAATCCTGCCCCGGGGGAAGAGTGATCGTATCCCCATTCCTCAAAAAAGGTGGTCGAAGGCAGGAACAGATCAGCGAACTCAGCCATTTCACTGATGAATGGAGCGACATGAACGTAAAACGGGATCTTCTTGAGCGCGTCCTCCCATTGGCCCGTGGCAGGGGCGGTCATATTGAAATTGCTGTTGAACCCAATGGCCATTTCAATCGGATAAGGCTTCGCCTCCAATAGGGACCGTGGGACCTGATTTGTAACAACCTGAGCAGCTGGAAAACCTTCCGTCCTGCGAAGATCTATGGAGGGTTGTTCAAACCCTTTTCTTGCGCTCTCATCATATGTGACATTCGGAACCGCCCGGTACCCCGGTGATTCCTGATAGAGAATCCCCCCAGGCACATCAATGCTCCCAACCAGCGCGTTCAAACAATGGATCGCATAGCCTGTATACGACCCTCCAGGTAATGCAATGGCTCCCTTACCCGGAATCGCCAGGGCAGGCCGGGTTCGCCCAAACTCTCCTGCGATCCTGTAGATCGTTTCAGCCGGAATCCCTGTGATCTTTGAAACGGTCTCAGGCGCATAATGCTGAAGGGCTATTTGCCGGTACTGATCAAAACCTACGGTCCATTCTTTAATAAACGTATGATCAAAAAGTTCCTCTTTGAGGATGACATGGGCAATGGCCATAGCGAGGGCGGCATCAGTCCCCGGTTTGATTGGAATCCACTCGTCCGACTTTGAGGCAGTCAGCGAATACCGGGGTTGAATGTCGACGACCTTGGTTCGGGTGGGTTTCTCACGACGCAGCCTGCCCCACTTTCTAAGCCACCGGGCAACCGGCGGGGTCGATTCAAGAAGATCCGCGCCAAAAGAGAGTAGATAATTGGTTTGATCCAGGTCATAGGCACAGGCATCAAAATGACCATCTGCCATCCAGTTCCCTACCTTTTCGGCCTCACGATCCAGACCGTCTCCCGAGACCAGGTTTGGCGTGCCAAAGGCCTCTGCAAACCGTGCAAGTAGGTCTTCGTTACTTCTTGAGTTCAATCCGGAAAGGAGCAAAAGGCGGTGAGGCTGGGAGGTATCACGCAGGGTTCGAAGCTTTCCAATGATCTCCTCCATGGCTTGATCCCAGGAGATAGGCTTCCACTGGGGAGCGATCCCCCTACCCTTTTGCATCTGGGACCTTTTTAAAGGAGAAAGAATTCTCTCCGGGTCATACAAGACCTGAAGACCGATGTGCCCGCGGGGACAAATTTCCCCTTCGGAGACGA
>Ga0214474_1000244_pt1 | contig 28681 bp, 22 predicted proteins | sample RVTome_2_FD_187335 | JGI IMG/M metagenome (GOLD analysis project Ga0214474, IMG submission 187335) | Soil microbial communities from uranium-contaminated site in the Upper Colorado River Basin, Wyoming, United States - RVT95D214 HiSeq ... | reverse complement strand
CCCTGTGGGGGAGACCACCCAAGACAATCGGTTCACACTGGAATCGGTTCGTTGCCTTGGATGCTGTAGTTTGGGCCCGGTGGCGGTGGTAGATGGAAAGGTGTTTGGACGTTTGGGGCAGGATAAGGTATCAGGTTTACTAAAGGAGTTTAAATAGTTCGAGGGGAAGATGAAAATCCAAACGAAGAATGATTTGGAAAAGGTAAGGGAGAAAGGATTAAAAACTCTTTTTCCAAAAGGAACGAAGGTTTCTGTTGGAATGGCGACCTGCGGTCTTTCGACCGGAGCTGATAGGGTCTATGAAACCATTCAAAATGAGGTGGAGAAGGGAAAGCTCCCATTAAGCGTAGCACAAACAGGCTGTATTGGCTTCTGCCAGAGAGAGCCTGTGGTGGATATTTTTGAGCCGGGGAAACCCAGGGTATTTTATCAAGAAGTGACTCCTGAACGGGCCAAAGAGATAGTCCACCGATGGTTAGGAAATGAGGTGGTAGGGGATTGGTTGTTCTGTAAAATGGAAAAGGAGGATTGGATCGCCGAGGATAGGATTCAGGACTATTCGATCCGTCTCATCCCCAAAGGAATTGATGGAACCCCCCATTATCACGAAGTCCCCTTTTATAATAAACAATTGAAGATTGCGTTACGGAACTGTGGCTTCATCAATCCCGATCGTATTGAGGAGTATGTGGCCCGGGGAGGATATTTTTCTCTTTATAAAGCTCTTTTTGAGATGAAACCGGAAGAAATCATTGAGGTGGTGAAACGATCAGGACTTCGCGGGAGAGGAGGAGCCGGATTTTTTACAGGAAACAAGTGGGAGACCTGTCGGAAAGCAAAGGGTGATCAGAAATTTATCCTCTGCAATGCTGATGAAGGAGATCCCGGAGCTTATATGGATCGAAGTATTTTAGAGGGCGATCCTCACAGTGTGATTGAGGGGATGGTCATCGGTGCCTATGCCATTGGAGCCAATGAGGGATTTATCTATGTCAGAAATGAATATCCACTTGCTATTCAGAAACTCCAAATTGCCCTCCAAAGAGCGGAAGAGATGGGTTTCTTAGGGAATGACATTTTAGGTTCAGGTTTTTCGCTCAAAATCAACCTGTTTCGAGGCGGTGGGGCTTTTGTCTGTGGGGAATCTACTGCGCTGATGGCATCCATTGAGGGGAGGGTTGGGGAACCAAGGGCAAAACATATTCATACTACAGAAAGCGGCCTTTGGGATAAACCAAGCAACCTCAACAACGTGGAGACTTGGAACAATGTCCCAATCATTCTCTCAAGAGGATCAGACTGGTATTCGAAGATTGGAACGGACCAGAGTAAGGGGACAAAGGTTTTTTCTATTGTAGGAAAGGTGAACAATACGGGGCTCATTGAGGTCCCCATGGGAATTACCTTACGAGAGATCGTTTATGATATTGGAGGGGGAGTTCCAGATGGGAAGAAGTTCAAGGCCGTCCAAACCGGAGGCCCTTCTGGTGGATGTATTCCCGAATCGTTGATCGATTTGCCTGTTGATTTTGATCGGTTGACTGAAGCAGGCTCGATGATGGGTTCTGGTGGGATGATCGTGATGGATGAATCCACCTGTATGGTGGATGTGGCCAAGTATTTTATGGAATTTCTTAAAGGGGAATCCTGTGGAAAATGTACCACGTGCCGGGAGGGGACAAAACGGATGCACGAGATCCTGACGGAGATTTCTGAGGGGCGGGGAAACATGGAACACATCGAACTCCTTAAGGAGTTGGGATGGGTAACCGCAGAGGCTTCTCTCTGTCAATTGGGGGGAACAGCTCCCAATCCAGTCCTCTCCACTATCCGTTATTTCCAAGAAGAGTTTGAAGAGCATATCCTTCGTAAACGATGTCCAGCCAAGGTTTGTCGAGCTCTTCTTCAATTTCGAATTCTCTCTGACGTCTGCAAGAGGTGCGGTAAATGTATCAAGGTCTGTCCAGCGGATGCGATCACAGGAAAACAGAGGACGAAAAAAGAAAAAGGGAGACCTTTCAAAATAAACACTAAGAAGTGTATCAAATGCGGTATGTGTTTTGAGGCCTGTAAATTTAAAGCAATTGAAGTCCAATAAAAGACAAGAGAAAGTTAATGAGTTATTGGGTTAATAAGTTAATAAGGGACATAGCAAGTTGACGGCTTAATACCTCATTAACTCATTACCTCATTAACTTATTAACCTATATTCATCTGGAGGAAATGTTAATGATTCCTTTCTCAATTGATGGTCAACCGGTGGAGGGGAAAGAGGGGAAGAATATTTTAGAGGTTGCCCTCGATGCAGGGATTGAAATTCCACACCTCTGTTATCACGAGTCGGTCAAGCCCTATGGAGCCTGTCGCCTTTGTCTTGTGGAGGTGGTGAGAAGCGGAAGGTCGAGGATGACAACCTCTTGCACCTACCCTGTAATGGATGGAATTGAGGTTTTAACACAAACGGAAAAAGTCCTTCGAGCCCGTCGAATAATCATCGAGCTTATTCTAGCCATGTGCCCAGGAGACAAACTCATTCAGGATATGGCAAAGGAGTTTGGAGTAAATCAAGTCCGATTCAAGCAAGAAGACAAGGATTGTATCCTCTGTGGCCTTTGTTCAAGGGTCTGTGATGAAGTGGTCGGCGCTCATGCCATTCAATTTGCCTTTCGAGGAGATCGTAGGGAAATGATCCCTCCTTTTCAGGGCGAAGCAATGAGCTGCATCGCCTGTGGAGCCTGTGTGGTCGTCTGTCCCGTAGATGTGATTAAGATGAAGGAAGAGGAGGATGAGCGGACCATTATCCGATGGAAACGAACATTGAAAATGAAACAATGTAAGATCTGTGGAAACTATTTCGCCCCCTGGTTTCAGTTGGAAAAGTTTAAGGAACAAGCTAAACTTTCGAAAGACTTTTTTGATGTCTGCTATACCTGCCGGACTTGAAATCTCTCACCAATTTTAGTATAGTGGATTTAACAGGTACGTTTTATAGGAGGTGATGGATATGGCCCTTGAGAAATGGGAGCCCTTCCGAGACCTGATGGCAATGCAAGATCGAATGACTCGGCTCATTGATGAGACACTTTCACGTGTTTGGAAAGAACAAGTCGTTCGAGGTGTTTGGTCTCCTCCTGTGGATATTTTTGAGAGGGGAAACGAAATTGTTTTGAAAGTTGACCTCCCCGAAGTGAGTCAAAATGAGGTCGAGATTAGAGTCGAAGAGAACATGCTGATTATTCAAGGAGAGAGAAGGTTTATTAAAGACACCCCTGACGAAAACTACATCCAGATTGAAAGGCCATATGGAACCTTTCATCGAACATTCAACATTCCAAGAACAATCGATCAGGAGGGGATTAAAGCTTCTTTTAAAGATGGAGTGCTTCGAGTTGTCCTTCCTAGAAAGCAGGAGACACAACCCAAGCAAATTGTGGTAGAACCCACCTAATGGAGGCGAAGGGGGCCCTTTGAAAAGAGGCCCCCTTTTTTATTTTTTAGGAACCTTCTTCCAGTCTGCCAAGAACTTCTCGATACCAATATCCGTAAGCGGGTGTTGAGCCAATTGCTCAATCACTTTATAGGGAATTGTCGCCACATCCGCACCGATGAGAGCCGCTTCTAAGACGTGAACAGGATGACGGATGCTCGCGACGATCACCTTTGATCCAAACCCATAGTTTTTAAAAATCGTTACAATCTGTCCCACCAAGTCCATTCCGGTCTGTGAAATATCATCCAATCTTCCGATGAAAGGGCTGACATAGGTTGTTCCAGCCTTGGCAGCGAGAAGGGCCTGAGTTGGGGAGAAGACAAGGGTGGTGTTCGTCTTAATTCCTTCCGCCACTAATATTTTAATGGCTTTTAAACCTTCTACGGTCATTGGGATTTTGACCACAATGTTGTCTCCCATCTCAGCAAGATTTCGAGCTTCTTCGATCATCCCTTCAGCCTTTAGACTTAAGACTTCCAAGCTGATGGGAAGTCCTTGGATAATTTCACGAATCTCATTAATCAGGGGGATAAAATCTCTGTTCTCCTTGGAAATCAGAGTAGGATTGGTGGTGACGCCATCGATCACTCCCATCTCATAGGCCTTTTGGATCTCGCCGGGGTTGGCTGTGTCGATGAAGAATTTCATTCTAATCCTCCTTTTTAAACAAAAATAAGGTGGTAGGAATTACTTCCTACCACCTGTGCGTCAATCCTTCACATATAAACAGGTCCATTTATGGGATCACTCTAAATTCTACCCTCCTATTTTTGGACCGACCCTCCGGTGTCTTATTATCTGTGATAGGTCTTGTGTCTCTGTAACCTTTGATAATCATCCGGTCTTCCGAAATGTTGAATTTATCCACAACATATTTTTTAGCGCTTTCCGCCCTCTTTTCTGAAAGTTTCTGGTTCGCCTTCTCCGATCCTATTGCATCCGTATGGCCTATGATTTCAACTTTAATATCGGGATTCTCTTGCAGAATTTTCCCATTTTGATCCAATGACTTTGCCGCTATAGGGGTAATATTGGTCTTATTGGAATCGAAATAGATTGAATCAAAAACCGGAGCTGATTTTGGTGGGGGAGGCGGTGGAGGCGGCGGTGGTGCTGGTTTGGGTGGTTCCGGTGGTGGGGGAGGCGGTGGAGGCGGCGGTGGTGGAGGTGGTGGTGGCGGCGGTTGGCATTTTTCGGCCTCCTTAGCCAGATTCCGAGCTTCCTCCAGCAACTTCATGGCCTCTGCTGTTCTACATGACCAGTAAGTCTCAACACCGTTTTTCCCTAATTCTTTAGCCTTAGCAATCTTTTCCGGGCAGTACTTCGCTCCGGGGGAATTTTCAGCCTGTGCGATGACGGCCTCTGTTTCATCGAATTGAGGAGGTACCCCAATGGCCTTATCTGGTACCCCAAAATGAGATCGTGGGGCGCAAGAGATGACCAAGCAAAGAGAGACAAACACTACTAAAAACATAACCTTCTTCATTTTCATCCTCCTTTCTTAAAATTTATAAAATGATTTCTCTGATTCAGGTTGTTAAAAATCTACCTAATTCATTACTCCCTTTCATGATTTGTTATATATAATCAAACTAACTATTTGTCAACTTTTTTTATGGAGATTTCTGAAAAAGCCTAGAAATCTCTGATTGCACGGATTATGAAACGATTCCACAGATTAGAAATGCCTAAAAATAAAGAAAAATCTGTGTAATCACTTTTTGAAATCTGTGAAATCAAGAGAGCGAAAGATAGTTTTTCAGAGCTCTTATGAATTTTCATTTTGAATGAATTTTTCCAAACATTCTTGTTTACAGAAATAGTAATTCCTCCCAGATACCTTCTTTCTTAAAGCCGATCTCTTAGGGATATAGGTTTTGCAATAAGGATCCTGGACAAGTTCTTCCGGTTCAGACTCTCTGTTTATCTTTTTTGCCCTTCCGGTCATATCTTTCATGAGATAGCGAAAAATGCTGTAGGAGAGGAGAAGGAGGATGATGATTAAAATCAAACGATACATAACCCATTTCCTATGATGGCAGATTGCTGACGGCAGATTGCAGAATCTGAAATCATAAATCTAACATTTGAAATTAAAGTTTTTCTACTCCTTGGTCATCTTTCAAATTTTCTAAAAGTTCTTGAACTGTTTTTTTCAAAACGGGATGGATAAAATTTCGATCGATTTCAGCCAAAGGGATAAGGACAAATTGACGGTTTTGGATGAGAGGGTGAGGAATTTGGAGTTCCTCAGTGCGAATTTCAAAATCGTCAAAAAGGAGAATATCCAGATCAATCGTCCGGGGTCCCCATCGAAAGTTTTCTGTACGGCCCAACTTGGACTCAATGGTCTTCAATGTTCGGAGAAGTTCATGAACTTCTAAATCGGTCTCGATCTTTATAACTCCATTTATGAACCAATCCTGAGAGGTATAGCCAATAGGTTGCGTTTTATAGAAGGATGATTCTGATAAGAGTTTGTGGCAGTCAATTTTTAAAATTTCGGAAATGGCTTTTTCACATTGGTTTAACTTATCGCCAAGGTTAGAACCAATCCCAATGTAAGCAATGTGTCCCATTCTGATTCGAAATAAAAGGTGCTCGACTTTTCAAACCGCACCTTCTTAAAATAGCGTCTTTTTTAAGATCTGGATGAATTGTAATTTGGTGAGAATATTACATTAAAGAATCCTGTCCTTCATGATGGTGCTGGGTTTACTTTTTTTCGGAAATCTCTTCGGGCTTTTGGGGAGTGACATCAATTTCCTCTTTATCTTTGGTTGCCTTTTTGAAATTTTTAATCCCTTTTCCAATTCCTTCACCAATCTGAGGGAGTTTCCCCGCACCAAAAATGATTAGGATGATGACCAAGATGATGATTAACTCCGGCATTCCTATTCCAAACATTTTTTTCTCCTTTTGATTTTATTAGCACAACCTGGCGGAAGTGCATGGGAATCGAACCCACCACGGACATCGTCTGCCCGTCACTGGATTTGAAGTCCAGGAGGCCCACCAGAACCTGTCCACTTCCAATTTATAACCTAAAGGATTTTATTTTTAAAGTCAACTCTTTCAATTAAACTATTGTTTTGCTGAAGGTTGACCCTGAGAGTCGTCGAACGGGTCAAGGTGTTTTGGTCCATCAACATATTGACAATATAACCTCTATCCATTAACCTAATTTTTGTGAAGGAGAAGAAATCTCCTAATATCCGGATCAAAGCAAATGAAAGGGAGGTGTCTCCTTACTCGCACATCACCCTTCTCAAACTGAAAGATCTATTTAAACCGAACGCCAATGTAATAATTTATAGCGGGCTTCCACTCTCCTCGGGTCGCCCCCTCAAACAGGGATATGAGATTGGCCTAATTCGGAAAGGGGAGATTCCATCCTCAGAAGAATTCGTGTCTTTGCTGGTACTAAGACATCCCCCAGGAATTGATCAAAAAGTCAAAAGTTCTGGTGTGGGGATCACCGGGTTGGATGGCCTCCAGAGTAGGAATTGTTGCCTACCATCAAGCCAACACCATGCTGAAAATACTGCTAATGGAGAAACGGAAAGACAGCACAAATATCAGGAGTGATTATTATGGCAAAGAGGCTAAAAGAAAAAGTGGCAATTGTCACTGGAGCTGGTAAAGGAATCGGCAGAGGGATTGCTCTTGTCTTTGCGTCAGAAGGAGCAAAAGTGCTTGTCGCAGATAAAGATGGAGAGTGGGGCATTAAAACCGTCAACATGATCAAACAAGAGGGGCGCGAAGCATCCTTCATCAAAGTGGATATAAGTAAAAAAGAAGACGTTGAAAAGATGGCCCAAACTGCCTTGGAACGCTATAGTCGAATTGATATTCTGTGCAATAATGTGGGCATCTACACGAACATGGCGAGAATCGAGCATATGACGGAGGAAGATTGGGATAAAATCCTTACAGTCAACCTCAAAGGAACCTTTCTGGCTGTAAAAGCCTGCCTGCCACAGATGCTTCGGCAGAAATATGGCAGAATACTCATTACCTCTTCAACCACGGGTAATCGTACGGCAATTATAGGGTTATCCCACTATGCAGCTTCAAAGGCCGGGATCAATGGGTTCATTCGAAATGTGGCTCTTGAGCTTGCAGAATATAATATTACGGTAAATGGCGTGGAACCCGGTAACATCCTTACGGAGGGCATGATGGAAGTGGTGGGTGAAGAGTATGTCAAAGCCAATGAGGCAGTCATTCCTATGGGGAGGCTTGGCGAACCAGAAGATATCGGCCATGCCATGGCTTTCCTGGCCTCTGAGGAGGCGAAGTTTATCACAGGACAGACGATTGTCGTAGATGGTGGTCAGATCCTTCCGGAGTCTGCTTATGGTCGTACCCGATGAGCACCCGATGAAGAGAAAAACATGAACTGAAAACGGAGGAGGACAAGATGAAGGCACTCGTTTATTATGGCCCTTATGATTTACGAGTGGAAGAGCGGCCGAAGCCCAAGGCAGGACCGGGAGACGTAATCGTCAAGGTAATCCTCAGCACGATCTGTGGCAGCGAATTACATATGCTCCGTGGTCTGCTGCCTGTAGAAAAGGGGCTCATCCTTGGTCACGAGCCAGTCGGCATCGTCGATAAGATCGGGGAAGGGGTGGAGGATTTTGAGGTGGGGGATAGGGTTGCCGTCTCTTGTATCACCCGATGCGGCCAGTGCTATTATTGCCAGAAGGGCCTCTACTTCAACTGCGAAAAGGGTGGTTTCCAAATGGGTTTTCACATGAATGGCTCGCATGCCCAATATATGCGGGTTCCCTACGCCCAACTTGCGCTTTACAAGATTCCAGATGCATTAAAGACAGAAGAAGTTATCTTCGTAACAGATGCTCTCTCGACGGGTTACAAGGGAGCAGAAATGGGAAGAATCGCGCCCGGAGATACAGTTGTGATTTATGGATCTGGCCCGATCGGCATCTGTGCTCTCGTCTGTGCTAAGTTGTGGACCCCTGAATCTGTTATTCTCGTTGATCTCCTATCGGAACGGCTCGAATTTGCAAAGAAGATGGGGGCGGATGTGGTGATTAACCCGAATGAACATGACCCTATAGAAGTTGTCAAAGAGCTGACGCATGGTCGCGGCGTCGATGTAGCCATCGAGGCGGTTGGTATTCCCCAAACGTTCACATGGACATGTGAAAGCGTAAGAAATGGGGGGCACATCTCGGTCCTGGGAGTCTTCGATAAACCGACTGAGATCCCGATCCAGAAGCTCATCAATATGAGTCCGGAAATTCGGATTGGCTCGCTCACCACAGATAATATTCCAGAGCTTATCAATCTCATCGCTAAGAGGAAGATCGACCTTTCTGGGCTTCTAACCCACACCTTCCCTCTGGATCAGGCTACGCAGGCTTTCGATGTCTTTGACAAGCGCAGGGGAGGAGCAATGAAGGTTGGGCTTAGACCCCAGGTTGAAATGTAAAAGTCATCACCCTATTCACTTGGGAAGAACCATTTTATGAGAATGGAATGGGGCTGTTCTTAAGTTGTGAGATGACTGAACTGCCGAAGGATGTTGAGTCCTTTTATGGAAATAAAAATACTAAAGAGCATGCATGGCAAATGGCTTAGAATAGTCCAAGAAAGGAGCTAACAAAATGAAAGCAATAGTTCTTGGTGGTTGTGGGATATTAGGACTTTCTCTCTTGACTTATCTGAAAGAGCAGAAAGACATTTCCCAAATATTAGTAACGGATATACAAGAGGCTAAGCTCAAGGAAGAAGTGGTCTGGTTAAACGACAAGAGGTTCTCGGCCAAGGTACTTGATGCACATGATTATAAAGCTCTTGTTTCAACAATGAAAGGGTATGATGTTGTATTAAATGTATCTGCTGTTCCTGATAAAATACCGATAGCTAAGGCAGCATTGGAAGCTGGTGCTAATTACATGGACAGCGGGTTTGGGGTGGAAAAGGTTAGGACAGAATTGGATCGAGAGTTTAGGAACAAAGGGCTACTAGCAATTATAAATATTTACTTCTCACCGGGGGCTGACAATATATTGGCACATTATGCGATAGAGAGATTGGACAAGACGGAGAGCGTTGATTTTAGGTGGTCCGTTGTCGATATCGTGCCAGCATCAGACCATAGCCGACAGTTGTACTGGGGCTTTTCCTTCAAGGGGATCATGCTGCACCATTTTACGTTGCCTTCAAGACGTGTGGAGAATGGAAGGATGATCGATCTACCGCCAAGGGCGGAACCAGAGATGTTTCCCTTTAAAGGTCCAGTTGGAACCACTTGGGTGGCTGGTTTACAAGGTGAGTCGTTGGAATATTGCCACGAGAATTTTCCGGACATTCCAAACATTACATTTAAGGAAGCTCTTGGCATTGAGTTCAACGAAAGATGTGCCTGCCTCGCAGGGCTTGGATTTAATAGAATGGAGCCAATAGATGTCGACGGCCAGATGATATCCCCAGCGGCAGTACTCTTTGCTTTAGCAGATAATCAGCCTCCCGAAACCAAAAAAGCCCCAGATATCCGTCATGGGGGTGGGGCTATCGTCAGAGGAATTAAAGATGGCCAAAAAATACAATATAACATACAGATGTGGCCTTCTGAAAAGCTAGTAGAAAAGCACAAAAAAATGGGTTGCGGTAAGTTTGGTGGACCTGGAGGAACATTTAGGAATGGTAGTCCGATGGGCACGGTTGCAGTTCTTATGGCTAAAGGGCTAATAAAAGCAAAGGGGTTGTTTCTTCCGGGACTTGTAGAGCCTACGGAGGATTATGTTAAACAAGAGGTAGCCATGGGTCAAGATGTCGAAATCACTAAGACAATAATGTTGGGAGCTTCGTTGGTTTCTTGACAATAAAGTTAACTTATGGTTAACTCAACCAACAGTCAACTTTTTTCAACCTTCGACTTATTTTTATGGATGAACTGAATATTGGGGGAGAGGTTCGTGAGATCTGATGCAGAAAAAGCTTACCCTGGGAAACGTGGCCTAGGAGAGAAAAGTTAGTCGGTATCGATCAATTTGAAAATTTAAAGGAGAGGAAGCATGGACAGAGGAAAACCCTTTTTTCATCCTTATATTCCTAATACCGTACCGGAAATAAGAGCCGAGATGTTGGAAAGGATTGGCGTGACTGATGTTGAAGAACTTTATCAGGCAATTCCGAAAGATTTGAGGTTCAAGGGAAAGCTTAAACTACCCAAGCCTTACCCTTCTGAGTACGAATTGAAAAGGCATGTTCTGAGCATTCTGTCCAAGAACAAGACCTGTGAGGAAAACTTGAATTTTTTGGGTGGAGGTTGCTGGCAGCACTATGTCCCTGCAGTGTGTGATGAAATCATCGGCCGTTCGGAATTCCTAACAGCTTACGGAGGTACGGCTTATTCCACTTTCGGTCGAATGCAGGCCCAATTCGAATTCCAAAGTCTGATGGGTGAGTTGGTTGGAATGGATGTGGTGAGTATGCCTGGTTATAGCTGGGGAAGCGCTGCTGCCAATGCTGTTCGGATGGCTTCGCGGATGACCGGGAGGCGCGAGATTCTCATGCCCAAAACAGTGAGCCCTGAGAGGCTAGCAACGATCCGCACCTTTTGTAAGTCCACCTGCGAGGAGACTGGCATAGCAATTCAGCTTGTTGGGTTTAATAAAGAAACAGGATTGTTGGACCTCAAGGATCTGGAGAAGAAGATCTCTTCGAAGACGGCAGCGGTCTATTTTGAAAATCCTTCCTACCTGGGCTTTATGGAATCTCAAGGCAGCAAGATCTCCCAGATCGCCCATCGGGCGGGTGCGGAATCCATTGTGGGTGTGGATCCCATATCCCTTGGCGTTCTGGCGCCGCCCAGTGATTATGGCGCCGACATCGTGGTAGGCACTGCTCAGCCGCTTGGTATTCATATGAACTATGGCGGGGGTACTCTTGGATTCATCGCCAGCAGAGATGAAGAAAAGTATGTGGTTGAATACCCGTCATGGCTCATTAGTCTTGCTGAAACAGTGAAAGAGGGAGAGTATGGATTTGGTTTCTCCAGATTTGAAAGAACCTCTTATATCGGGAGAGACAAGGCCAAAGACTTCCTGGGAACGGTGGCTGGCTTGTGGACGATTGCGGCTGCTGTCTACATGGCACTCATGGGTCCAAGAGGTTTTCAGGAGATTGGGGAGGTAATCCTACAAAAATCTCACTATGCCATTAATTCATTATCCAAGTGTAAGGGTCTAAAAGTGCTCTACCGCTCCAATGCTTTCAAGGAATTCGTTGTCAATTTTGATGGAACGGGGAAAAAAGTAAACGCGATTAATAGGGGCCTATTGAAATATGGAATATTTGGTGGAAAGGACATTTCAAAGGATTTCCCTGAGCTTGGAAACAGTGCGCTCTATTGCGTCACCGAGGTGCACAGAAGGGAAGACATTGATAAGCTGGCGCAAGCTTTGAAGGAGGTCATTTCAAAATGAAAAGGTTGCCACAGTTGAGGGAATATCATTCCCCGGTTTGGAGTGAGCCGATCATCATGGAAATGGGACGAAAGGGCGAAAGGGGTATCCTGGTACCTGAGGCAGAGGAGGAAATCAGGGCGTCAGTGGGAAAAGGAAAAGCCTATATTCCTGAAAAGATGAGAAGAAAGCAATCTCCCGGACTCCCAGAAATCAGTCAGCCTCAAATTTTGAGACACTACCTGCATCTGTCTCAGATGTGCCTCGGCATGGAGACGAACATCGATGCTGAAGGAACCGCCACCATGAAATACAGTCCCAAAATAAATGAAGCCCTGGCTCGCTCACCCAAGATGACTGAAATCCATCCTTGCCAGGATGAAGACACGGTTCAAGGGATTCTCGAGATCATTCACAAGCTTGACCTCTTTTTGAGAGAAATCTCCGGCATGGATCAATTCACTTTCCAGCCTCCAGGTGGTTCCATGGCTACCTTTGCCAACGCGTGCATCTTAAGAGCCTACCATGCTGCCCGAGGTGAGGGGGCTCAGCGGGACGAGGTCATTACAACAATTTTCTCCCACCCCTGCATTGCAGCAACAGCTGCCACAGCCGGCTTTAAGGTGATTACATTGATGCCGGACCCAACAGGATATCCCGATTTTGAAGCACTCAATGCCGCTCTCTCCCCCCGAACAGCAGGGTTGATGATAACGAATCCCGAGGATACCGGCATCTACAATCCGCGTATCAGAGAGTTCACCCGTGCGGTTCATGAAGCAGGAGGGCTCTGTTTCTATGATCAGGCGAATGCGAACGGTATCCTGGGGATAACGAGAGCTCGGGAAGCGGGATTTGACGCCTGCCACTTCAATCTACACAAGACGTTTTCAGCGCCCCATGGCAGCTTCGGACCAGGCTGTGCAGCCTACGGCGTCCTGAAAGAACTTGCCAAATATCTGCCAAAACCGGTCGTCACCTACGATGGTAAGAAGTACCACCTGGATTATGACAGACCTGAGAGTATTGGAAAGCTCAGGGAATTCCACGGAAATATCCCTGCAGTTTTGAGAGCCTATTCCTGGATTATGGGCATGGGGGCTGAAGGCCTTCTGGAAGTGGCTCGCACTTCGGTCATTAACAACAATTACCTGACCAAATTGCTTGAAGAGATCCCCGGAACGGTAAGGTATTATGCGCCCGGAGAGTACCGACTTGAACAGACCAGGTGGAGCTGGGAAAAACTCACAAAGGATACGGGTGTTGGTACGCTGGATATCCAGAGAAGAATGGTGGATTACGGTCTCCAGTCATTCTTCATGAGCCATCATCCCTGGATCGTTCCTGAACCATTCACTCCCGAATTTTGCGAGTCCTATTCAGTGGATGACATGGACTACTGGGCTGCTGTCCTGAAGCAGATCTCAGATGAAGCCTATTCAAATCCGGAGCTTGTCAAATCATCACCTCACAGAGCACCCATTCACCTCGTGAAGTATGAAGGGCTGGACGACCCGAGTAAGTGGGCCATGACATGGAGGGCTTATATTAAGAAGAGAGTTAAATGAAACTGGTGTCAGACACTCCTCCACTGTTTGCTCCGATCACGAACCAAAGAGGAACTCCGCAAGGGCAAGAAGGCAAACGATTTTATGAAGAAAAAACTTGGGCTCATTGTGAATCCCATTGCAGGAATGGGCGGGAGAGTTGCTCTAAGGGGCAGTGACGGAAAGGAGACGATCCGTAAAGCTATTGAATTAGGGTCCACCCCCATATCTCCCAAGCGAACAGTGGAAGCTCTTAAACGATTGATGATGATAAGAGACAATATTGAACTTATTACCTACCCTTACAACATGGGAGAGGAAGAAGCTAAAGAAAGCGGGTTTAATCCAACCGTCATTGGTTCCATAACAAAGGGAGAAACAACATCTTCTGACACCCGTAAGGCCGCAAAAGAAATGGCCGCGCTGAAGACAGACCTATTGCTATTTGCGGGAGGGGATGGTACGGCACGAGATATTTATGACGCTGTAGCAGAAACGATCCCAGTGTTAGGCATTCCCGCAGGAGTAAAAATCCATTCCGCCGCCTATGCGATCAATCCGTTAATGGCTGGGGAATTAACCGTCATGTATTTACGAGGATCTAATACTTCCGTTAACGAAGTGGAGGTAATGGATATTGACGAAGAAGTCCTCAGAGAGAAGGACCGGATTTCAGCAAAGCTGTATGGTTATCTTAAAATCCCATATGAACGCAGAATGACCCAGAGCCCCAAAGAAGCGAGTTGCGGAGGAGAACAAGAAGCGGCGATGATGCAAGCTATCGCCGAACGCATTGTTAATGATATGGAAAAAGATTGGCTGTACATCATCGGACCTGGAACGACGACACGATCCATTATGGAGCGGCTCGGATTACAAAATACATTATTAGGTGTTGATGTGGTGGAGCGGAAGAAGATTGTCGCCAACGATGTGAACGAGGTCCAACTGATTAAAATCATGGACGGAAAGAAAGCAAAGATTATTATTACACCAATCGGAGGCCAGGGCTACATCTTTGGGAGGGGAAATCAGCAAATTAGCCCGGAGATCATTATGAGGGTCGGCTCCGACAACATTATCGTGATAGCTACCCCAATGAAAATTTATTCCTTAATGCTGAAACCCTTGCTTGTTGATACAGGAGATGAGGACGTGGATCGACTATTAAAGGGATACAGGAAGGTTGTTACCGGTTATCGAGAAGAAACCGTGTGTAAGGTATTATGACCAGCCAGGAATCCCATCTTTTAATGAATGAAAGGGATGGTTAAAATGACAAAAACAGAGTCTGAAGTTGAAGTCGTCCGGAAAGTCGTTCAGCGATATATTGATGGTTCCTATTCAGGGGATGTCGATGCGTTAAGAAAGGTCTTTCATCCAAACGCCTTGATGGCAGGCTACCTTCAAGGACAGCTTGTGATCGGAACCCCCGAGCCTTTTTTTGCTGATATTGAAAAACATCCATCCATGGCTAAAAGCGGTGCACCGTATAAGGCAGAAATCAAATCCGTTGACGTGGCTGGTCAGATTGCCAGTGTCATTTTAGTGGAAACGGGATTTTTCGGTGTCATGAGTTTCACCGATTATTTTCATCTGCTGAAGGAACATGGGGAATGGAAGATTATTAGCAAGACATTCACTTCCAAATAAATATATGACGAACCTTTCTAGATAAGATGTTTTTTCAAAACTGAAAAATACAGATTGGTGATAAAGTGCTATATTCAATTTCTAATGAGTAACCGTTTAACCCCTATTCGGGAAAAGATGATTTAGTAGATAAATGAGAGTAACTATTTATCTCCTCGATAATTCGAAGGAGAAGGAAATATGGGAAAAGAAAAACCTTTTATTCATCCTTATATTCCTAATGCTGTACCGGAAATAAAAACGGAGATGTTGAAAAGGATAGGCGTTTCGGATATTGAAGAACTTTTTCAGGCAATTCCGGAAAACCTGAGGTTCAAGGGAAAGCTAAATTTACCGAAACCTTACCTTTCTGAATATGAACTGAAAAGGCATGTTCTAAGCATCCTGTCTAAGAATAAGACTTGTGAGGGCAACTTGAATTTTTTAGGTGGAGGTTGCTGGCAACATTATGTCCCAGCTGTTTGTGATGAGATTAATGGCCGTTCAGAATTCTTGACAGCCTATGGAGGCACTTCCTATAACAACCTCGGACGATTTCAAGCTCACTTTGAGTTTCAAAGCCAAATGGGTGAACTGCTTGATATGGATGTTGTGAGTGTGCCAACTTATAGCTGGGGTGCAGCAGCGGGTTATGCCATTCGAATGGCGACAAGATTGACACGGCGAAACGAAGTGTTAATTTTGAAGACGATAAATCCAGAACATCTGGCTGTCATAAAGACTTTTTGCAGTTCAGCAACTGTTTCGAACAGAATAGAAATTAAGCTGATCGATTATAATACTAGAACCGGACTAACAAACCTTCATGATCTAATGAGTAAGGTTTCCTCGAACACCGCAGCTATTTACATCGAGAATCCAACTTACTTAGGGACCATTGAATCTCAAGGTCAAGAAATCTCGGATATCGCTCACACCTATGGTGGAATAAGCCTTGTAGGAGTTGATCCTATCTCCTTAGGAGTTTTGAATCCCCCCGCCCATTACGGTGCAGATATCGTGGTCGGTACCGTCCAAACCCTTGGCATACATATGAATTGCGGTGGTGGCACCATCGGTTTCATTGCCAGTAGAGACGAGGAACAGTATATCGCCGAGTATCCGTTATTTCTTTACAGCATTACAGACACCATCGAAGAGGGTGAGTATGGTTTTGGAAATTGTACTTTTGAAAGAACCTCCTATGTGGGAAGGGAGAAAGCCAAAGACTGGGTAGGGACTGTATCTGGCCTTTGGACAATCACCGCAGCTGTATATATGGCCCTTATGGGTCCTCAGGGCTTCAGCGATATAGGAAGATCCATTATTCAAAGATCGCACTATGCTTTCAAACTTCTGTCAGGGATAAAAGGGGTTAAGATTTTATTTGGGGGCCAATTCTTCAAAGAATTTATCGTAAATTTCGACGGAACAAATAAAACTGTAGGAACTGTCAACGATGCCCTCTTGAACTATAACATTTTTGGCGGAAGAGACATTTCGATGGAATTCCCTGAATTGGGGAATAGTGCCCTCTATTGTGTCACTGAAATGCATGCGGAAGAGGATATTAATAAACTTGTTGACTCACTAAGAGAGGTACTGGAAAAATGAAAGGAGAAATCAAATTAAGAAAGTATCATTCACCCATATGGAGTGAGCCCATGATCATGGAAATGGGCCAACAAGGCGAGAGGGGAATCCTCATTCCCGAAGTTGAGGAAGGAATAAGAGCAGCGGTCGAGGATGCCGAATCCTACATCCCTTCAAATATGAGGAGGACAAAAATCCCGAAGCTTCCAGAATCCTCTCAGCCACAAATTTTAAGACACTTCCTTCGTCTATCCCAGGAGAATTTGGGAATGGAAGTGAATATCGAAATTGGAACTGGCACAGCCACGATGAAGTATAGTCCAAAGATCAATGAAGTGTTGGCAAGGGTACCAGAAATGACAGAAATCCATCCCTATCAGGATGAGAGGACAATTCAGGGAATTCTTGAAATCATGTATAAACTAAGTCTTTTTCTATCAGAAATTTCTGGATTAGACCAGTTTATTTTCCAACCCTCGGGGGGTTCTCTTGCCACTTTCACCAATGCTTGTCTATTCAGGGCATATCACGCAGAGAGAGGAGAGCTTGAACAAAGAGATGAGATCATCACTACCCTGTTTTCCCATCCATGCATTTCTGCAACTGCCAATACCGCAGGTTTTAAGGTGATCACCTTGATGCCGAATAAAGAGGGCTACACAGACATAGAGGCTTTAAAGTCCGTTTGTTCAGAGCGTACGGCCGGATTAATGGTTACCAACCCAGAGGATACGGGCATTTATAATCCACAGATTAAAGAGGTGGTAGAGGTTATTCACGGTGTAGGAGGTTTATGTTTTTACGATCAAGCGAATGCCAATGGAGTACTGGGTATAACAAGAGCAAAAGAAGCGGGGTTTGATGCGTGTCACTTTAATCTACACAAGACGTTTTCATCCCCCCATGGGAGCTATGGACCAGGGTGCGCCGCTTATGGGGTCAAGGAAGAACTGGCAAAATTTCTACCCGTTCCAGTGGTCATATTTGATGGAGAGAATTATCATTTGGATTATGACAGATTACATAGTGTTGGAAAGGTAAGAGAATTTTTCGGAAACATTCCAGCCGTCCTGAGAGCTTATGCCTGGATAATGTGTATGGGGGCAGAGGGGCTTTTAGAGGTTTCCCGAGTATCAGTTCTTAATAACAACTACCTTGCAAAGCAGCTTTTGGTAATTCCCGGGGTAGTGAGATATTATGATGATAAGAATTTCAGATTGGAGCTGACCCGATACAGTTGGGAAAAACTTAAAGAGGATACAGGATGCGGGACGGATGATGTGCGAAGAAGAATGGTAGATTATGGTCTCCAAAGCCATTTCATGAGTCACCAACCTTGGATTGTGCCGGAACCCTTCACTCCAGAACCTTGCGAATCATATTCCAAAGAAGATTGTGATTATTTTGCAGCGGTACTCCGGCAGATTTCCAAAGAGGCATATACAAACCCAGATATTCTCAAAAAAGCTCCTCACAATGCCACGACTCATAAACCCAATACGGCTCCACTCAATGATCCTAAGAGATGGGCAATGACATGGAGAGCCTATCTCAAAAAGAAAAAAAATATAGACAAAAGAGAGAAAACTTGAATACAGCCTATCCAGAAATAAAAAAGGAGTCCTAAGTTTTTGTAAAAAGGTTAGTTCTTATCGTGAATCACGGAGGGAAAGAGAACAAAGATCATTGTAACGCCAATTAAACGGTAGGGTTATATCTTTGGGATAGGAAATTAGCAATTAGCCCGGAGACATTAAGAAGAGTCAACCCTGATAAAATTATTGTGATAGTTACCATAAGCATATTCCTCATTAAAACTGAAACTTTTGGGAGTTGATACAGGGGATGAAGATGTGAACCAGATGCTGAAGGGGTACAACAGAGTAGTCATAGGTTATGGAGAAGAGATGGTGTGCAAGGTATCTTAATCCCTTAGGATAGGGTTCTGGTGATGCGAGAAAGTTTCCGATGAAAGACCAAATGTTATTTCAAAAGATTCTAAATGAGGTGGAGAGAATTCAATGGGAGGTGAAAAGGGTTGAAAAGAATGTCTTGATGCTGAAAAATGTTGTGGAAAAAATTTTCAGGAAGGAAAGAGAGATTCTTAAGAGGCCCTATTGGGAAAGGGGTCATCATTCCTCTAATCACAAAAAACTCTATGGACCCTCTAACCGAAATGGGAGTTCCTGTGTTTTCGCCACCAATATCCCCAAATTCTCTCCTGAGGATAAGAATTTTATCAAGATCACAGAATACCTGGATTTAATCTTCCAACCCTTGGTGGAAAATAACCCCTATATCCTTTTTGTTTACATCATTAATAAAAGAGGGGGGACGCGAGGGTATCCTTGGATGGACTTTTCCATTCTTCCCAAAGATTTCGATCCTACTCAACACAGTTTCTTCTTTATTGCCGACGAAAAGCATAACCCGAAAAAGAAGATCAAATGGACAGAACCCTACCTCTGCCCTCTCGTGAAAACATGGATGGTCACCTGCTCCTCTCCGGTGTGGAATCATTCCGATTTTATTGGGGTGATTGGAATTGATATCAATTTGGGGAAAATTATCGAACCTTTGGGCCAGGCTCTTAAAATGACAGAAAAGGGGTACGCCTTTATCATCTCTCCACGTGGGAATTTGATCATCTCCTCGGATGAAGGCATGGACAGCCTCCAGGAGGATGGCATCTGGATTGAAGGAAAGCGGAAAGATTTAAAATGGCGGAATTTGATGTGTAAAGACCCTCCTCAAAATAAACCCCTCCCTATCGGGACCGAGATCCGTGAGATTCGATTAACCTCAGGGAAAAGGTATCTCCTGTCTACCTTCATCAAAACGACGGGATGGAGTTTAGTCACCCTTCTCCCCAAGGAGATCGGCGGGATCTCAAAGAGGATGATTCCCATTCAGAAAGAAAGTATGGAATCCCATCCCGATCAGTATCAAAACCATGGGGTTTACCTCCCTTTAATAAGTTTCATCTCCTCTTTCTCTAAATCCCTAAAACAGATGGAAAAATTGATCGAAGGGACAAAGATCATCGGAAAGGGGGTATTAGACCACCGAATAGAAGTCTTCAGGAAAGATCAAATTGGTCTGGTCGCCCAGTCCATCAACAAAATGGCAAAAGAGTTAAAGAAGAGAAAAGAAGAGGTCGAGTCTGCTTACAAGAAAATCAGCCAATTGGATCGCCTGATGGCTCTTGGAAGGCTGGCAGCAGGGGTGGCCCATGAAATCAATAATCCCCTTGGAGTCATTTCAAACTATGTTCAAATTCTTCTCAGGAACCCCTCACTAAGCTCTGAGGTCAAAATTGATCTCATGCTCATTGAAGAAGAAATTCTTGGGATGATGGGAATTATTAAAGGCCTCCTAAACTTTTCTAGGGAATCAGAAATGGAAAAAAGCCTGCTCAACATCAATGAAGTCCTTCGGAAGACAGTCTCGCTCTTGAAGTTCCAATTAAACTCCCAATCCATAAAATTATTTGAGGATTACGATGAGAACCTCCCATGTGTCCTAGGTGATCCAAATCACCTTCAGCAAGTATTTCTCAATATCTTGCTCAATTCTATCCAATCCATGCCGGAGGGAGGAAAGTTGCAACTCAGAACGACATTGTCTGACGGAGAGAAACCAAAGGTTTCGAATGGTTGTGTCATTATTGAAATTTCAGATACAGGAATTGGAATCGAATCCAGATATTTGGACAAGATATTCGACCCTTTTTTTACAACAAAAGGCTGGGGAACCGGAACAGGTCTCGGGTTATCAATCAGCTACGGAATTGTTAAAGAACATGGAGGAAATATTGATGTCAAGAGCAGACCTGGTGAAGGGACACTTGTGAGAACCTCGCTTCCGATTCGAAGAGATTCTTAAGATTCAGCAGGACAATGTGAATGACAAAAATTCTCCTTGTCGATGATGAAAAAAGGGCATTGGAAGCCTTAAGCAGAACCCTTCAAATGATGGGTTATCAATCTGTGGGGGTTTCCGATCCAAACATGGCTCAAGATCTTTTAAAAAAGGAAGATTATGATATCTTGATTGCGGATTTGATCATGCCAGAGGTAGATGGGATTAGGTTACTGGAGTTCACGAAGAGGATTAAACCTGATCTTCCTGTCATTATATTGACCGGATATGGCACTGTGAAGACAGCAGTTGAAGCAATGAAAAAGGGGGCCTTCGATTATGTAACGAAGCCATATAATATTGATGAAATTGATCTCATTGTAAAGAGGGCCCTCCAGCAGAGGGATCTCCTGCTGGAAAACCGTTTACTACGAGAAACGTTATTAAAAAAATTCCCTCTTTCGACCATCATCTCCAATGATGAAACTATAAAGAATATCTTCCGGCAGGTCCAGACATTAGCCAACACGGACAGTACCGTCTTAATCACAGGAGAAAGCGGCACCGGGAAGGAACTGATTGCAAGAGCTCTCCATTTCTCAGGAATCTTGCAGGATGGCCCTTTTGTTGTCATCGACTGTGGAGGATTGGCCGAAACGATTTTGGAGAGTGAAATCTTTGGTCATGTTAAAGGAGCCTTTACAGGAGCTTATTTCAACAAAAAGGGTTATTTGGAGGTTGCCAATGGGGGAACTTTATTCTTCGATGAGATTGGAGAATTACCATATCTTTTACAAAAGAAGCTTCTAAGGGTAATTCAAGAAAGGGAATTTTCTAAGGTAGGTGATACCAAACTCCTCAAAACCCATGTACGTATTATTGTGGCTACTAACAAAGATTTAAAAAAAGAAGTGGATCAAGGAAAGTTTAGGGAAGACCTCTATTACCGTTTGAATGTCATTTCTCTGCAAGTTCCTCCACTCAGAAATCGAACCCCTGACATTCCATTGCTTGCTTATCACTTTTTAAGAGAGTTCAATATAAGATTCAATAAACGGGTGTCCGGAATCACCGAAGAAGCTTTGGGTAAAATGATGAATTACCCTTGGCCTGGAAATATCCGAGAATTGAGAAACACTATTGAAAAAATAATGAATTTCAAAGAGGATGAAAGCGTCTTTCTCGAAGATTTGCCAGAAGAGATTAGGAACATCGAAGAAGGCAAACATTCTTTCGATCGTCCTTTTAAAGATATCAAGAAAAAGGCAGTGACTCAAGTTAGCAAGGATTATATTAAAGGACTTTTGAGCCTCTATAAGGGAAATGTTTCTAAGGCAGCCTTAAGGGCTCAAATGGATAGGGGAAATTTTCGAAAATTGATGAAACGCTTTAACATCTCCGCTAAAGAATTCCGATAAAGGTGGGTATGATTTACCCCAGTTTCTCTCCTTAAAATGAAATCTCTCCAATATTATGATCTTTAACTGCTAACCCTTTGATTCCAAAATATAAAAAGCTATATCCTATACAAAGGATGGGGTATTTTTTGACTCACTTCACTGCTCCCCATTTTTTCCTCTCTTATAATCAATTGATTTCATTAGGTTTATTAATTATCCCTCTTTATTTCATTTGGTAATAGATTTGCACTAAATTTTACTTTGATGATTATTGGGATTCCAAAAGAAGTAAAGAATGGTGAAAATCGAATCTCTTTGATTCCTGCAGGAGTAAAGTCATTTGTCCAGGCTGGTCATAAAGTCCTTATAGAAAAAGGGGCTGGGTTGGGAAGCGGCATCACTGATGATGAGTATATATTAGCAGGGGCAGAAATCGTCATCTCAAATAAAGACATATATCACAGGGCAGAGATGATTTTAAAGGTTAAAGAACCTATCCCAGACGAATATCCCTTATTTCAAGAGAACCAGATTCTTTTCACTTACCTTCACCTCGCACCGGTCCCTGAACTAACACAGGCTTTATTAAAAAGAAAAATTATCGGAATTGCTTATGAAACAATCCAAATGGGAGATGGAACCCTTCCACTTTTAACCCCAATGAGTGAAATTGCAGGAAGGATGTCTATTCAGGTTGGAGCGTACATGCTCCAAAAAGAGAATGGAGGCAGTGGAATTTTATTGGGAGGAGTTCCTGGTGTGGAACCTGGTAAAATCGCTATTATTGGAGGGGGTGTCGTTGGATCCAATGCAGCTAAAATGGCTATTGGTACTGGGGCTATCGTCACTATATTAGACATTAACCTGAACAGACTCCGTCATTTTGATGATATCTTTGTTGGAAGGGTCCAAATTTTAATGTCAGATACCCACACGATTGAACGATCAATTTTAGAAGCTGATTTGGTGATCGGTGGTGTCCTCATCCCCGGCGCAAGAGCTCCCAAATTAATAACAAAAGATATGGTCTCAAAAATGAAAAAAGGATCTGTAATTGTGGATGTTGCAGTAGACCAAGGGGGATGTGTGGAAACTACTACTCCAACCACCCATGAAAACCCCACTTATTTAGTCGATGGGGTAGTTCACTACTGTGTTGCCAATATGCCTGCAGCTGTCCCAAGAACTTCCACTTTTGCATTAACCAATGCCACATTACCCTTTGCCCTGAAAATTGCTAACCTGGGATATCAAGGGGCGATGAAAAGTGATAAAGCTTTAAAGAAGGGATTAAATGTTTTCAAAGGGAAAATAGTCTGTAAGGCAGTGGCAGAAGCAATGGGATTAGAATGTTCACCCTTTGAATTCTAATACTCCTAAAGAAAAATATTTTCATTATATTGATTTAATCGTTTAAATTCGATCATTTTTTATGCCTAAAAATTGAAGGAGGTCAGCTATGATTAGTGAAAAAGAGCTTGAGAAATTATCTTATCCAGATGCGCCCAAGATCGTCACGGACAAGGTCCCCGGTCTGAAAGGCCAAAAGATTTGGGACGAGGCGGCAAAATACGAGACACCAACGAGAGTCGGCGGAATGTACCTTCCATTTGTATGGAATGAGGCGCTGGGGGCAACCGTAAAAGACCCTGACGGAAACATCTTTCTCGATATGACAGGAGGGCTCGGGGTCAACAACACAGGACATACACATCCCAAAGTTGTAGAAACGATTAAGAGACAGGCAGAGAAACTGATGCACGCTTTAGACATGGCAAATCCGCAAAGGACCGAATTAGCAAAAAGATTATCCGAGATCATGCCCAAAGGATTAAGAGGAAATTCTTTTACTTGCTTCGCAACGAGCGGAAGTGCAGCTGTGGAAATTGCCATCAAGTACGCAAAAATGATCACCAAGAAAACAGAGATCATTGGTTTTCAAGGAGCTTATGCGGGAGTTTACCACGGATCACTGGCATTGACGACTTCTTATCACTATCGAATGGGTTATAAACCTTTCATGCCTGAAGTCTATCACCTCCCGTATGGATACTGTTACCGTTGTTTTGTCAACTTAAAGTACCCGGATTGTGGTGTGGTCTGTGCTAAATACGTAGACTATGTACTAAATACTCCATACACTGGAATCACTGAACCTGCTTGTGTGATCGTAGAGCCCATCCAGGGTGAGGGGGGATATGTGGACCCTCCAAAAGAGTTTTACGCTATCATTAGAGAGGCTTGTAATAAGTGCGGAGCTTTGTTGATCGTTGATGAAATTCAAGCGGGATTTGGCAGATCAGGAAAGATGTGGTCAATAGAGCACTGGGGCGTGGAGCCGGACATCCTTGTATGGGGTAAAGGAGTCGGAGGAGATCAGCCCTTGACAGGTGTGACGGTGAAGGCAGATTTTCAATCAAAGTTGGAAGTTGGATCGCAGCCTGCCACGTTTCCCGGAAATGCTCTTTCATGTGCCGTTGCCTTAACCAATATAGAGATTATGACGGATCAGAAAGATGAACTGATTAGACGAGCAGAAGTCGTAGGGGGAGAGGCAAAGAATAAATTATTGAAAGCTGCCGAGAATAATCCATTGATAGGTGAAGTAAGGGGCAAAGGGTTCATGCTCGCCTGCGAATTAGTGAAGGACAGAAAGACAAAAGAGCCAATCGCTGCCGAAAAATCATTTGGGATTATGATCAAACTTAGGGATAATGGCGTTCTTAACTTTATCTGTGGTCGCTACGGAAATGTCTTCAGATTTATGCCTCCTTTGGTGACCCCAAAAGCCTATTTTGAGAAGGCCATAGATATATTTCTAAACATCCTGAAAGAGGATGAAAAAGATCTAATGAAATGATACAAGGGGTGAAGGTCCTTGTTTTAATATCACTCCTTTGATATTATTAAATTTATGTTACCATTTCTAAGACCGAAGGATGAAGTGCTCAGGAGGCTTATATGGCACAAATACTGGCTGATTTAGTTATCATGAATGGCAAAGTTATCACTGTGGATAAAAACTTCTGTAGCGAGCAGGCCGTGGCTGTGAAAGATGGTAAAATTTTGGCTGTTGGTAAAGATCAGGAGATTAAGGCTTTCATCGGTAGGGATACAAAGGTCTTGGATATTCAAGGGAAACCGATGTTACCAGGGATCAATGACTCCCATATGCATGGAGTTTTTTTAGGGGGAACCATGCCTCCCCTGGCGCTTGATTTACGCTATCCGACAGTGAAATCGATTCGCGATATTTCAGAAGTAGTTCGTAAGAAAGTTGAATCTTCTCGACGCGGCGAATGGATCGCGGGGTTTGGATGGGATCCAGGGTATTTGGAGGAATGTAAAGAGAATCTTAATAGGTTTCCTACAAGGTGGGATATAGATCCTGTATCTCCCAATAACCCTACGTTTTTCATTGACTTCTCCGGTCACACTCTTCTGGCCAACAGCGAGGCCATCAGGTTAGCCGGAATAACAAAAGACACCCCGAATCCTCCTGGAGGCGAGATCGAGAAAGATCCAAACACAGGAGAGGTGATAGGCATATTCAAGGAGCTATCGGCACAAGCATTGGTGAGCAAGGTTGTTCCTCTCTATACAAAAGGGCAAAAACGGGAAGCGATTCTTGCTGCGTTAAGGTGCCTCAATGCTGAAGGAATAACCAGTTATACCGATGCTGCTCTTGGTCCTGGAGGTGATAACTATGGTGGAGGGCTAATGGGAGCTGATTGTATTGACATTTATAAAGAACTTTATGAGGAAGAGAAATTGACGGCCAGGGTTACCATCCTGATGCTTTTTGGAGAATACGGAGCATTGAGTTTCGATGACTTGAAAAAAGGCCTGGCTTCCTCCAAGCTTCCTGAGGGGTGGAGGAATGAATGGCTTCGGATTCCCGGAGTAAAAATATTCGCTGACGGAATACCTCCAACAAAGACAGCCTGGATGTACGAGGAATATGCTGGCGGAGGATATGGGTCCCTTTGTGTCCCAGGAAAAACGGATGAAGATAAATACAATGAATTGTCACGAATGATTGTTTATTCCAATAAAATGGGCGTTCAAATAGCGGTCCATGTGACGGGTGAAAGGGCTGTCGATGCAACCATCGATGGTTTTGTTAAGGCGATGCAGGAAAAATCTGGAGAGGACCTTCGTCATTATATCGTCCATGGTGATTTTATTTCAGGCCAAACTGCAAAGCGTATGGCGGAGTACAATATCGGTGTCAATGTGCAGCCTGGGATTAAATGGACAATTTCAGATTATATGGATACCTTGGTAGGCAAAGACCGATCAGCAAGGCAGTGGCCTCTAAGTATGCTGATCAAGACTGGAGTTCATGTGGCTGCAAGCTCGGATACGCCGGTCACCTATCCTAACTGGAGGCAAGGAGTTCAGTCCGCTATTCTGAGGGAAGCGAAAGGTTCAGGGAAAGTCAGCGGTCCAGAACAACGCATCACGATCGAAGAGGCAATCCGTATGTATACAATTAACGGTGCTTGGCAAGACCATATGGAAAATGTTAAGGGTTCCATCGAAGTGGGTAAATTAGCCGACTTTTGCGTTCTTGGCGAAGATCTATTGACAATCGACCCCCATAAAATAAAAGATATCCCTGTTTTGATGACCATTGCTGGAGGCAAAATCGTTTACAACGCAGGATAGGTCTTTTCCAAATGATCGGAGTTTTCAGCGACAAAGTCAACTCATGCTTTTTTTAACGGTTTCATGGGGCCTGCCCCGTATGAAGGCAGGCAGGAATTCACTTTATTAACCAAGGAGGGACTAAAATGGAACAGAAAAGAAAGAGTTGGATCATGGTTGTGTTTGTGGTGCTACTGTCGGCTGCATTCGTTTTTGGTTCCCAAGGCCTGACTCAAGGGGCGACGAAAACTCTCAAAGTCGGAATGATCATGCCCCTATCAGGGCCGATCAGCATTGTGGGGGTCGGTTTGACCCGAGCAGTCGAGCTTTACTTTGACAAGATGAATGAGGGAGGAGGCCTTTCGATCGGAAGTGACACCTATAAGCTCCAACTGATCGCCGAGGACAGTAAGGCTGATCCCTCGCTTGCCGCCACAGGAGCCAAGAAACTAATACACAAAGATGGAGCTCAGTTTGTCTTTGGGGCCATTACACCTCCAGAAGCGGCAGCCATCTACCAGGTCTGCGAAAAGGCCAAAGCTCTTCACCTCATCGATTGGATCGACGCACCCGGTGTTCCTGGGGACATCAGCTCCAAAAAGCCCTATGCTGTAAGACTGGTTTCCACTTCTGACACAAATTGGGCAATGAATTATGATTTCTTAAAGAAGAATTATCCTGAGGCCAAAAAATTGTTCATCATTTTACCAGATGCAGGTCTTCCTCTTGAAAAGGCCAAGAAGTTGGCCCAAGAAAAGGGTCTAACCGTACTCGGCCATGAAATCTGGCCATATGGCATCGAAGACTTCCTGCCCTACTATACAAAGGCCTTGGCTACCAAGCCAGATGTCATTCAGGCCGCGAATAGTGCCCAAGCAGGTTTCCAGCTGAGAACAGCGCGTCAACTTGGTTTCAAAGGCGTTTTTATCTCGGATTCACCCCTCGCACCCGGAATCATCCTGTCAGTCGTTGGAGCTGAGGGGTCCCATGATGTGATTACGAACGGTATGGATTTCGCTCATGCCACACCGGGCATAAAGGAGAGCATGGATCGATGGGCAAAAAAATTCAAGGAGCCTTATTTTGAGGATACCCCACTGACCTGGAGCGAGGCTGAAGTTTTTATTCAGGCAATAAAGAAGGCCAACAGTGTGAAACCAGAAAAGGTCATCGCCGCTTTTGACTCAATGACTGCACCAGGGAGTTTTCAAACCTGCTGGGGACCAGGGCACATGGGTGGTGCCAAGACCTTCGGTGTGAATCGGGTCCTGGTTAGGCCCGTCCCCATTACACGGCTGATGAACGGCAAGATAGAGTTTGTGGGTTTTCAAATGCCCGCTGTCGAATAACAATCTGGTTTGTTGTTAAATTATCTCATTTTCTTTGACTCTTTTGCTTAGGCTTACTTTTTCGCCGAGGGACGGAAGGGGAAGGATAGTCCCATTTTATTGTTTTTTTATCCCCTGTGCCTTCATTCCCCGAAGTGAAGACCTGCGCCATGATGATGGTGTGGAGCAGAGCGCAGCGATGCCAACCTTAGGTGGGGGAGCTTGGGTTGAATCTACCAATTGAAGCAATCTGGCAAGGCTTGATGAACGGATTGGCCTTAGGATGGATTTACGTCCTAATGGCCCTCGGTTTGACTCTCATTTTCGGCATCATGCATATCATGCAATTCGCGCACGGTGAGACCTACATGCTGGGGGCATATGTCGTTTACTACCTTACTGCCTCATTAGGGCTGTCATTGCTGGCGGCAATGGCTTTGAGTATGGTGGTTATGGCCGCGGTAGGCTTGGTTCTGGAGCGCCTTCTGTTTCGTCCCCTGAAAATGGACTGGGCATCTGCAGTAGTTGGCGCAACCGGCCTGACCCTTATTCTTCAGAGCGGATCAGTGGTCATGTTTGGACTTTACCATCGGAATATCCCCCTGCTGGCTCAAGGCCCTTTTAATATTTTGGGTACCGTGGTGCCTAAGGACAGGATAGCAGCAGTTGTAGCAGCAGTGGTTTTGAGTCTGGCTCTGTATCTCTTTCTCAAACTGACTGAATATGGTCAGGCCATGGT
>Ga0214474_1000243_pt1 | contig 28768 bp, 34 predicted proteins | sample RVTome_2_FD_187335 | JGI IMG/M metagenome (GOLD analysis project Ga0214474, IMG submission 187335) | Soil microbial communities from uranium-contaminated site in the Upper Colorado River Basin, Wyoming, United States - RVT95D214 HiSeq ... | reverse complement strand
CTCCGCATCCCTTCTCCAGCTATAATCGTTAGCAGCGTCCTGAAGGTGTTTTGGACGCAATTTTACTTTGTTGCCAATCAGTAGAGGTGGCTTGACTAAGGCGGCGAATATAGAGGATCTTCGCAAAACTGTATCTCCCGTAAGGCTGACTCAGCAGCGTCACGAATTGTAGGTTCCGAACTTTTCACGAGCCTATTCAAGGCCTGTTTGGCCGTCTCGGTACCTATTTCACCCAACGCCTTTATGGCAGCCTCCCTGATCCGCTCGTCTTTATCGGAAACCGCGTCTATGAGTCGTGGGACAGCTTTCTCAGCGCCGAGTTCGCCCAGGGCGCCGGCTGCCTCATAGCGCATTTCAGCCCGGTCGCTGTTTAGCTCGATAAGTAGAGTAGGCAGCCACGCCAAATCACAGTTACGACCCATTGCGAATACTGCGCTGGCTTTCAGCTTTATGTCGTCCGTGTTATAGGCTGCCTCAATCAGGTCTTTGACCTCTGTCCGGCTAAATGGAGATATCGCTTCTAAAGCACGACGTTTGACGTCGATAGGCTCGCCGGTTTTGTTAAGCACCTCCAACAGAGCTCTGTAGACCTTTTCGCTGTAATGGGAAGGTATGTTACCCAGCTCACCCTGGAGAGCAAATTTACCTAGAGTTACAGCGACAGCTGATTTTACTTTAACGGAGGTGTCTACTTTCAAAGCTTTTAGCAGCGGATTAAGAAGCAAGTAATTATCTTCAGCTTCCAGTCCAACGGCGGCCTGTGTTCTAATTTCTTCGTCAGTATCACTAAGAGAAAGTATAAAAACGGCGCTAAAGTTTAACTTGAGGTCAACTTCGCTAAGATGCGCCAACTGAGAAATAATTTCCCGCCGGTGCTGCAAATCAGTATCCGGCCATTTTTTTGTTAAAAATTCGATTTCCTCAGTGTTGAGGTTTGACAAGGATACCATTTTAGAACTGGTTAGAGTCTTGCCGGGGTCCAGTATATCCGCTATCTGGCGCTTCATCGGGGATAGTTCGCCAGGCATCTATTTGTCATCCTCTTCGTCGCCATTTTCGTTCTCCTCCTCATCTTCTTCCTCCTCATCTATATCCTCAATTTCCTCCGCCTCCTCTTCAGGCGGCCAAACCGGTTTAGTGTAGCGGTCTATAAATTCCTCCATAGCTTCAGCAGCCAATTTCTTCATCTGCTCGTCAGATTCCTTGGATAACCTGGCCAGGTCCGACATGTTGATATCGATAGACAGTACTTTAGCCAGGACGTTTAAAACCGCCAATGCCGCCTTTGGGTTTGGTATCCTGGTCGTGTAAGCCGGCACCTCGCCCAAAAGGCAGATACCGTCAAAACCTCGCTCCTTGGCTACTCCTAGGAATAGACCGTTAAGCCCGGCAATTTGAATATCACCTCGGAGAACGATGTCGTATTTCCTCAGCACTTCGAGAAGTTTCTGATTGGTAGCAGCTCCCCAGACCTTGGGGGTTTCGGTGTGATGGATTCGGGCAATAGCTGCGGCACAGGTATAGACTCGTTTCACCTTAAGTTTCTGGCTGACGTCAAGAACACAGTTGGCCAGGTCATAACCCTTAAAACTTGGCTGCTCATCACTGATAAAAAGTAGTAGGTCTCTGTCCGATTTGGGATTTTGCCAGTAATAAAATTTGCTTTCCGGGAACTGTGGAGCTTCCACTATATTTCCTTTGACCATAACGCCAATAGGGTCAAAGAAGTCGAACGGCTCGATTTCGCCAATTTCCTCGGCCTTAAGCTTGTCTTTGATATACCGGGCGATGATGAGTGCAACATTGCCAATTCCGGGCCATACAGCTAGTAGGTCGCATGCTTTTCTACGTGGTTCTTTACTTAATTTAATTGAACTTTTCATTTATTCATCCCGCCTTTGAGGCAACCGATAAGCCCGTGCAATACAGGCTTGGCGTAAACAGAAAACCTTCGACCCATCTGGCATCACTGCCGATGGCCTCAATTTGTTTCAGTAGCTGATAAACGTTGCCGGCGACCATCGTATCTTTGACTCTTCCGGTTATTTCCCCATTTTCTATCTTGAAACCCAATAGAACATTGCCGCTAAAATCACCGTTTAGTATATTACCCTGTTCGGCTCCTATCAAAATATCAATCATCAAGCCTTCTTTAATATCTTTTACCATGTCGTCAAAGCCGGCGTCTCCAGTATTTATGACCATAGAACTTGGAGATGGCGTGGGCATCCCACCCCGCCGGTCGCCGTTTCCCGTGCTCTCCGTTTTTACCAGCGCAGCGGTTTGGAGATCATAGATAAAATGCGACACACATCCATGATCAACTAATGTCGTTCGCTGGCCGGGTACACCTTCATCATCACATGGATAACTGGCAACCTGGTAGGGCAACGTGGCGTCATCCCACAGCGATAAGTTTTTATCAAAAACTTGAACTCCCAGTTTGTCTTTGAGTGGTGAAGCACCGTCAAACACAGTTTTTCCGTTGAAAGCCGAGACCAGAGGAGATATCAAGGCGCTGGCTACTCCGCGAGGAGTGAATATAACCGGCATTTGTCTCGTTGGCAGACTGGCCTTTGTCTTTGCCAGGTCTAGCTGTTTAATCACGTCTTGTGCCAACGACTTATAGTCTGTAATAGGGTGGCATGAGCTCAGGCTATCGCCAACGAATAACATATCTTCCTTTTCGATCAGGACACCTTCCAGGCCAATATTGAAGAAGCTCTTGTTGTAACTAGCGTTGCCTCCGGCTGAATTGATAATTCTGACTGTAATTATGCCTTTAGTCACCGTGGCTTCACAGACTACAGATGGGGTATGTTTGATAATGGCAGCGATGAGTTGTTCTCCAGCTTGCACCATGTCTTCAATCTTGACTTTTGACACCTTCGAATCGAAGGTGGCTGTATGCAGATAAACCTGCGGTCCTGGAAAGGTGAATTTGGCTTCGGCACCGAACTGACAGGTGTCTTCAGCCATTTCCACTAACTTTTTTGGTTTGATAAAACCGTTCGCCTGGGCAAAACCTACTTTGCCCCCCTTTATTAGTCGCAGAGCTGTGCTTGTGCTTTCCTTGGCCTGAATTTCTTTCAGCCGGTTGGCTTCGAAATTTACGGGAGTTATTTTCGACGATACCTGAAAAACTTCGGCGTGGTCGGCAAACTTTTTTGCCTGAGATAAGATTTCTTCCACCTAACTGCCTCCCACCAGGCATCGGTTGATTCTTATATGCGGGCTTCCGTTTGAAACCGGCAGTGGCATCTGCCCCCGTTTGCCGCACCCGCCGCCCTGGTTCATTTCTAAGTCGTTGCCAATAGCATCAATATTGCCTAAGGTGGCGAAGACATTGCCGCTTAGAACTACAGGGCGCAGCAGTTCAGCCACCTTGCCATTGCGAATCATGTAAGCCTCGCCTGCCGAAAATGTAAACATCTCCAGGCTGGTTGTACCTCCGTACCAGTCCCTGGCGTATATGCCTTCTTTAATGTCAGCGATGATGTCTCCAAAAGATAAGCTATTCGATTCGATATAGGTGTTCGTCATGCGAACAATGGGCGGGAAAGAATAGTTTATAGCGCGGGCATTACCTGTGGCTTTCTCCCCCATTTTGGCGGCTGTCTCTCTCGAATGTAGCCTGCTTTCGAGTATGCCCTCCCGGATGAGGTATGTTTTAGTTGCCGGAATTCCTTCATCGTCGTACTTGTAGCTTCCCCGCAATCCCGGAACAGCAGCACCATCAACAATATTGAGATGTTTGTTGCCAAATCTTCTACCTAGCACCATGATTTCTCGGAGTTTCTGGTTTTCGTACACGTGGTCCGCCTCTGACAAATGCCCGAAAGCTTCATGCGCGAAAACGCCGGCCAGGATAGGATCGAGGACAACGGTATATTCGCCGCCTTTGGCTTGAGGAGCGGAGAGTAATGCTATGGCTCGTTGGGCCAATTGTTTTACCTGGCCCTGCAGGCCTTCCATAACCGAAAAATCCCCCAGGCTGCCGATGCTCAACCCGACCTGCTGTACCTCACCATTTTTACCGGCTATTGCTGTTAAACGCAGGTTGATGTCAGCTCTCGTCTGCTCAATATAGGTGCCTTCGGAGTTGGCGAAGGTCGTCTTCTTTTGGCTGTCACCGTAACCGATGTTTGACGTCCTAATCCCGGGCGTACTGAGTATAATGTCATTGTATTCGTCGAGCAGTTGCTTTTTTGGTGCCAGCGAAAGGGATGGCCCTTTTTTCGGCGCTGTAACTACTTCTACGATGGGTTCAGTGGGGAAGAGACTAAAATCTTCTTTGGCGGTCAGTTGGGCTTCTTTGATGGCGAGTTTTGCACTGTCCTTAAGGTTATGCGTATCGTTGAAGCTGACAAAGCCCCAGCCGCCTTTTACGAAGGCCCGGACGTTGCCACCAAGGCTCGATGTTCTGCCAACCTCTTCCAGTCGTTTTCCACGGTAAACGAGACGGGTTATTTTGTTTTCTTCAATCCGGATCTCGATATAGTCAGCGCCAGGCGATTTCAAGGCGTCAGTAATCTCGTTACGCATTTATCTGTCCCGATTCCGTATTTTAACTTCTGCTTAAGCTTTTAAGCAAGACTTTTTCAAAATATTTAATTGCCTCTGCGGCTACAAACAGAGAACCTGTAATCAGTACCAGGTCTGTCTTCGCCGCTTGCTCCAAGGCGCGGGATAAGGCCTCGTCTACTGTGGCTGCTTTGACCGGTACGACATGCGCATGACTGAATATTTCCGAGAGAGTATCAATAGAAGCTGCTCTGGGGTGTTCAGAACTCGTAATTATGATGTGGCCGCGAAGTGTTCGTATTTCCCTGGCCATTCCAGAGGTATCTTTATCGGATGACGTCCCGAAGATGACAAAACAATTTTTCCAGGATAAATATTTATTAATGTTCTCAACGAGTTTTTTCATAGAATAGGCGTTGTGGGCGCCGTCAGCCACTACCAACGGCTCACGGTTTAATATCTGAAATCTACCCGGCCAGCTCACCTTATGAAATCCTTCACGTATGTCTTTAGATGAAATTCTAGCTCCGGTTGACACCAGAGCTTCCAGGGCGGCTACCGCCGTAGCGGCATTTTCTAACTGATAGTCGCCGAGCAATGGGATAGTCAATTCATAATTGCATTTCATAGCTATGACGTTAAATTTTTGACCATACACGCCGCTGCCCGTCTTTTGCCAGGTCACATCCTTACCGACCTGTGTCAGGTTTGCTCCTTGACGAAGGCACGACTGTTTAATTACCCGAGCGGCAACGGCTGCTTGTGGTGCCATGATGACAGTGCAACCGGGTTTGATAATGCCTGCCTTTTCGGCGGCTATTTTCGCCACGGCACCGCCTAAAATTTCGGTATGGTCGAGGCTGACAGAGGTAATGACACAGACGTCAGGCTTGACCACGTTGGTGGCATCCAGTCTGCCACCCAGCCCGACCTCAAGAACTTGAAAATCGATATTGTTTTTCTTGAAATGAACAAAAGCGACAGCCGTTAAAATCTCAAATGTAGTCAGTGTGCCGTAAGCAGCCTGTCTATTCACCGATTCCACCATCGGCTTAATTTCAGTCACCAGCGAGGCAAAATCGTTATCGGAAATCCGGGTACCGTCAATCCTAATTCTCTCGGTTACCGTCTGCAAATGCGGAGATGTATACAAGCCTACCCTGTAGCCAGCCGATACCAGCGCTTGAGAAATGAGGACAGCCGTGCTCCCTTTGCCCTTGGTGCCGGCAATGTGAACCGTCTTTGTGCCGAGGTGCGGATTTCTCAACGACTGCAAAAGGATTTCCATTCGTCGCAGGTCATAGTTAGCGGCAGTGTAGGCTATGCCCGGCACTTTTTCGTAGTCGGTGAAACTACATAGGTACTTTTCAGCCTGCGGAAAATCCATTCGAAAATTCCAGCGAACTACTTGTCACACAATCGGTAGGTCGAACGGAGGTAATATACTGAATATTACTAGGCACACTGTTTTGCTACATAAAACTTTCAAACCGGTCTTTGGTTGCCCGACATATGGGGCAAATTTCGGGCGGTCCGTCACGGGCACAGAGATAGCCGCAGACCTTGCAGCGCCAAACCGGATAAGATAAGGCAGTCGCTATGCCGGGCTGGGATTTAGGTTTAATATTTCTTTGTTCCGGCGGCGGCCGACGCTCTGGTATAGTTAAGACCTGTTTTTTGCCGTTGACCACGGCATTCGAGACGTAAAGGCCTCAGTAACAGGTATCGTAGTCTCCAAGGTCTGGATCCCGATAGTCGCAAGGACAAATAATATCCAGGTCTTTGTCCTTTATCCCGGACGCTAAGCGGCAAGGGCAGGCTGGATATCCGTATCTCTTTTGATTGGCGAGCAGTCCATTGACCAGGTCTTTGGTGAAGGCAACTTCCGGATTTAGGTGATAGCCGCCAGCTTCAGCTTCGGCTTTTAACCTTTCATATAACTTGTCTACTTCATCCGGAGCTACCGTTGTTTCCTGACTCATAATTTTAATGCTTTCCGTATCTGATCTTCCTCAAAACCCACGATACACAGGGTATCATTTACTACTAATGTGGGGAAGGAGCTTCGGGGGTTCCATTTCTTGACTAGGCTTACAGCCTCGGTCTTTTCATCCCCTGTCAGCAGGTCGACATCGGCGTATTCGTATTCGATGCCCAAGTCGTCCAGCAGTTTCTTGGTCTTCTTGCACCAGGGACAGGTGCTGAGTGTATATAAAACTATGCGTCCTGCGTTCTTGCCGGGTACACGTGTTAAAGCCATTTCATTACTCCTTAGTAGAATCATACCCGACATATCCAACCCTGTCAAAGAAGAAAAATAAGAGACAATAAAACAGCAAATCGCTAAGTCCGAAGCTTGGAAGCTTGTCTATCTTAGGTTATAATTCCAACTGTGAAATTTGTTGATAAGCTACTGTCGGCTAGCCGGCGAAATAAAAGTCTGATCTGTGTGGGTCTCGATCCCGACGAGAAACTTATACCGGAAATGGACCTTCTCGATTTTAATAAAGCTATAATAGATGCCACTTCAGACCTGGTATGTGCTTATAAGCCAAATATGGCCTTTTATGAAGCTCAAGGTATTGCAGGGCTCCAAGCGTTACTGGAGACTGTAAAATATATTCCGGATACGATTCCCATAATAGGCGATGGCAAGCGGGGAGACATAGGGAATACGGCCAAAGCCTATGCAAGGGCTCTTTTCGAGCACTTCGGTTTTGATGCGACTACAGTTAATCCTTACCTGGGCCATGATTCGATTGAACCATTCCTGGCATATGCAGATAAAGGCGTTTTTATTTTATGCCGGACATCGAATCCAGGAGCGACCGATTTTCAAGACCTGGCCGATACCGGAGGTACACCACTTTATCAGACGGTTGCCAGAAAAGCCAAAGAGTGGGACAGGCATGGCAACATCGGACTAGTGGTTGGAGCCACTTATCCTGAAGAACTGAAAATTATTCGGCAATTGTGTCCGGAGATGCCCTTGTTAATTCCGGGCATTGGAGCACAGGGTGGTGACCTGGCAGCTGCCCTAAAAAATGGAATTGACGCTCGTGGTGAAAAGGCGATTATCTCTATATCACGCCAGATCCTTTATGCATCCAGGGCCAAAGATTTTGCGAAGGCTGCCAGACAAAGCGCAGAGCTGCTCAGAAACACCATAAATGAAATGATTGGTCCGGTTATCCGCTGAGGCCATGGATATTGCCGTTAACGATATAGTCCGTTTACGTAAAAAGCACCCATGTGGTGGCGACGAATGGCAGGTGGTGAAATTGGGAGTGGATATAAGGATAAAATGTCTTAAATGTCATAGGTTCGTTCTTTTGGAACGGACAGTTTTGAAACGCCGCCTAAAAACTCTGGTTTCTAGGGGACGGTCTGGAAATTAAGTTAATAGAACGAAATGCTTACTAAGTGGTTTGCCCGTCAACTGCCAATTTAATGTATAGTACTTTAGTCCTCTAACTGTAATTTATCTATTGTTAAGGCACCTTATGCCATACGAAACGCTATAAATCCACTATAATTTTTTTGTTTTTTTGAATGTGCTTATGCTAAAATTTCATTTACCGGGTAATATTTAAGGGAGAACTGGTTTATCGATTGGACTAAGGTCCAGCGTAACTAAACCACCTCAAATTTCGAGAAGGAGAACGTTATGCCAGAAGGTTCAGATGTGGACCGCGATTACAATTTATGGGTTTTACTACATCAAGTTAGCGACATAATCTTTAATTCAAGGGAAGAGGAACTTCGCCAATACGGGCTTCCAGCAACACAGGCTGAAGTTTTGTTTGTTATTAAAGCGATCGGAGATAAAGCCACACCCGCACAAATTTCCCGGATGATTTTCCGCAGACCCCATTCGGTTTCAGGCATACTGGACAGAATGGCAAAGGCTGGCCTGGTTAAGAGGACTAAGGACTTGCATAGAAGGAACTGGGTACGAGTCACTTTAACCGATAAGGGACAACAGGCTTATAAGCAGGCGCTTAAAAGAAAGTCAGTTCAAAAAATATTGTCCTCTTTGTCTGAGAGTGACCGCCAAAAATTAAAGTCGCTTTTAGAAATCCTACGAAATAAGGGACTTAAAGAACTTGGCATCGATGCCAAGAAAATGCCAGTGCCAAAGTTTGTATAGACCGAAAAATGTTCAAGTCATAGTAGGGTATATATAAAAGTCCGCACGGTTATTAGAGACTTTTTCTATCCATTATCCGTCGATAATTATAGCTGCCGTGAACCGTCGTATTTTGCACATCGACCTGGACGCCTTCTTTGTTTCTGTAGAGCAAGCGGAGGCTCCGGAATTGAGCGGTAAGCCGGTCATCGTCGGTGGGCGTCCCGACCGCCGCGGCGTGGTGGCTTCGGCATCATACGAAGCTCGCGTGTTTGGTATTCATGCCGGCATGCCATTGTCCCAAGCCTACCGCCTCTGCCCACAGGCAATTTTCTTGCAGGGTAACTTCCATTCCTATCGCGACGCCTCGGAAAAGTTCATGAATATCCTAGGCGATTTCTCACCAGGCCTGGAACCGGCCGGGCTGGACGAAGCTTATCTGGACATTACCGGCTGCGAACTTTTTGGCACACCGTATCAGCTGGCGTCCACCGTAAAAAAACGCATTAAAAAAGAACTCAAACTAATTGCTTCGGTGGGAATAGGCAGTTCTAAAGTAGTGGCCAAGATTGCCTCGGACTTCGGTAAACCTGATGGTCTGGTGGAAGTGCCTGCTGGCGGAGAAAAAGAGTTCCTATCACCATTACCTATTGCCAGCATGCCAGGTGTAGGAAAAAAGACGGAGCAGTCCCTCATGGGAATGGGAATAAAGACTATAGGTCAACTGGCATCTTTATCAACCGGGGTGATGAAGAATCGCTTCGGCAGTTTTGGGCTAATGATTTACCATTATGCCAACGGCGTAGATGACCGGCAAATAGAGCAGTCAGGCCAGGCCAAATCTATCAGCCGAGAAACCACGTTTGCCGAAGATGTTACTGATGTTACCTTTCTTCAAGCCATGCTGCACTACCTTTGTGAGCGAGTTGGTGCTGAACTCCGCCGGGAAACTAAGCATGCCAGAACCGTAACTTTGAAACTAAGATACTCTGATTTTGAAACTATTACGCGACGCTTCAGTCATAAAGCAGCCTTAGATACCGATGACGAAATTTTCGCCGATGCCATGAAGCTGCTTAAGCAGGCGTTATCCGGAAAGACAAAACCAATAAGGCTTATCGGAGTGGGAGTTTCAAATTTAATAGGTTACGGCAAACAGCTTAATTTGCTAGACTCCAGCCCACAGCGGTTGGAACATCTTGATAAGGCGATCGACCGTATCCGTGAAAAATACGGTTTTACCGCTATCCAAACTGGCCGAACGTTATTGCTTAAGGATATATTCGATAAGGAAAAGCGTGACTATATTCTGGAAACGCCTTCGCTTTCGCGCTGACCTTGTCTTTAGCTTAAGTCGAAGTTATAATTAAACTCAACTTTTACAACGAAATGAGAGAAAAAGGAGAACGCTAATGCCTCCGTACGCTTTTTTCCGGAAACAGTTTATGCCGCTGGCGGAAGCGAAGATTGGAATTCTAACGCATGCTCTCCACTATGGCACCGCTTGTTTTGAAGGCATCCGCGGCAACTGGAATGAAGAGCAGAAACAGTTATTTTTATTCCGCGTCCGGGACCACTATGAACGTATGCACGACGGATGCAGGATTCTGAAAATCGACCCACATTTTTCAGTCGATGAAATGGTCGACTTAACCGTCAAGGTGGTGGAAAAGAGCGGATACCACGAGGATGTATACATTCGTCCACTAGCCTATAAAAGTTCCGAGGCTATAGGAGTCAAGCTGCATGGCCTGGAGGATGACTTTTTGATCATAGTGGCCACTCTGCCGGCTTATTTGGATGCCGACAAAGGAGTTCGTTGCTGCACGTCTTCCTGGAGGCGAGTGGATGACACCATGATTCCGGCTAGGGGCAAGATTACAGGTATCTATGTAAACAGCGCTTTGGCTAAGACCGAGGCTAATGAAAACGGATTCGACGAGGCAATTTTGTTGAACCACGATGGTCATGTTTCGGAGGGCAGCGGCGAGAACATCTTTCTGGTGCTGGATGGCAAGCTGGTGACACCGCCGAGTTCTGATAACATCCTCTTAGGCGTTACCAGAGATACAGTAATCAAGCTGGCTAGAAATGAACTGGGTGTAGAGACTCTCGAAGCATCGGTGGATCGAACCGAGCTGTATCTTGCAGATGAGGTGTTCTTTACCGGTACGGCTGCTCATGTCAGTCCGATAATTGAAATAGATCATCGCCCGGTGGGGAATGGACAGATAGGGAAGATCACCAAAGAGCTTCAGCGTCTATATTTCGACGTCATAAAAGGGAAAAATCCAAAATATCTGAGTTGGTGCCTGCCGGTATATTCAAAACTGGTCCAGGCAAAACGCAGCTAACCGCGAAAACCAGGATTTGAATGACTAGCGCAGTTCAATTTGCAGCGCTCTAAGCAAGTATAAAAGTCGGCAGCTTTCTTCCAGTGCGGTGGTGTAGTGGTAGGCTTCGTCCAGGATTTGAGCCGCAGCGAAACTTCCGTGTCCGTGAACCAGGACGACTTTGTGCATCGTAAGCGCTTCTGCTATTTCTTCCGCGAGTTCTCCCGATTTAATAGTTGTGTCCCAACCCAGTACCGGCACCTTCGATAATATCAGGCTGCCGTCTATGTCCCGAGGCTCAATCTCATGCTCTGAGAACGATAGGGCAACGGCATATGCGGGGTGTGCATGTACCACCGCCGATGCAGGTGTCCTCTTATAAATGGCCCGATGAACTACCAGTTCAGTTGATGCCAGGGGTGTGAAACGATCGTTCTTATTTATTCCAGTTTCCACAAGGTCGTGCTCTTCTAGACTGCTAAGCATGCTGCCACGGCGGGTAATGCACAGACGTTCCCCCAGCTTAATGCTAAGATTGCCGCTGTGTGAAGACACCAGGCCACGAGCACACAGGTCGCGACCGACGGTTTGGAACTGAGAAATCAGCATCTTTCTTGTGTTACACTACTTCACTTTAACTCTGAATGTCAAACAGAAAGTGCATTCTAGACGAGTTGGCGAATCACAGTTATGACCTTGCCCTGGACCTCCACGTTGTCCGGTGAAGTATAAATGGGTTGTATCTGGCTATTGGCTGGTTCAAGTCGAACGCGGTCATCCTCTCGGAACAGTTTCTTTAGAGTCACTTCCTTTTCTGTTTTGAGCCAGGCCGCCACCATGTCGCCATTTTCGGCGCTGGTTACATACTCCATCACTACGATATCGCCATCCTTTATCAGCGCGTCGATCATAGAGTTCCCCTTCACTCTGAGGGCATAAACTCTCTGTTTACTCCGTGTTAAATCTTCAGTGACCACCAGTTCTTCGCGCGCGACAGTTTCCCAGGCCTCGGAATCTGGAACGGGGATGGGTGCGCCGGCGGCTATTTCTCCGATAATCGGTATGGTGACGGTATGTTGGTTGCCGAGACGGTTGGATACCAGTTCTATGCCACGGGAAATATCGGCGTGGCGGCGAATGTATCCTCCGGCTTCTAATCTTGCAAGGTTATAAGCGACTACCGAAGTGGAACTGATCTTGCAGCCGCCGAGTATATCTCGGACTGTGGGGGGATAACCCCTTGAATCGATAAATTTCCGTATAAACTGGAGTATACGTCCCTGCTTTGGAGACAGCGCTTTTCGAGTCATGATAAATGTTGGCGCGATTTACAAATGTATTCGCTTCAGGCCTTTTCAGACTTGCCCGAAGCTGTGCCAGAGATTTTGGCTTGATTCAGTTTTTTCATGAGGCGCGACTTCCGCCTGGCGGCGGTATTGGGATGAATCACGCCCTTCTTAGCGTCTCTGTCAAGTGCCCTGATCGTGTCTGCAACCGCTTTTTGCGCCGGCTCGAGCTGTTTTTCAGAAATTAGCTTCACGGCCCGGGTCAAATGCGTCTTAGTGGCGCTTTTAATGGCCTTATTTCGATTTCGTTTTCTTTCCGCCGCTCGTGCGGTACTTTCTACTGAGGTACTTTTAGGCAATCGTGTCTCCTTTCTAAGAACTTAGGCCAGCTTTGGCCTGACTGATTCTGGTGGCGCTTATGACACTGCGTACGCCTTGGACTTTGGACAGTAACTGCGTTAATTGTGCCATATTTTCTATTTCAATTGTAGCAGATATCGTTGTAACCTCATTGTGGTATGTGGTACTCATATTAAATATATTCACTTTGGCCTCGGCAATAACAGTGGTTATATCCCTGATCAATCCCACCCTGTCCCAGGCTTCTACATGGACATCGACCGGGTAGACATCCTGTACCTCTCCCCAGCTCACTTCAACCAGCCGCTTTTTATCCTCGACATTGACTACATTTAGGCAATCCTTGCGGTGCACCGTTACGCCGTGGGTGCGCGTAATATAGCCTATGATGTGGTCTCCGGGCAAGGGATTACAGCATCGGGCCAGTTGAGTCAGCAGATCACCGACACCTAGGACCTGGATGCCGGCACCGGGTGCCTTTTCCTGGCGTACCGTTTTGCTGACAGTAGGAATTTCTTCCGGTTCAATAGCCAGCTTTAGCGCCAACTGATGAGGCGTTATGCCACCATAACCTATCGCTGCCAGAAAGTCATCGGCGTCATCACAATTGAAAATGCGCGCCGTCTCATCTAGATCCGGTACAGCTATATCTAACCGTTTCAGTTCTCTTTCAAAAATCTGTTTGCCACGCTCGATGTTCTGGGCCCGTTCCTGTTTCTTAAACCACTGCCGAATTTTTTCTCTGGCATGCGAAGTTTTAACAAATCCCAAATCCGGATTCAGCCAGTCCAGGCTGGGGGCCTTTCCGACTTTGGCCGTCATAATGTCCACAATGTCGCTATTTTTCAGTTCATAGTTTAATGACACCAGCCTGCCGTTGACTTTGGCTCCGATACAGCGGTGCCCCAGTTCGGTGTGAATCCGATAGGCGAAATCTAGTGGAGTGGCGCCTTTAGGTAACGGCTTGATTTCACCCTTAGGTGTATAAACAAACACCTGGTCTGTGAAGACTTCAGTTTTTAGAGATTCCAGGAATTCCTCGCTGCCGAGCTCGCTCTGCCATTCGATCAATTGACGAAGCCAGGCGATTTTGTCTTCAAACTGTGTGTCCTGTTTGGCGCCTTCCTTGTAGCGCCAGTGAGCAGCCACACCGAAATCGGCCATACGGTGCATATCCAGAGTGCGAATTTGTATTTCCAGTGGAGTAGTGCCCTGACATAGCACGGTGGTATGCAGCGACTGGTATCCATTGTCCTTTGGATTAGCGATGAAATCGTTAAACTCTTCGGGAAGGGGATGCCACAGATTGTGGATCACCCCAAGTGCCTTATAGCAGTTTGGTATCGTGTCCACCACTATTCTGACGGCAAACAGGTCGTGAATATCGTTAAAGTCCCGACCCTGGGCTGCGTAGCGGTTCATCTTACTATAAATGCTGTATATGTGCTTCGGCCTACCAATTATCTCCGCTTTGATTTCTGTCTCATCCAGGTCTTGTTTCAGAGTGGCGGTGATTTCATTTATGAAAGCCTCACGCTGGGTTCGACGGGTGGCTATCAGGCGGGCTACTTTGTGATATTGTCTCGGTTCCAGATAACGGAAAGACAGGTCTTCCAGCTGCCACTTTATTTGCCAGATGCCGAGGCGATGGGCCAGGGGAGCATATATATCCAGCGTCTCCTGGGCTATGCTGCGGCGCTTCTCCGGCGAAAGGGCGGAGAGCGTATGCATGTTATGCAGGCGGTCCGCGAGCTTGATAAATACTACCCGAAGGTCCTGCGCCATAGCCATCAGCATTTTGCGCAGGTTCTGGGCTTGTGATTCGCGCTGTTTCGATTGGCCGCGATGCAGGGATAATTTGCCCAATTTGGTTACGCCGTCCACAAGTTTGCTAACTTCGAGGCCAAACTTAGCTTCTATTTCAGACAAAAGTATGCTGCAGTCTTCCGGTACATCGTGGAGCAGGGCGGCGGCCAGAGTTGCGGCATCCAGTTGAAGGCCGGCCAGAGTCGTCGCTGTCTCCAAGGGATGGTTGAGATAAGGGTCACCCGACTTTCGCAGTTGCCCTTTATGTGCGTTCAGAGCGAAGTCATAAGCGGCTTTAACTAGAGCCACTTTTTCAGGAGGTAAATACTCCTTGGCCTTCTCTATTAAAGGGATTTTGTCCATAGCAGTGCGGGTACGTGAGTATCATAGTGGAATGGGGCAGATGATGCAAATACTTCGAAAGTAAGAGTAATAAGCGGCCAAACACGCACGAAAACCCTTATGAAAGTCATAATTTGACATATTTTTTCTAGTAATCTATACTAAGTTGACTAAAATACTCAACAAATAGTAAGGTTAGAAGATGAAATTATCTACAAGAAGCCGTTATGGTACCAGGGTGTTGCTGGATTTAGCCATGCAAGATGGCAAAGAACCTGTTCCGTTAAAGGAGATAGCCCGGCGGCAACAAATATCTTTGCTTTATCTGGAGCACATTATAGCACCACTCATTGCAGCCGGATTAGTCAGGAGCAGTCGGGGTAAACGCGGTGGAATCCGACTAGTCAAACCACCTCAGGAGATTAAACTCGGCGAAGTCTTGGGATTGCTCGAAGGATCAATCGCTCCGGTCGATTGTGTCAATGACCCGGACGTCTGTGAGCGTTCTGAAATTTGTGCCACGCGAGACGTATGGATTGAACTGAAGAGAGCCATGGATGGAGTTCTGGAAAATAAGACCTTGATGGATCTGGTACAGATGCAAAACAAAAAGAGACCTCAAGATATGGGCATGTACGATATATAAAAATAGGGGGGAAGAAAATGACGAGGATAGCTAAAAATATTACGGAGCTTATAGGTAATACGCCGCTGGTCAAGTTAAATCGCATAGCGGACGGCAGCGTGGCTGAAGTCGTAGCCAAGCTGGAGTTCTTCAATCCGTGCAGCAGCGTGAAGGACCGCATTGCCATATCGATGATCAGGGCGGCCGAAGAGCAGGGATTAATTAAAAAAGATACGGTCGTAGTCGAGCCCACCAGCGGCAACACGGGAATTGCGCTGGCCTTTGTCTGCGCCTCGCGTGGATACCGGTTGGTACTTACCATGCCGGAAACCATGTCAGTAGAACGCAGGCATATTCTTTCTATATTCGGTGCCGAACTGATATTAACACCTGGTGCAGAGGGCATGCCGGGAGCTATCCGGAAGGCGGAGCAGCTGGCAACTGAAAACAAAGATTACTTTATACCACAGCAATTCAAAAACCCGGCAAATCCTGAGATACACCGGGAGACCACAGCCGAGGAAATTTGGAAAGATACCGATGGCAAGATAGACATTCTGGTCGCCGGCGTAGGTACCGGCGGCACAATAACCGGCGTGGCGGAGATAATAAAGAAGAGGAAACATGGGCTTAAAGTGGTGGCCGTCGAGCCTGCCGATTCACCCGTCCTTTCCGGTGGAAAGCCGGGACCACATAAAATTCAAGGTATCGGCGCTGGTTTCATTCCAGAGATTTTGAAAGTGGAATTAATCGACGAAGTCATAAGGGTGACTAATGATGATGCAGGAGCCACGGCCAGGAGGTTAGCCAGAGAAGAAGGAATACTGGCCGGCATTTCTTCAGGCGCGGCAACCCGGGCTGCCCTCGAGGTGGCTAAGAGATCAGAGAACAAGGGAAAACTAATCGTGGTCATTTTGCCCGACACCGGCGAACGTTACATATCTACCTGGCTTTTTCAGGGATTATGAGCAGGCACATGTCAATCACCGAACGAAATTTGAAATTGGAGGTGTTGTATGAAGTTTGAAACATTAGCTATTCACGCCGGAGACCGGCCGGATAGATTATTCGGCGCTGTCTCGGTTCCCATATATCAGACATCGACCTTTGAATTTGAAGACGTCGGCAAAACCAGGGGATATGATTATTCCCGGACTGCCAATCCCACCCGGAAAGTCCTGGAGGATACACTGGCCCAACTGGAAGGTGGCAAGGCGGGATTTGCCTTTGCCACGGGCATGGCGGCGGAAACTACTGTAGCGCATCTTTTAAAAGCCGGCGACCATATCATATCGGCCGATGATGTGTATGGCGGCACGTATCGATTGTTTCAAAACGTAATGCCTGAACTCGGTCTCGAGGTTACATTCCTGAGAATGACCGACAAACAAGCTATCGAGCGCGCTATAAGGCCGAATACCAGAATGATATGGATAGAGACGCCGTCAAATCCGTTACTAAACATTACCGATTTGGAGATGGTAGTGGGCATAGCCAGGAAGCACAAGATACTGACAGTCATCGACAACACCTTCGCCACCCCCTATTTTTTAAAACCTGTGAAGTACGGAGTCGACCTGGTGGTCCATTCCACAACCAAGTACCTTAACGGACACTGTGATGTAGTCGGCGGCGCCGTGGTCACTACCACTGACGAATTGACCGAACGGGTCCAGTTTCTACTTAATGCCATGGGGACCTGCGCCTCTCCCTTCGACTGCTGGCTGGTACTGCGGGGGATTCAAACGTTGCCGCTGCGCATGAAAAAACATGAGGAAAATGCGACAGCCATAGCCACTTATATGCAAAAGCATAAAGCTGTCACTAAAGTTTATTATCCCGGCATTAAAACTCATCCGGGACACGAAATCGCTAAGAGGCAGATGACTGGGTTTGGTGGGGTAGTCTCTTTTACAATAAAGGGCGGCCCGGCGGCGGTCAAAAACTTTCTCAGGAAGTTGAGAGTTTTCGAGGTGGCAGAGTCGCTGGGTGGCGTTGCATCTCTGGCAGAGCACCCGTGCACTATGAGCCATGCATCGATGCCAGCAGGCTACAGGCAAGAAATAGGTGTCAGAGAAGACCTTATACGGTTATCGGTGGGTCTGGAGAACATAGAGGACCTGGTTGAAGACCTGGAGCGGGCGCTCAAATACGGATGAACACCTGGTTGAGTAAGGTTCACCAGATTTTCATTATAAATTCATAATTTTTTCATAATAGACAGTTAATATTAAAAGTTACTATAAAGCGGACCCTGAAGTAGAGAGTATTAAATGCAACGAATGGGATTTTAGAGGCCAAAACCTGGATGCCCTGGCGACAATAATACTGTAAGAATAACTAAATAGGAGTATATGGATTGAACAAAAAAGTTTTAATATCCTTTTTGCTGGTTGGACTTATTTTAACTTTTGTGGGTTGTGCTCAGGCAAGTAATCTTCCTGGCACCAATAATGGAACCGCCAATGCGGCAGGAAACACTTCTGTCGTAGAAAGTCAGGCGGCATCGGAAACAGAGGCTCCCCAAATACCTGACGAAGAGGGGCCAAAAATAACCAGGATAAGCGACATATTTGCGCAGCCTGGTAGCTACAAAGGTAAGGACGTGATAGTGGAAGGGAAAATTGTTGCTGAGTGTCCGTCCGGTTGCTGGTTCACCTTGAGCGATGGAACCGGAAATATATACGTTGACCTGAATCCGAGTAATTTGGTGATACCGCAGAAAAGAGGAGCCGCGGCAAAGGTATACGGCAAAGTCGTTATCGAGAGTGGTGATGCTTATATCATTGGCACAAAGGTCGAGTTTTAAGGTAAGGGAGTTCTTACTGTGAATTTTGTTACTCTAGCCATAAAGAATTTATTGCGTCGTCGAGGCAGGACAAGCTTGACCATTTTTGGAGTTGCCATTGCCGTCGCCGTTTTGTTCAGCCTTCTTTCTTTTAACTCAGGTTACGAGAAGCAACTGAGCGGTGAGCTCGACAGCATGGGGATTCATATGCTGGCTGTGCCCAAAGGATGCCCGTACGAAGCTGCTTCGCTCATCATCCATGGCGGCGTGATACCCAAATACCTGTCGAATTCTGATGTAGAAGAGGCGAAGAATATCGATGGTATAGAGGTTGCCAGTCCCATGTTGCTTCAACAGTTCTATAAAGATGACAAACCGCACATCGTGTACGGCATAAATATTGACGATATGAAACGTTTAAAGCCATGGTGGCAGGTTGAGGGCAGGTTCTTTTCTCAGACCGAAGACAACGTGATGGTAATCGGTAGAAGCCAGGCGGAAGAGAAGAAATTAAAGGTCGGTGACGTTATGCCATTCGGGCCGGATCAAATACCGTTTACCGTTGTTGGCATTCTGGAGAGGACGGGTACCCAGGATGACGAGTTCCATTTTTTGCCTCTTCAGGTAGCGCAAAGGATATTTGGCAAACCTGATCAGATAACGACCATAGCTATCAGAGTAAACGATATTTCTCAGATTTCGGCAATTTCAAAGGAACTGGAGAATATACCTGATATTCAGGTTGTTACTATGACGCAAGTGATGGGCACCATAATGAATCTGGTCGGTTCAGCACGAACACTCCTTATATCTGTCATCATCGTGGCCATCATAATCAGTGTCCTGGGCATAATGAATACACTTCTCATGTCAGTTAATGAAAGGACAAGGGAATTCGGCATGATGAAAGCTATAGGAGCCTCCGGGTTGGATATCGGCAGGTTAGTTCTTATCGAAACGCTATTTATCACTGTCGTCGGCGGGGTAATCGGCTTGCTGTTTTCAGCCTTGGGCTCCGGCTTGATAGAGGGTTTTGTCAAAGGAATAATACCTTACTCTCCGGCTGGCAAGCTTATGACGCCGGATCCGGGGCTGATTGGACTGTGTTTGCTGTTCTCAATAATCATAGGATTTGTCTGCGGGATATACCCGGCTATCAGGTCATCGCGCTTGACACCTATGGAAGCTATACGGAGTAATTTGGAATGAAAGAAGAAGTGATTGTAGCCAAAGGACTGACCAAGATATACCATCGAGGTAGTGAGGATATACATGCCCTCAAGAATGTCAGCTTTGCGATTGGAAAGGGTGAATTCGCCGCCATTGTAGGCCCTTCCGGTTCAGGCAAGACCACGCTGCTAAATCTAGTGGGCTGTCTGGATACGCCAACAACGGGTAGCCTCAAATTAAACGACATTGAGGTCACTGGCTCTCGGGAAAAAGACCTGGTGAAATTGCGCCGCGAGAACATAGGCTTTGTTTTTCAGCAGTTCTATCTACTGCCTACTTTAACCGTGCGAGAGAATATAGAACTACCTCTGCTGTTCAGTAAAAGAAACGGTTATAAAAGCCATATAGACGAAATAGTTGAAATGGTTGGACTCAAGGCCCGAGCTGAACACTTGCCCGGCCAGCTCAGCGGCGGGGAAATGCAGCGGGTTGCTATCGGCCGAGCGCTTATCAACGAGCCTAGGATAATTCTGGCCGATGAGCCGACCGGCAACCTAGATTCAGCCACATCTCTAAATATTTTTAAGCTTTTCCATAACCTTAATAAACAAGGGCTGACGCTCATTATTGTTACTCACAATTTGGAGTTGGCGAAATCGGCTCATAAAGTAATCCAGTTGAGAGATGGTGAAATAGCCCGTAAAACTTCGAGCCGTTCCTTATTAATAAAAGCCAGGAGTTGAATTATATGAGATATCGGATTAGGCAAGCTGTGCTCATTCTTTTAACCTGTTTGGCGATTATCGGACTCATTTCGGCGTGCAATAGTTTACGTGGACCCGTGGCGACACAGGAGACGGGAAAGGGAGAGACAGTGCCACCCGTTGCGTCACAATCGAGCGATGCCCCGTCTACAGCACCTGAACAGGCTGGTCCGAGTTGCTGCGGGTCAGGTGGTCAAACCGGGCGCTGAGAAGATCTTTATGAGTTATCCGGTAAAATTTGTCGTGGGCTGCTTGCTAGTTTAGTCGATAGCAGGTATCTTATAAGCTGATACGAACTGAATATCGAAGCAACTCCGAGTAATCAGGAGGGGTGTAATTTGTCGTATGCGACAGGTTTGCGCTGTCGAAAGTGTGGTCAGGAATACCCTTTACAACCGATAAAGGTCTGTGATTTTTGCCTGAGCCCGGTCGAGGTTAACTACGACTATAAGGCGATGGCCGGCGTTCTTAACCACCGGAAAATCGCCGAAGGTCCCTCGACTATGTGGCGCTATCGTGACCTGCTACCTGTTGAAGGTGGAGAAATTGACATCGGTACCGGTTTCACGCCTCTTGTCAAAGCCGATAACCTGGGGCATGAGCTGGGGCTGGACCAGCTTTACATAAAAAACGACTGCCTCAATCCCACCTATTCTTTTAAAGACAGGGCGGTTTCTGTGGCCGTAACCAAGGCGCGCGAGTTCGGCTTCGATACTATTGCCTGCGCCTCAACTGGAAATCTGGCTGCCAGTGTGGCCGCTCATGCCGCCAAGGCAAAGATGAAGGCCTATGTCTTTGTCCCGGCCAGCGTGGAACCGGGCAAGCTCGTTGGAGTAGCCATCTACAAGCCGAACCTGGTGACTGTCGAGGGGAGCTACGACGATGTCAATCAATTATGTGCCGAAGTAGCCCAACGATACAACTGGGGCTTTATAAACATAAACCTCAGGCCGTATTACGCCGAGGGCAGCAAGACGCTTGGATTTGAGACAGCCGAACAATTAGGCTGGCGGCCGCCAGACTGTGTGGTGGCGCCGGCAGCATCGGGGCTTCTGTTTACACGTATCTGGAAAGGCCTGCAGGAATTATCGACTCTTAATCTTATCGGACCGGTGAACACACATATGTATCTTACCCAGGCTTCGGGCAGTTCGCCCATCGTGCATGCCTTCGAAGCCGGCAGTCTCCATGTACATCCGGTGACGCCGAAAACTATAGTTACTTCAATAGCTATCGGCAACCCGGCCGACGGCTACTATTCGCTAATGGTCGCCAGGCAGTCAGGCGGCGGAGCTGCCAGCGCCACCGACGAGGAGGCTATTGAAGGAATGAAGCTACTCGCCCAGACAGAAGGGATTTTTGCTGAAGCTGCCGGAGGCGTAGTTATTGCCGGTCTTAAAAAGCTAGCTGCAGCCGGTGCCATAAAAAGGGAACAGCTAACAGTAGCCTTTATCACGGGCGCTGGACCTAGAACACAGGAAATCGTATCCGACGTTGTTAAAACACACCACATTAAGCCTAATTTAGAGTCATTCAATAAGGTGTTCGGTTTGCAGGATTGAAATAGAGGTGCTGGTTGGGTTAATCTGTATCGCAGAAGAAGATAGGAGGACCGATGGCCAAGCGACAAGTTATGTTCACATTTCCGCGTAAGTTAATTAAAGAGCCTATTATCTATGAGCTATCGCGCAAATTTAAGGTGGTGACGAACATACGTCGCGCCGATGTGTCTGAAGACAGGGGTTGGGTCGTACTGGAGCTCGAAGGCGACGACAAGGAAATCGACTCCGGAGTTAAATGGGTTAAGGATAAGGGGGTCAGGATTGACCCCGTAGTCGGAGATATCGTCGAAGGTTAGCTGAATGCAAAGAATATATCTGGATAACGCGGCAACCACACCCACGCATCCCGACGTGGTAAAGGCGATGCTGCCGTATTTTACGGAGGCGTTTGGTAATCCATCGAGCCTGCATTCGTACGGTCAGGAAGCCAAAGATGCTGTCGAACGCGCGCGTGCCAAAGTAGCATCTCTTATTGGTGCCAAAACCGACGAGATTGTGTTTACTGGAAGCGGAACGGAAGCAGATAATTTTGCTCTGAACGGGGTGGCATCGTCCCGCCAAACCAAAGGTAATCATATAATCACCACCTTGATCGAACATCACGCCGTACTGGAAACCTGTAAGTTCCTGGAGCGACAGGGATTTTCGATTACCTATTTGCCGGTAGACGGCCACGGACTGGTCGACCCTGAGGACGTTAAGAATGCGATTACCGGGAAAACTATTCTTATCTCAATCATGCATGCCAATAACGAATGCGGTACCATAGAGCCGATAGCCGAGATAGGAGCTATAGCACAGGAGGCAGGGGTTTATTTACACACCGATGCCGTGCAGACAGTGGGGCACATTCCGGTAAACGTGAGTAAATTTAAAGTTAATCTGTTATCGATTTCGGCACATAAGCTTTACGGGCCTAAAGGCGTTGGTGCTCTATATATTAAAAAGGGTACCAGGATAAGTCCCTTTATTCACGGCGGCAGTCAGGAAAGAGGCAGGCGCGCCAGTACCGAGAATGTACCGGGCATTGTTGGCCTGGGAAGGGCGGCTGAAATAGCCGAGCAGGAACTGACCGAAGAGGCAGACAGATTGACTGCGCTGCGCGACCGGTTAATCGAAGGCATACTCGGTGGAATCGAGTACACGCAGTTAAACGGCCATCCGGTTAAAAGATTACCGAACAACGCCAATGTCAGCATCAACTATATTGAGGGTGAATCGGTCCTGCTAAATCTGGATCTCGAAGGCATCTGTGCCTCTACCGGCTCTGCCTGTACCTCGGAAGACCTGCAGCCGTCTCACGTTCTGGTGGCCATGGGAATGCCACATCTGCAGGCGCACAGCTCATTGAGATTCAGCCTGGGCAAATGGACTGCGGAGGACGACATAAATAGGGTACTGAATATACTTCCAGGAATAGTCTCCAAACTCCGAGCTATGTCGCCCCTTATGAAGACAGCCAATCAGTAGGCGAACCAAAGCTTTTTTCAAGTCTATCGACCGTAAAGGAGGACATAGATCCTATGAGTTCAATGCCTGAGATAGGCAAGATTTCGCCTGAAATATTCGAAAAGCTGATTCTACCTCACCTGGGAGCCAAGAACCACAAGGTCCTGGTCGGACCGCAGAACGGCGTGGATGTCGGCATTGCTGAAATAGGTGATAGGGCGGTTTCTTTTACCTGCGACCCGGTATTTATCGTACCTGAATACGGCTGGGAGAGGGCTGCCTGGTTCGCCATTCATATTATAGCCTCGGATTCCGTGACCGGTGGGCTCAAGCCGACATATCTTGCCATCGACCTTAACCTGCCCATGGAGATGACGGCTAAACAACTGGAAACGGTGTGGAAGACCATGCATCGTGAATGCGCCAAGCTCGGTATCTCGGTTATAACCGGACACACAGGCAGGTATGAGAACTGCCACTATCCTATGGTCGGTGGCGCTACCATGATTGGCATCGGTGGCAAGGATGAATACGTCACTCCCAGGCTGGCAAAGGTGGGCGATAAGGTTATCATTACCAAAGGCCCGGCCATCGAGGCCAGCGGCATTCTGGCTACTATGTTCCCCGAGCTTATCGAACGAGAATTCGGAAAAGACTTCAATAAAAAAGCGCAGGAAATTTTCTACAAGATGTCCGTGGTGGATGACGCTTTGGCTGCCGTGGGCGTGGGCGTAAGAGACAAAGGTGTTACTGCTATGCATGACGCCACCGAATGCGGCATCTGGGGCGGGCTCTATGAAATTGCACAGGCAGCAAATTTGGGTGTCCGGGTAGAAAAAGAAAAGATAGTGGTTGAGGACTGCGTTCCCGAAATATGCCGATATTTTGGTATCGACCCCTACGCTTCCATAAGCGAGGGCACGCTGATCATATCCTGCCGGGAGCAAAAAGCTGAAGAAATATTGAAAGCGCTGAACCGGAAGAGAATAAAGGCTTCTATCGTCGGTGAGTTGACCAAGCCAAAACAGGGTATGGTACTAATCCGAGACGGGCGGGAAGAGGAGCTAAAGCATCCTATCGTCGACCCGTTCTGGAGAGCCTTTTACGAAGCGCTGGAGAAATATAGCCAGAAAAAATGAGTTGATTCGACCGTACCGGCAAAGAATACTATAATAAATTATCAAACTTAACGTTTATGTATTTTTGAACGGAGGGAAAATGAAAATCGTGACTTTGTGCAAAGAGGGCTCCTGCTGCCCGGTGGTTAAAATAAGCGAAGACAAGGTAGAGATAGGCGAGAAGGACAATCTCTGTATCCTCACCGTGGAACAGTGGGAAACGCTCAAGGAAAAAATACTCAATCAAGAGTTATAGAAAATACCGACGTCCTCAAAAATAGAGAATGGCCAGAGTAGTCGCGGTCTGTACGAGCCAGAAGAAGGGAACGAAGAAGAAGGAAGTCGACGAAGCACTTCTTCAGGTGAACTTTGGTCTGGTCGGGGACGCTCATGCCGACAGCGGCACGCATCGCCAGGTCAGCTTGCTGGCCGTGGAAAGTATTGCTAAGATGCGAGACCTTGGGCTGGAGGTCAAGCCAGGCGATTTCGCTGAAAACCTCACCACAGAGGACATAGATTTAGTATCGTTACCTGTTGGCACGCGATTGTCGGTTGGTAACCAAATCGTCCTCGAGGTTACCCAAATAGGTAAGGAGTGCCATACCAGGTGTGCTATCTATAGGCAGGTGGGTACATGCATCATGCCTGTAGAGGGCGTGTTCGCCAAAGTGATCAAAGGCGGCCCCGTCAGTGCGGGCGATAGCATAAAGGTAGTGTGAGTTTGGACGAGGTAGAGCGCATTCCCATATTGCGTTTTTCCGAAGATGGGAAAAAGCGCACTGATGACATCGTTGTCCGGGAATTTCCTCTGACCATTATCCTTAATAACCAAGAGCTGGTGACTCTGCTTTGCACCCCGATACATTTGGACTATCTGGCTATCGGTTTCTTGTTTTCCGAAGGGCTGCTTAGAAGCAAGGATGAAATCAATAGGATAACCGTGGATGAGCGCAGCGGAGTTGTCCGCGTCGAGATTAAAGAGGAGACTAGGCAGTCCGGCGAACTGGTGTTCAAGCGGCTGATTACGTCAGGATGCGGGAGAGGTGCTTCCTTTTACAGCGCTGCCGACGCTACGGGGCAAAAAAAAGTAGAAGCCAGGACCAGCATACTGGCTGTTGAAGTTTTCGAGCTGGTTAGGGAGTTTCAGCACCGGTCGCAGATTTTCAGGACAACGGGTGGTGTCCACAGCGCTGCGTTATGTGATACTGAAAAAATTTTGATTTTCAGCGAAGACATAGGCCGTCATAATGCAATCGATAAGATTTTTGGAGAATGTGTTTTAAAAGACATACCGATGGATGGGCGAGTTATTTTGACTAGCGGGCGAGTTTCTTCAGAGATACTGTTTAAGACAGCCAGGGGAGATATTCCTGTGCTTATTTCTAAGTCTGCACCTACTGACATGGGCGTGAAATTGGCCGATGAGTTGGGTATTACCCTCATAGGTTTTGTTAGAGGTAAAAGGATGAATGTTTATGCTAACGACTGGAGGATAGTCAGCCATGGACAGACAACCTGAGCTAACTGAGAAAATTCTTAAGCTAAAGCAACAGCGAAATGCCGTCATACTGGCCCACAACTATCAACTGGGCGAGATTCAGGATATAGCTGATTTCGTTGGTGATTCACTTGACCTCAGTCAGAACGCGTCCAAAACCGATGCCAGTGTAATAGTCTTCTGCGGCGTTCATTTCATGGCGGAAACGGCCTCAATCCTTTCTCCCCGAAAGACTGTCCTGTTACCCGATGAACATGCCGGCTGCCCCATGGCGAATATGATCACGGCCCCACAACTGAAGGAAAAGAAAAAAGAATATCCCCAGGCTACCGTGGTCTGTTATATTAATTCGTCGGCGGCGGTTAAGGCTGAGTCTTATATTTGCTGTACCTCGGCTAATGCGGTTGGAGTTGTTGAAAGCGTCGATGCCGATGAAATAATTTTTATTCCCGACCAGTACCTGGGGCACTACATATCCACGAAGACGTCCAAGCGGATGATCCTCTGGCCCGGTTTCTGCCCGACTCATGCCCGGATAATGCCCGAGTATATCATCAAATTAAGGCAGGAGTATCCCGAGGCTAAGGTCGTGGTCCATCCGGAATGCAGGCCGGATGTAATTGCCCTGGCCGACCAGGTATTGAGCACCAGCGGCATGATAAAGTTCGCGCAAAGGGAAGACGTGAAGGAACTTATTGTGGGTACGGAGATGGGCTTGATTTACCGTCTCAGGAAGGAGAACCCGGGCAAGAAGTTCATCCCGGTCTCGGAACAGGCGATTTGTCCCAACATGAAACTAATTACTCTGGAGAAGGTCCTGTGGTCTCTGGAAGAGATGAAGCCGGTAGTAAAGGTGCCGGAGAACATTCGCCTAAAGGCGAAGGGCGCCGTGGACAGGATGCTGGCAGTTGGCAGGAGTGCATGAAAGAAACAAGCAAGATTGTCATCTTCGTTACCTGCAGCTCCGAGCCGGAAGCTCACAGAATAGCGGACAAACTGCTTGCCGGCAGAAAGGCAGCCTGCGTCAATATTGTGCCACGGGTGGATTCCTCTTACCGGTGGAAAGGCAAGCTGGAATCCGCCCATGAAAGTCTGCTGATCATAAAGACTAAAACCTCCTTGTTATCGGAAGTTGTGGACACGGTCAAAACAGCGCACAGCTATGAGGTACCTGAAATTATCGCTTTACCCATCATCGGTGGTAACCACGACTATCTTAAATGGGTAGACGAAGAAGTTGGAGGACGTTAGGAGCTGCGCCGCCTATTTCGAGGACAGCCTCTTACCGCCTTCACCCCAGGCACTGGGATTAACCGACCAGCTGGAGCCCAGCCATTCCTCGACCAACCTTTGCCTCGTCTGTGATAACCTGAGGCTGATAATAGCGCCGAGGTTCTCCATCACCGTATATCCGATAACAGGGCTCTTCTGAAACAAGGACAGCAGTTCGGAGCCCTTGAGGCGAATTTCCTCACCGGATTCGATGCATTCAGCCGAGGCGGTATAAATATACGGTGCTACCAAAGCGGACCAGCCGAAGACTTCCCCCTGTCCCGCCCTGTGTATCTGAACATTCCTGTTCCAGGGTTGCCCCAGCCGGATCGAGATATCCACCTTCCCACTGAGGCATAGGTGAACGTCATTAGCTTTAGAACCTTCGGCGAAAATATGGTTGCCTTCATTCATGGAATAGGGATGGCATAGTTCGGCCATGCTGGCCAGGTTATCGTCGCTGATCCCCTTGAACATCTCGAATTTTTTTAGGGTCCCGGCATTAAACATCTCTATCCCCTTCTAATCGGGATTTACTTCCATCTTGTCAACCGGAGCCTCTTACTCAGATAAATATAGGATTATCCTATCCTATCGCTTATTTCAGGTCAATACAGAAATTCGTGACGAATTTCGTTAGCTGGTATTGGAACGGAGTATTAGCCCTTCCAGCTACAAATGCGTATATTTGGAAGCACAATTTTTGTGTTACAATTGTCAGGCCACAGCCAAACCATAATTCACTTCACAGGAGGTCAATATGCCCGGAGAACAGGTACTCTATGAAAAGAAACAGAAGGTCGCCATTGTCACTTTGAACCGTCCCGAAAAACTAAATGCCATAACTCACGTGATGTTGAGGAGATTGGGAGAGATTATAGAAGATGTTAAAAAGGACGATAGCGTCAGGGTTATGATACTGACCGGAAAGGGTAGGACATTCTCGGCGGGCACTGATATATCAGACCCGGTGCCGGTTATGTCGGAGCTAGAGATTCAGGCGGCAAAGCGCAAGGATACCACCGAATACCGGCAGTCGCTGTGGTATTTTAACAGCATACCTAAGCCCACGATCTGCGCCATCAACGGCGCTGCCGTCGGTATCGCCTCGGAATTTGCTCTCCACTGCGATATCCGGATTGCCGCTGAAAGTGCCCGATTCGGGCAGGTGTTTGTGTTGAGGGGCATGACGCCGGATACGGGTGCCGGAACTTACCTGCTGCCAAGAATAGTCGGCCTGTCGAAGGCCTGCGAGCTCGTCTTTTCCGGGGAGATCATCAATGCCAAGGAGATGCTTAGAATCGGCCTGGTCAGCGAGGTTGTGCCTGATGAACAGCTTATGACGGCTGCGATGGCTATGGCCAAGAAGATGATGCGTGGCGCACCACTGGCGGTGCATATGGCGAAACAGCTTATGTATCTGGGTTTGCAGCGCAGCCTGGAAGACCACTGGGAGGCATCGCGCTACCACTTCCAGCTTAGCTGCAAGACTGAGGATTTCCAGGAAGGCATCGAATCCTTCTTCGAGAAAAGAGAGCCGCACTGGAAAGGTAAATAGCTATCCGCGGTACTGGCCCGGAATAATGAGGGGAGGATGCAGACATGGCATTTATTTCCGCTATGGTTCGACAGGCTCACCACGAGCGGGACGAAGACAGGCTCACCATGAAGGGATAAAGTCAGGCTTGCCATGAATGAAAAGGGGGACCATCCCATCATGAGCGCGAAAAATGGCCCCGCTA
>Ga0214474_1000242_pt1 | contig 28800 bp, 30 predicted proteins | sample RVTome_2_FD_187335 | JGI IMG/M metagenome (GOLD analysis project Ga0214474, IMG submission 187335) | Soil microbial communities from uranium-contaminated site in the Upper Colorado River Basin, Wyoming, United States - RVT95D214 HiSeq ... | reverse complement strand
CACCGTCGCCGGAGAAGTGCCGCCTGCAAGGCACTCGGGAGGATAGACGCAAGGCTGGCCGGCTTTCGCGTAGCTGATGAGCCCCTCAGTCGCCTCCTTGGAGAGCGTCAGCGGACTCACAGGGTTTGCGAACCCAAGCAGCATCGGCTTCTCCTTGAGTTCCTCTCTTCCTCCCGCGACAATTGCCGCTAGGTCAATGCTCTCTTCGGTCATCTCGCGGCCCCAGTTCCAACCGTCAAGGGTTTTTGTCGAGTGTCTAAACCCGAGGTATATCTCATACAGATGCGCGAGCCGCTCAGGAACATCCCTGGGCCAGCATGCCCACCCGGAGTGGTCGATATTCGGGAGCGCGTCTGCGAGCTTGTAGAAGTTCTCAACATCATTCACGGTTGAAGGCCTGACGACGCCGTCCAGACCCTCGGTCATGACAGGCGTGCCCACAGTGCCGGTATAGACATTCCCCTCTCCGAAGAGGAGGTCGTGCTTCCCTTCCCGGCCACAGAGCCTGAACCTGCGGGGGGCGCCCTTTAGGCAGTCCCTGATCAGGCTCTCGGGGATCTTAGCGATCCTGGTCTTCTTGTCGAACTTCGCCCCAGCCTTCTCGAGGAGGGAGACCGCTTCCGATTCCAGCACCTTGACACCCGTCTCCCGGAGCACCCTCATGGTAGCCCCATCGATCCTCTCCAGCTCTGCATTAGAAAGCGGTTCGTACCTCACACCCATGAGACCACCAAAGCTCTTTTGTAGGGACGGACCGGTAACCGCATAGGAGTGTTATCAAGCTTGGCGAAGGAGAAGCGCAGGAAGACCTCGGTTCTCACATGCCCGCAATGCGGCTCCGCAGACCTCTACTACGAGACGGCGCTCATAACCGGCTACAAGTACCACTGCAAGAAGTGCGACTACATCGGGGCTTTCGTGATCGAGAAAGACCTGGAAGAAAAGTAGAATGGACAGCGCAAGGCGCCGTCCTCGACTCGTGTGCGGATTTAGGCGAACATCGGGCCCGATTCCATCGCTTTCTGGACGCCTTCGTCTAGGACCTTGTTGATGGCCTTCTCGAAATCGCCCATGAAGACGACATCCCTGTTCTCCCGAATGGCGAACATGCCTGCCTCAGTGGCAATGGCTTTGATGTCCGCGCCCGTGGCGCCATCTGACTTGGCAGCCAGCTCGTCGGTGTTGACCGTCTCGTCCAGGTTCATGCGCTTGGTATGTATCTTGAATATAGAGGCCCTGGAGTCGTAGTTCGGGATCGGAATATCGATGATCCTGTCGAACCTGCCAGGCCTGAGCAGTGCCTCGTCCAGTATATCTGGTCTGTTGGTTGCGCCTATTATCTTGACCTCTCCGAGTGGGTTGAACCCATCCAGCTCGGCGAGTAACTGCATGAGCGTCCTCTGAACCTCGCGATCGCCCGAGGTGGCCATCTCCAGCCTCTTCGCGGCCACGCTGTCAAGCTCGTCTATGAACACTATCGACGGCGCTTTCTGTCTGGCGAGGTCGAACAGCTCCCTAACCAGCCTCGCGCCCTCTCCGATGTACTTCTGAACGAGCTCTGAACCCACGAACCTGATGAACGTAGCATTGGTCTGCTGGGCGACGGCCTTCGCGAGGAGCGTCTTGCCTGTGCCAGGAGGACCGACGAGCAGGACGCCCTTCGGCGGGTCTATGCCCACCTTCTTGTAGAGCTCCGGCCTCAATAGCGGGTCCTCGACCGCCTCCCGAATCTCGAGTATCTGCTCCTGCAGCCCTCCGATATCCTCGTACGATGTCTCGGGCTTCGTAATGATCTCCGCGCCGACCACTATCGGGTCGAGCGATGGCGGGAGCACGCCCATTACTGCAAGGGTCTGCTTGTTGAGAGCAACACGAGCGCCTGCCTCGAGTAGCTCAGGAGATACATAGTCAGATGTACTCACGACGAAATCCGGCCCGGTCGAGCTCTTCACAACTACGCGCCCGTCCGCGAGTATGTCCTTGATCTGTCCGATGATCAACGGAGGGGTCTTGAGGCGTTCTAGCTCGGCCTTCATCCTCTTGAGCTCCTTCTGCATCCTGATGAGCTCGCCCTCGATGAACCTCTTCTCTCCGTCTACGCGCCTCGCCTCTTCGACTAGCTCGAGGTTCCTCTCCTCGAGTATCGAAATCTTGCGCTGGAACTCGTCATACATCTCGCTGGGTTGACTGTTTTCCAAAGCTTTGCACCCCGGTTTTTATCGACCAGTCCGAGCTGGTGATGATATAGGTTAAATACTCTATTTATCCTTTGCTGACTCGCTTCAGCAGTGTGATTTTGATGCTCTGTGAGATGTGCGGGAAGCAGGTCACTTTCTGTAAGAAAGTGACGATAGAGGGAGTACAACTTGAAGTTTGCTCCGAATGTGCAAGATTCGGCAAAGAGCAGAAACAGGCCGCTCCCGCGAAGCCCGCAGCGCCCAAACCGATCATCGCGCAAAGGCTCGAGGTCCGAGAGAGACGGGGCAAGCCGAAGGACATCCTCGAGGGCATAGACCGGGAAGAGCTCGTTGATGACTACTCAAAGCGCGTTCGCGATGCGCGCTCTAGTAAAGGCATGTCGCAGAAGGAGCTCGCCGCGAAGCTCAACGAGAAGCTGAATCTGATTGCGAAGGTCGAGCTGGGAGACATCAGGCCGGACGAGAAACTCATAGCCAAGCTCCAGAAGGAGCTTGGAATCGTCCTGAAAGAACAGGTTGCCACAGTGCTCGCAGCGAAGGAGAGCAAAGGCAGAACGCTCACCCTGGCTGATCTCATTAGGATAGAGAAGAAGTAGCGATCGGACCTATCTCGCCGAGTAGTCCCTGCTCAGTATCTCTGAGGCCGCGCGGTCTATGAAGGCGTGTTCCAAGGAGACTCCGTAGTCCGAGGCGACCAACAGTACTGCGGGTTCGACGTCGATACCGAGCATCTCCTGCTTCTTGTTCACGCGCGAGACAACTTCCCGCTTGGGCACCGACTTGGTCTTCACTATCCTCTCGACCACCTCGGAGAAGAGGTCCCTGGGCTTTCTGACCGCCTCGTTGAAGATCTCCTTAGAGGGACGATAATCCAGTGGCACATCTATACTGCTGCAGTCGAAAGTCGGTATCAGGCTGCCGTTCCGCTTCTCAAGGTAGCCACCAGTAATGCTCGCATCCAACAGCCGCTGAGCGTCTTTGGGCGGAAACCATCTGAGGTCGAATGACGCGGACGACACAAACTCTCCCTCTGTCAAGAGTTCCTTTCCTTTTCTCCTGAACAGGACTGCGATGCTCTTCTGCAACTCACTCATCGTGGTCAATTCTCCGGAAATCCTCTGTTACGATGTAGTCCACGCCGAGCCCTTTCAATCCGGTCTGCTCGGCCATCGTCGCGAAGACTCCGAGGGAGAATCCGTGCTCCTTCTTCGCTTTCGCAGCTTCCTCAGCCAGATTCATCGGAACGACGAAGTCGGAGACGCCAATCTGCGCCGTCTCTCGATAAAGGTCGAGGAAGGCCCTGCCAGCGATTGCGGGGTCAAAACTCATGATCCCATCCCGGTAGTCTACTTTGAGAGTAATGTTCTCTGAAAGCTTAAAGGCTCCTCTGAGGTCGTTGAGGCTCGCGAGAGTTGCCGTGCCGATGACGGCCTTGTCCGCGCCTGCAATCAACACATCAATCACGTTCTGAGAATAGCGGACGCCGCCCTCGTACATAGTCGGGATCTCGTCGCAAATCTCTTGCGCGATGTCGAGTTGTGGTTTGTTCCTGCTCGCCCCGTCCACGTCGAAGAGATACAGCCGCTTGTAGCTGTCGGATAGCTTGGACGCAAGCTTGCGCATCTCCCCTCGCGGGTGCGAGCGCCTTAGGGTCGTTCGGGCTTTGATCGTGACATAGGGGACGACAATCATAGACAAAGGGGCACGGAGAGAACACGACCTACATAAAGGGTGGCTTTGCACAGGAAGCAGAGGAAGAGGACCCAGGAAGGGGGATAGAGCACGGGGCGGGACCAGACAGATACTGCCAATCACTTATTAAGAACCAAGCGAATCTGCCGGCCATGGCCATGAGCAAGAAGAGACTATACACAATCATCGCACTGATCGCGGTCGTCATCGTGGTCCTTGCCACGGTGTTCTGGTTCGTGGGAACCTACAACAGCCTCGTAAGAGAAAGCGAGAGCATAGACAGCCAATGGGCTTAGGTCCAGAACCAGTACCAGAGGAAGATAGACCTCATACCGACCTTGGTGGCCACGGTCTCAGCATACCAGCAGTTCGAAGCCTCCACGCTGACGAACATAACGTTGCTGAGAACGCAGTGGATGAACGCGAACACCACGGAGCAACAGGTCAATGTCACGAACCAACTGGATTCTCAGTTGGCGACCATCATAGTGACCTACGAGAACTACCCTGAGCTCCAATCGATCACTGCGGTCCGTGACCTCATGTACGAGCTCACGGGCACCGAGAACAGAATTGCGACCGAGAGGATGCGATACAACGATAACGTGTTGGACTACAACTCCCACATCAAATCATTCCCAGCCAGCATGATCGCGGGATGGGCAGGGTTTGACGAGAGAGAGTACTACCAAAGCTCAAACGCTCCTCCGCCTCCATGAACAAGAGCGCGGGGCGAATAGCAACAATTGCCGTTCTTGTGCTTTCGGTGAGCGCAGGCTTCGCAGCGGGGGACTACCCGACCCTCGAGTACTATGTCACCGACCAGGTCGGAGTGCTCACGTATTCCGATATCGTCTCGATCGAGGACTTCTGCGTTCAGGTTTATGAGAGCACAGGCGCGGAGATCGCGGTCCTCATCGTCAACACGACCCTTCCTGACGGAATCGACCTCTTCGCGGTTAGGACCTTCGAGCTGAACGGGCTTGGGCAGCAAGGGGTTGACGATGGCCTGCTCATCCTCGTGTCCGTTGCCGAGAGCGCTTGGAGGATCGAAGTGGGATACGGCCTGGAGGGAGTCCTTCCGGACGCGAAGGTCGGTAACATCGCCACGACCTACCTCGAACCGTACGTAAGCGTAGGAGACTACTACTCCGGGCTTTTCTATACGACCGAGACCGTCGCGCAGGAGATATTGGACAACTATGAGGGCACTCCTCACGAGAGCCGGTCCCCGTATCCGATCTCGTGGATCCCTCTCACGACTTGGCAGCTCATCGCCGTGATGGTCGTCGTTGGCGCGGTTGCGGTCCTGACGAAGGGTCAGGTCTTCCTGTGGGCACTGTTCTTCCTAGGGCGTTTCGGAGGGGGGAAGAGGTGGGGCGGGGGGCGGTCTGGCGGAGGGGGAGCCAAGGGCAGATGGTAACAGCTTTCCGGGCCCAGAGGAGCCTGAACACGCCTGAGTAATGCTTATATAGAAGTTCTAACATATACGAAATCTCGGCCCGCGGAAATGGTTGGGCTGTATGACACAATCCAGACAGATTGACATGGAGGTATAAGATGTTAGGACAAACGCCTATTCTCATCTTGAAAGAAGGCACCAAGAGAGAGAAGGGAAAAGGAGCGCAGTTCAGCAACATATCTGCGGCTAGAGCGATTGCCGACGCCGTAAGGAGCACACTAGGCCCAAGGGGCATGGACAAGATGCTCGTTGACAGCATGGGCGATGTCGTAATCACCAACGACGGCGTGACGATTCTGAAGGAGATCGATGTAGAACACCCGGCAGCCAAGATGATAGTCGAGGTCGCCAAGACCCAGGACGAGGAGTGCGGAGACGGAACGACCACTGCGGTCATCCTCGCTGGCGAGCTGCTCAAGAAGGCCGAGAGCCTAATCGAGATGAACGTGCACCCGACGGTCGTTTCCGGAGGGTACAGGATGGCGGCGACCAGGGCCAAGGCCGTGCTTGATGAGATGTCAATCAAGGTCTCCATGGACGATAAGGACACGCTCATGGACATCGCGAGGACCGCGATGATCTCGAAGAGCGTCTCCGCGTCTAGGAATCTCCTCGCAGACGTCGCAGTGAAGGCAGTGACTGCGATTGCGGAGAAGAAGGAATCCGGGGGCTACGTAGTCGACGACGACAACATCCAAATCGTGAAGAAGCAGGGCGGGTCGACGGATGACACCCAGATGATTAGCGGTATCATCGTCGACAAGGAGGCCGTGCATCCCGCGATGCCGAAGAAGGTTGAGAACGCGAAGATCGCTCTGGTCGACTCAGCGCTGGAAGTGAAGAAGACCGAGATCGATGCGAAGATAGAGATTACAGACCCGAGCCAGCTGCATGCCTTCCTCGACGAGGAGGAGAACATGATCAGGAAGATGGTCGACATCGTCAAGAAGAGCGGTGCGACCGTTCTGTTCTGCCAGAAGGGCATTGACGATCTCGCCCAGCACTACCTGTCGAAGCAGGGCATATACGCCGTTCGCAGGGTCAAGAAGAGCGACATGGAGAAGCTCGTTAAGGCCACAGGGGCCAGCCTCGTGACCAAGCTAGACGACCTCAAGGCGGAGGACCTGGGAGCAGCCAAGCTTGTTGAGGAGAAGAAGATTGCGGACGACAAGATGACGTTCGTTACCGGCTGCAAGAACCCGAAGGCCGTCTCGATACTGATCAGGGGCGGCACAGAGCATGTGGTCGACGAGATCGACAGGTCGCTCAACGACGCGATAAGCGTTGTCTCAGTCGCGGTCGAAGACGGAAGGCTCGTCACTGGTGGCGGGTCTGCGGCAATCGAGATGGCTCTCAAGCTCCGGGATTACGCAGCCTCGATTGGAGGCAGAGAGCAGATAGCCATAGATGCGTTCGCAAGCGCTCTCGAGGTAGTTCCCACAGCACTCTCGGAGAACGCAGGCCTTGACCCGATCGATGTGCTGATCGAGCTCAGACAGGCCCACAAGGCAGGGAAGACCTTCGCCGGCATCAACGTGTTCACTGGCAAAGTCGTGGACATGAAGAAGGAGAAGGTCCTAGAGCCGATCAGAGTCGGCAAGCAGGCCATCAGCTCCGCGACGGACGCGGCGATCATGATCCTGAGGATCGATGATGTGATCGCTTCCAAGGGCGGAGCTGGAGGCAGGGGCCCGAAGATGCCCCCAGGCGGGGACGAGGGCGGCCTAGACTGAGCAAACCCATTAAACCCCTTCAATTTCTTAGATCACAAGAGAGCGGACTAGGCTCAGAGGGTCTGGACTGGAGGCGGTGGAAGATGTCTGAAGACGACGAAGAGAAAGCGGCTGCTCCCGAGCTGGAGCAGCCGGTTTCACCACAGCCCGCGGAGGACGCTCTTGCGGCAAAAGACAGGCAGATCGACGAGCTCACGAATACGCTCAAGCGCATCCAAGCGGAGTTCGAGAACTACAAGAAGCGCAGAGACAAGGAGTACGCCGACAGGGTCAAGCTGGCGGGGGAGATGGTGATGACGGCCCTGCTCCCAGTCCTCGACACATTCGACAAGGCGCTGGAGGACGCGAAGAACAACGGCGACGCCCAGAAGCTCAGGAAGGGCCTTGAGAGCGTGCACAGGCAGCTCATGCAGGCGCTTCGGGGAGAGGGGCTGAAAGAGATCAAGACAGGGGACAAGTTCGACCCGTTCATGCATGAGGCGCTAATGAGAGAGGAAGACGAGAACGGCGAAGACGGGAAGATACTGGAAGTGTACCAGAAGGGGTACACGCTAGGACCGAAGGTAATCAGGACCTCGAAGGTGAAGGTCTCCAAGAAGAAGGAACCCGAGGCAGCATCCGAGGAACCGCAGACTACCAAGGATCACGATGCACGAGAATCACAGGATGAGAAAGCACAGGATCAGAGGTGAATGAGAGATGGCAGAGTCAAAAGGTAAGATAATCGGGATAGACCTGGGAACGAGCAACTCCGCAGCAGCGGTGATGGAGGGCGGACGGCCGACAATCATCCCCAGCGCGGAGGGCACGAGCCTAGGAGGCAAGGCGTTCCCGTCCTATGTGGCGTTCACCAAGGACGGGCAGATGCTCGTAGGGGAACCAGCGAGGAGGCAAGCCGTGTCGAACCCCGAGGGCACGGTCATGGCCATCAAGCGCAAGATGGGCACGGACCACATGGTCAGGGTTATGGGCAAGGAGTACACGCCCCAGCAGGTATCCGCGTTCATACTGCAGAAAATCAAACGAGACGCTGAGGCATACCTCGGAAGCAAGGTCGAGAAAGCGGTCATAACCGTTCCTGCGTACTTCAACGACAATCAGAGACAGGCGACCAAAGATGCGGGGACTATCGCGGGCCTGGAGGTCGTCAGGATCATCAACGAGCCGACCGCAGCGGCGATTGCCTACGGCCTGGACAAGGCCGAGAAGGAGCAGAAGATAATGGTCTTCGACCTCGGCGGGGGCACGCTCGATGTCACAATAATGGAGTACGGGCAGGGTGTCTTCGAGGTCATATCCACGAGCGGTGACACGCAGCTGGGCGGGACGGACATGGACAACTCGCTCGTAGAATACATCGCAAAGGAGTTCAAGGCGGATACAGGAGTGGATATCACAAAGGACAAGATGGCCACTCAGAGGATCCGCGAGGCAGCTGAGAAGGCGAAGATAGAACTCTCGTCCACGCTGGATACGGAGATCAATCTGCCCTATCTGAGCGCTGACTCCTCAGGGCCGAGGCATTTGGCCATGAAGCTCACCCGGGCGAAGCTGGAGGAACTCGTCAGGCCGACGATCGAGAGGTGCCGCAAACCCCTGAAGCAGGCCTTGGAAGACGCGAAGCTGACGCCGGAGAAGATCGAGAAGGTCATCTTGGTCGGCGGTCCGACAAGGATGCCAATCGTGCAGAAGTTCGTCGAGGATATGGTGGGCAAGAAGATTGTGAGGGGGGTAGACCCCATGGAGTGTGTCGCGATGGGCGCGGCCATCCAGGGAGGGATAATCGAAGGCACGGTCAAGGATCTGCTCCTGCTCGATGTAACACCGCTCTCCCTAGGCGTGGAGACGCTCGGAGGAGTATTCCACAAGCTCATCGAGAGGAACACGACCATCCCGACACGGAAGAGCGAGACTTTCAGCACCGCCGCAGACGGACAGACGAGTGTAGAGATACACGTGGTCCAGGGTGAGAGGCCGATGGCCATTGACAACGTCACTCTGGGTAGATTCCACCTGATAGGCATTCCGCCGGCGCCCAGAGGGCTTCCGCAGATAGATGTCACGTTCGACATTGACGCGAACGGCATCATAGACGTCAGCGCGAAGGACCTGGGAACAGGCAAGGAGCAGAAGATAACTATCACGGCAACCACGAAGCTGGACAAGGGCGAGATCGACCGCATGATCAAGGACGCTGAGAAGTTCTCGGACGAGGACGCGAAGCGGAAGGAGAAGGCGGAGCTCAAGAACAAGGGAGAGCAGATGACCTACGAGGTCACAAGGGTTCTCGAGGAGACCGGGGACAAGGTGCCTCAGGACCTCAAGGATAGGATCAACAAGTTGAGCGAGGAGCTGAAAGCCCTTCTGCCAGGCGACGATATCGCCGCGATCAAGCAGAAGATGGACGAGCTCAACAAGGCGCTCATGGAGATAGGCAAGAAGGTCTATGAGAGCGCAAGGGCTCAGCAGCAGGCTTCCCAGCAAGCCCCGCCTCCGCCAAGCGACGAGGGTGGGCCGTCAGGGGGAGACAAGGGCTATGTCGACGCGGACTACAAGATCGTGGACGACGAAGACAAGAAGTGAGCCTTCCCCAAACCTCTTTCTCTTAATCCAATCCTATACTCACGAAGGGACCCACGGGGCTAACCGATGGCTGTGAAGCGCGACTACTACGAAGTGCTCGGAGTGTCCAAGAACGCGACCGAGGACGACATCAAGAAAGCCTATCGACGTCTCGCGATGAAGTTCCACCCGGACACGAACAAGGACAACCCCAAGGCCGCGGAAGAGAAATTCAAGCAGATCTCAGAAGCATACGAGGTCCTGATAGACAAGGACAAGAGAGCGAGGTACGACCAGTTCGGACACGAAGGCGTCTCGAACGCCTTCAGGACAGGCGGGTTCGACTGGTCCGATTTCACACACTATGGGGACATCAGCGACATCTTCGGTGGATCCGGGTTCGGCGGGAGCATTTTCGACCAGTTCTTCGGCGGGAGGGCTAGAGCCGCCCCTCAGGAAGGACGGTCTCTGAGGTATGATGTAGAGATCACTCTCGAGGAGGCTGCGAAGGGCATAGAGAAGGAGCTGAGGATCCCGCACTCGGTCCAATGCGAGGAATGCAGAGGCGTGGGGGCTAAGGCGGGGGACTACAAGACTTGCCCGACCTGCAAGGGCTCGGGACAAGTGCAACGCGGCCAGAAGAAGGGGTACACGAGCTTCGTAACGATATCCAACTGCCCGACCTGCAGGGGCACTGGCAGGCAGGTCACCAAGCACTGCGCCAAATGCGGCGGAGCTGGCGTCACGCAGGCCACGAGCACTCTCCAAGTATCCGTTCCGAAAGGGGCTGAGGAGGGCATGAGGCTGCGGATCAGGGGCGCGGGCGAGGCGGCCCCGAATGGAGGCACCCCAGGGGATCTGTATATCGTGGTCCATGTTGCCGAGCACGACGTCTTCTCAAGAGAGGGGATTGACCTGATAGTGGATGCGAGCGTGTCCTATACCCAGGCGGCGCTCGGAGCGGAGATACATGTTCCGACGCTCGACGGCACCGCGCTGGTGACCATACCCCCTGGGACCCAGACAGGGACGGTCTTCAGGCTCAGAGGCAAGGGGATGCCAGACATGCGGGGGCGCGGTAACGGAGACCAGTTCGTCAGGGTGACGGTCGTGACCCCCACCAAGCTCACGTCTGAGCAGAAAGACCTGCTGAAGCAACTAGGAAGGTCGCTCGGAGACTACGAGAAATCACCGAAGGGAAAATCGGTGTTCGACAGATTTGGCAGGAAGTAGGCTCCAAAACATATTTATGCGTGGCCAGACAGATTATGGCGCGAATGAAACTGATAGGGCTCCTGACTGAGGACCCGAGAACGTATTTTGAGATGCTCCAAGCTCTGCGCGGGCAGGGCATGAAAGCAACATCCTTGGAGTTCTCCGACCCAATCCCTGCAAATGTGGGCGTCGTCATCACAACTGAGAGGGAGAAGGACAGAGTCATGTTCGACAGAGTCGTCACCGACTCAAATCCCGATTCCGCAGTCGCGAAAGCAAAGAAGATGCTCAACGGCGAGCGGAAGGTAAAGGAGCTTATGATCGGGATAGACCCTGGAAGCAGGCCAGGGATTGCAGCTCTAGGAGACGGAGTGGTCCTGGGCAGTGCGGTTGCCCAAAGCCCAGAGGCGGTCTGCGGCCTTGTTGAGAGCCTGATCAGGGAGTATCCTTCGACCAACGTGATGATAAGGGTAGGGAACGGGGACAGGACGAATCGAAACAGGATCTTCAACACACTGTGGGACTGTGGGTACAAGCTGGAGATTGTAGACGAGAGAAACACAACCACGCGTTCTCAGACGCCAGACGAGGACGCAGCAATCGAAATCGCAATGACCCCCGGCTACAAGCCCTGCAAGAGGCAGAAGGTCGAGCCCTGCGAAGGTGAGATCAGGAACATACAGAGGCTCAGCAGGCTGCAGAGCAACGGCTCGCTCACTGTCTCGAAGAAGCTGGCGAGCATGGTTGCAACGGGCGAACTCTCCATGGAAGACGCGATCAGACTCCAGAGAGATTCCGGGCAGGAGAACTAGAAAAGGTGTTTCCGGACGACACTAGACGCCCCGCCCACCTTACACAACAGCGTCTCAACGCCAAGTTCCCTCAACCGTCCATCGACCTCGCGCACGTGCTTTGGTTTCGTGTTCACGTAGACGGTCGCGCCCGTGTCGATGGAGAAGTATGCCGGGAGCCCCTCGGCTCTCATCTTGCGGACCTCGAGGATTACCTTCACAGTCTCTGGCCTCCACAGAATCATCTCGTCGAGGCCGGTCATGGTGATCCCGTGCAGTATGAGAGAATCCTTCTCCGCTAGGATGCCGATTCTCTCGATATCCCTCTTCCTGATCGCACTTTCCATTTCAGCCAGAGCCCCGTGAACATAGGCTAGGCGGGAGTGGAAGAACGGGGATCCTAGTACTGCCCTGTGCGCGTTCTCCGTATACTTGAAGGCTGGGATGAGCGCGACGACAATCCCCATCTGGAAGTCCTCCGACGCGAGCTGCTTCGAGAACGATTCTTCGTCTTCGTGCCCCGCATACCATCTCGAGAAGGCCCCCGTCACGGACCTGCTCGCTGAGCCGGCCCCTCTCCTCGCAATGGCCGATATCTGCTCGAGCGACAGCCTGAGCCCAGCTGCCTTACATGAAGCAACGGCGAGCGCGGCAAACCCCGAGGCGGATGCGCCAAGGCCGACGTTCGACGGGAAGTTGTTCTTCGATACCATCTTGAGCTTGTCCTTGACTCCCGCACGCCTCCTGACCTCATCCACGACCGCGAGCACGCGATCCATCTCCCTTCCGGACAACGCTCTGTCGTCCACACTGGCCGCGTCCTTCTTGAAATCACCGAACTCGACCGTCGTGTGGGATACCGTGGGCGCAGTGGTAACTGAAATTGAGTCGTGATAAGGTATTCTCAGCACTTCGTCCTTGAGCCCGTGGTACTTGATCAAACCCTGGATTGGATAGGCAACTGCGGATGCCTTCAAGCAATCACCTTAGACGTCGAAGAGCACAGTAAGCGTATTTTCCCTGTCATCAAACTCCAACCTGTGATACGTGACGCCCTTGACGACCGAGCGCTTGGCGTGCCTAGAATTGTCAAACTCCTCCCCTCGGACAATTGCTTCGAGTTTTCGGCCGTCGGTCTTCACTGAGAACTCGCTGAATACGAGATTCCCGGAATCGTGCAGGAACAACAGTTCCTGCAGGAAATCTACGAGGAGCTGCTCCCTGCTGTCCGCGTTCAGGAGCACCTTCATCTCTCCTCTGGGCTCGACCTTGGCCACGTCCGTCATCAGATCGAACATGGCGTATGCCGCGTTCTCGAACCTCTCCTCTAGAGTGCGGCCATGAACCTGGACCATCGCGTCGGCCGTGTGCTCCAGCAGCTTGTACTTCATCAACGCGAGAGATGGGTTGAGCATATATCAAGCCTATGCTCTTCGGCGATTTCGGTAGTATTTGCACAGCCTGGATATCTCGCACTTCTCGCATTGCGGGTTCCTCGCGCGGCAGACGGCTCTCCCGTGTTCGATGAGATTGATGTGGAAGTTGTAGAACTCGGCTTTCGGAACGAGCTTCACCAGTTCCGTCTGAGCACCCTCCCGCGAGGTCTTCTCCCCAATAAGTCCCAGTCGTCTAGTGACCCTGTGAATGTGAGTATCCACAGGGAACGCTGGCATTCCGAGGGAGAAAAGGAGCACAATGGACCTAGTCTTCGGCCCCACCCCTTTCATCTGACCCAGCCAGGCCTCTGCGTCTGCTGGTGACATGCGACTCAGGAACCCTAGGTCGAGCTCACGCCTGGTGTCCCTGATGAAATCAAGCGCCGCAAGGATTCTCCGCGCTTTCATAGGAGCCAAGCCACCAGACCTGATGATGCGCGCGATCTTGTCCGGATCCTCGCCAAGCATCCTTTCCCATCGTGGATACTTCTTCTTGAGGGCAAGGTAACTGCGGTGAGAATTGGCGTCCGTGGTGTTTTGCGACAGTATGGTCTCAACGAGAGTATCGAGAGGGTCTCCTCCGGCCTCCGCCTCCTGCCTGCCGTAAAGGGACGTGAGGATTTCATCAATTCTGACAGCCTTCTTGGCTAGCGCGCCTGTTGCCTGCATCTGACCTCAGCCTGTCGTTATCCTGACGTCTCTGAAGGACATCGTGGGCATAAGGCTGCCTCCGAAATCCTGCACTTCCGACCCGATGATGTCGATGTTTGCCAGCAGCTCGATTATGTTGCCTGACAACATTGCTCCGCGCACGCCTCCGACCAGCTCTCCCTTCTCGATTAGCAGGCCAGGGCTCGCGACGAACGAGAAGTTGCCTGTCTCGAAGTTGCTCGTGTGGACACCTTGGCATCCCCAGACGAAGTATCCGTGGTCTATCCCAGATATGATCTTCTCCATGTCTCCTCTCCCAGGTTTCACCTGAAGGTTTGTCGGCGAAACGGACACGGACCCCGTGGACCTATCCCTGATGGCGTTGCCCGTCGAACCCGCGCCAGAAATGGAGCCGAAGTAATTGTCCCAGAGGAAACCTTTGAGAACGCCGTCGGAGACCAGTTCTGTCCTGCGAGATGGGCATCCTTCGTCATCAAATGGACGAGAGCCCGATAGGCCCGGGCCGAGCGGGTCGTCGACCAGGGTGAGCTTCTTTGAGGCGATCCTCTCACCAACCTTCTCCTGCAGGAAGGAATTCTTGCGGAAGATGCGCTCTCCTGATAGGCCCCTCGCCATCAGTGTGCTCAGGAGGCCCATGTCCGAGAACCCGACCGCCATAGGCGAGAAGACCACGCTGCATTCCTCAGTGCGAGGTTTCTTCAGGGTCGAGGAATGCAGAGCGATGAGAGCGCTCGTCTCTCCAATCTTTTCGAAGTCTATGTCAGGACGTCTTGAGGCCCTAACGTTTGTGCAATCAGGGGTGACCGACTTGCCCTTACCCCTGACGGTCCAGCAATACGCGTTCACGAGCGTGTCCTTCGAGAGCGCATCAAGGCCGTTCAAGTTAGCTACACCGGTGGCCTTTCGGGATACCTCGACGCCAGCGATGTTCACGATAATCCCCTTCGCGGTTCTTGTTGCGCCGTCGATCATCAACTCGAGCATCCCTCGCTGGTCATCAGCTGAGAGTGACTCGACGCTCTTGTTGAACAATCCCTGAATCCTCGGATAGGCGCCAGGGTTCGGAGCGAACCCGGGCCATTGGCTGTCCTTCTCTGCAATCTTGGCGAGATCGCGTGCATCCTCCACGCACTGTCGGACCCTCCTAGCATCGAAGCTGCTGGAGAACGCAATCCCGAGCCTTCCATCTTCCACAACTCTCACGAAAAGAACATTCTCGCTCAGAGATGATGCTGCCGTGATGCTCGACTGCTCCGCCGTAATCCTCTGCATCCGACCACAGGACGCATACGCCTCGACCTCCGCGCATTCCAGCTTCCTGCCGGCCCCGAGCGCCTCTTCGAGGGCAGAGGACACCGCTTCTTCCAGGTCCTGTTCCCGAGCCATCATCCCGACCCCCCGAAAACTATGGCCCCTTTGCGCAGCCTGATGTCGGGACCTCCATCGCTGGTGGCCATGCTCTGGTTGATCTTCCCACAATAACTGGATTCAAACCCAAAGTCCTTCCCGAGCCCGTCAATCAGCATGAGTGATTTCACTGCCATGCCGCTGATTGCGAGGTCCCGGACGGGGCCGGCAATCTCTCCGTTGAGTATCTCATGGCATTCCTGTATGCCCACCTGGAAGCTCGAGTTGGCCTCTGCTTGTCCCCCTCTGATATCGCCGCAATAATAGCCGAATTTGATGCTCTCAAGGAGTTCGTCCCGGCGCATATCCCCTCGCTCGAAGTACGTGTTGCGCATTCGAATGATAGGCGGGAACCTGTAGGATTCGGCCCTCGCATTGCCCGTTGGTTTCTTACCCAACTTGCGAGCCCACTCCCTGTTTGTCATCTGCTCCCCAAGCACGCCCTTGTCTATGACCACTACCTTCCGAGGAGAGACCCCCTCATCGTCGACCTCGATATTGCCGAACCATCCCTTGACGAACGGTGAGTCAACCATAGTGACCATTTCGGGTGCGACCCTTTTCCCCACAAGGCCAGCGAAGGCGCCGGAGGCGAAGAAATCAGCTTCCGACAAATGGCCAAGCGCTTCGTGCGCAAGCATGCCCGCAACCTTCGGTCCGAGAATGCATGGGAACGAACCTCTCTTGCATTTGGCGCCGCTCATCTCGTTTTGTACCTTCCTCTTGAGACGATTGCCGATCACCTCGTGGGGCTCAACTCGCTCGAAGTGCTCCCATCCACAGCCAGTAACCGCCACTTCGTCTCTAGAAGAAGCCGGAGAACCGTTCTCCTTGCCAGAGGCGGATGAATAGAGGTACAGCATCGACACGTCTGTCTCGACCTCGGCTCCTTCACTAGTCACTAGGTACCTCTTCCCGCAGAAATCCCGATACATGCTCAGTGCCGATGTCATCCGCTTGTCCGTACCCACGACATACGAGCTCAACCGTTTGCAGAAAGCAGCCTTATCGGCCGTCCTCACCTGATCGAGTGGGGTCTCGGCTACGGCCTTGGCGTGCTTTCTGACGGGCCTGATGTCTGCGAGCTCGACAGATCCGGTGTTCTTGCCCCCGGCGAGAGATCGCGCGACCTTAGCAGCCTGTCCTATCGTGAGCGCGACATTCTTCGAGCCATCGGCGACCGCGAACCCCCAACAGCCATTGAGGAGGACGCGCGCAGAGTGCCCTGACTCAATCCTCTTCGAGATGACCTCCACCCCTCTCTCCCTCGCGTCAATGGCTGTCTGCACAACGTCGTCTGCCCTTAGCTCGACATATTCGATGCCCTTGGCCTCGCGCGAGTCGAGCCCTCTCCGGAGCGTGTCCAACAGAACCCTCATCCCCTCTAGCTGGGTGAAAAGCTTCCATGAAGAAATACTATGCGAAAGCCAGCAACACTTGCGTCTTCCACGACAGTAGGCTCAGGTTGGCGGTCAAAGCTTTTATAGGGCTCAGTCTTCTGTTTTGTCCGTGAACATCTGCGTCATAGGCTGCGGGGCGATTGGCACTACGATTGCGAGGGCTGTTGAGCAGATGCCGCACATCAAGACCGTCTATCTGACCGACCGGTCCAAGGAGTGCGCGACCAGGCTCCAGGCAGCCACCACCAAGGTCACATACGTTTCTGACATAATCCCGATTCTGCAGGACATCAAGCTCGTGGCGGAGGCTGCGAGCCAGGACGCGGCTAGATACTACGTCCCTCTGGCTCTCTCGGCAGGCGTGGATGTGCTCATAATGAGCGTCGGTGTTTTTCAGGATGAGACATTCCAGCACGACGCCTTCATGTTGGCCAAGAGAAAGGGCGCCAAGATATACCTGCCAAGCGGCGCGATCGGCGGAATCGATGCTCTCAGCGCGGCGAGCCTGGAAGAGATGGAGGATGTGACCCTGACAACGACGAAGCCGCCATCAGCATTCGGCCCAAATCCATATCTTGAGTCGAAGAAGATAGTCGCAGCCGAGCTGAGAGAACGGACCGAGCTGTTCTATGGCACAGCGAGAGAGGCGGTCAGACACTTCCCGCAGAACATCAATGTCGCCGCGACCATATCTCTTGCAGGGATCGGTTTCGAGAAGACGAAGATAAGGATTGTCTGCGACCCTCAGGTCAAGACGAACGAACACCACCTGAAGGCCAGGGGGAAGTTCGGCGAGTTGGACGTCGTCACTAGGAATGTCCCGTCCCCCAGGAACCCCAAGACCAGCTATCTAGCAGCGCTTTCCGCGATCTCCGCGATAAAGAAGATAACTGGCTCGCAATGGGTCGGCGTGTAGCCAGCATCAGCTCTTTATATGGTCACGTTCATTTCCAGCGCGTGATCCTGTGCCCACAAAAGAGAAGTGGATATTTTCATCGATGAAGAAGGACATAGATGCGATAGTCCTCATGAACGGAGTCGACCCTAACGTCGACAGGAGCTTCTTCTACGCCACAGGGATTCCCAACGGACTGTTCGAGCACTGCGTAGCTATACTCACGAGGACCAGAGCAGAGGTCATAAGCTCTGAACTCGAGGAGACGAGCGCACGAGAGGCGGGCGTCAAGACTTCCGTGTTCAAAGACCAGAAGCACTTCGATGAACTCGTGAAGCGAGGACTCAGGGACTTCAGCAATATTGGCATCAACTCCAACGAGCTCACTCACGCGAATTATAGGCTAATAAAGAGACTTGCACCCAAGGCCAAGCTGGTCGACGTCTCCAAGGGTATCGAGGGCGCAAGACTCATCAAGCAGCCTGATGAAATAGAAAGGATCAAGAAAGCCTGCCAGATAGCTTCGAAGGCGGGAGAGATGATACCCGAGTTCGTGTCTGTCGGAATGACCGAGAACGAGGCTGCCGCAGAGCTCAACTACAAGATGATGATGCTTGGGGCGACTGCCCCCGCTTTCGAGACTGACGCGGCCTTCGGCCCCAGCAGCGCAGAACCTCACTATCTTCCTATGGCCAAGAAGCTCAGACGGGGCCAGCTGGCGCTCTTCGACTTCGGGGCAGTCCACAGGAGATACGTCAGCGACGTGACCAGGACCTTCTCCGCAGGGCCCCCCACCGCCAAACAGAAGGCAATGTACGAGACGGTCTTGGAGGCGCAACTTGCCGCCTTGGACGCAATCAGGGAGGGGGTCAACGGCAAGGAGGTCGACGGTGCCGCGAGGTCCGTCATCGATAAGAGCGATTTCAAAGGGAAGTTCATACACGGCACTGGCCACGGTATTGGAGTATCCGTGCACGACCCAGGCGGCCTTTCACCGCGCAAGGACATGGTTCTGAAGGAAGGCATGGTCCTCACGGTCGAGCCAGGCGTGTACATAAGGGGTTGGGGCGGAGTGAGGATCGAGGATGACATCCTGGTAACGAAGTCCGGATGCAAGATCCTTACGCCGTGCACCAAGGAATTCAGACGTATCTAGAACAAAGACAGCAGCTGAACGTCCACCACCGCTCTGGATACTGCGTCCACGACATAGATCAGAGCAACGGCTATCAGAGAGACCACAATCGCCGCGAGCCATTCATCCGATACTGGCAGCTCCTCTATCAGGATGAACCTGACGACTATGACCAGGATTACGAACGCCAGGAGCAGACCGAGGTCTCCGAGATCTATGCTATCTGCTGCGCTCCTGAAGACTGGGATTACGACCACCGCGACGAGCGCCACGACCAATATCCTCAGGATGTAGCTGCCATCAAGGGACCAGTCGCTCCCAACAATGGCTGCACTGATGTAGAATATTACCGAGACAAGCACAAGGGCCACGATCAGCAGGATGAGCTGTTCTAGGTCCACGGTCTCACCGATGTTAACTCGTCTGCCACGATGATATTACTTTCGATTCTTCTCCCTCTTCAGACGGGGGATCGCGAGTATTTCCCTGACTTCGAAGTTGAAAAACGAGTTCGCGTGAGCGGGCCTAACGACAACTGCCGTGTCTGCTCCCCAACCCGTACCTGCGACCGCAATCACCTCGACATCGCCGCAGGGGATCGCTGCGCTGTCAGCAGCCATAACCGTGACCTCCACGCAGACCTTCATACCCTGGCCGAACAGAGCTCTAATCGCCTCCGCGACCGCCTCCACCCTCGAGCTGCCTCCGAGCTTTCGCGATATCGACCGCTCCAATCCCGATAGAACGTGAGAGGCACGAACCACCTTGACGCCTTTCGTGGTCAGCTGGTCCTCGACTTCCTTAGACATCGAGATCTCGCCCTCCTTGTCGGAACCCGCCTGGGAAGTCACGACGACTATCCTGACGCCTTTGCCCTTGAGCGTCTCGATCGCCTTCTTGGCAGTGAATCCGGTGTCGCTCGCCACCACAACATGTTTGATCCCTCCTTTGTTGATGCGCTTTCGAACGGCTTCAAGTACCGCATCCGTGTTCTTCTTGCCTGGAGAGTCGAAGTACACAATCTCTGACATCCTACAGACACCCGTATGAGGAACAAGCTGGCAGGACAAGAACTTTGCGCACTCAGAATCGTGGCTGGATAATGCTTATCTATGGATAGCCGGTTTAGGGCATTGTGGCCACATTTTTCAACGAGGAATTCTACGGTCATATGCAGGATCCGTTCCACCCGGAGTCTGCGGAAAGGCTAAGAGGGATCGTGCAGAAGCTCAAGGATCACGACCTTTGGAGGGACGTCAAGGCTTCTAAGAGCGGGAAGAAGGAGCATTTGATGCTGGTTCATGACGAGGATTACATCGACTTCATGAAGACCTGCGGCGAATGCAGCCTGACCATGGACACGAGGGTGCACCACGAAACATATGGGATTGCAGCCCTCTCGGCCGAGTGCGCCATTGACGCTGTGCAGTGGTCCAAGGACAGTGGGGAGCCATGTTTCGCCTTGACCAGGCCGCCAGGACACCACGCAGGCCCGAACTATGGGATGGGGTTCTGCTACTTCAACAACATCTCGATAGCGGCGAAATATCTGCTCAAAACCAAGGACAAGAAGGTTGCGATTGTGGACATGGATGTCCACCACGGAAACGGGACCGAACAGGTGTTCGCAGCGGACCCGAACGTTCTTTACATCTCCACGCACCAGACAGGTATATTTCCTGGAACCGGGAGCATCGATTTCGTCGGGAAGGGAGCGGGCGAAGGATTTGATATCAACATCCCACTCGCAGCTGGCTGTGGGGATTCGACCTTCGATGCGGCGTACAGCGAGGTCGTCGCACCAGTAGTGGAGATGTTCAAGCCGGATGCGATACTCGTGAGCTTCGGGGTTGACAACCACTACAGAGATCCTCTCGCATCGCTCAGCCTGTCATCCGACGGCCATTTGAGGCAAGCCAAAGGACTCATCGATCTATCGAAGAAGCTGTGCAACGGGAGGATCACGTTCATGCTCGAAGGCGGCTACGATGTACCCGCGTTGTCCGAGGTTGTGGCCGCGGTCATAGGCGCGATGAGCGGAAAGGAGATACCCCTCGAGTTCTCCGAGATGATGGACAGCAACTGTCTTGGCAGAGGGACCATCGAGCGGGTCAAGAGGATAGTCTCGCAGTACTGGGACCTGTGACTACTGAGTGTGCTTCTTTAGGTCGATGCTCTTCCCGTGCTCCTTCTTGACGCTTTTTTCAATCATCTCCAGCACGTTGTTCATCGCACGGTACACATCCCAGTCGACGGATTTCGCGTAGTACATCTGCTTCTCGGTCGTGAGCCTCGCGCCCATGCTGTACTTGCTCTTCATCCCCTCGGAGTGATAGACGGTGGTGTGTATGGTGAAGACCCGCAGGGACTCGATCTTGTCAATCCTTTTCATTGCCTTGCCGATCTGCTCGTACAGGGCGTCGTACACCTCAGGGTCGTGGAAATCGAGTCCCGTCATCTGGACATACAGACCCTCCCTCGGTTTGAGCCCGATTATCTGTTCCATCAGGTCCGCTTGGGAGAGGACCCCGACAAGCTTCCCAGAATCGGTAACGAACAATGTCGAGAGCCCTTTCTCGAGCATGATCGAAACCGCTTTGCTCACAGTGTCCGTAGGTGCAATCGATACAGGGTTCCGGCTCATCACGCCTCCGACCTCTGGGTCTAGTGGCTCCCGCCCGCCCATAATCTCATTCGGGGGTTTCGGCCCTGCGCTCGACCAGATCACATTCATGACCTCGGTCATGCCGACCGCGCCAACCAGTCTGTTCGCCTCATCCGTGACGGGAAGGGTCCGAGCGTTCAGGCCCTTCATCAGTATCTGGGCCTTCCTGACTGTGTCGCGCTGAGTAACCGTTTGGGGAGAGCCGCTCATGAAGGACCCCACGGGTCTGTCCTTGAGCTCGTCGACCTTTGGGAGCATCTTCATTATGTCTGTTCTTGAAAGGAATCCGATCATCTTCTGGTTCCTGACTACAGGAGCTCCTCGAACTCCAGCGACCATCATTTCCTCTGCCGCTCTTATGACCTTCATGTCCTCCTCGAGCTTGGGGCAGGGGATCATGATGTGTTCGGCCTTCGCGGTCAAGGGTACGTTTCTCCTGGAAACGAAGGACGCGTAGCTTACCAGGCCGATTGGCTTGTCGCCTTCCAATATGGGCACTTCCCTCACCTTGGCCTTCCTCATCTTCGATATGACCTCAGCCACCGTCTCGCCCTTGGAGGCGGTCAACGCTGACGGGCTCATGACGTCCTTGACGAGGACCTTGTCCATCTCAACAGCCTTCAAATCAAACACATCCATAGAGTAGTTCCAGTGCGTCAAAAACACTGTGCAAATCCATCTTTCCCAACCTATGCTACTACCGTAACTAAATACTTTCTGTCCCGCTAGCAGCCACGATAGGTTCGTCAATGATTTATATCGACCATCCAATCTGGTATGCCGCAGGTGCTCTTTCGGGCGCACGATGCTCCCCGCCGTGGAACAGGTGTTGGCACGATGGATGGTGATTCCGAGGATTCCGTGTGCTGTCCAGGATCTGGACGTACGGGGAAGGGCTCGGTCGGAGATGGGATATCCGGCCCTGGCTCGAGAAGCTTGGGACGGATGGGGTTCTTCACACTCGATGACTTCAACGTCCGCGGGAGGAAGATACTCGTCCGAGTGGACATCAACTCTCCCGTTGACGAGAGGACCTTGAGGCTCGAGGACGGTTCTAAGATCAGGTCCTCCGTTCCTACGATCCGGGAGCTGATTGACAGGGGCGCGAGGGTCGCTATCCTGGCACATCAGGGAAGACCGGGGGACTACGATTTCATATCTCTGAACGAACACGCGCAGTACCTGAGCCAGTTCACTGGAAAGAAGATCAGGTACGTCGACGACATCCTTGGGCCGCACGCGATGAGGGCGATTCAGAACTTGGCCGATGGAGAGGCCATATTGATGCAGAACGTCAGGAACCTCTCGGAGGAGCAGGTGAAGAGAAGCCCGGAGGAACATTCCGAATCCCAGTTGGTGAAGACTCTCTCCTCCAAGTTCGACCTCTATGTGAATGACGCGTTCGGCTCCTCGCACAGGGCGCACGCATCTCTCGTGGGTTTCACGCCGGTCATGCCGTCTGCAGCGGGAAGGCTTTTGGAGAGAGAGGTCTCCACACTATCGAAGGTGTTCCAGACCCCTGCGAGGCCCTCAACATACATATTCGGAGGGACGAAGTTTTCCGACGCGCTCCAGGCGATTGAGAAACTCGCGGACAAGGACAACGCGGACAACCTGATCATCGCGGGGCTGGCTGGATACGCATTCCTGTGGGTCCTCGGCAAGAGAGTGGGGGCAAGAACCGAAGACAAGATCAAGAAGGACGTAGGCGAGGAAGTGGCCGCCGCTGCGAGGAAGCTCTACGACAGGAGAAAGGAAAAGATACAGCTCCCAGTGGACGGCGCAGTCGAGATAGAAGACCACCGAGTGGAGTTCGATATCGACAAGATGCCCGGCGACGCTGCGATTCTGGACATTGGCTCAGCTTCTATCGAGAGGTTCAACAAGACGATCATGGCGTCCAAGACAGTGTTCCTGTCAGGGCCACCCGGCATGTTCGAGCGGGAGGAGTTCTGCAAGGGGACGAAGGAGATGTTCGAGGCGATAATCGAGAGCGGCGCGTACTCTGTCATCGGCGGAGGGCACTCAGGTGCAGCGGCCAACAAGCTGGGACTCCTAGACAAGTTCTCGTATGTCAGCACAGGAGGCGGCGCCCTGGAGAGGCTCATGCTCGGCAAAGAAATGCCGGTGATCGAGGCTCTGAGAGCCTCGGCCAAGAAGCTCTAATCGTATGGGAAGCCTTTTCTGCCAGCCCCACCCAGGATAGTGCCTCCGATCGAACGAGCCCGTATCAGCCCGCGAAGCGGCACGCCGTCGATCTCGTTGAGGCTGCTCTTGTTCACGATCACTACCACAAGAATCGGCTCTCCGCCAGCTTCCTTTATGTCGGTGATCGAGCCCTTGATAGTTGCCCCAGTGCTGAGAACATCGTCCACGATGATTATCTTCTTGCCGCCTCCCACTGACGCGAAATTGGAGCTGAACGCTCCGCCTGACTGTGTCTCCGAATGCGGCCTGTACACACCGAAGTCAAGTCCTAGTATCTCTGACATCTTGGTGGCGAACGGCACGCCGTTTATCGAGATTCCCAGAACGACATCCGCGCTCTGGTTCCTCTTGTTGAGCTCCTCAAGGGTTATGTCGGCTAGTAGCTCTGCCATCATTCCCACTCTGAATCCTGATACGCCAACCGAACGCCACCCGATCTTCACATCCGACGGCGGGAGCCCCTCAGCTCCGTACTCAATCAAGTAGTTCACAGTGTCAATAGAGAGGTGCAGCTCATCGGCAATCTCTCGAACGCTCAGGCCTTTCTTCCTAAGGACCTTGGCATTCGCTGCCAACTCCTTTACATCCACCATCTTATCACGGGCTGGAAAAGACCCCTGTTACGATATTAACCTTTCTCCTCAGGCCCGAGAAGCAATCGCTTCGACAATCGCGACCAACGCACGGTTGAGAGGCGCTGGCACGCCGTGCAACGCCCCGGATTTCGCGATGATTCCGTTGATCTGATTTATCTCAGTCCTGCGCCCAAGCTCGATGTCGCGCAACATGCTCGACCGGTTCTTCGACGTCTCGCGGGCAATAGCGCGTACGCGAGAGATCATCGGATGATAGGGTAGCGAGACTCCCGAGGACTCCGCAATGACCTCGCACTCCCTGCAAACGTCTCGGACGAGGCGAGAAACCGATGGGCTCGTAAGAAGTGCGCCGTTCGGAATCCTCAGGAAAGCGGTCGTGGGATTAATGCACGCGTTCACAATCGCTTTCGCCCATATTTCGCCCCTGACATTGCCGCTAGTCTTCGATGGTATGCCACAGGAGGAGAACGCCTGGATTATCAGGCCCGCACCCCTGGGATTCAGATCGGACCCGACTGCCACCCTGCCGAGCCCTGACACCCTGACTCTCCCGGGAGCGGTCAGGGATGCGCCCATAGTAATGGTTCCACCGAACGCCCTTTTACCCTTCCAGCTCCTGAGAAGCTCGAGGTTGCCAAGACCGTTCTGAAGGGTAAGGACCATTGTCTCAGGCTCTGCCCAGTCCGAGCAGATGTCCACAGCTTCCTCGGTGTCGTATGCTTTCGTGGTGATGATCAGCAGTTCAGGGGGACCCGCCTCGTCGACTGTCTCATAGGCCTCCATCCTAACCCTTCTCGCGACAGACCCGGTCAGAACAAGCCCTTTCTGTCTGACTGCCCCGACATGCTGTCGTCTCCCTATCAACACAACCTCATTGTTGGCTGCGAGGATACCGCCCAAAGCACTTCCAAGAGAACCAGCGCCGAAAACACAGATGCGCATCCAACAACGCCACCGCCTAGCTGCTATTTGTCGTTTGCCGCCCGACGAGCGGCCTCGGATGCAATGTGCGCCAGGCGAGTGGGTTCAGGAATCCTGTGCCTTGACATGCCCCTCGATATCTGGAGGGCTTGAGAGGAAGATATCAGATGGCCGGGCGAAACATAGACTGGCCTGGAGCCAGCTCTGTGCGCCAGCGCAAAGCCTACAACGCGACCTTCGAACACAACGTTCCTGACCCCTCCAGAGGATGTGCCTGACAGCCCCCCGCACAATAGCTTCTTGGCGATTCCTATCGTCGGAACCCCGAACGCGACTCCTGCATGACATGCCACTCCGAAACCCTCGGGGTGTAGAATCCCGTTGCCATCGTACACGAGCACCGTGTGCTCGTCCAAATGACAAGTCAATGGAGCGACGACGGGCAGTTCGCGGAACGCGAGATACGTCGGGACATAGGGGAATCTAGCATCGCCTTCGACCACGTGCCTTTCGATCTCCTCCCCCGTCTTGATATTCAATACAACGAGAGCCGCAAACGCACGGTCTCCGTGATAGGCTACGTCTATCCCAGCAATCCTCTCGAAAGGAGGACCAACGTGTCTGAGACGGAGACTCCTCTTCAATGACAGCTGCCTGCGCTTCAGGCCCTTGAGAGGATATGATGTATCGAAGTCACTGAACATGACTTCCTCGAGATTCGCGACCTTGTCTCCTCTGATAAGTATGCCCTCCTCGCGAAGTAGCCGCCTTTTCTTCCTGGGGCCACCGCCTGTGTAGCCGCCAAGCGAGCCGTCGGATTGGACCACGCGCCTGCATGGCACCCTCACGATGTCATCGTTCCTGCTCATGGCGAGCCCGACGAACCGGCTTGCCACGATGTCTCCCAAAGCCTTCGCGACCGCGCCGTAGGTCGTCACTCTGCCCCTTGGAACCTGGGCAACGAGGTCGTATGTATCTCTCCACAAATCAGGGAGGTTCTCGAGAGAGCGACAATGCATCGGGCCGAAGACCGACATGGAAGTATTAAATGCCTGGGCGGACAAGTACAGAACGAATGCAATCACGAGCTCTGGATTACTACAACAAGATTCTCAACGGCGAGGCTGATGCAAGGTACCTGATCACGAAGCGAACTCGCGTGGGAGACAAGGCCGAAAAGGACGATAGCGGAGGTTCACTGCTCGACAGCAAAGTCGAGAGGGCAACCGCGATGTTTGAGAGTTGCGCGCTTTGCGAACGCAGGTGCAGGGCACACCGCAGTCGAGGGGAGAAAGGGCATTGCGGAGTGTTGGACGCAAGAATCAGCAGCGATTTCCTTCACATGGGAGAAGAGCCTGAGCTAGTTCCCTCCTACACCATCTTCTTCTCAGGATGCACATTCGAATGCGTCTATTGTCAGAACTGGGATATCAGCACCCGGCCTGATTCCGGCGTCTCGATAGGCCCCAGTATGCTCGCCAGAAGGATAGAACAGAAGTCCAAGGGGGCGTCTGTGATCAACAGGGCGAGGAACGTCAATTGGGTAGGAGGAGACCCTACCCCGAACTTGCCGTTCATTCTCGAGACCCTGAGAAGATGCAGCGCGAACATTGCCCAGGTCTGGAACTCAAACATGTACCTCACAGAGGAGGCAATGGCGCTTCTGGACGGAGTGATTGATATCTACCTCACGGACTTCAAATACGGAAACGATGACTGCGCCAGGAGACTGTCGAAAATCCCGAAGTACACTCAAATCGTCGAGAGGAACCACATCCTCGCAAAGAAGAACGCTGAAATGATCATCCGGCACCTAGTGCTTCCAGGTCATCTCGAGTGCTGCACGCGGCCAGCGTTGGTGTGGATCTCCGAGAACCTCGAAGATGTCAAGGTCAATGTCATGGGCCAATACAGGCCGGAGCACAAAGCCGCAGACTACGAAGAGATTTCAAAAGGGCTCAAGATGAAGGAATACCAGTCTGCATTGGCCATCGCGGAGGACCTCGGCCTCGACCTCACGGAGTGACGGTCTCGCTCCTGTTTGAGCGGTTCGGGCCAAACTGAGCCTGCCTGCTTTGGGGGTCTCCGGACTTCATCCCCGCGTTTCATTGGCACTGGACCGTAATAGCTTAAGTAAACACACCATAATCCTGTAGCGTGGACTCCTCAGAGGCACTCAACGCGGGGGCAATAGTCATCTCGGCCGCGGTCCTTGGCTACGCGTCATTGTTGGACTGGAAGACCCGAAGAGTCCCGAATAGGTTCTGGATCCTCCTGTCTCTGGCTGCGGTGATCGTGCTCCTGACTCGCCTCGCGCTCGATGAGGCTCCATGGGAATTCCTGGCAATCCTGGTTCCCATTGCAGCCGTTCTGTCGGACGTCTATCTCGACTCTGGCTCGGAGACCAGGACCGCAAAGGCCATGCCTTTCATCAAGTACGGCATCGCTGCTGTCAGCACCTTCTTGTTGGGCTATCTCTGGAACGACGACCACTACTTCGTCCATTTGTTGACGATACCAGTGATGATGCTCGTCATCACGGTACTGTATGCGTTCGACGTGATCAAAGGCGGTGCGGACGCGAAGGCGCTCATGGCGCTGTCAATCATGTTCCCGTTCATGCCAGTCGTTGGTTCGATGCCCGTGATACAAGGGAGCGAATGGTACGCGGATGTCGCTCTTCCCTTTTCATTCGGGGTCTTGGTCACCGCGGCTATCATCGTTGCGTTCCTTCCGATTGCATTCCTCGTGAAGAACATGGCGAATAGAGAGCTGGAATTCCCATTGGCGCTTCTCGGCGTCAAGATGGGCGTGGGCGAGGCAAAGGGCAAGTTCGTATGGCTGATGGAGAGAGTCGAGAACGGCAAGGTCGTCAAGCATGCGAGAGTGAGGGGCGACGAAGACCTCAATGAAGAGCTTCGAAGGTTGGAAACGGCCGGGCGCAAGAGGGTTTGGGTCACCCCGAAAATCCCGTTCATAATTCCGATGTTCTTGGGCCTGCTTTTCTGCTCGGTAATAGGCAACCTGCTCCTGCTGTTCCTGGCCGTCTAGGAAGAAGGACTTCGCCTCGACCGAGAATGACCGTCCAGACACCCTGGCTCCGAGCGCTTGATCAGACGACCATGTTCAGGTCCGCGCCGCACTTGCCACACTTGCCGTCCTTTAGGTCGACAAGCTCAGCGTTGAATCCCTCGCGCTGGATGACCAAAGTCCCGCACTTCGGGCAGAACGTGTCGTCCTTGTCCCGTGCGTAGACGTTTCCCAGGTACACGAACTCGAGACCGACCTTCTTGGCAACCTCGAATGCTGTGGCCATTGTCTTGTCGGGAGTCCTCGGGAGCTTGGTAAGCTTGTACTCCGGATGGAATGCGGAGAAATGAACGGGAATCTCAGGACCCAGGGAGTCGAATACCCATTTGGAGAATCGTCCGATCTCCTCTGCCGAGTCGTTGTGCTCCGGGATTATGAGATATGTAATCTCAACATGCATTCCCAGCTCAACTGCGAGCTGGCACGACTTGAGCACGGGCGCCAATTTGCCTCCGCAGACCTTCTTGTAGAACTCCTCAGTGAACGCCTTGACATCTATGTTCATCGCGTCGATCACGCCCTTCAGCGCCCGGAGAGGCTCCTCCTGTATGTACCCGTTGGTGACGTAGTTGGTCTTCAGCCCCGCGCCGTGCGCTACCTGAGAGGCTATGGTCGTGAACTCGTGCCAGATCGTTGGCTCGTTGTAGGTCCATGAGACCGACTCCGCCCCTGCCATCTTCGCGTATTTGATCACCTCATCAGGAGTTATCGGCGTGAGGCTG